>Ga0209719_1000167_pt1 | contig 97447 bp, 63 predicted proteins | sample AD_JPNAS2_MetaG_FD_184421 | JGI IMG/M metagenome (GOLD analysis project Ga0209719, IMG submission 184421) | Active sludge microbial communities of municipal wastewater-treating anaerobic digesters from Japan - AD_JPNAS2_MetaG (SPAdes) (version 2) | ecosystem: Engineered > Bioreactor > Anaerobic...
AAAAAGTGTTTGTTCGTGTAGAACAAAAAACCGGTGAAAATCCTATTGTAAGATACCAATACGACAACCATCTCGGAAGTACCTGCTTGGAATTAGACAATACCGGACAAATTATTTCCTACGAAGAATATCACCCCTTTGGCACAACAAGTTATAGAAGTGGACGAAGCCAAACCGAAGTTTCTTTAAAACGCTACAAATACTGTGGTAAAGAACGCGATGAAGAAACAGGATTATATTACTACGGCATGCGTTATTACGCTACTTGGATATGCCGTTTTGTGAGTGTGGATCCGTTAGCACGTGAATTTCCTTGGCAATCTCCTTACTCTGCGTTCAACAATAACCCGATACTTTATATCGATCCTGATGGTAGGGCAGCAATAATGTCTTTAGGTGGTGGTGACCCAATTAGCGACCTATTTAAGCGAGCTGTAAATTATGTGGTTAACCGAGCAAAGCAAGCTGCCTACGATGCTACAATTAGTTTAACCAAGTCTGCTATTGATTATGCTGACAGGAATTACAACCCTGTAACAATTTATGATAACATTACGAATCCTCATAGTGACTTACCTAAGTGGCAAGCAGAGTCCTTAGCCAAATATTCAGATGTTGCGGTCAGTTCAGATGATTTTATCACAAGTATTCGTGGTTTAAGTAAGAATGAAGCAAAGCGACAAGAATCCGGGCGTGGGGCTTTCGGCTCTCAAAGTGGTGGTCCAACTTCACGTTATGTTGTAGACCCTGCAAATTCTGATAGAGTAATAGATATGAGACATTTTCTATCCATCGGAGATATGGGAGAAGCCATAGGGTTAGGTGTTGAAGTTATGCAAAGCACTAGAGATAGATGGCGACCAAGTGCTTTTGATTTACAAGACTTCTATTCTAACAACTTAGGGCAACAGTTCTACGATTCAAATTTTTATCAGGAATATAAATCAGGAGACGTAGATTTTTCTCAAGCATTGGATAACTTCTTTAAAAATAGATCTGAGCAATGATTATGAGGTATAAAAAGAAATCTCTTTGGTTATTTGGAGCTTTGATTGCAGGGTTCTTATTTATGGTGGTTAAATGTTCGTCATATGAAAATCAGGCTCAGAATAATGTTGAAAACTGCGAGAAAGTAGATATTGATATGTCTATGGAACAAGTTGTTGAAATTATGGGGAAGCCTGACAATGTGAAGACTTACCAAGGGAAGATAAATTATACTGACATGAAAATAACCAAATATTATTATAACGCACCTTCAGGATCTTCAGTAGGTGTAAATATCTTTTTCAATGCTCAGTCGAAGAAAGTAGTGCGAACGGAATGTAAAGACTAATCAAGAATTATAATAAAGCTCTGTTTGGTGGTAGTGTCCCATATGGAGCTTTTTTAAAACACAAATTTTTAATATTTTGATAGCAAAATGTTTATGTTAATAGTTTTTTTGTAATTTTGTAAATATAATAATTACGCTTTGAACAGATCAATAAACATAACACAACCTAATACCATGCCACATTTAACAAGCATGGCTTGGGATTATTTGGACCAATTACAGAGTGCAAGTAATGGGACATTTACTTCTTACTATAACTACGATGCCGAAGGTAATAGAACTCGAAAAGTTGTTGTAAAAAACAATATTATTGAAACACGATACTACATTAATGGGTATGAATTATATAGAAAAGAGATTAATGGCGTTGTGGATTTTGAACGTAAAACAATAAATATTTCCGATGATGAAAAAGTGTTTGTTCGTATTGAGCAAAAAACCGATGAAATTCCTATTGTAAGATACCAATACGACAACCATCTCGGTTTAGCCTGCTTAGAGTTAGACAATACCGGACAAATTATTTCCTACGAAGAATACCACCCCTTTGGCACAACAAGTTATAGAAGTGGACGAAGCCAAACCGAAGTTTCTTTAAAACGCTACAAATACTGTGGTAAAGAACGCGATGAAGAAACCGGATTATATTACTATGGCATGCGTTATTACGCTCCGTGGTTGTGTAGGTTTGTGAACGTGGATCCGCTGCAGTTTAAATACCCTGAATTAACATCCTTCCAGTATGCGAGTAATACGCCAATATCTGCTATTGATTTAGATGGAGCTGAAGCTTATTTTATGGCTGATGGAACAAAAGTCGGACAAATTGGGAATGATAAAAATGTACGACTGTTGAATGAAAATATAAAATTAGAAGATGCTCAAAAATTAATAGATAAAGCAAATAGGATGTTAGAAGCTACATTTTCAACTCCTACAATCAACAAAGTGATATCAGAAGTAATTAATATTTATAGTGAAAAAAATAGCACTGATATAGGAATGACAGAAGCAGAATTGTATACAAGAGCATTTTTAACATTAATTAGACAAGCCGAAGCAGGGGGGACAAAGAATAGAGAGGAAATTGCTAACCCTTTGGATTATAATATTCGATATGGTAATTTTACATTTGACAGTTATTCAAAACATCCTAACATACTATATTCAGGTACTGGATATAATATACCATCTACAGCAGCTGGAGCTTATCAATTTAAATATGAAACATGGCTAAGTTTGAATTTAAACGATTTTTCTCCAGAAAATCAAGATAAAGGTGCATTAATATTAATCAAACGACAAGAAATTCAAGGAAAAAACGAACCTCATAAAATTGGTGTAATCAAAGATGTTCAAACAGGAAATGTTGAGAATGCTATTTACAAATTGAAAGGGACTTGGCCTTCGTTACCTAGTGGAAGCCAAGAGAAAATAACAATAGATGAAGCTAAAATACAATTCAAAAAAAATGTTGCAAATGAATTAAAAGGTAGTACAGTAATAAAATCAAAAAAACGAACTTTATTGTTTTAAATAAATTATCATGTGGATTTATAAACAAAAATTGATATATTTTTTAATTGTTTTTTTCTTTACAGCTTGTAATGAACAGTATAAAGGTAATGTAAATTGCCATTTAAATGATAAAACTTTTGTTGATAGTACAATGAAAGTAGAATTAGACACTTCGAGATATTTAGGTAAAACTCCTATGAAATCAAATATTTCATTATATGAATTATATACCAGACCAAAAGAAAAAATAGGATTCGGACATTGGGGAGGGATAACTTCTCATTTTTTTATTGGGGATAGTAGTATTAGTATTGACTGGAATGCCAATTGTTTTATTACATTTAAATCGACTTTTTCACAAAACAAGATTGTTTTATATTGGAGTGTTGAATATATTGATGGTGCGCCGTGTGAAGAATATTTTAAACTGTTTCAAAAAGTCAAAGCAAAATCGCCAAGAAAGAATGAGAAATTTGCAGAAATGTCATTATTAAATGATACAACTATACTTATTACTTATAGACATAAGGAATGGGTGCATAAAATAAATCATACAGAACCATGTTGTCCTGAATTTTTGTTTCCGGATACATTACAGTATTATGAATCATGGTAAAATATTTGGCAAGCGGTAAGATAATAGTGAATAACAAAGGCAAAGCCGTAAAACAATACAAGCCATGGTATAGTACCACCCGCGAGTTTGAAGACGAAGATTTACTGACAAATTACGGTGTAACGCCCATTATGCATTACGACCCCTTGAGCCGATTGATACAAACCGATTTTCCTGACAATACGACTACAAAGGTAACTTTTGACGTTTGGCAACAAAAGAATTACGACCAAAACGACTGCGATACTTCCTCCGCCCATTACAACACCCCGCAAGTATTGGATTTGGATGTGTTGGGAAGAGCGTTTCAAATGATAGACGACAACGGAACTTTTGGCTTGGTAACCACTCACAACCAATTGGATATAACAGGTAGAATTCTGGTTGTAACCGATGCTTTGGGCAGAACGGCAACACAAAATAAGTATGCTCTTAGTGAAAAACATCAGGTTTATGTAAAAAATATTGACAGCGGAGAACGATGGATGCTAAACGATACTGTTGGCAATCCATGCTATGTTTGGGATAGCCGCAATCACCGTATTAAAACACTGTACGACACCCTGTTGCGACCTACCCAAACCTTGTTGAAAACCGCCAATAACCCCGAAATAACAACACAACAAATTATTTACGGCACAAGTTCCGTTTTGAATAATATATTACAAATTATTGAAATAGATGCACAGGACGGCAAAACAAGTTTTGAATATGATTTCAAAGGCAATATTACCAAACAAACGAAACAATTTGCTCAAGATTACCAAAATGAATTGGATTGGAACGGAACGGTAGCACTTAATAATGAGGTTTTTGCTACCCAAACTACCTACGATGCTCTGAATCGTCCCGTAACGATAACACAGCCCGACAGTACCATAATAACCAATGTGTATGAAAAAGGTGGCTTGTTACAAAAAGTTTTGCATGGAAATACCCGACACATTACCGATATTACCTATAATGCACGAGGACAAAGAGAAGATATATATTACGGTAATAATACCAAAACAAAATATTATTACCATCCCTTAAATTTTAGAATAACAAGAATACTTACAACACGTAATAGCGGACAAGATATTTTACAAGATTTAAACTATATTTATGATGCAGTAGGTAATATAACCCAAGTAACAGACAATGCACAGCAAACCTATTATTTTAATAATCAAGTAATAGCACCTATAGGAACTTATATTTACGATGCTCTTTATCGTTTGTTAACAGCTACAGGCAGAGAATTAACAAGTTTACAATTACCAACACATGATGATTTTCCTAATAATATTCCTTGTCCCAATACTGCAACAAACGCAATGCAGAATTATACCCATAATTACCAATACGATGCCTTGGGCAATATGTTAGAAATGCAAAGTGTAGGTAGTTGGACACGTAATTATGAGTATAATAATCCTATGAATAACAATTATTTGCTTGGACATGGAAGTGGAACTGAATATACCTATGATGCTCACGGTAACATGCTTACCATGCCACATTTAACCACTATGAACTGGGATTATTTAGACCAATTACATAGTGCAAGCAATGGAACATTTACAAGTTATTATAACTACGACTCCGAAGGTAATAGAACTCGAAAAGTTGTTGTTAAAAACAATATTATTGAAACACGATACTATATTAATGGGTATGAATTATATAGAAAAGAGATTAATGGCGTTGTGGATTTTGAACGTAAAACAATAAATATTTCCGATGATGAAAAAGTGTTTGTTCGTATTGAGCAAAAAACCGGTGAAAATCCTATTGTAAGATACCAATACGACAACCATCTCGGTTCAGCCTGCTTAGAGTTAGACAATACCGGACAAATTATTTCCTACGAAGAATACCACCCTTTTGAAATAATACCTAGTAATAATGAATAATAATCTTTAATTTTATGGTTTTGAGATTTTGTAAATTAGTGGCTATTTTATTTATATCATCGCAGATTGCCAATGCTCAATATGATAAATGTAGTGTGTCGTGGAAATCGGAATTTTGCATATTAGAAAATAAGCGAATATCAAATACAATTGAAGACACTATACATTATAATGAGTTTTTCCACGAGTTCAGAATTTTAGATGGAGACAATTATGTTTTTGTATATATAGTAGAGCATAAGTTCTATACATTATTTGAAACAAGCTTGTTTGTATTTGAAATTAAAAAGGACTTGATAGATAGTTTTAAATATAAAGATTCGGAAATTATTAACACACATGCAATTTATTACCCTATGAGTGGAAATGTAGGATTGTTGGCAGACTCATCCTATTTTTATATCAGTAAAGGTGTTATTGAAGGTGTAAAAGTTGATGAAAATATTTGGAATGTAAATATTGATGTTGAAATAAAAAAATATGATAAAAAAACTGTTTTATTTAAGCAAAAGGAAAATTTCTCAAAATGTGATAGCTTAAAAATTTTAAATGATTTCTTTTTTCAATGGTAGGGGTGGGTGGTAGTGTACCATATGGAGCTTTTGAAAATATCCGCAGCGGCGGCTTTTTTTTGTTACTTTTTTTCAGCTGAAGGAAAAAAAGTAAAGAAAGAAAACAAATAAAAGTATATTTTTGCAACGTTAAAAAATAAAAAAAACTGTCCTAATAGAGGGGGACATTTAAATTTATGGGGATACAGCCTGTATGAATTGTGTGGAAAAATATTTTTTTAGTTTATTGTTGTATAGAACTTATTGCCAATCATTATAGCCGAAATCAACAAATCTGATTTTTTTATTTTTATCAAAATACAACTGTATTATTCCCTCATATTTTCCTCTTGAATAAAACATAACACTATAAGTTTTTTTGTTTTTTGTTTTGTATGGAAGTTGCATTGGACCATATATTTCTTTCTTTTGGAAAGAAGTTATAAAATCTTTTGATAAATCATCTAAACTTAAATTATAATCTATAGTAATTTTAGGATATTCAATCTTTATGGTCTTGCATTTTGAAAAATCAATACTTAGTAATCGTACTCTTCCTTCTCTTTCAACATATTCAATGCCAATATTAGAATAATCAAATGTATTATAAAACAATATTGTATCTTTAATTATACTATCATTTTGAAGTTTGAAAAAAATTACATATCTATCGTTAATTATTCTTTGAGGTTTTCCAATTCTTGAAAACAAACTATCTTTACTCGATAAAAGAATAATATCTTTAGAAGATAATTTATTAAAATCAATAGTATCTAATTTTCCCATAAATTGACAATATAAAGGGAAAATATTTAAAAAAGATAATAATAATGTTATCCAAATTTTCCGATACATTTTCAAGATGGTTTAATTAGAACAATTTCATATATTTTTATAATTTATAATTTGCGTTTTGCAAAGGTAGTAAAAAAATCATATTACCATAAAAAAGATTTCACCTTTATTTATTAAAAAACAATTTTTTTATTGAATACACGTTGTTATTCAATAAAATTAAGCTTCTATGAGTAATGAAAATTTTATTGATTACGTAAAAATTCTCTTTCGTTCGGGTAAAGGGGGGAGCGGTTCGGCTCATTTAGCACGTACGGCACAGACACCTAAAGGAGGTCCTGATGGAGGAGATGGCGGAAGGGGAGGTCATATTATTCTTAGAGGCAATGCCCAATTATGGACTTTATTACATTTAAAATATACCAAACATGTTTTTGCTGAAAATGGAGAGTCGGGGAGTAAAAATCAATGTTTCGGAAAAAAAGGAAAAGATAGTATTATCGAAGTTCCTTTGGGTACGATTGTAAAAGATGCTGAAACAATGGCTGTTGAAGCCGAAATATTGGAAGACGGGCAAGAACTTATTTTAATGAAAGGCGGCAGAGGAGGTTTAGGAAACGTACATTTCAAATCGGCAACTTTTCAGACACCACGCTTTGCTCAGCCCGGAGAAGAAGGCATTGAAAGCTGGAAAATATTAGAATTAAAAGTATTGGCAGATGTGGGTTTAATCGGATTTCCTAATGTAGGAAAATCAACTTTTATATCTGTGATTTCCAATGCTAAACCTAAAATAGCCAATTATCCTTTTACTACTCTCAAGCCGAATTTGGGCATGGTAAAATATAGAGATAATTATTCTTTTGTCGTAGCCGATATTCCGGGAATAATCGAAGGAGCTGCCGAAGGGAAAGGGTTGGGATTGAGATTTTTAAGACATATCGAAAGAAACTCTGTTTTACTTTTTTTAGTCCCTGTTGATAGCGAAAACATTAAAAAAGAATATAAAATTTTATTAAATGAATTAAAAAAATACAATCCTGAATTATTGGACAAAAAGCGGATGTTGGCTATTTCTAAATGCGATATTGTTCCGTACGATAATTTGGAGAAAATAAAAAACAAACTTCCTAACGATCTTCCCGTTGTTTTTCTTTCCTCTCAAATACACATGGGAGTAGACGAAATAAAAGATACGCTATGGAATTTATTAAATACTAATAACTAATCACTTTAACTATTTAACTATGAATGTAATTTTATTTGACGATAATTTTAAGGAAAACCTTCTTCCTTTCACGTATACTCGTCCTCAGGCTGATATTAGAGTCGGTATACTGACACTTCGTGAAAAATGGGAAAAACGTTTGCAAACAAAAACTTCGAGCATAACGGAAGATTATCTGTCTGAAAAATTTCCTTTATATCTTGAGAAGCAAAATCTTTTGATTGCAGGTTCTGTTTGTCCTACCGACGACTTGGTCGAAGCTGTTACTCAATTAAAAACGGGGCAATCACTTTTTAAAAACGGGATTCCTATTGCTCATGTTGTAAGCAGTTTACCTGATTCGTTATTGACTTATTCGGGCGAAAAAATAGAATACCGAGGCGACTGTCGTTTCATTACGCAATTATATCATATATTTACGGATAATAAAGAAGAATTATTAATTGATTTTGACCTTATTACAAAGAATAGGAAATCTCAAACTCTCGGCAGTAGCAATCGTGTAATTGGCGATAAAGCAAATATATTTATAGAAGAAGAAGCAATAGTCGAGGCAGCTATTTTCAATACCGATAACAGTAAAATTTATATTGGGAAACAGGCTGAAATCATGGAAGGAAGCATTATTCGTGGCGATTTTGCTTTGTGCGAACATGCTCAATTAAAATTAGGAGCTAAAATTTACGGTCCGACAACAATCGGTCCTTATTGTAAAGTAGGAGGCGAAATTAACAATGTGGTAATGTTTGGCTATAGCAACAAAGCTCACGATGGATTTATGGGCAATTCCGTCATAGGCGAATGGTGCAATATAGGAGCCGATACCAATACTTCTAATCTGAAAAACGACTATAGCGAGGTGAAATTATGGAATTATGCCGAACAGCGATTCGTAAAAACGGGCTTGCAATTTTGCGGACTTATTATGGGCGACCATGTCAAATGCGGTATCAATACCATGTTCAATACCGGAACCGTAGTCGGAGTAGCTTCTAATGTATTTGGAGCCGGATATATGCCTAATTTTATTGCTTCCTTCCGATGGGGAGGAGCTGAAAAAATGCAAGATGCACAAATAGATAAAGTTATTTCTATCGCTGAAAAAGCATTCGGGAGACGGAATAAAAAATGGGACGATATTGAAAAAAACATATTAAAAAGCATTTTTTATCAAGCTAAAAACGGCAAAGAACCTAATTTTCCAAGCCTGATAATGTGATATACAGCGAATAGGCAATTAAATTTGGCAAACAAGTAGATGATTATAAGGAATATGAGTCCCATACGACCATTAACTGAAGAAATAGGAATCTATGAAATAAACAGCATTGAATCACTTTTTTCAGACAATCATCATTTCTATTCGCAAATAGAAAGAAAAAATCATTACTTTTGCAAAGAATCATAAAAAAATCAATAATGAAAGAATTACGATTGTTATTAATTTCTATTTTCTTAGTCTTTTCAGGAAATGTTTTTTCTCAAACAGAAGATTTTAAGGAAATGACAGGCAAGGAAAAAACGGCTTTTATCAATCAAATGCAGTTAGTCTCAAAAGAAACAACAAGTTTACAATGCAATTTTATTCAAAAAAAAGAAATGTCAATGCTAAAAGACCCTTCGCTTGCAATGGGAATAATGTATTATGCAGCGACTAACAATTTACGATGGGAGTATGTTTCGCCTCGTGTTCTTGTTTTTATTATGAACAAAGGAAAAACAGCCGTAAAAGATAAAAACGGCGTCGTTTATTTGGAACCGCAAGCCGATAAAATGATTAATAATATGACAGATATCATTATAGGAATGATTAATGGAAGTACTTTAAGCGACAGTAAAAGTTTTACGGCAAATTATTCGACCAATCAAAAACAAGTATTAATTAAGCTAAATCCGAAAAGCTCTAAAATCAAAATGGCATTTTCCTCTATTCATGTTTATGTAGATGCCGGCACTTATTTAGCGGAGAAAATCATCATGAACGAAGCAGGAGGAGATGTTACGACAATTTTACTTTCAAATATAAAAAGGAATACTTTTATTGCTGATGACAAATTTAATCTTAACTAAATAATGTTGCAAAATAATTTTTACACCATTTTAGAACAGAAAATAGACGACGAAGAAGCTGTTTTTAAAATACGATTCAATCCGCTACATATAATTTATAATGCACATTTTCGGGGAAATCCTATTACACCCGGAGCGTGCATTGTGCAAATTATTAAAGAGTTAGCTTCGTTAAGCCTCAACAAATCATTGATGATTAAAGAAATAAAAAATCTTAAATTTATCAATGTTATTATTCCGCATCAATATCCGGAAGTTTTTGTTCAATTTTCTTTAGTGAACGACGATATTACAGCGACTTATCATCTTAAAGGGACGGTGTATGTTAAAGAAGAAATTTTCTCAAAATTTAGCTTCATTATGAGTTGTTGCTAATAAAAAAAGTATTAAAAAAAGAGCAATGAATATACAAGAGTCCGTTCAATCATTACGATTATGTGTTTTAATACCTACTTATAATAATGATAAAACATTGGAGAAAGTCATTCTTTCGGCTCTTGAATATTGTCCGACTGTTATTGTAGTCAACGATGGCTCAACCGATAATACGGTAAATATTTTAACTTCTTTTCAGCAAAATATTATTTTTATTTCTTATGATAAAAATAAAGGAAAAGGCTATGCCTTGAAAAAAGGTTTTGAAGCTGCTCGAAAAAGAGGCTATCATTATGTATTAACATTAGATGCTGATGGGCAGCATTTTGCTGAAGATATTCCTGTGTTTATCAATAAAATTCAATCAACTTCGGATAGTTTGATAATAGGAAGTCGTGATTTTAATCAAAAAAATATCAATCAAGGGAGTTTATTTGCCAATAAATTTTCTAATTTTTGGGTAAGACTACAAACGGGATATAAACTGCCCGATACTCAGAGCGGTTATAGAGTGTATCCTGTCAAAAAAATGAAAAAGATGCTTCCTTTTTGCAGACGATACGAAGCCGAAATTGAGTTGTTGGTCCGATGTGCGTGGCGAGGTATTCGACTTGAGTCGGTGCCGATACAAGTGTATTATCCCAAAAAAGAAGACAGGGTTTCGCATTTTCGTCCTCGTCAAGATTTTTTACGAATCAGCTTGTTAAACACTTTATTGTGTATAATATCAATTGTTTATGGTTATCCTTCTTTGTTAATTCATCGATTAAATAAACGTAAATGAAAAATTTGTTCTTGTTTTTATATTCTTTTTTTCAAAAACGGAAATCTGTATTATGGCTTCTTTTATTTGCCCTTATTTTTATATTTGTATGGGGAGTTACCGGACTTCATTCCAAAGAAGATATTTCAAGTTTTTTACCTCAAAATGAAGAAAATGAACGAATAAGTTTTGCTTATCAACACATTGGAGCTGCCAATCAAATTTTGTTAACTATCAAAATGAAAGATACTGCTGCCGATACGGATGCCGATTTGTTAATGGAAGCCGTAGATGTATTGGCGGAAAATTTACAAAAAATAGATTCTCAACACATTAAATCAATAAAATATACTATCGACCAAGAACAAATCACGGCAATAACTCATTTTATAATAGATAATTTACCTTATTTTTTAACGGAAAGCGATTACGAACGCATTGATACGATAGTATCAAAAGAAAAAATACGGCAAAAATTAGAAAATAATAAATACTTACTTTCGTCGCCGATAGGAGGCATGATAAAACAAACCATTATAAACGATCCTTTGGGATTATCACTGCCCGTATTAGCCGGATTACAATCATTTCAACTGAGTGATGTTTATCAATTAAACGATGGTTATATTTTTAATAAAGAGGGAGATGAAGCCATTGTCGTACTTACGTCTAATTATCCTATTAGCGAAACGGCAAACAATGCCCTTCTGATACAAAGCATTGACAGTGCCATTGCTCAAACTTATCAAATTGTTGGAAATGAAATAGAAATTGATAGTTTTGGGGCTGCTTATATCAGTCTTACCAATGCACAACAAATTAAAAAAGACAGTTGGACGTCAATATCGATTGCCATTATTTTGATTTTTAGTTTGTTGATTTATTTTTTCCGAAACGTCCGCAGCATTCTTTTAATTTTTGCATCTATTTTATTTGGAGGTTTATTTTCTTTGGGATTATTATCTTTTTTTAGCGATAGTATTTCTTTGATTGTTATTGGAATAGGCTCAATAATTATAGGAATAGCGGTGAATTATTCTCTTCATTTTTTAGCGCATTATCGGCATGGTTACACCATCGAAAGTAGCATCAAAGACATTACATCGCCACTCATCATAGGAAATATAACAACCATAGGAGCATTTTTAAGTTTGTTGTTTATAAGTTCCGAATCAATGCACGATTTCGGAATTTTTGCTTCATTGCTTTTATTGGGAACCATTTTGTTCGTATTGGTTTTTCTGCCTCATTTTTTACCAAAACGTACACTGTCTCAAGTAGAAGACAAAAAATTAGTTTTTAAAAAATTAGCTGCTCTATCTCCGGAAAATAATAAATGGATAGTATTAATCGTATTTTTATTAACGATTATCTTCTTTTATTTCAGCCGATTCACTACTTTTGAATCCGATATGAACAAAATAAATTATATGACCGAAAAACAGCAATTGCAAATGAACAAACTGAATGCTATGCTGAATCAAAATAAACATACTATTTATTGTGTTGCAGAAGGAAAGACGATACAAGAAGCTTTGGAAAATTACGAACAAACTTCTTCTATCATTGACTCTCTTGCTGTTTCCGATACCATTATTTTCAAGCATTCGGGTATTGGAATTTATTTGCCTTCAAAAGAGATGCAAGTAAAACGATTGGCTTTATGGGAGCAATTTTGGAAAGATAAAAAAGAAAATGTATTGAACGATATCCATTCATTATCGGAAGAGATGGGTTTTAAAGCAAATGCATTCGCTGCTTTCGATACGTTGTTAGGAAAAAAATTAGTCCCGCAAAACACAGATTATTTTCAACCATTAATCGCTGCTTTTGCCGAAAATTATATTATCAACACCGATGATAGGGCAATGATTGTTACCGTTTTATTGACAAAGCCTGAAAATAGATTCCGTTTAGAAGAAAAATTGAATACAATCGATGAAAATACTTTCTCTTTCGATGCTTCGTCCATCACTTCTAAAATGATACAACTTCTTTCCGACGATTTTGACTACATCCTTTACATCTGTGGATTTTTGGTTTTTCTTTTTCTAACTTTATCTTTTGGAAGATTAGAAATCAGCTTATTGGCTTTTATCCCTTTGACAGTTGCATGGGTTTGGATATTAGGAATGATGAGCCTGTTTGATATACGATTCAATATTGTCAATATCATATTGGCTACTTTTATTTTTGGAATGGGCGATGATTATACTATTTTTGTTACCGAAGGCTTGATGTATGAATATACTTACAAAAAGAAAATGTTAATCTCGTATAAAAACACTGTTTTATTGTCGGCTTTTATTATGTTTATAGGAATTGGTTCGTTAATTTTTGCTAAACATCCTGCTATGAAATCTTTAGCCGAAGTAACCATTGTTGGAATGATTTCGGTCATACTAATGGCGTATATTTTTCCGCCATTAATATACAAATGGTTGACCACCAAAAAGGGAAAAAACAGACCAATCCCCATCACTTTTTGGAATCTTTTTAAAACAGGACTTGCTTTCCTTATCTTTTTTGTAGGAAGTATTTTCTTAAGTCTAATAGGCGGTATTATGTTGATAATAAGAAAAAACAATAAGAAAAGCAAATACCGTTTTCATCGAATTTTGTGTTATACGATGCGTTTTTTAGCTCGTTTGATGTTTCAAGTGCCGTATAAAATTATCAATGAACACAAAGAAACTTTTGAAAAACCAAGCATTATTATTTGCAATCATCAATCCCATTTAGATCTTTTATATACTTTATTATTGTCGCCGAAAATCATAGTTTTGACCAATAAATGGGTGTGGAATACCCCTCTTTACGGGTGGATTATTCGCTATGCAGATTTTCTTCCTGTAATTGATGGTATTGAAAATAATGTAGATAAATTAAAAGAATTAACTACAGAGGGTTATTCTGTTCTTGTTTTTCCCGAAGGCACACGTTCCGCCGACTGCACTATTTTACGCTTTCACCAAGGAGCGTTTTATTTAGCAAAAGAACTCGAACTCGATATTGTTCCCGTAGTAACTCACGGCATCGGATATATGTTTCCTAAAAAGGAGTTTTTACTGCGGAAAGGAGATGTAACTATTCGTGTAGAAAAACGTATTTCGCCTGAAAATAAAACATATAGATTTAATAAATCGACATTAGAAACTACCAAACTAATGCGACAATGGTATCAACAAGCTTATGCCGAAATGGTTAAAAAATACGAAACGCCTGCATATTTTAAAGAAATGATTATTTATAATTACATTTATAAAGGGAGAAAAGTCGAATGGAAGGTGCGAAGGTCATTACGTTTACATCGTAATTTTGAACGGCAAATAGCACAACTTCCCGAAGAAGGAAATTATCATATCGAAAATTGCGGCTATGGAGAATATGCTTTGTTGGCGGCATTGGTAAAGAAAAATTTACAAATAACTGCTACTGATTCCGACCCCGAAAAAGTCAAGCTCGCTCGTAATTGTAACGCTATTCCTAAAAATTTAACATATATTTAAAACATGAACAATCGACACATTTACGATGTACTTATTATTGGCAGTGGATTAGGAGGTTTGGTATGTGCTTATATTTTATCGAAAAACGGATATAAAGTTGCTGTTTTAGAGAAGCATACGCAGATTGGCGGATGTTTACAAACCTTTAAACGGTTTGGGGTTAAATTCGATACGGGAATGCACTATATCGGTAGCATGGAAGAAGGGCAGTCTTTGTATAAATTATTCAAATATTTGGGATTATTAAATGTACCTTTGAATAAATTAGACCCCAATGCTTATGATATTATTTCGATAGCAGGCGAAAACTATCAATATGCCATGGGCAAAGAAAATTTTATAGAAACATTGGCAAAAGCCTTTCCTAAAAGAAGAAACGACCTTAAAACTTATATGCAACGTATTTCCGAAGTAGCAGGTGCTTCGCCTCTGTATAATCTTAGACCAATTAAAGGAATTCCTGTTATCAATCCCGATTATATAAAAATAAGTGTCAATGATTTTATTGCTTCCGTTACTTCCGATGAGAAACTACAAAATGTTTTAGCCGGAAATCTTCCTTTATATGCCGGGATTAAAGATAAAACTCCTACTTATATTTATGCTTTAATTAATGCTTTTTATATCCAAAGTGCTTTTCGAATTATTAATGGTAGTGATAAAATTGCCCATTCTCTTGCTGAATCTATACGAAGTTTTGGAGGCGAAATTTATACTTCTACCGAGGTAACGGAAATCCTTTTTGATAATAAAAAAGCAACAGGTGTCCAAACTCGAAAAAAAGGAATTATCGAAGCTAAAAATATTATTGCTAACATTCATCCCGAAGCTACCATTAATTTAATCAATACTCCTTTGATACGTAATGTCTATAAAGAACGTATTCGTAGTTTGGAAAACACAATTTCCAATTTTACGGTATATATCAAATTTAAAGAGAATAAAGTTCCATACTTAAATTCAAATTTTTACTACTATGATAATGAAAATGTTTGGGGAATAAACGATTACGACCCATCTCAATATCCTCAAAACTATTTGTTCATGCACCAATGCCATGTCGGCAATCCGACTTATGCTGAAAGTGCAGAGCTAATCGGTTATATGAAATATGATGAAGTAAGAAAATGGGAAAACACAAGCATTGGACGACGTGGAGAAGACTACAAAGCATTTAAGGAAATAAAAGCTCAACAATTATTACAAAAATTAGAGAAATCTTTTCCTAACATATTATCCGATATCGAAGCTTATGAAACCTCAACACCATTGACTTATCGTGATTATACCGCAACAAAAGAGGGGACTATGTATGGCATTGTAAGAGATAAGAATTTTCCGGTTCAAACATTGGTTTCGCAACGAACAAAAGTTCCCAATTTATTTATGACAGGGCAAAACATCAACTCTCACGGAATATTAGGTGTTAGTATAGGAGCTATTATCACTTGTGCCGAATTTCTTGGAGTCAATTATATTATAGAGCAAATTCAAAAAGCAAATCAATAAATAAGTTTACTTCAAATCAACGGAAGTATTGGCGTCGGAACGAATAATAAAAGTTTTAGTAATACTCTTTATGGTTTGATATTCATATTTTTCTCTGAAAACTATTTTATAAGTTCCCGGTTGTAATAAGATGGATTCTTGCGTATCATCTTCCCGTAAATTATAAATCCATTCCATTTTATTGTTTCGTAAGACATATAAACTTCCGTAGCCCGGCTGATGTTTTTGGACAACAGCTATACCGGGATTAGGAATTTTAATTTGCGTAGTATAACTTTGATTAATTTCAATATTTTTAATAGATAATATTGGTAAACACAACATTTCCAAGTCGTATTTTCCTACCAAATAAGTCTCGGGGATTTCAACGTATTGAACATTTAAAATTTCTTGTTGCCCTGCTTTTCTAATAATAATCGGTGTTTTTTGGTATTGAGTGTTTTTACTCGAAGATGTTTTTATCAATAAATTGCCTCTTGGAGCATCAATGGGGATAACGGTATGTTTACCGGGGACTAATTTAATATTTGTTGCTTTAACGGGAGGAATTGTATGCACCACTATATCATACGATGGACGTGGGTCTAAATAAAGCGTATCGGGAACGCCGCGTGTATTCATCGTATGGATGTAATTGTATAGTTCTTTTTGGGTATGACTATCGTAAAAGGTCATATTGACATTGCTTTCTGTCGGTAAATTATGAATATCCAATAAATTGACTTGACAACTTGTCGAAAAGAAAATATGATCGATGGCTATTTGAAGAGCATTGCTAAAATCTTCTTCCGTACTGGCATCAATATATGTTCCGACACAATCGAATGCTTCTTTAAAATTTTGACCGATTCCAATAATAAATGGTTTTAATATAATTCCTTTCTTTTGTAGCTCTTGAGATATGGCACAGGGGTCGCCGTCGCATTCTTCTATTCCGTCTGTTATTAAAATAATAATATTTCTACAATGCTGACAAGGCGGAAAATCTTTGGCAGCAGCTTCTAAGGAGCGAGCTATCGGAGTAGTTCCTCTGGGATAAATAGCTTTTAATTTTTGTTTTATTTTTAAATGGTTATTAGGCATAAAAGGGACTTCTAATTTTGTGTCCGAACAATCGTAAAAACGATATTCTTTTTGATGACCAAAAACGCGTAATGCTAATTCCGTATTGGTATATTCGGCAAGGCTGTCAATCATGCGCGATAGTAAACGATTCGCAATGTTTATTTTTTTATCGCTTTGCCAATCACCCCACATACTATTCGATGCATCGTAAATAAAAAGAATACGTGTCAAATAGTGAGATTCCGTATTTTTTTTAGGCTTATTTTGAGCGGATAAGTTAAAGCTAAGGAATAATAAAACAGCTGTTATTAAATAAAATATGCTTTTTGATGTTTTCATACGTTTATAATTTTTTCAATTTAAAGTTATGGAACTCACATGCTTTATAATTTGTGTGTCAAAATGAGTTGGGCATATTCGTTTCATATTGCTTATTCGTTTTCTATAATGTTAGTTAATAATTTAATAGCTTGAAAAGCAGATTGATAAATTATTTCTTTTCTTGTCATATTGCCAAAACGAAAAAGTTGCGTATGGACTTTTTTATTGGAAGCAATGGCAATCCAAACTGTTCCTACGGGCTTTTCGATAGTTCCTCCGTCAGGTCCTGCTATACCGGATACGGCAATAGCATAATCCGTTTGCAATGTTTTTTTACAATTTTTTGCCATAAGAAACACAGTGTTTTCGCTTACGGCTCCGTCTGTTAATAATATTTCTTTTGGGACGAGTAATATTCTTTCTTTAATTTCATTGGCATAAGCAATCACTCCTCCTTTAAAATAAGCAGAACTGCCGGGAATAGAAGTAAATAAATGAGACAAATAACCTCCCGTACAGCTTTCGGCGGTAGAAAGAGTGTTTTTCTTTTGAGTTAAATAGTCTGTTAAATTTTTAAGCAATTCTTTGTCATCTTTCCTTAAAAAAGGACTATTTGTATTTTTAATCTTTTCCATAATAAGATGATGATGCATTATTTTTGCAAAAATAAAAAATAATTCCTAATGAACGGTCATTTTTATTGAATAAACGATATTTTTCTTAAAAACAGAAAACTTAAAGAAAAGGGTATTTTATAAAGAAATTTTTTATACTTTTGCACTTCTAAAAATAAAAGGTTGGTTTCAGTAGCTCAGCAGGTAGAGCACATCCCTTTTAAGGATGGGGTCCTGGGTTCGAATCCCAGCTGGAACACAAGGGTTAGTGGACTCCCGATGACGTTATGTCGCGGGAGTTTTTTTTATTTTATATGGACTTTACTCAATAAGCGTAAATTACACCACTAACCCTACCCTTGAATTTACCCCACCCCAGCCCTCCCCCAAGTGGGAGGGAGTTTGAAATTGTTTGATTTTCAGCTGGTTGTTGTTTTTATTACGTTATAGTAGCTTCGGTTATTGAGTTTGTCGAAGTATTCGAAGTACTCGAAGCGTCAATTCGTAATTGTTTATTCTACCTTTTTAACCGCAAAGAACGCAAAGAGTTTACGCAGAGAACGCAAAGAAACTCTGCGACCTTTGGGAACTTTGCGGTAAAAAATAAAAGAGAGGTAAATATTTATTTTTTATTGATTGAAACAAATAAAAGTATATTTTTGCAAAACGAAATAATATAAAAAAATGCACTTAACCTACAACGAAATAAACTCGCAACACGTTGTGAAACAAAGTCTCCCCCTTGGGGGAGATTTAGAGGGGTTTTACGCCTTTAACGCAAAGGAACTTGACGAAGAAAACGGCATGTATTACTACTCAGCTCGCTATTACGCCCCGCCTACGTTTATAAGCCGAGACCCGCTGTTTGAGAAGTATCCTTCCATTTCACCTTATGCGTACTGTGCGAATAATCCGGTAAACTTTATAGACCCAGACGGGAGAATTAGAAGAAAGGCGAAAAATAACAGTATATATTTCCAACCAATTAAGAAATATGGTAATATGACAACTGAAATGGTAATAGCAGGTGATGGTGAACTTTCGGCTACTATGGTAAGAGGAACGGCTGGCTATGTTTTTGCAAATAATGGTGAAAAAATGAAAGTATTAATAGTAGAAGAAGCATATATGGCAGATCCTGTTTATGGTGGTGATTGGAAATGGAGGAAAGTTGGTTCAGAATGGAAATGTCGCATGGGCACTAATTGTTTAGGAGCGGTATTATTAGATAATTTATATCTTCCGTTAGATCCAGAGGAGGTAGAGGATTTCCTTATGGGGGATGGATATAAAAAAGTATCTGTAAACAATGGTTATATGGTTGGCGATATTATGGCTTTTTCTAATGGGAGACATTATATACGTGCAATCAGAAAGGATAAAAATGGAAACCTAATTTGGGAAAGTAGAATGGCTGGAGATGTCCGATTTGAAGGAACTTTAAAAGAAATATTTGATTTTAATACAGATAACTATGGAGCATATAATTCAACTAAGAACACAATAATTTATCGACCTAATCAAGGTGATACTTATATAGATGAGGATGGAAATATTATTAGTAAAGATGAGAAAAAAAAGATATGGATTAATCCTTCATGTAGGGATTTCTAAAATTATGATAATAGTTTTATTGTTGTATATATTTTTACAAATGATAAGTTGTCATAGAGGGGAACCTATCTTAACGAATTACAATGACACAGATTCTGCTATTTTAGATTTTCAGCAAAATAGAGTAAAAATTAATATAGATAGTCTTTATCAAGACCAAAAAGAACAATTTGAAAATAATTATTGGTATATATATAGTTATAAATGCGGAAGAGAAGACGCCAAATATATTGGTAAAGAATTAGATACAATTGTGTTTTACTTTTCTTCCGATAGTTTTCTTTATAATGATAATAAAAAAATAGGTACTTGGAATTTAAAGAAAATAAATCAAAAACTTATTTGGATGAACTTAAAAATAGAAGATTCAATTGAAAAAATATATTTACCTTCTATGGATTACTGGTTTACATATTCACAAAACAATATTTTCATATTAAATACTTTACATGGCACATCAGAAGAAGATGCTTTGATATACCGAATATCTTTAAAAAAGGGTAATTACCCTGCGCTGCAAATAACGCCGTAAAATCAAAAAAACGGGTAGTGTCCCACCTTATGCTTTTTTAAATAAAAACGAGAATAAATGATAAAAAAGAAAGTGAGCAATAAAAGTCAAAACGAACTGTTTGTAAAGAGTTTTCTTTCCGCAGTTGCGGTTTTTTTGTTAATTTTTTCAGCTGAAGGAAAAAAAGTAAAGAAAGAAAACAAATAAAAGTATACTTTTGCAACATTAAAAAAAAACTGTCCTACTATAGGGGGACACTTAATACTATAGGGGGACACTTAAGTTCGACAATATAAAAAAACAGCAATAATGAGAAAAACACTATCTTATATTTTTAGTTTTTTGATATATTCTGGAATTAGTATCATAATGATAAGATTCATTCCACGATTTGGAATTGAGAGTACATGGAAAGACATTTATTACATTTTACCTATGATATTTCTACTATGTTTATTGTTGTCTATATTTAAACCAATAATTAAAATAAAAAACAAGGATAAAAATGAAAACGGTAGTGTTTCAAATTAGGGCATGGAAAAATAAAAGATTAAAAGACAAAGAAACCAAAGGAATGAAAAATTATATAGTTCATAATTTCAAGGGTAGTGTACCACCTTATGCTTTTTAACCGCAAAGAACGCAAAGATTCTACGCAAAGAAACTCTGCGGTAAAAAAATAAAAGAGAGGTAAATATTTATTTTTTATTGATTGAAACAAATAAAAGTATATCTTTGCAAAATAAAAAAAATAAAAAATAAAGTATGAGCACAAGTTTAAAAAACACAAAGACAGAGAAAAATTTATTAACTGCATTTGCAGGAGAATCTCAAGCGAAAAATCGTTATACCTTTTTTGCTAAAGTAGCAAAAAAAGAAGGATATGAACAAATCGCTGCTTATTTTATGGAAACGGCAGAGCAAGAAGAACAGCATGCAAAACAATTTTTTAGTTTTCTTGAAGGAGGAATGGTCGAAATTACAGCGGCATATCCGGCTGGAGTTATCGGCACAACAGAAGAAAACTTATTGGCAGCAGCTGAAGGCGAAAAAGAAGAGTGGGCGGAGCTTTATCCTCATTTTGCAAAAATAGCCGACGAAGAAGGTTTCCCAAAAATAGCGGCAAAATTCAGAGCGATAGCCAAAGCAGAGGCAATGCATGAGGAGCGTTACCGTAAATTATTGGCAAATATTAAAGAAAATAAAGTATTCGAAAAAGCAGAGTCCGTGAGCTGGGTTTGCCGAAAATGCGGTTATGTTCATGTTGGAAATAAGGCATTAAGTAAATGTCCTTCTTGCGAACATCCTTTGGCTTATTTTGAATTGAAAAAAGAAAATTACTAAAGAATTAAAAAAATAAAGCAAAAAGAGCTTTTAGTATTAATAAACTTGCTAATTTTGCAATGAAATTATTATAAATAATAAAATACTTAGAATTATGGCATATAAAATTGATCCAGAATTATGTACAGCATGTGGAACATGTATAAGTGAATGTCCTGTTGGTGCTATCTCAGAAGGAGATGTTTACTCTATCAATCCGGACGAGTGTATAGAATGCGGTGCTTGCGCTGATGTTTGCCCCGTAGAAGCTATTCACCCTGAATAATATAATTCGGTAAAAAAAGAAAAAAGAGGTGAATTCACCTCTTTTTTTTATGCTTTTTAATTTGCTTGCGTATTATTGTTTTATAAATTTTTTCGTGATATTTCCTTTATCCGTATTAATAGAAATTAAATACATTCCTTTTGCTAAATCACTAACGTCTATCACAATATCCGATGTGTTTGTACAATGATTTTTTATTTGTTTTCCCATATAATCATAGATAATGATATTGTTTACTTTGTATTGGGCTAAATCGATTACTAATTGATTTGTAACAGGATTAGGATACAAAATCACTTGATTTTCAATTGCTGTATTGTCATATACTCCTATCATGCCCGAAGTATAGTTTAACTCCCAACCATCAAACACATTTTTTTCGTCTGTTTTAAAAATAAAAAACAAAAAATTCGTATTAAATGTAAAAGAAGTATCTCCTATATTTCCTGATAGGCTTAGCAATAATTCTTTTTCGCTGGAACCATAATCGTAAATATACAGTATGTCTTTATCTTTTTCTGTTTCAAATTTTGTGAAATTCAATGTAATACAAGTAACACCATTTATTTTTAAGTGTTTTTTACATTCTGTAAAATTGTTGTATCGTTTGTTTCCACTGCCATCTTCTATTTTTCCCGACTTGGCTGTTATTATTTGCAAAGGATTGCAATAAGAAGGAATAGTTGTTGAATAATAAGCGTAAAAACCATTTTTGCTTGGTCCATCGTGTGAAACTAAACGCACTATTATTTTTGTTCCTGTTATCTCTAAATTCATATTTGCCGAATCGTTTGTAATAATAATGTTTTCATTGTTATTATCATTAGAAGTAATGAACAAAGTGTCGTTTTCAGCAATTTGATATTGAATATAAAAATTTATTTTTTGAATACTATCAAGGTCGGGGAAAATTTTCCATGTATAATCCATATTGTTTGCATAATTATGAATGCGTCCGCTTCCATCTTCAAACGAGCCTGCTGCTTCGGTAAATATCGTTTCGCCGACAATGGTTTTTGGGTCGGGATAGGTGTATAAAGAGGTGTCGGGATAAGCATTAATAATGATTTCTTGTGCTAAATTAAAATTATTTCCGCCCGGACTTAGGGCGTCGGTATAAAAATATCCATCCATATATCCGTCCCATCCGAAATTAAAATGATAATAATAATTTGAATCAACACGTTGATAACCATCACAAATAAATCCATGTCCATTGGTGTCGGGAATACTCCAGCCTGCATAGTAAAGAGGAATTTTTCGGTTTAAATGCGATACGATGATGCTATCCCAATTTTGAGTGGTCGTATCTCTGAAAACATATTCTGTTTCCGGTGCATATTTAAAATAAGTACGTAAAACATAGGCAGCTTTATGATTATACATTGCTGAGGCTTTCGGACCATATACCATATCGACTGCAACTCCGCAATGATGTATTAATAAAGACATTGCTGTATTAATACCGTTAGGAATATCTGTCATGGCTGCATAATCGTAAGTAGCTGCGCTAAAATCGGCGGCAATAGTTCCGTAAGTATCATGTTCATAAGAATAAGCACCTATGCCTGTTGTCGGAAAACGAAAATAATATATTAATTGAGCAATAGCTGTTGCAACACAGCCTGTTACAACACGTCCGTTGGGACCCGTTTCATCTTTTGGACAAAAATAATTATAATTTTTTCCTTGTCCCCATTTCGATGTCAACAAAGGCGAAATAAATTCAACGTCGTTATCAAAATCTTTTTGATTCTTTAATAATTTACTCCACGATTGAATGTTTTTTTCGGATATTCCTTCGGAAGATGATTGCAGCAATCGGATTTGATTTTCATAATGTTCCAACCACATTTTAACGGGCGGCGTAACATTTTCCACTTCAAAAACATCTTTGTCCGAAAAAGCCAATATAGGTACCGAACGTTTGTCGGCGGCAATTACAACAAAACCTTTTTCCGCATTAAACACATAAAACAATGTGTCTTGCTTATCTTTTGCAATATAAGAACATGTTGTTGCCGATTTCTGTTGTTTTGAAAAAAAGTTCCGTGCTACTTTTTGAGCTTCACTGTAGGTGATTTGCTGTGAACTTATCTCTCCTATTATCAAGAAAATAGAGGATAGAATAAATAATCTTTTCATTATCATGATGATTTATTTTTAATAGAATACAAAAATAATAAATAAATCAAAAGGAATCGTTAATTATTTGTAAATTGTAGTATCTATCGGCTGATTTTGTGATAAATTTTTTCTATTTCTTTTGCTATTTCCGAATCTTTTGCATATTCGATAATGCTTTTACAGTTTACCATAGCATTAACAATTTGTATATCAAATGGTAATTCTCCGGCTATTGTAATATTTTCTTGTTTACACCAATTTTTAATGTTTTGTGTCATTGTAGGATTTAAGTCATGTTTATTAATAATAATCCATATTTTCAAATTAAATTTTGATGTAAATTCTACGGCTCGTTGTAAATCGTACAATCCGGAAAGAGTAGGTTCTGTAACTATTACTACATGATTGACACCCGTTATGCTCGAAACGACAGGACAGCCTATGCCCGGCGAACCGTCAATAATGATTGTTTTTAAGTGATTTTCTTTTGCAATTTGTTTTGCTTTATCTCTTACAATATTTACTAATTTTCCTGAGTTTTCTTCTCCCGGGGCTAATTTTCCAAAAACCATTTTGCCATTGCGAAAACTTCCTGTAAACACTCTACTTTTATCGTTATCTATCATTTTTATAGCGTCTACAGGACATACGCGTGAGCATAACTTACAGCCGTCGCACGAAATTTCAGAGATGACAACTTTATTATTAATTGATTCGATTGCATCAAATCGACAATAGTCAATGCATAAACCGCAATTGCTACAAACTGCATAATCTATCTCGGCAATTTGTTTTCCAATATACACTTGTTCTTCTTCAATGATTGGATTAAAAATAATATCTAAATTGGCTGTATCTACATCACAATCAGTTAAAACAACTTTTTCAGACAAGGTAGCAAAAGCTGCACTTATACTGCTTTTCCCTGTTCCTCCTTTTCCGCTAATGACTGCTATTTCCATATCTATCTTTTATTAAATGAAACATTTCAATGAATTTTGTTTGTAATTCAGGATAATAATGATTAATTAATTCCCCTTTTGAATAGTGCAAAGCAATTTTTTTATCAAATGGAATTTCCATTAACAGAGGAATATTTTCTTGTTTAAGGTACTCATAAACCGCATTGTTTCCTATTCCGGTTCGATTAATAATTACTCCATACTGTTTATTCATTGTTTGCAATGTTGCTATTGATTGTTTTAAATCGCTCAAACCAAAGGGTGTAGGTTCCGTAACCAAAACAACATAATCTGCGGATGTTACGGTTTGAATAAAAGGGCAAGAAGTTCCCGGCGGGGAATCAAAAATAACGATTTCTTTATCAATGGCTTCTTTAATTCCTGCTTGAATGACTGAAGTAGGAGCGAGGACTCCCACTTTGACGCGCGTTTCAATAAGAGAAACATGTTGTAATAAAGTATATGTTGTAACATGTCCTATGACAATATCTTTTTCAGTAATAGCTTCGTAATTGCATGCGTATAAGCAAGCTCCACAGTCATGACATAAATCTTCCATTACTTTTATAAACTTAAAAGGGGGAATAATGACAATTGCATTATAATTGCAATATTCATGACATTTTCCACAAAAAGTACATTTTTTTTCATCTATAACAGGGACTTTTTGGTAGATTGTTTTTGATTTTTCTTTTTTTCCTTTGAAAAAAATCATTGCATTGGGTTCTTCCGCATCACAATCTACCAATACCACTTCTTGGTTTTGTTGTTGTAAGGCATGAAGTAAGTTGGTAGCAACCAATGTTTTTCCTGTTCCTCCTTTTCCACTTGCTATCGCAATTTTTATTGTTTCTTTCATATTCTGCACTCATTTTTTATTATACACTATAAAACATCCTTTTTCTACATTCAGTTTTTCGGCTATAACGTCGCATTTTGTCATTAATAAGAAAAACAATCTCGTGTCATTTTCTTCCATCAGTCCTTCAAAATTCCCTTGTCCTTTCGATAGTATTAAATCTGCCGAAGCGTATATGTTAAGGAATTCTTTGCTGCATTGACTCAATACGGTTGACGGACCATTAAATCCATTAGAGACAACTTGAGCAACTTTTTCTAAACCGACTTTTTCGGCATCTTTCAAAGTAACATCGTTTAATATAGGTGCATTACGAACAGCAAAAATTACTTTATTCGGGTCGAGTGTTTCGATAAAAAGTTTATCAAAAACAATTTCTCCTGCATTGTCTCCTAAATACAGTATTTTTTTAGCTTCTTTGGTTTTTTGGTAAAGCAGTTGTGAATCGTCGATGGCAAAAGTTGTTCTCAACACTTTATTTATCGTTTCTTGAATGTCAAAACTATTACTTGCAGCGTAATCCATAATATTTCCTGCAATGGCTAATCGCAGAGCCATATCGAATGGATTTTCGGCATTCAGCACTTGAGGTTGATATTTTTCATATAACTGCAAGCCGACTAAATTGCTGTTTTCTTTCTCTTCAACAAAGGGGTCGAATGTTCCTACTAACTCATAAAATTTATGATGTAAATGTCTTTGAATATCAAGTCTATTATGATATTTTGCTATGACTTTATCAAAATAGCTTAAAAAATTATTTTGTGTTTCAATCGAAACATTAAATTTTCCGAACAATCGTCGGTAAGTTTTTAGAAAACATGCTTTACACCTATGGTCTATCGTGTTGTTAATAGTGTTTTCATTCATTAATGGTCACAATAATTGGCATTAAGTATTAGTTTGTTATCTAAAAAATCTCGAATAAGTTCTTCAGAAGTTTTGATAGGTGCTCCTACAAAAACATTGATATTTTGCTGATTAAAAAGATTGATTGCTTTTGCTCCCATTCCTCCGGCTATAACGTCGGTTGTCCCGAATTCGGCAATCCATTTAGGATACAATCCGGGTTCATGCTGTGGCGGAATTACTTCCGTTACTTTTGTAATGTTGTTGTTTTCTACGTTTACAATTCCAAACGATTGACAATGCCCAAAATGAGGACATAATTTTCCATTTTCCAATGGTATTGCGATTACTTTTTTCATACGTATATATTTTTTTATTTAAATGATAACATTCTTTGTAAAACAACGAGAAGTTTATAAGCCTCTCGTTGTTATTGTTTTATCTTTTTCCGAAACCGGCTCTGCCCATTCCGAAACCTCTACCGCATCTATTACCTCTCATTCTAAATCCTCTTCCTGCACCTAAGCCTCTACCCGTAAAGTTGTTAACTTCATTTTTAGTGTTTTCATCGGCTTGAGGGCTATTGCTTAGATTGGAAGGATTGCAATTACCCATTCGACGACCTGTCATGGGACCTTCTCTTAATGGACCGGTTTGATCAAATCTTGGCATTATTACCTCCTTTTTTTAATTGTTATGAACTTTATTTATTTTTTTCTAACTTTTCGATAATATCTTTAATTTTTTGTTCAGGTTCTTTTAATATAATCATTTGTATTTTAAGACTATCTAATAAAGGTTTTATCTTCATTCCAAATTCTCCCGATATAATTTTACCGACATTGCGGGAAGCTACCAATTGCACTGCTGCCGGACCTGCTCCGTCTTCAACGTCTTTGTTTGGATTAGGAATAATTTCTATTGCTTTGCTTTCCAAATCGTAAAAAACAAAATAAGCACAACGACCAAAACGAGAGTCAATGGTTGATTCTAATGAATTTCCTGTTGATGTTATTGCTATTTTCATATTTATATATTTTTATATTATTAATTATTTTAATTGCTTAATTGTCTTGTTCTCTATGTTTACGACCATGTCTTCTTCCGTTTCCACGGTGAGGGGTAAATTCTGTATTTTGATTCATGTCTTTTTCTATATCAATTTGTTCACACTCATCTACTTCTTTATTATTACATAAAGGGCAATGTATGTTTTCTTTTTCAAGATGATTGAAATAGCAGTTGCATTTTTTGCAATAAAACCAATCGGTATCAAAATAAACTTTTCCTCCGTCTATCGTTATGGGTCTCCCTTCGATAAATGCTTTGGCAATTTTTTGTAATGCAGAAGCATATATTCTTGTAAATGTCGGTCTTGAAACACACATCATAAGCGAGGCTTGATGATGATTGAGCAAATTATAATCGCTCAAACGTATGGCTTCGTATTCTTCGTATAGCAGATTAATGGGTGCCTCGTCTGATTTTTTTAAATCTTTCCCATAAGGTTTAAATCCTTTAACTTTCGGTATATCAGATATTTTTCTTAATACTCTTACTCTTGTTTTCATACGTTTCATAATGTTTAATGAACTATTGTTCGTTGCAAAAGTAATAAACTATTGCTTAATATGCAAGTGTTTTTTTAAAAAAAAATGAAATAAAAGATTATCTCTTTTATTTTCAGAGAGAAAGATTTTGGAAATATTTATTTTACTATTTCGGCTACTGTAAAAGCACTTCCTCCGACAAAAACGATGTGATTTTTTTTTGCCTTCTTTTTTGCCGTTGAAAATGCATTTTTTACACTGGGATAGCATTTTCCGTATAAATGATGTTTTTTGGCTTCTTCTTTTAATAGGCAGGCATTTAATCCTCTCGGAATGTTTGCTTTGCAAAAATAATATTCGGCATCTTTTGGCAGTAATGCTAACATTTTATTTATATCTTTATCGTTTACAACTCCTAATACAAAATGAAGTTGTTGGTACGGTATCATTTTTAATTGTTGTACTATTTCTTTTATTCCGGCTTCATTATGTCCTATGTCGGCTATGCAAAGCGGATGAGTTTGCAGATATTGCCATCTTCCTTTTAATCCTGTGTTTTTTATGCAATTGGTTATGCCGTGTTTGAAATTACTTTCTGAAATTGTGTATTTATTTTTTAATATTTCGTAGGCAGCCGCAATCGTTAAAAAGTTTTTTTCTTGATAAATTCCTGCTAAAGGCGAAACGACATTTTTAATTTGAAGTATTTCGTTTTTATAGATATCAAAGGATGTAAAGAGACGCTTTGCTCGATAATATTTTTTTATATTTTTCAAAGTATAACATTCATCTGCAAATAGAATTGAAGAGTTGAGAAGTTTTGCTTTCTTAATAAATACATCTTTTGTTTCATGATGAGTTTCTCCGATAATTACGGGAATATTTTTTTTAATGATTCCTGCTTTTTCGTCGGCAATATCGGGTAAAGTACTTCCAAGGAATTGTACATGATCGTATGCTATGTTAGTGATAATACTTACATCCGGTATTATCAGATTAGTAGAATCTAATCTTCCGCCCATTCCGACTTCAATAACAGCAACATCTACTTTTTTCTCAGCAAAATAAGAAAATGCCATTGCTACGGTCATTTCAAAAAAAGAAGGTTGAATTTCATTAAAAATCGCCGTATTGTTATTCACAAAATCAACAATGTGTTTTTTGTCTATCATACTTCCATTAATTCGGATGCGCTCTCTAAAAGTCTTTAAATGAGGTGAAGTATATAGTCCAACCGTATAGCCTGATTCTTGTAAAATAGAAGCTAAATTATGCGATACGGAACCTTTGCCGTTGGTGCCTGCAATATGAATTGATTGGAATTTTTGCTGGGGATTTTGAAAATGGTTTAAAAGTGCTATTGTATTGTTTAAGTTTGCTTTGTAAGCGGCACCTCCTATACGTTGATACATAGGTAGACTTTTGTATAAAAAGTCAATACATTCTTTATAAGTCATGCTATTGGATTACGAAACGATAGCGAATAATTCCTTTTTCTTCGGTAGCAGCATCCGATTTCGATTTAAATTTCGATTCTTTGGCAGCTTTTTCACATTCTTTCCAAATATCAACATCTAAAATGGTAGTTCCTTTAACTCCTGCTTTTACATAAATCACATTGCCTTCTTTATCGGCTCTGAATTCAACAATGACTAAACCTTCCAAGTTGTTTTTTGATTTTGGGAACGCTTTTTTGATAACGGGTCTTCCATCTAACCAAAAATCTCCGTCACCGGTACCATAACCGGCTCCGCTACCTCCTCCGCTGCCACTGCCCGAACCCGGTCCTATGCCGCTTCCTTCACCTGTTCCTTGACCTGTCCCTTGACCTCCGGTACCTTGTGTTGTTCTTCGTTTAAATAAGGCATCCTCATTGATTGTTGGAGTTGTTGCTTGTGTGGTTTGTTGGTTTTTTCCTGTAGCAATAGACGATGTTTCTTCTGTTCGTTGAGTAGCAAATCTGTTGGCGGATTGAGCTGTAGATGTTGAAGTAGTTGATTGATTTTCACTACCGCTATTTCCTCCTCCGCCACCACCGCTCATATCTACTTCTATTCCATATTCGGGAGGTGGAGGAACTTGATGGGTTAATCCAAGAAACATAAAACAGAAAAACATCAGAATATAAACTACAACTACCGATACGATAGCTATAATTTTATTTTTCTTCTGATGATTGTTATCTCCGACTATGTTTCTATAAGCCATTTATTTGAATTTTTATTTGTCTTTAGGAGCTGTTGCTAAAATCACTTTATGTTTACGATTATAATTATCGTTTACTTTATTAACAGCATCAATAACATATACAACATTTTGAACGGGAACGCTTTTATCGGCACGTACAACAACCGTCGAAGTAGAATCGTTTTTGATTAAGCGTTCTGCTATGACGACATCTAACATATTTTCTTCTACTGCCATTAAATCTTTACCTTCTTTAATAGCATATTCCAAATCTTGATCAATATAGACTTCAAAAGTTTGCTTTGCCATTACTTTACTTGTACTTTGTGGTAATAGTAATTTAATTGCATTCGGACTAACCATTGTAGATGTTATCATGAAAAATATTAATAACAAAAAAACCATATCGGCTTGTGTCGATATGTTAAACTCAGTTGTTCGTTTATTTTGTGTTTTTATTGCCATATCTTTATCTTATTTAACAGGCTCATGTAATAAATCCATGAATTCTGTAGCTTTAGCTTCTAATAAAACGACTACTCTACTAACTCTCGCTACTAAAATATTATAAAACAAATAGCCGAAAATTCCTACCACTAATCCGCTTGCCGTAGTGATTAAGGCAGTATAAATTCCACCTGCTAAATCGGCGATTTCTAAATTATTTCCGCTATTTGCCATACTATGAAATGCAACTATCATTCCTGTAACGGTTCCTAAAAATCCTAACATAGGCGACAATGAAGATAAAGTTGCCACAAGACCTAATCCTTTTTCTAAGCGAGCTACTTCTAATTGTCCTACATTATTAATTGCCTCGCTTATATCGTTTAAGGGTTTTCCTAAACGAGTAAGTCCTTTTTCTATCATTCGGGATAGAGGAGTGTTGGTGTTGCGACACAAAGATATTGCCGAATCCAAGCGGTCGTTTAAAATAAAATCTCGAATATTGTTCATAAAATTCGAATCATCTTTCATTGCATTTTTTAGGGTTAAAAATCTTTCGATAAAAATATAGATAATTATTCCCATAAAAATTAATAAAGGGATGGTAATTTCAATTGTCCCACGAGCAAATAATAAGGACCATAGATTGAGCTTTTCGGTATGAGGAACCACATTTTCAACTGCTTCAACTGTATTTTGAGCGATAGCTTCCGTTTGTAATAGTACTAATTGTAACATATCATGTATTTATTAATATTTATTGCAAAAATACAATTTTTTAGTATTCCATTCTTATTTTACAAATATTTTATAAACAATTTAATGTAAAAAATTCTATTAATAGTTTTTTGATATTTAAGATAATTGATAGTGAAAACCATAAATACAAAAAATTTTCTATTTATGTTTTTATTGCTTTGGTTTCAAATTGACTTAAAAGTTTGCAATAATAAAATGTAATAAATAGCGTTGTAATATAGATTTATTAAAACAAAAAATCTATTAAAGCATTGATATTTAGTCGAAAAAAAAATATAACACTTTTCATTTTCTTTTTTGTTGCCGTTGTGTTTTTCATCAATTGCTCAACAAAAAAAAATGCATTTATTAATAGAGCTTATCATGGCATAACGACGCGTTATAATATCTATTTTAATGGAAATGAGAGTTATAAAGAAGCTAAAGCGTTGCTTGAAAAAACCACGGAAGACAATTATACCAATATTTTACCTGTTTATATTTATCCTGACAGAAAAGTAGCTTTGTCTTTTTCGCCGCAATGGGATAGAACAATAGAAAAATGTTCCAAAGCAATTACCAAACATTCTATTCTTATTAAAGGGGAAGAGTTTTGTAAACCCATAGACGACACTTACTTATTAATGGGAGAGGCTTATTTTTATCGTCAAGACTACAATGATGCTTTGCGCGTTTTTTCTTATATCATCAACACTCATCAAAAAGGGAATGTGTGGGCAGATGCTTACACATGGAAAGCAAAAACGTTTTTACAATTAAATAGAATTGAAGAGGCAGAAGAATGTTTAGAGCAAATTCGCCAGACAATAGCTAACCATAAAAATAAAAAATACAAGCAACACTGGGAGGCTGTGATAGCGGATAAGTATATCCTTCAGAAAGAGTACGAGTTAGCTATCGATCATTTGACGGAATTGGAGAAAGCAAGGGGAATGAAAAAAGACTTTAAGACAAGGATTTTATTTATCGCTGCACAGATATACCAAGAGATGGGTTTGCTTCCGGAAGCGACAAAAAAATACGCTAAAGTGTTGAAACGTAATCCACCCTACGAAATGGAATTTAATGCAACAATTAATATGATGCTTTGTCAAGGGAAAGGGGCAAAAAGTGACGCAAAAAATAAATTGAAAAAACTATTGAAAGACAGTAGAAATGAAGAATACAAAGATCAGATTTTTTATGTTTTATCAAAAATAGATTTTCAAGAAGAAGACACCATTGCCGGCATTAGAAATTTGGAAGCTTCCGTTTTTTGGAGCATTAATAATAAATATCAAAAAACAGTTTCGGCTTTAGAGTTGGCGGAATATTTTTTCTCTCATTCCCAATTCATTGATTCACGTCATTATTACGATACCGTTTTATCGATTATTCCTTCCACTTTTCCTAATTATACGGAAATACATACACGAGCAGTCATATTGAAAGAATTAGTTGATAACTTAATGATAGTCAAAACACAAGATAGTTTGCAAAACATGGCAAGAATGTCGGAAAGCGAATTAAATGCCTATTTGGATAAAATTATTGCTGATTATCAAGAAAAAGAAGAAGAACGCATTGCCGATGAAGTAGAAAAAGCGAAGATGATGGAAAATACGAAACGAACTTCTTCTAATGCTCGTAGCTCGTGGGTGTTTTATAATACGACCCAAGCCAAATTAGGCGAACAAGAATTTAAGCAACGCTGGGGAAGGCGTATCTTGGAAGACAATTGGTTTATTAGCGATAAAAGCAGCATGATGTTTATGATGGATGAGGTAGCGCAAGAAACCGAAAGCAAAACGGGAGAATCGGAAGAAACAGTCGAAAATAAAACTGTTAAACAAGGCTCTCGTATTATCGACCCTACTAATAAACAATATTATATACAAGATATTCCCAAAACAGAAGAGGACATACAAAAATCGAATGAGATGATAGTAGCTGCTCTTTATAATGCCGGTTTTATTTATTTTGATGATTTAAACGACAAAGAAAAAGCCAATCAGCAATGGGAATCTTTGTTGTCGCGATTTCCGGAACATAAATTAGAAGCACCTACGTGTTTTCAGTTGTATAAATCATATAAATCGCTGAACAATAACGAAAAAACAGAATATTATAAAAATATTATCTTGTCGAAATATCCTGAAAGCGATTTTGCAAAAATCATTCAAAATCCGAATTATTACGATGAGATACAGAAGAAAGCAAAGGAAGCTCAATTGTTTTATGCTGACTTATACAATGATTATACGGCAAAAAATTATGCTCAAGTTGTTGATAAAGCAGATGAAGGCTTGGAAAAATACTTAGACCCAAGCATTAGAAAAAATATGAGCTATCTGAGAGCCGTATCTTTAGGAAAATTGAATGGCGATGAAACAATGAAAAAAGAATTGCAAACAGTCGTACAAACTTATCCTGCAACAGACATAGACACATTGGCAGCAGGAGTGTTGGAAGCCTTGAAGCGTGCCGAATTTGAAAAAAGTAATGTGAAAATGGCTGAAAAGGATTCAAGTGCCAACTTAGTTCAAGAGTTGAAATACAGTTATGACGAAAGCAATTTTCATTTTGTTATTATTATTGTCAATATAAAAGAGATAAAAGTAGATAAATTGAAACTTTCTTTGAACAACTTTAATAAAGAATATTTCAGATTGGAAAAATTCGACATATCGAATTTTTATATTGATCCTACATTACAAATGATTACCGTATCTCGTTTTGAAAACAAACAAAAAGCAATGGATTATTATAATACGATGAAAATAAATCAAACAATGTTGAAAGATATTAATCAATCGAAACAAACCAAAATATATGTCATTTCGGATGATAATTACAATATTTATTTTAAAAACAAAGAAAAAAGAGAAGTTTACGATGAGTTTTTCATCCAATATTATTTGAATTAACATTATTTACACAAAATAAATCATTATGGGAAAAAATACGGAAGTTGAAAGTACAGTTATTAATTTAGTTGGAATCGGAACAGAAATCAAAGGCGATATTGTTTCTAAAGGAGATTTTCGCATAGATGGGATACTTTATGGAAATTTTTATTCTAACCTTAAATTAGTGGTCGGACCTTCGGGAAAAATAGAAGGAAATATCGTTTGCAAAGATTGTGATATTTCAGGAATTGTCAAAGGAAATATCGAAGCACAAGAAACCCTAAGTTTAAAAGCTTCGTCGAATGTTGTAGGTGATTTAAAAGTAAAAAGATTATCTATCGAACCCGATGCCGAATTTACGGGCAATTGTCAAATGAGTAAAACTTACGAACAAGAAGAAGCATAAATAATAATACAATGAGCAAACAGGAAAAGTTCCAAAAAATGTCGTCTTCGTATTTAAAATATACAGGTATGGCATTCCAAATGTTAGCCATTATTTTACTATTTACTTTCGGAGGAATTAAATTGGATAAATGCTTGGTTTTGAGTTTCCCGATTTTCACTGTTGTTTTATCGCTAACAGGCGTAATACTTGGTATTTATGTAGGAGTAAAAGATTTCTTTAAGAAAAAGCCGAAAAAGTGAATATCTTCACAAAGAATTTTGTACCTTTGCAAAAAATCAAAAAATAATGTTAAAGCAATTATATTTAAAATATCTGAAGAGATTATTAATTTTTACAATATCGGTTCTGTTGATAGAAATGTTAATAAAACATTATCTTCCTGAAATAATCTCACCACATATAGCCTATTTAATTCTTTTGTTTTTAGTAATGACGGGAGTTGCTCATTATATTATTCTTAAAACAGACGTTAAGCGTTTAGAATATAGTTATGACCAAAATAAAACCAAAGAAGAACAAATGCAGAATATTATGGCTGTTGAGCGTAAATTTATTTCCAGATACTTTCTTACAACAACTATCAAATTGTTAGTATATTTAACGGTTTTGATAATTTATGCATTTGTCAACAGAGAAGGGATGTTGCAATTTTCACTTAATTTCGTAGTACTATATGTGCTTTTTACAGTATTTGAAATCATTATGATTAAACGACCAATACAAAAATAAAATTTTAAAATATTATATAATTATGCCAAAAATATCAGAAAAAGGAATTCGTATGCCTGCTTCTCCCATTCGTAAGTTAGTCCCTTATTCGGATGAAGCAAAAAAAAGAGGAATTAAAGTATATCATTTAAACATTGGACAGCCCGATATAGAAACTCCCAAAGGAGCAATAGCTGCTTTGCAAAGTGCAAAAATAGACGTCTTAGCCTATTCGCATTCAGCGGGTACTTTATCGTGTCGTAAAAAAATAGTAGAATACTATAAACGCTGGAATATCAATGTAACAGAAAATGAAATTATCGTTACGGCAGGAGGTTCCGAAGCAATATTATTTGCTTTTAATACTTGTTTAGACCCGGGTGATGAGGTAATTATTCCTGAGCCTTTTTATGCCAATTACAATGGTTTTGCTATTTCGGTAGGAGTAAATGTAAAACCTATAATATCGGTAATAGATAATGGTTTTGCTTTGCCTCCCATCGAAGAGTTTGAAAAGGTAATTACTCCCAAAACAAAAGCCATTATGATTTGTAACCCCAATAATCCCACAGGATATTTGTATTCACGACAAGAATTGGAATCATTGGCGAAAATTGTAAAAAAACACGACCTTTATCTCTTCGCCGATGAGGTATACCGTGAATTTGTTTACGATGGAGAAGAAGCATTCTCAGTAATGAATTTAAAAGAAATAGAACAAAATGTTATCTTATTGGATTCGGTATCTAAAAGATACAGTGCTTGTGGTGCGCGAATAGGAATGTTTATTACGAAAAACAAAGAAGTTTACAATGCAGCGATGAAATTTGCACAAGCCAGACTAAGTCCTCCTTCTTTCGGACAAATATTTACGGAAGCTGCCGTTGATACTCCTCAATCCTATTTCGATGAGGTGCAAAAAGAATATATAGCACGTAGAAATATCGTTGTTGAGTCTATTAATAAAATGGAAGGATGTTTCTGTCCCAATCCAAAAGGTGCATTTTATGCAACGGCTCGCTTGCCAATTGACGATTCAGACCGATTTTGTCAGTGGTTATTAGAAGATTTTAATTATAACGGCGAAACAGTAATGTTAGCCCCGGCAACAGGATTTTACTCGGTAAAAGGAAAAGGAAAAGATGAAGTACGTATCAGTTACTGCTTGAATGTGAATGATATGAAAGCTTCAATGAAATGTCTATCCGAAGCTCTAAAAGTATATCCGGGACGGAAATAACTATAATTGAAATAAAAAAAAACAATTTATTTTTGCTTTAAGTGATTTTTGTATTACAAAAATAGATACTTTTGTAAAAAAATAATAATAAATAACTAATTAATATTAATAAATAACTAAAAAAAATTAAGAAATGAACAGAAAATTTATGTTAATGGTAATGATTGCCATTCTTTTTACTGCATGTAAAAAATACGAGTTATCAGATCCTTTAGATCTGTCTACGCTGCCTACCGTAACACTTAAGGGAACTTTCTATGCTGACTTAGATTTAACGAACGCTGTCCTTGAATATGTACCGGAAGGATTAACCGTTTCAATTGCTATCCCTTATTCTGATTATGATCCTAACAATGTATCAAACGGGAATCATATAATAACAACAAAAATTGATAAAAATGGAAGTTTTTCCGTTAATGTCCCTGTTGTATCGTCGGGAGTAAATGCTACTATAACTGTTGAAAGTTTTATATATGATGTTATTGGAGCTATTACTGATGATACTGCACGTGTACGTATGCAATTTGCACTTGCTCCCATTGTAAAAAATGATTTAGGAAAAGGATATTCTACCGAAACAGTTAAAATAGAAGATACATATGCTGTTGATAATGTAGACCCTAATGCAGGAACTTTTACTCCTAAAACAACAATTAAACTCTCAGGTACACTTACTTATTTAAAAGAGCATAAAGAATATAGGGTTGATACGGTAACACGTGATACTTTAATTTATGCTCCTATTACAGAAGGTGTTTCTTTATATGTAACTATTACATCGTATGATATGTATGGAAGAGAATTTCAACAAATGAAAACGGTAAAAACAACTTCGGGAGGAAAATATTCAATAGACGTTCCAATGGTTGATAAAGGGTATGCAGAAGTAGAAATATATAGTGAGGAAATATTAGAATACGAAGACAGAATATTAGATAAAAAATTTCTTTTTAACTACGTATTGGATGAGACAAAAACGCTATATAATGTAGACTACACGAATGAGGATTTCAAGTACGTACAAGACGCACTTATTTATGAAATCGAATAATTAACTTAAAAAACAATAGAATATGAAGAAATTAATTGTAATTGTTATATCGCTATTTTTCGCACTATCTGCGTCGCAAGCACAAGATGCGAAAAAAGATTTAAGTGAATTATTTCCTAAAAAAGGAGAAAATGCTTTAGGTTTCGATATGGCAACTATTATTAAATTCGTAGGAAATAGCCATAGTGCTAATGGTGCATTTGGTTTTCCTGCAAATAATATGATAGAGCCGTCGCATCGAAGTTTTTCTTTATTTCCTACCGTTTTTTGGAAGTATTTTTTAACCGATAACTTAGCTTTAAGAGCAAGATTCGGCTTAGGAATTAATAATGTCACAATACGTGATTTTGTGTATGACGATGTTGCTAATCTTTTAGATCCTCTTGCCGATAGTTGGCTCACTTCTGCACAAACCGTAGATGTAATGAGAGATAGAAATACAGAGTTTGAATTAGGAATTGGTGCTGAAATGCGTAGAACATTATGGCGTGTGCAAGGTTATGCAGGAGCGGAACTATTTATTGCTTATAATTTCCATAGAGAATTTTATACCTATGGCAATGCTATCAGCAAAACAAATCAAAATCCTACGACATCTAATTTTGCCGGAGGAACTTTTAATCCGGCAGTTAGAGTGTTAGAAGTACGAGGAGGAAATGCCCTTACTTATGGAGGAGGATTATTTACAGGGGTAGATTTCTTTATCTCTAAAAATGTATCTTTAGGAGGAGAATTTGATTTATATTTAGGTGGAATTTATACATCGGAAGAAATAGGAACGGGCGAAACATGGAGAGCCGATCAAGTTTTTGTTGCTGAAAGACCACTTACTCCTTATCGTACGGGATTCAATGTTAATCCTGGAGCTTTCTTAAATTTGCATATCTATTTTTAAATAAAATAATCAATTAGTAAAGAGAGTGTTCAATAACGGGCACTCTCTTTTTTTTTGAGTAAATATGTAACAAGAATAATAGAGAAATTAATTTCAAGTATTTGTTTTAAATTCAAGAAATTTTATGTAAATTTGCAAAAAAAAATTTAATCAAATACATTTTTGTAAATAACTAAATAACACTATAATTATGGCAGAAAAAAAATTTATGACATGTGATGGTAACTATGCAGCAGCTCACGTTGCGTATATGTTTAGCGAAGTAGCCGCTATTTATCCTATTACTCCTTCTTCTACTATGGCAGAATACATTGACGAGTGGTCAGCATTGGGAAGAAAAAATATTTTTGGAGAACCGGTTAAAGTAGTCGAAATGCAATCGGAAGCAGGAGCAGCAGGAGCTGTTCATGGTTCACTACAAGCAGGAGCGTTGACATCTACCTTTACAGCGTCTCAAGGATTGTTGCTTATGATACCTAATATGTATAAAATTTCAGGAGAATTACTTCCGGCAGTTTTTCACGTATCGGCAAGATCATTGGCAGCTCAAGCTCTTTCTATTTTCGGTGATCATTCCGATGTAATGAGTACTCGACAAACAGGATTTGCAATGATAGCAACCGGTTCAGTACAAGAAATCATGGATTTAGCTCCGGTAGCACACTTATCGGCAATCAAAACGCGTATTCCTTTTCTTCACTTTTTTGACGGATTCCGCACTTCACATGAAGTACAAAAAGTAGAAGTTACGAATCAAGAAAAAGTAGCTAAATTAATAGATAAAAAAGCATTAAAAACATATCGCGATAATGCTCTTAATCCCGAAAAACCTGTAACAAGAGGAACAGCACAAAATCCGGATATTTATTTTCAAACTCGTGAAGTTCAAAATAAATTTTACGACGCACTTCCCGATGTAGTAGCAGACTATATGAAAGAAATGAGTAAAATAACAGGTCGTAAATATGCACCTTTTACTTATTATGGAGCAAAAGACGCTACAGACATCATTATTGCTATGGGTTCAATCACCGAAACAATACATACTGTAGTGGATAAATTGAACAAAGAAGGAAAAAAAGTGGGTGCCATAGATGTACATCTATACCGTCCGTTCTCGGTTAGCTATTTAGGCAAAGTGCTTCCCGAAACAGTAAAGCGTATTTGTGTCCTCGACCGTACCAAAGAACAAGGTGCAAACGGCGATCCTTTATACCTTGATGTTGTTGAAGCTTTTGCTAATTGTAAAGACATACCGACAAACAAAAAACCTTTGATAATAGGCGGACGTTACGGTTTATCTTCTAAAGATACAACTCCTTCTCATATCCTTTCCGTATTCCAAAATTTAGCATCAAAAAATCCTAAAAATCAATTTACAATAAGTATCGTTGACGATGTTACCCATAAATCTCTCCCATTGTTACCCGATATTTTTGTATTGCCGAAAGGAACATTCGAAGCAAAATTCTATGGCTTAGGTGCTGACGGAACGGTAGGTGCAAATAAAAACTCAATTAAAATTATCGGAGACAATACCGATAAATACAGTCAAGCTTATTTTGAATATGACAGTAAGAAATCGGGAGGTTTTACTTGCTCTCACTTACGTTTTGGCGATCATCCGATTAAAGCTCCTTACTTAGTTGGAACTCCGGATTTTGTAGCAGTACACGTCCCATCTTATATTAATAAATATGATTGTTTAAGAGGATTGAAAAAAGGAGGAACATTTTTATACAACTCTCCATGGAGTGCAGAAGAAACCTTGAAACAACTTCCCGATCATGTGAAAAAATATTTAGCAACCAATAAAATCAATATGTATATTATTGATGCAACAGCTATAGCGGAAGAAATAGGTTTAGGTGGACGTACAAACACCATTCTTCAATCGGCATTCTTTAAAATATCGAAAGTTATACCTTACGATTTAGCGGTAGATCAAATGAAAAAATTCATTGTTAAATCTTACGAACGTAAAGGTAAGGATATTGTAAAGATGAATTATGCAGCAGTCGAACGTGGCGGAGATGTTATAAAAGTAAATATTCCGGCTGAATGGGCTCATATTACACTTAAATCGGAAAAAGACAATCGTAATATTCCTGATTTTGTTAAAAATATTATGGAACCTATGATAGCACAAAAAGGAAACGATCTTCCTGTAAGTACATTTTTAGGTAGAGAAGACGGAACTTTCCCTGCAGGAACAACCGCTTACGAAAAACGTGGAATTGCAGTAAACGTTCCGCAATGGATACCCGAAAATTGTATTCAATGTAATCAATGTTCGTTAGTATGTCCTCATGCAGCTATTCGTCCGGTAGTAATGGATGCCGAAGAGTTGAAAAAATCTCCGAAAGGAATGAAATCAATTGAAATCAAGAATCCGAAAGAAATGGCGGGTATGCATTTCCGTATGCAAGTTTCAGTTTTAGATTGTACAGGTTGCGGAAACTGTGCCGATGTATGTCCTGCTAAAGTAAAAGCATTAGAAATGAAACCTCTTGCAACACAAATGCAAGAAATAGATCATTGGGAATATGCACAACATAAAGTAACTTATAAAGATCATTTAATTGATAAAACAGCTAACGTTAAAAACAGTCAATTTGCACAACCTTTGTTTGAGTTTTCCGGAGCTTGCGCAGGATGTGGAGAAACACCCTATATTAAATGTATTACTCAATTGTTTGGTGAGCAAATGATGGTAGCAAATGCAACAGGCTGTTCTTCTATTTATGGAGGTTCGGCACCTGCAACACCTTATTGTGCGAATAAACGTTCAGGATTTGGACCTGCATGGGCTAATTCCTTGTTTGAAGACAACGCAGAATATGGCTTTGGAATGGCTATCGCTACTCGTCAGATGAGAGATAGAATCGAGCGTATTATGACAGAGGCGATGACCGCATGCAAAGATTGTTCGGATGAATTAAAATCTCTTTTCAAACAATGGATAGAAAATCGTGAAAATACGATTAATAGTAAGAAAATAGGAGATCAAATTATTGAGATAGCCGAGAAATGCAAATGCAGTTATTGCAAAGAAATAATCGGATTGAAACATTATCTTGCTAAAAAATCACAATGGATATTCGGAGGAGACGGTTGGGCATACGATATTGGTTTTGGAGGCTTAGACCACGTATTGGCATCGGGCGAAAACGTAAATGTATTGGTATTAGACACGGAAGTTTATTCTAATACGGGTGGTCAGTCGTCGAAAGCGACACCGGCGGGAGCCGTAGCTAAATTTGCTACATCAGGGAAAAAGATACGTAAAAAAGACCTTGGTATGATAGCAAAAACTTACGGATATGTATATGTTGCTCAAGTAGCTATGGGAGCAAGTCAAGCACAATTCCTTAAAGCAATCAAAGAAGCTGAAGCATACGAAGGACCATCTTTAATTATTGCTTATTCACCATGTATTAACCATGGAATTAAAGCAGGAATGGGACGTTCGCAAGAGCAAGAAAGATTAGCTGTCGAAAGCGGATATTGGCACTTGTGGCGTTATAATCCCGAGTTGGAACAAAAAGGAGAAAATCCTTTTATCCTTGATAGCAAAGAACCCGACTGGAGCAAATTCCAAAACTTTATTATGAGCGAAGTACGCTATAATTCTTTAGTTGCAACTTTCCCCGAAGAAGCAAAAGTATTGTTTAAAGCAACCGAAGAAAATGCAAAATGGCGTTACAATAACTATAAGAAATTAGCAGAAGGAAAATAAATTTCTTTCTGAAAATAACTATTAACAAAAAGAACCTGTTACTGTTGACGGGTTCTTTTTTTTCCACCCTTAATTTTGCTTACATAAAATTTCTGAGAACTGCCTAAAAAGTATGCTTTTTTTAAATGCAATTATTATTTTTAAAATTCAAATTTTATAAGGGTATAAATTCAAAATAAATTACTATATTTGCAATATGAATTTAAAAACATATATAAATAAAGTAATTCAGGGCGACTCGCTCAGTATATTAAAAGAAATGCCTGACAATATGGTGGATTTAGTTGTTACAAGTCCGCCCTATTTTCAGCAACGCGATTATGGTAATATTGGCATTGGCAACGAAAAAACAGTTGAGGAATATATTGAAAATTTAATGTTGATATTTAAAGAATGCGTACGAGTTACTAAGCCTACCGGAAGTGTTGTTTTTAATATTGGAGATAAGTATATAAACGGAAATTTATTATTAGTTCCGTATCGTTTTGCTATTGAAACTCAAAAAATTAAGAATTTAAGACTTGTAAATGAACTTACTTGGGTAAAAGTAAATCCAACACCGAAACAAGATACAAGAAAATTGATTTCTTCAAAAGAGCCGTTTTTTATTTTTGCAAAAAGCAACGATTATTATTTCGATAAAAATGCGTTTTTAGAATATAAAGATATGTTTCTGAATGGTAATCGTAAAAAAAACGGGAATGATATTGGTAAAAAATATTTTGAATTAATTGAAAATTCAAATCTTAGTGAGGATGAAAAAAAACAAGCAAAAAAAGAGCTTATAGAAGTTATTTTAGAAGTAAAATCGGGTAAATTAGAGAGTTTTCGTATGAAAATACGAGATATTCACGCATTGCCTTATGGTGGTCAAGCAGGAGGAAGGCTTACCCAGATACAAAATAAAGGTTTTACGATAATAAAGATTTATGGCAATTCTATACGAAAAGACATTATCGAATCAACTGTAGAAACCATTAAAGGCAATCAACATCCTGCGGTTTATCCTGAATTTGTTGTGCAAGAATTAATAAAATTACTTACGCCTCAAAATGCTATTGTACTTGACCCATTTTTAGGATCGGGTACTACTGCGGTTGTTGCTAAAAAATTACAGCGAAAATACATTGGTATTGAAATTTATGATAAATACGTTGATTTTGCAAAAGAAAGAATCAATGAGATATCTCAACCACAAATGCAATTATTTTTATGAAAGAAACAACAATTTTAGAAAATATTTTAAAAAAGTCAATTAAGGGAAATGTTAAAATAAATCAGACTATTTCTGAAAATGTTCGAACCCTCGTCAAACATATTGGGAGCAATAAATCGCTTGTTTCTGCACTTGTTACGAGTTGTTTGAAAAAAATAATAGAGCCTTCTCAGGATATTCGTTTACATCGAACAGATTTTAAAGGTGGTTATTCAGCCCGCAGTTTAGATACGAATGTTACTGTTCCATTCTTTAAATTGCATTTCCCTAAATATGCAAATAAAGAATCTGCTTTTTTGACTTTAGCAACAAGAGAAAAAATAAAATGGACAATAAAAGAAGGTGAAGGATTGAAAATTAGGAATAAGAAGGTGAAGTCAGCTTTTTTACTGTTGCTTGATTTAGTGGAAAATAAAGGGAAGTCTGAAGAATGTTTATTGTCTATATTCAAAGAGCTTACATTATTATCAGAAAAAGAAACACTTATATTCGATGAAACTATTACTGCATTGGATTTTTCCAATATTTTGAATATCAATAAGGTAATAGATATGCTTATGGAGCATTTTTCCGTAAAATTAAGCTCGCGATTACCTGTTATTGCTATTTACACTATTTATCAAGAATTAATTAAAAACGTAAAAAGATACAATGGCAAGATATTAAAACCGCTGAATGTACATACTTCTGCAGATAAACACGGCTATGGGGATATAGAAATATGGAACAAAAATAATACACCATTTGAAATGCTTGAAATTAAACACAATATTGCTATTGACAGAAATTTGATTTTTGATGTTGTGAAAAAATCAAAGAATACAACAATAAAACGTTATTATATTTTGACAACTTTTACTAATAGTTTCCTATCGAAAAAAGAAGAAGTATATATCAATAAATTTATTTTAAAAATAAAACAAGATTTTGATATTGATGTTATTGCAAATGGTATTATACCAAGTCTGAAATACTATCTTCGTTTTATTGATGATTATAAGGCATTTATAAAATCTTACACCAAAAATCTAATTGTTGATGCAAAAAAATCTACAGAGATAAAAGATTTCCATTTAACAACTTGGCAAGAGATTTTGAAGAAAAACAATATGGATAAATGATAAAATCCCCGTTACGATATCCTGGAGGCAAGAGTCGTGCTGTTGAAACAATTTCAAAACTTATTCCCGATTTTGATGAGTTTCGTGAGCCGTTTTTGGGTGGTGGGTCGGTATTTATATATACTAAACAGAGATATCCAAACAAAACATTTTGGGTAAACGATATTTATTTTGAACTTTACAAATTTTGGGAAATGACACAAAAAGATGTCAATTCACTAATAGATAAAATTTATGAGTGGCGTGAAAAATTTCCTGTGGGTAAAGAATTATATCGGTTTTTAAATAAAAATATTGAAATATTTAATGACATTGAAAGAGCTGCTGCCTTTTTTATTTATAATCGCATAACTTTTTCGGGAACAAGTTTGAGTGGTGGTTTTAGCGAACACGCTTTTATAGGACGTTTTACAGAAAGTAGTATTCAGCGGCTTAACAAATTTGCTGAAGTTATTAATGGCTCAAAAATTACAAATCTTGATTATGAAGAAGTTGTAAACGAGAAAGGCGAAAACGTGTTTATCTTTCTTGACCCACCTTATTATTCCGCTACAAAATCTGCATTATACGGGAAAAATGGCAATCTTCACAAAGGGTTTGACCACGAACGATTTGCCGATATAATGCAAAACTGTCCACATAAATGGCTGATAACGTATGACGATAGCGATTTTGTGCGAGAGCTTTTTTCATTTGCTAACATAACGCCTTGGAATCTAACTTATGGAATGCGAAATGTTTCCGAAACTTCCGATCAAAAAGGAAAAGAACTTTTTATTTCAAACTACGACATTTATCATCTCAAAGTACAACAATTAACACTTTTTGAACCTCAAACGGCATATAAGAGAAAATGCAAGTCGCCTAAATAGCTTCCTACCGTCAGTTTGTCTAAAAACCTTTCTTTATCATTTTTTTTAAAATTCAAATTTTATAAGGGTATAAATTCAAAATAAATTACTATATTTGCAGAAAATTTTATGACATGGAACTTGAAAAAATATACAACGAAGATTGTTTGATTACAATGGGGAATATGCCCGACAACTATATTGATTTTGTAATTACATCACCACCTTATGACGATATAAGAAATTATAATGGTTATCAGTTTGAATTCGAAAAAATTGCGAAAGAATTGTTCCGAGTTGTAAAACAAGGAGGAGTAATTATTTGGGTTGTAGCCGATGCAACAATTAACGGAAGTGAAACGGGAACTTCGTTTAAGCAAGCATTGTTTTTTAAAGAAATCGGTTTTAGGCTACATGATACCATGATATATTACAAAAATAATCCAATGCCTCAAACAGGAAACAGATATCATCAACATTTTGAATATATGTTTGCTTTTTCAAAGGATAGTCCGAAAACATTTAATCCGATTAAAGAACCCACAAAATATCAGGGGCTTGCTAATATGAAAAATCGCGGTCAAAAAGGCTCTCTTGATTATGAAAAAGTTGAAAGAACAACGGAAAAGAAAGTAGGGAACGTGTTTTTTTATTCTGTTGGCGGCGGCATTTCTACAAAAGATAAAATTGCCTATAACCATCCTGCTATTTTTCCCGAAAAACTTGTTATTGACCAAATGAATACGTGGACAAATGAAAACGATTTGGTTTACGATCCTTTTATGGGAAGCGGTACTACTGCTAAAGTTGCACATTTATTGGAACGAAAGTGGATAGGTTCTGAAATCTCAAAAGAATACGTTGAAATTGCAGAAGAAAGATTGAAGAAATACACAATGAGTGATTTATTTACGGCAATATAATAAGATGAATTTAGCTTAAGGAAAATAAATTTCTTTCTAAAAAAAGCATTTTTTGTTTTAAAATACAATTATCATTTTTTTCAAATTTTATAAGGGTATAAATTCAAAATAAACTATTAATTTTGCAGAAAATTTTATAATAATTAGAAGTTATTAAAGAGGTACTGTTCTATTCCAAAAAGCGTATAGATTTTTTTCAAAGACTTTAAAACTCATAATAAATAAAATGCTATTTTTGTCTTTTTGTTAATCAATAATTATCGTAAGCAATAAAATATGGATAAAGCAAAGAGAACCATTTTTTTAACAGGGGCTACAGGTTTAATAGGAATGGCAGCCTTAAAGGAATTATACAAGCGTTTGGATAGATTTGATTTGACATTATTAGTTCGTCCGACAAAAATTAATAAAAGAAAAATGCGTCCTTATTCGGGGCAACAAGGGATTCGTATTGTTTGGGGCGATTTAATGAATTACAATGATGTTTTAAAGTGTGTTAACGGAGCCGATATAGTGTTGCATATAGGAGGAATGGTTTCGCCTCAGTGCGATCCTTATCCTAAGAAAACACGAAAAGTTAACCTTACTTCGGCACAATACATTGTCAATGCAATAAAAGAACAAGCAAATGCCGATGATATTGCTTTGGTTTACATGGGTTCTATTGCTCAAACAGGGCATCGCAACGTTCCTTATCACTGGGGGCGAACAGGCGACCCTATTTATCCTGCTATTTACGACCATTATGCTTTGTCGAAATGCGAGGCAGAACGCATTATAGTAGATTCGGGACTGAAAAAATGGGTAAGTGTAAGACAAAGTGGAGTATTGTATCCTGAGTTGATTATGAACGGCTTGAATCCTATTATTTTTCATATTTCTTTGCATACCGTAGTGGAGTGGGCTACGATTGAAGATTCGGGACGCTTGCTTGCGAATATTTGTGAAGAAAGTGTCCCTGATGAATTTTGGAATCGTTTTTATAATATTAGCAGCGGGGCTTCTTATCGTTTAACTTTTTATGACTTTGTTGCGAAGTTGTTAAAGTTAACTCATTGTCCGCCACCGGAAAAAATTTTTAATTTACATTGGTTTGCTCTTCGTAATTTTCATTGTTATTGGTTTACGGATGCCGATATATTGGAAAATTATTTACACTTTAGGAGCAATGTACCTGCCGATGTTTATTTTAAACAAATGCAAAAGCAAATACCATGGTATTTTTCATTAATAAAAATTATCCCTGCATTTGTTATTAAGGCTGTAATGTATCTACTTGTTAATGACAAGAAAAATGGGACAATGACTTGGATAAAGCAGCGAGACCAACAGCGAATATCGGTTTTTTTCGGTTCTTACGAAAAATGGCGGCAAATTCCGAAATGGAAAGATTATCACGTTGTCAATCCTCAACAGGAACCTATTTTTTTCAATCATGGTTATGATGAAAACAAGGCAAAAGAAGATTTAGACATAGAAGACATGAAGCAAGCGGCTATTTTCAGAGGAGGTGTATGTGTTTCGGAAACAATGACAAAAGGAGATTTGAGCACTCATTTGGAGTGGGAATGTCAGTTTCATCATCGTTTTAAAGCTTCCCCCGCTTTGATATTATTGGGAGGACATTGGTGTCCGGAATGTTTTCCAACCCCTTATAATTATGATGCTATTGCAAAAGGGAATCCTTTTTTTGCGCAAGCATGGTATACTTCACATGATAAAGACGAGCATAACGTATACGAAGAATCCATATTTGATGGGTGGGAAAAGTAAAGTCCGTTTTAATAATTTGTGTAATTTTGCAACTTTAATATAAAAATATAAAAAAATGTCAAAAAAAGTAATACATACGGAAAAAGCACCTCAGGCAGTAGGTCCTTACAGTCAAGCAATTGAAACAAATGGAATGTTGTATATTTCGGGTCAAATTCCGATTAATCCGGAAACAGGCAAAATGCCCGAAGGAATAACGGCTCAAACAGAGCAAGTAATGAAAAACATAGGAGCTATTTTAAAAGAAGCAGGATATGGTTTTGAACAAGTCGTTAAATCAACTTGTTTATTAACAGACATGGCTGATTTTAAAGCGATGAATGAGGTATATGCCAAGTTCTATCCTACGAATCCTCCGGCAAGAGCGGCTTATGCCGTTAAAGGATTGCCTTTGGGAGCGATGATAGAAATTGAAACCATTGCAATGAAATAAAAATAATTATTAATACTAAAAATATCAAAAAAATGAAGAAAATAAGTGTTTTTTTAGCAGTAGCTTTTTTATTATCTCAATTTAATCTACAAGCACAAAACAAAGATACGACTGAGAAAGAAGGCTATATATTTACAGATGTCAAACGTTTGCCTGCAACTTCGGTTAAATCTCAAGACAGAGCCGGTACTTGCTGGTCGTGGTCGACGATTTCTTTTTTCGAATCGGAAATGATGCGTTTGAAAAAAGATTCGGTTAGTTTAGCACCTCTTTACATTGTTTGGAATACCTATAACGAAAAAGCAATACGTTATGTACGTATGCATGGTTCTTTGAATTTTGCTCAAGGAGGTTCGTTTGCCGATGTGGTATGGGCGATAAAAAATTATGGAATAGTTCCTTTGTCGGTTTATTCGGGTTTAAACTATGGAGATTCGATACATGCACATGGTGAATTGGATGCTGTTTTAAAATCCTATGTAGATGCCATTATTAAAAATCCGAATCGTAAATTAAGCACGGCATGGTTAAGAGGATACAATGCGGTTTTAAATGAGTATTTAGGAGCAAAACCCGAAAAATTTTCTTATAACGGAAAAGAATACACCCCTGAATCATTTTATAAAAACGCAACAGGCTTAAATATGGATGATTATGTAAGTTTAACCTCTTTTACTCACCATCCTTTTTATACTGCTTTTCCGATAGAAGTTCCGGATAATTGGATAGGAGAAATGAGCTATAATATCCCGATGGATGAATTAATGGATATTATGGATAAAGCTATTGACAACGGTTATACTTTTGCTTGGGGAGCCGACGTTTCGGAAGAAGGTTTTGTGCGAAGAGGCAGCATTGCCATAGTTCCCGATTATACTAAAGTAGAAATGGCTGATGCCGAAATTGCAAAATGGACTACTTTGCCAAAACAACAAAAAATGGCGGAATTTTTGAAAAATCCCGGAAAAGAAAAAGAAATAACCCAAGAAATGCGTCAAGTGGCATTCGATAATTATGAAACGACCGATGACCATGGAATGCATGTGATAGGAAAAGCTACAGACCAAAATGGCAATAAATTCTTTATTGTTAAAAACTCATGGGGTGAGTATGGTGATTATAAGGGATTTTTGTATGCTTCTTATAACTATGCAGCTTATAAGACTTTAAATATACTTATTCATAAAGATGCACTTCCTAAAGAATTAAAGAAAAAATTAAAACTTTAAAACATCTTCCTTTCATAAAGAAAAAAAAGAGGCTATCTTAGGACAGCCTCTTTTTTTATGATTCTAAATAACAAAAAGGTGTAAATCAAACTGTTTTAATTGCGGCTTTGTCTAACATTTCAGAAGCCTTTTCGTAGCCTATTTTAAACAAGGCACTGCCTTTTCTTACATCAAAAGCCGAATAGTCGGAAAGCTTTTCCGGCTCTATGTACAGATTGCAGTATTTTGCTTTTTCCCAGCCGTGCGACTGGTATATAATATGAAAAGTACGCTCTATATTTTGTCTTATTGTTTTTATTTTATCTTGTTTTTTAAAAGGATGTAAATGTAAGCCTATTATGTATTCACAATCATTTCGTATTTGTTCTACGGGAAAATTATCGAACAATCCGCCGTCGACATAGTATTCGCCGTTTATTACAGTCGGATTAAATATGATGGGAATACTTATTGAAGCCAATACTTTATCAATCAATAAGCCTGATTTAAAATAAACTACTTTTCCATTTGTTATATTGGAAGTAGATACGATGAGAGGAATATGCAATTCTTCAAAAGTAGTTGATTGTAGAACCGATTTTAATTTTTTCTGTAATTTTTCAGTTTTCAATAAACTGTTAATATTAAGTTTTGGTTGTACTAAATCAAAAAAACGATTGTTTTTAAACATTTCTAACATTTCAGTAGCAGAATAGCCGTCGGCATACAAAGCTCCGACCAAGGCTCCGATACTGGCTCCGGCAATGATTTCGGGTTTTAACCCTCTCTCTTCCATCGCTTTCAATAAACCTAAATGAGCAAATCCTTTTGCTCCGCCACCACTAAGGACTAATCCGATTTTAAATTTCTTTTCCATATCACACCAACGCAAAAGATGTTGTTTTTGATATATCATTTTGTAAAATTCAATAATTTATTGTATTTTTGTAAAAACTTTTTAGCCATACTCTATATTAATTACGTGTATGTGTTTTTATTGAATAGGGATTAATGTCGTAGAAGCGATTTTTTGATTCGACAAAAATCGAAAAATTTTTCTTATTATTAGATGAGTTTATTCCTAATTTATTTTTCAGATATGGTTAATTAAAGTTGTTTATCAGCATAATCGAAGTGTTTTTATAGCGTAATATGTTTGAAATCAATAAAATAATATTTTTTCATATATTTTAATTAAAAAGAAGTTCCATATTAAAAAAAATTTTACTTTTGCAGTGAAAAATATTATCTCATTTGCATTTTTCGTGTCGTTAGCGACAAACATTAACACTAATACACATTTTTCAGTTTGCATATATAAAAACTATATTTGTTTTGTGTGAAAATTAAAATTATAAATGGTGATAAGTTATCTGTATTCATCAATTATTAAATAAGATACTAAATTTATTAATGGTATAGTATTATTAAAATATCATATGGAAAAGGAAAAAATTTCTTCCGAAGAGGAAGTTAAACTTGAAGAAAAAGTAGAAAAGAAAAAACGAACAACTACATCTAAAACGGTAAAAAAACAAAAAGAAGCAGAAGCGGTAAAAGAAGTAAAAGAAACAGCTGCTGTTGAAGATGTTAATCAAGAAAAACCGGTTGCAAAGCAAAGGCGCAGACGCCTTAAAGTACAAGCTGTAGCTGTAGAAGACACAGAAGCTAACAAAGTTTTTTCGCTTGAAGTATCGGATGAAAATCCTATCCCGGAGCCGGAAGAAAATGTAGCTTCTTTTGATAATAATGGGATTATTCTTGATGTTCCGGAAGAAGATCTGCCTATTGAAGAAGAAGTTAAAGCAGAAGAGAAAGAACAAAATGATGTTCCTGTTTTGGCAGTTGAAGAGGAAGAAAATAAAATTAATGAAGAAAATAAAACCAATAAGGTAAATCAGCCGTCTACTCCTTTTTATTTTATTCCCAAAAACATTGAATTTTTAGGGAATATTACCGGAGAAGGGGTTTTAGAAGTATTGCCGACAGACGGTTTCGGCTTTTTACGTTCTTCGGATTATAATTATCTTAACTCTCCCGACGATATTTATGTTTCTCAGTCTCAAATAAAATTATTTGGATTAAAAACAGGCGATATAGTAAAAGGGACAATACGTCCTCCTAAAGATGGAGAGAAATTTTTCCCCTTATTAAAAATTGATTTGATTAATGGGAAATCAACTGAGGCTGTTCGAGATAGAATTCCTTTTGATTATTTAACCCCACTTTTTCCTGATGAAAAAATTAAGTTAACGGGTCATCCGGGAGCCTCTATTTCGACTCGGATTATTGATTTATTTGCTCCTATAGGAAAAGGACAACGCGGACTTATTGTGGCTCAACCCAAAACAGGGAAAACGGTATTGTTAAAAGAAATAGCCAATGCAATAGCTTATAATCATCCCGAAATATATTTGATAATTCTTTTGATTGACGAACGTCCTGAGGAGGTTACCGATATGGAACGCAGTGTAAAAGCCGAAGTTATTTCTTCCACTTTCGATGAACCTGCAGAACGACACGTTAAAATAGCCAATATAGTATTGGAAAAAGCAAAACGCATGGTAGAATGCGGACACGATGTGTGTATTTTGCTTGATTCGATTACTCGTTTAGCAAGAGCATTTAACACCATAGCTCCGGCATCGGGGAAAGTATTATCGGGTGGGGTAGAAGCCAATGCTTTACAAAAACCGAAACGCTTTTTTGGGGCGGCACGGAAAATTGAAAACGGAGGTTCGCTTACCATTATTTCTACCGCATTAACGGAAACGGGCTCAAAAATGGATGAAGTTATTTTTGAAGAGTTTAAAGGTACCGGTAATATGGAATTGCAGTTGGATAGAAAATTATCGAATAAACGAATATTCCCTGCTATTGATATTGTTGCGTCGAGTACTCGTCGTGATGATTTATTGCAAGATAAAGAAGTCTTACAACGAATTTGGGTGTTACGCAATCATTTAGCAGATATGAATACCGTAGAAGCAATGGAATTTCTAAAAGCTAAAATAGCTCTTACTCGTTCGAACGAAGAGTTTTTAATTTCAATGAATAGCTAATTATAGCCGTTTATTAAAGGATATATAAAAAAAGTTGGAAGATTGTTCCAACTTTTTTTGTTTTTATAAGTGGTCCCTCTTATAAATTTATATATATTTTTTCTATTGTATTATAAGGTTTTAATATTATAAAAAGGTAATAAAAAAACATTTTTGAACAAATATTATAATTTGTATATATATTTTATCTATTTTTGCATTAGAATTTAGAAAACGGTTTAAAGTTTATCCTTAATCTGAAATCTGGACAATTTCATTAATAGTCAGGATAAAAGCAAAACCATGTTCCACGTCTTACCAAAAAAGGCGTGGAACCATTTGCTTACTTGACTATTTAGGTGTCCAGCCTTCAGATTAGAGTATGACGTAATGGTTTCCACGCTTTCTTTATTTCTATAGTTAATTTATTGATAATCAAGTTTGTTTTGGAAAAAGTAAATGTATATTTTATGCTGGAAAAAGATATTGCAATATATAACAAGAGAGGGGATATGAATAGGAAACACATCATTCAGTTGCAGTACATTTGCTTTTGCTCTAACGCACAAAAATTATTATCCACATGACAGATTATTTTTCAGGACAGATACTTCAGGGAGTAAAAAATATCATAAATCAATCGGACAAGAGAGATTTTTGGTTACAGGTTTGCAAAAATCTTTCTGCTTTTTATTGCAAAAACAACTTGTTAAATAGTGACGACAACGAACAAGAACATCCAATTTTTACAGTTATTGACAACCAACTTTCAAGAGGATTACCGACATTAACATCTATCAATCTGGAAAAACTTTTTGCTGAAACATTCGGCTTGACAGAAGAAAAAATCTCAAATATCGGTGCAATTACTTTTGACTTTAATGAAGATGCAAGTGAATTTTTACGATGCCTGATAATTGCAGATAGTAGAACAACCGAATTAAATAGAGAAATGACTTTTCAAACTTGGGAAGAACATGGTGGAAGTGATGTTGAAAAAGAGTTTTTTAAAAATATTTTTACACAAAATGGCAGTAGATCGAATCAGCTTCTACAACTACAAAGAAATATTAGTTCAGTAGTTGAAAAAAATATTGGGGAAGATTTATTTCAATTTCAAGCAATTGACTTCTTACTTGAATTTCCAGAGGCAGAAAATTTTCCCAAAGGTCTTGTTATAGAGATTGACGGACCACAACACGATGAAGAACCTCAAATAATCAAAGACAAATTGCGAGACCATTTTGCAAATCAGAACGGCTATCAGACAGTAAGAATAAAAACATCAGAAGTCAATGCAATTCCACCAGCCAAGCAAAATCAAATTACGCAATACTTACTGCACCCTTACTCTCAATACTTCAATCAAAACATTTCAAATCCTTTATTCAATTCTGAAACAGAATTGGATTATTTGCAATTATTTCTATCGCCTTTTGGCATGGCAAGAGTTCAGAAAGCACTTATCAAAGCTATTAAAAAGAACTTAATTGATATTGAAAGAGAAAACTTATCAATAGCAATCATAGAAAGAGATTTACCTTGCGGCAAATCTGCTATTGATGATTTACTTCTACAAATTGAACATTTATCTATCCTTCAAAATGGAGAAAAATTGAAAACTCCAAAAATTGATTTGACTATTTATAATACAGCTGAGTTTTCAAAATGTAAACTGAATAAAAATAACAAAACACTATTATTTTCTGATGAAATTGATTTTAATCAATATGATTTAACTATTGATATATCCATTCTTAATTATTCAACTTTTTTGAATAAACCAAGAAATATTTCACCTAACAAAACCATAATAATTCGTTCTCTACACTATACAGAAGAAAAAAGAAAATTCAATTTCTATCCAACCATTGGATATACAAACGCACCAAGTCACAGAGAACATGAAAGTATTGAATCTTTAAACTTCTTTCTTCAATCATTTTTCAGAAAGCAATCTTTCAGAGAAGGACAAGTAGAAATCCTTTCAAAGGCGTTAAAGAAAAGAAATCCAATTGCTCTTTTACCAACTGGTGCTGGTAAATCTCTGACTTATCAAATGGCTTCATTGCTACAACCGGGTTTAACAATTGTAGTTGACCCGATAAAAGCATTGATGAAAGACCAAGATGAAAACTTAAAGAACGCTTCAATTGATGGAACTGTTTATATCAATTCTTCTCTTTCAGCAGCCAAAAGAGAAGAAAACATAAAACGATATTCGGAAGGAGAATTTTTATTTGCTTTTGTCTCACCTGAAAGATTTGTGATAGAAGAATTTAGAAAATCTATTGCATCAATTCCAAGTTATAATCGCAACTTCGCTTATTGCGTAATTGATGAAGCACATTGTGTTTCTGAATGGGGACATGATTTTAGAACAGCCTATTTAAAATTAGGAGACAATTCAAGAAAGTTTTGTTTTTCCGGACACGAAGGGGAATTTATTCCAACTCTTGGCTTGACTGGCACAGCATCATTTGATGTGTTGAGTGATGTCCAAAGAGAAGTTGGCTTGCAAAATAATTCTGACATTATTCGTCCTGAGAAATTAGAGCGAGAAGAACTAAAGTTTAAAATCAAAAATGTTACAGCAACATTGGTTGGAGGACTAACCGAATGGAATGTTAAGAATGCCGTATACGGGGCGACAAAAAATATGCTTTTAAACACCTTGAAAATTGATTTGATGGGTGAGTTTAACAAAAATAGTTTTTCAGACTTTATTCAGGCTAGAGGTGAAGATTCAAATTGTGGATTAATCTTTTGTCCTCACGCAGGAGGTACTGGAATAAGCGTTCAGGATATTGCAGCATTTTTAAAAGCAAGTTTTCCAGATGTTGCAAACCTAATTGAAGAATATCACGGTAGCGGAGGAAATAACAACAATATTCAAGATGCTTTCAAGGAAAACCGAATCACGCTATTAGTTGCGACCAAAGCGTTCGGTATGGGAATAGACAAGCCGAATGTGAGGTTTACGGTTCATGTTACACATCCAATTTCAATAGAGGGTTTTTATCAAGAGGCTGGACGAGCAGGCAGAGATAGGAACAAAGCCGTTTGTTATATTCTTCATTGTAACAATTTGAAGTTGCCTAACGGCAACACTGTTGCAAGAGATATTCAAGATAGTTTCTTGTATAACAGTTTTAAGGGAAGGATTTACGAAAAAAATGTAACTTATGATTTACTTGATAGAATTACTTTTCCTTATACTCCAATCAAGAACCAAGTTGAACAGGAAATTGAAGAAGAAACTGCAAATGAAATCTCTATTAACATAGGTGATATTTATCTTTTTATAAATGGATCACAATTCGGTCAGAAATATGGCAGAATACGAATAACTAACCTTGAAATTTCAACAGCAGGAAACAATATGCTGACGGCAGCAGAAGCAGTTAGTTTACTTGAAGCAATTGCCTTAAAAATAAGAACACATAAACCTGCTAACATTGATTTAATCTCTTGGCTGAATAGCACACAACAAACACAGCAACAACCAGGGCTTGAACAACTTATGCAAAACATGCCAGTCAATGAAACTCAAAGTTTAACAATTGGGTTAGAGAATGACGGCATCCAAAGAGTAGTAGATTATTTACAACCGTATTACACTGAATTTGATTATTCTCTTGTAAAAAAATCAACTAAATTTTGCAGAAACGACAATGATTTTGTTAAAAATTTACAGAAAAATTTTAAATTAAAAACTAACGTTGAAATAAATTTTACTTCAACTCAAGTTGATGACCTAATATCACTTTACACCAAAATCAGATTAGACAATGATACATTGAAAACAATTTATCGTCTTTCAATTTTAGGTGTGATTGAAGACTATACAATTCAATACCCTTCTCTTAGTACGGTAGTTTGTAAAAAATTATCCGACATAGAAATTCTTGACAACCTTGAAAAATATGTTGAACGCTACTTAACGAGAATTTCGGCACAGAAAGTTAGAACAGATGTGCCGAACAGACCTCAAAACACAATGCTTCGAAAGTGCATTGACTATTTGGTTGACTTTACTTATGATAAGGTTTTTGATAAACGAGAGAAGGCTCTTGACAATATAGAAGAAGCAGTCGTAGCTGGTCTGACAGACACCGCAGGTTTTACAAGAACTGTTAATGACTATTTCGATTCACAATATGTTGAAGAACTTTATAATGCGACATCAGGCGGAGATGAATTTGATTTTAATATACTTTTTACCTACATCAATAAAGTAGGTGATGATATAAACCTACAACAACAATTAAGAGGTTCAGCAAATAGATTGCTTGAATCAAATCCTGATAATCCAGTCTTTAGTTGGTTAGTTTATTACAGTTCTATTCTTCTTAAAGGCCGAGACAACAAAAAAGTGCAAGAGTATCTTGATAATGGCTTTAAGTATTATTACAACGAGGGAAATGGTTTCAGCTATGAAGACATTGACAAGGCAATTGAAAAGTTGAGCTTAGAAATTCAAAAACATGACAAAGAAAGTTATTCAAATCACATAAAACAATTAGAAACTTTGCAAGCAAAATTTGCATTGAATAAAATATCTTCCTTTAACCAAAAATTTTTAGAATATTATGTTTAAAGAACTTGACGATTACTTTAACTCCATAGATGGAGAGGTTACGAAACTGAAAACTGCTGTTGAACATATTGACACAGCAAAGTCTGCAGCACAAGAAGCAGTGAATGCAGCCAACACAACAAATACGGAGTTCAAAGAACACTTGACAAAAGTGACGGAAGCAGTTGATTCAATTTTGAAACCGCACCAAGATTTAATTAAAGCCACAGAAAACTTGACAAAGACCATTAAAGCGATTGACTTTCCAAAACAACTAAAATTGATTAAGATGATTGCAATTGCCACAGGTGCGATTGCTTTAATTGGGACAGTACTGATTATACTATTTAAGTAACACATTTGTATTTTTATCAACGCAGAATCCATAAAAATATACAAAGAGCTACTAAACGAATACTACGACAAAAAAAGGATAAAAGTTAAAGTGCGAATCGGTCATAAAAAACCAAGTAACTTTCACTATCTGCTTATATAATATCGTCTTATGTAAATTTAATTCCTCTTTCCGCTAAATGAAAGCGTAAGGAAATGTGGTTTGCTTGTTCTTCACGGGAAAAGGAATTACAATCACGTTCTTTATAGGTGCTATACTTATCTAATTTAGTGTAATACAATTCATCGAAGATATTGCAGAAATTTTCTAAAAACAGTAAATCCTTGTAGTAATAATAGGTATTATCTTCTTTGCAAAGGGGAAGAAATCCCATCGGTTTGTCGTTATCAATTTTATCATACATAAAAAAGCTGATGTCTAATCCGAATTCTTCGTATCGAACCAGCCATTTTAGAATTTCTTTTTCGTTATTTGTATGAAGGGTGTTGTATTCCTGTATGGCTTTGGCTACTTCTTCTTCCTTTTGCAGGTATTCGCATAGCACTGATAGTTCCCGATAGTAATCAAAAAAAGAGTGTTTGAACTTATAGTTTAATTTCTGATTTTCTTTTTCGAGGGTTTCATACTTTTCTACCCAGGGTATATAGTCGTGTTTGCTGATGTAACCGTCATTATCTCGTATCAATTCTCGGACGGCTTTATCCATTTGTCGGATGTTGCTGTCGTAACGACCGTCATAATCCACTTCATCAATACAATAAATGGTAGGGAAAGGGATGTATTCTGCATTTTTGGTAGAGATATCTTTAGATCTTAGTATCCCCGCTGTGGGATAGAATTTCAGCAAAGTTTCTTCTGTTTCTTCACACAATACATGAAACTGCTTTTTGGAATGATTGCCAACAAATATATAGCCTTTGCATTTATTTTCACAATCGGTCTTATAGCAGTTTCCTTTGTATTGCAATAAGCAGGTATCCTTGCATGCTTTAAACGTATTAAAAACCACTTCCATTCGTTCGATAAATAAATCATTGCATAATTTTTTACAAATGGGAGTGTCGTCGAGCAATACGTCAAGCAGTCCAATGTTTAATTCTTTAACTGCTTTAAAAAAGAGATCTTTTTTAGTCATGGATTCACGTATTAGCTGTTTTTTTGTAATTCTTGTTAACTTTTTTCTATTTTATCGTCAGAATCAAAATGTTTAGAAAAGTCTTTTTTTTCGGAATGTAATTTTTTACAGTATTTTTCTACTGCAATTTTTTCAGCATTAAACATTTTTTGAATACTGTCTTTGTCTTTTTTAAATGCCAATGTATTCGTTATAGATAACGATATTGCTGTTTTTTCGATATCATGGTCTGTTCCTATATAAGTAAAAGTCCACCTGTTTTGCTTTAATTCTTTAATAATCTTTTTGATATTGTTTCCTGTATATTCCTTTGATGCATTTTCTAGTCCATCTGTAAGTATAGTTACCAGAACATCGTAATCGCTTTCGTTTTCTAAAGCTGTTTTAAGTTTTTGGAAGCTTAGTCCCATAGTATCAAATAATGGAGTAAAACCACCGGGTTTGTATTTTTCATCGTCTATTTGTTTGAGTTTGCTTGCCGGTTGCATAAAGTGTAACCATTTTTGTTCGAGTGAGTTAAAGGTAATAAATGAAATAAAATGTTTTTGCTCGGGAAATTTCTTTTCAATGCCATGAATGGTCTGTACCAATTCATTAAATCCATCAATAATAGCTTGTTTAATGTTATTCATGGAACCGCTTTCGTCTAAAATAATGAGGTTATGCACCTGATGTTTTTTGTCCATATTCTTTTTTTTTATGTGTTAAAAAATATGAGCTTCGTGCTCACTTTAATTACCTGCAAAAGTAGGTCATTTACAAGGGAGAATTATTGGTAGAATTGGGGTATAAAAATGGTAGAATTGGGGTATTTAATAAGCGTTTAATATTCAGGGAAATAGGATGATGTTTTTTTTATGTCAGGATTTGCATTGGTAGAAAGTTTATTTGTTATTTCATTTACATCTCTACTATTTAAATGGATAAAGGATTCAACAATAAATGCACCAAAAAATCTTTGTTTTCCTCTTATATAGTATTTATTATCAAGTTTACGGTATAGTTTATAAAAAAGATGAAATAAAATCGTATCAGGCAGATTTTTCACAGAATTTTTAAATTTATGAAATTTAGGATTTACAGTAGGTACAGTGTATTTTTCAACAAATTGATATAAGTAACCGATAAATCTTTTATATTCACTCACACTTACATAGTCATAATCTCTTAAACAAGAAAATATTTCATCAACAATTTTTTGTTTTTCTGTATTTACATCAGTTGTTTCAGAAGGATTTAGTTCTTTTATAATATCAATAATTAAATCATTTAAGGCATTATCTATCATTTTTACCATGAATGGATATTTTTCCGAAAGAAAATTTTTCGATTTATTTTTAATTGTATTTAATTCAGATATAATATTATTTAAATATATTTTAGGTTCTTTTGAATCAGCAATGTTTTTTAAAATTAAACTTTTAGACTCGGATATTTCTAGAGTGATTTTATTTTCAATTAAATAATTAATTTCGATTACATCTTCAATGGATGTACTAGAAAAAGTTGGTCTTTGTGAATGAATATAATCATTTATAGTTTCATCAGGAATATGACAACAAATATCACAATCTTCTGATTTTGTTGGTTTTTCAGAAATGTTTATTTCTTCTAAAGGAAGTTGTTTATTTTGTTTTGGAACGCTAGTTATTTCTGAATCATCGATAAAAATTTCTATGCGTTCATCGTAAAGTGTTTTTATATTAAAAAACTTATAAAAAAAATATAAAGGGCGTTCGATTGTAGATATAGATTTCATAAAAAAAATTTTGTGTTTAAACTTGGTAAAATCAAAGTACAAAATTATAAAATTAATCTATATAAATAAAATGCCTACTATAATGAATTTTTTATTTTGTCTGCTATTTGCTCATTATCAAAGCTATCAGGGTGTATTTGTTTAAGGTTTCATTTATAAATGAGTAGAAGGCATAAAAAAAGTCAGGATGATAAGTCCTGACTTTATGGAGTTTGGTGGTCCCTCTTGGGCTCGAACCAAGGACCCCCTGATTATGAGTCAGATGCTCTAACCTGCTGAGCTAAGGGACCTATTCTGTTTTTACAGAATTTACAGTTTGCAAAAGTACATTTTTTTATAATACCTTTTTGTGTTTTTTTGAAAAATGTATTTTCTTTTTACGGATTGATAAAGGTTAAGTTATCAATATGTATCCAACCGTAATAAGAATAATCTTCACAGTTATCAATTTCTTGGCTTAGTTTAAATCTATCTGATTTGGTAGGGAATGACTGTCCCGTATTTATTTTAACAAAGCACCACGTGTTGTTTTCTTTATCGGTTAATGAGTAATACATAGTGCCTGTAGCGCCTAAAGGATGAAAAGAAACATGATTGCCTCTCCATGCATTAATCCCCTCAATAAGCGACTCATCGTCCCAACGCGGGGATAAACGTAATTTGGCGACATTGTTTTTAATTGTAAAATGTTGTAACTTTATTGTTTCACTAACAGTGGGAAGGAATGTGTTGAGATAGAGTAAACTTTGCTCTTGTCGTTCGTAGTAGCCGATTCCGTTCTTAATTTTACATATCCAATGAGTAATAGTGCTTACTTTTTTTCCGCAACAATTGGGGTCCCATATAGTGAAAGCCAATGGAAGGTCTTGAAGCGGAGAATTTGCTTGTAAAATTTCTCCCGTTTGATTGAATACGATTGTGTACTCTTCGTTCGATTTCTTTTTAAAAAGGATTACATAATTTTTATTTCCTATTTTTCCTTGAAACAATAAATCGTTTAAGCCGTTTTGGTCAAAATCAACGAAGTTAAATAAATTGAACAATGATTCTTTGTTGACTTTGTTTGCGGTTAATAGTTTTTCAAATTCGCTAATAGTAATTATTTTATTTATTTCTTCTTGTAATTTTTCTTTTTTAGCAGTTATATACCATTCTTTTATATTTTTATTGTGAAAAAAGAAGGTAGGCTGAGAATAAATAAAACTTATTCCTGAAAAAAAACAAATACAAATAATTAATTTTTTCATAAAACGGTATTTTTTATAATTTATTCGAATATTTTTTCAAAATGAGTGCATACATTCTTTTATACGCTTCACTTTCTTCTTTCCATCTGTATTTTGTTTTCATTTCTTCAAAATATTCTATTGCTTCTGTTATTTTAGGAAACTCATTTATCGTATTAACGACTTCTGTAAAAAGACTTCCGTTTCCATTAAATAATTCTCTAATAAACAGAAATTTATCGTTAACATCTATTGCTTTCATTAAATCGTTGGTTTGAGTTTTTTGTAGTTTGTCGGCAACGTTGCTTTCTTGTTTGCCGCTAAATTGGTCGTTAATTTCGGTTGCTTCTTTTTTATAAATATCGCTTACCGTATTGGAAGATGAAATAGGGATGCCTGTTTTTTGCAATACTTCTTTTGTAGTAGGGACGGCAATTTCGGGTTCTTTATCGTCAATCATAGGGTTGATTTGAGGAAAGAAATTTTCTTTATAAGGAGAGTCTACGGTGCTTTTATCTTCTATTTCATCATCATCTTCTTCTTCGACAAACTCAAGATTGTCCAAATCTATTTCAATGATATCGTCTTCTATAGCTTGAGTTTCTTCTTCTTTTTCTTCTTCTTCTTCTTCTTCTTCCTCTTCCTCAACTTTTTCAACTATTTCTTCGGTTTTTTCTTCTACAACTTCTTTTGTTACTTTTTGAGGTTCGGTTTTTTCTTGCTTTTTCGGACTTAAGTCGCTTTCACAATCGAATATAGATAGTTGATTATCTAAAGGTTTTTCTTCTTTTTGAATGCTTTCTTCCGGATTATTATCCTTGCTATCATTGTTTTGCATTAAAAAAGAACGTAATGTCAGATATTGGTCGTAGAGTATACGAATATACATCATTTGAACATCTAATTCTAACATTGGGATAGGTTCTTGTTGATTGAGTATTTTTACCTCTTGCTCGTTGATTTTTTGTTGTATTTCGTTAATTTTCAATTTAATATTTTCAATGTCCATAAGAAATTTTATTTTAAAAGATAGTAAGAATAGTATTGCAAATTATTTTTCAAAAATACAAAAAAGAACAATACAAAAATTGTTTATTAATAATTCTTTTTAAAAAAATGCAATTAATAGATAAAAGTCCAAATAAAATTGGTATTTTTGTATAATTATTTGAAATATGGATAATCATTGGAATATCAATAAGGAAGTAAACAAAGAGCATGTAAGCCGCCTATCAGAAGAATTAAAAATCCCTTATGTGTTAGCATTTTTGCTCAACTCTCGAGGAATTCGTTCTTATGAAGAAGCAATGCAATTTTTTCAACCGAAAATAGGTAATTTACACGATCCTTTTCTTATGAAAGATATGGATAAAAGTGTTGAAAGAATTGAAAAAGCGATTAAAAATAAAGAAAAGGTTCTTATTTTTGGCGATTACGATGTTGATGGAACTTCTGCCACTGCCTTAATGTATTCTTTTTTAAAACAATTTGAAATAGAATTGGAATATTATATTCCCGATAGATATAATGAGGGATATGGTATTTCGGATATGTCAATAGAATATGCAAAAGAACAACATTTTAGCTTAATTATATCTTTAGATTGTGGGATAAAATGTCATCATCAAATCGAGTTAGCCAATCAATACCATATTGATGTAATTGTGTGCGATCATCATTTACCCGATAAGACGTTACCGGATGCATACGCTATTCTTGACCCTAAACGTCCGGGTTGTAATTATCCGTTTAAAGAATTGTCGGGCTGTGGAGTAGGGTTTAAGTTAGTGCAAGCTATCGCTATCAAACGTAATATTTCATTTAATGCTATTAAACAGTATTTGGATTTAGTGGTCGTTAGTATTGCTTCCGATATTGTAAGTATTACGGGAGAAAATAGAATATTAGCTTATTATGGGTTAAAATTAATTAATAAGAAGCCACGTCAAGGGATCGAATATATTTTATCTTTTAGCAATATTGTTAAAAAAGAAATAGAAGAAGAAACGGATTTTATGTTTACAAAAAACATTACCATCAATGATTTAGTGTTTTTAGTAGGTCCGAGAATTAATGCTGCCGGAAGAATGGATACAGGGCGAAGTTCCGTTCATTTATTGATTAGTGAACGACTTGAAAAAGTTACACAATTAGGAGAATTAATTGATTCTCACAATAAAGAAAGAAAAGAATTAGATGTTAAAACTACCGAAGAAGCCATTCGACAAATTAAAAAAAATCCTCAATTCAAACGACGTCGTTCGTTGGTAGTTTATGATGCCAATTGGAGTAAAGGAGTTATTGGGATTGTTGCTTCACGTTTGGTGGAGCAGTTTTATAAACCCACTGTTGTTTTAACTTTATTCAATGATATTATAACCGGATCGGCACGTTCGGTAAAAGATTTTGATATTTATAATGCTTTATCGGCTTGCAGTCATTTGTTGGAACATTTTGGAGGGCATATGTATGCGGCAGGATTATCGCTGAAACCAAGTAATTTGGAAGCTTTTATAGAAACTTTTGAAAATACGGTTGCCTTAACCATACAAGAGCAATCTATTGTTCCTATGCTTGATATTGATGCTGAAATTGATTTAAAAGATATTACGGATATTTTTTACAGAATTCTTGAACGATTTGCTCCTTTTGGTCCCGGAAATATGAATCCTTTGTTTGTTACACGCAATGTATTAGATGCGGGAAATGCAAGAATTGTGGGAAATAATCATTTAAAATTATCTGTTTTTCAAAGTGATAAAAGATGTTTTCCCGTTGATGCTATTGCGTTTAATTTTGCTCATTATTACGATAAAATAATAGAAGGAAATCCTTTTCATATTTGTTATCATGTCGAACAAAATGTATGGCAAGGGAAAACTTACTTACAGTTAGTAATTAAAGACATTAAATTCCAATTAGATTAGCTGTTTGTTTTTTTAACTTCAAAAAAAATTGTTAATATAAATTTTTTTTGAAATTCTTTAAAATAGGAATGTATCACTTTAACAAGAGAAGTCTAAAAAAAAGACCTCCGACGAAATGGAGGTCTTTGTATTTATTTAAAATTCTGATTATTTCTGTATCGTCATTTTCTTAACAATTGTTCTGCCTTGGTATTCTAAACTGTAATAATAAATGCCGTTAGCAAGGAAATCGGTAGTGAGTTGTATTTTATTTTCTCCGTTATTTGCTTGCCATACATCTTGATACAGTACTTGTCCTTTTATTGTAATTATCTTAAAGATAACTTGGTCAGATTGTGGGATAAAATAATCAATGGTAGTAATATTGGAAGCAGGATTAGGTTGATTTTGGTTAACATACCAATCGTTTTTCAGAATTTCGGTTACTTTAAATCCCGGATTATAAACTACACAAGCCTTAACGCTAAGTGTATCGTCGTTGGTAGTATAATCGTTTTTAACAGCATTAATAAAGGCAGTTACGGTATATGTTTCGTTACTATCTTTAATGTTAGGAACAATATAAGAAGTTGCAAACTCAAAAGATTCTGATGTATTAGCATGTACAGTTACCGTTCTTCCTAATTGTTTAAATACAGTTCCTGCACTATCAACAAGGACATTGATTCTAACTCCTGCTTGATCTTTAGGACCATTATTGGTTAATTCAACTTTTACATACACATGACGGAGTCCTGTGTCGCAATCGTTTTCGGTTGGTTTTTCGATTTTTGTTAATGAAATATCTATAACGTTTACTTGTCCGTTAAATATTTTACGATTGTTAGACGCTTCGGCATCACAAGCAAGTTCTGTTTTTACAGATAATTGATAATAAGGTTGTATGAGACCTACTTGAGGAACAATAAATCCTTTTTTGAATGTGTAATAGATAGAATCTCCCGGATTGAGAGTAGCATATACTATTTCAACAATGTCATTTGCATTATTGACTTGTAAGCGTACAGGAATTTCATTCAGAGGAATTGTTCCTGTGTTTTTCACCCATGCACTTGCATATACGGTATCTCCTATATTTTTAGGGTCAACGCTTCGTAAATAAGTAATTGCCGCATCCGGGAATATGTTCAGATTATGCAGTAAAGTATCATTGGTACGGTTGCTATCAATAGTATTGAAATAAGCATTGATAGTGTGTACACCTACACTACTTAAATCGAAATCGGTTCCTAAAATCAATGTGTCTTGATCTCCTCCGTTTAAAATTTTGGAGTTCAACAAGAAGTTAAAATTTTGAGTTTGTCCGTCAGGATTTTTATAAGTAGCATATAAAGTAGTGCTGTTTTTTGAAAAATCGAATGTTTGTGAAGTATTATTTTCAACAATTACTTTGATTGTTTTATTTTTCAAATCACAATTTTTCAAATTGGGAATATCGATTTTACTGATTTTTACATCAGGAGCAGCAGAGATACGTATACGGTCTATGTATTGATCAGCTCCTCCGTAGCTTTGAGCTTCAATTGCAAATACGGCACAAGAATAGAGTGAGTAGGCTGATAAATCAACTTGATAATATTTCCATGCAGGATTTGTAAAAGTTGAATCATAACGGAAGAGATTAATAAGTGACGTAAACGTAACTCCTCCATCTACAGAAATATAGATATTGATTTGATCGCGTGCATCTGCTGCCTGATTATCATGTGCATACCAGAATTCTAATTTAGGACTATAAGTTCCTTGTAAATCTAAAGGTTCTGTAATTGCTTGAGCCATAGATCCTCTTCCTGAAGATGAAGCAAAACGTAAACTACCGCTTCCATATACAGGGAGTAGAGGAGGTGTCATTTCGCTTCCTGCAATAATTTCCCAGTTAAGACTACCTATCATATTATTGAATTTCATAGCTAATGGAATAGTGCTAAAATCTTCATCAAAAGGCAAATTGATTCTATTTACCGTATAGGTAGAACGTAATGTATCGTCTGAATAAATGGTATCAACAGGGCAACTCAACCAAACAGTAATATGATAATCACCATTAATATTTGCAGGAATCATAGTGGCTACTTCAAAAGTGTCTTGTTTCATTTCATTTAATCCCCCTGAAGAAATGACGGTATCGTGTTGATAATTGATAGTTCCTGTTATATCAACATGCACTTTTAATGGAGTAAGAGCAAAGTTAAAAGGATAAATACCATTGTTGGCTACAGCAAGTTTAACAGAGACATAATCAGGATAGCAAGCTCCGGGAATATTAATAGGTTCAACTAAAAATGCAGCACTTAAATCGTAATCTTCGTACAAGGAAACAGAGTAAGCTCCCATTACTGTTAATGAGGTACGTTGTTTGTTGTCATGGTCAATGAGAATATTACTATCTTTTGGACACATTAACCCAATATAATCCGATAATCTTAAATCTTTTGTAATATCAACAAATTGAGGATAAATAGTTACGGAGTGTGCATCTTGACCTGTTCCTCCTTGCCATGTAGATAAATTATTAATATTTCCATTTGCATAACCTATATAAGCCGTGTAAAAGTTATTGTAATCCATAAACAAATAGGTTCCTAAAGTAGTAGTATTTGTTAAATAAATTCCATAACCCGAAGCAGAAGTAGAGACAAAATTATTGTTTTTAATACTTACGTAGTAAGCGTCTATAGGATCTAAATAAACACATCTATCTCCACTTGATCCGTTCATTAGAATAGAATTATGAAGTACATAAGCACGTGCATAACTTAAATATATTCCGGCATAACTCGAAGTCGTAGTTAGAATAATATCATTATTGGTTATTTTTCCCGGAGTATTGGTATTATAATAGTTGAGGTAGATAGCATAAATACCATAAGGATATCTAATAGCTGTATTGGTTGAACGAATATCATTTCCATTCATCAAAAGGACATTACAATAATATAAACGTACACCGTAATAATAAGAAGAAACGTTGGAAGACCGAGAAGTTATGATATTATTTGAAATGCTATTGAAATTAGTGTAATAGAGATAAGCACCATAGTAATAAGCATTAGAAAGAGTATTTCCTTCGATAACTATATTTGTTCCATAATCGGTACTACTAACTCCACCATAAAAATAAATATTATAATATCCTCCATCAATGCTGTTATTGATGATACGAATATTGTTAGCAACGCCGGTAGATGCTTTATAAATTCCTGCATAAGAAGTAGATGTTGTTATAGAATTTGCTTTAATAATACAAGAATTGATTTCGATATTTTCGCAAGCATTATTAAATTGAACAGCTCGTGTTCCGGTAGTTGCATCAAAAGTAAGATTTTTGAAAATAATATCGCTTGTATTCCCTAATGCTAAAGCATTAGTAGTTGATTGGAATACAACATCAGAAGCTCTTCCTGTTGATGAGGTAATAGTTAAGGTATTGGTTTGACTACATCCCACAAAAGATTTATTGATAGTTAAACCGCTATAGGTCCCCGGAAGCATATTCAATACTACAGGACCTGAAACTCCACAAGTATTTAATATAGTAAAGGCATCGGTTAAACTGGCAAAATCGGCACTTGTATTTCCTACTGTGTAACTACCATTTAATACTTGAGCACAGCCTAAAGATTTTGTTTCAATGGTATCGTTTGCTTGATTACTATCAATAGCTTGTCCATTAGGGTTTTCTATCCATGCTACAATAGTTGCTGTAACATTGTTAACAGGAACATAGGTTCCTAAATAAATAACAGTATCTTGGAATTGCGATAAAGTTAAGCCTGTTACATTTACTTGTCCCATTGTTATACTGTTTACTTTCCAAGCAATAGTAACAGAGGTTAAAACTGTCGTTCCGGCATTACTCAATTTAACACTTACCGGTGTTGATGAGCCTGCAATAGAACTTCCTACAGGTGTTACAAACGATTCTAAGCTTGCATCAAAGTCAAATACAGGCACATAACATCCCATATAGGTGTTTTGCCCACGTGTAACCCCACTAATATCTCGAAGCACATTAGGATTGCGAGGACAAACTAAACCTAACCAAGAAGATGGAATAGCATTCAATGAAGGATTAGCAAAGGAAGGATCAACGCTTGATGAATTAATGTTTAATGCAGGGTAAGCTGTTTGCCAATTACTTAATGAATTATAAGAAGATCCCCAATATACCAAGTTACTACTTGTTGTGTAATAATTGTTATAATCAACATTTCCAACATAAGTAGGAGTAGTAACATAAATAAGATAATTAGCAGTGCCTAAATTGACAAATATATTGTTGGTAAAATTAATTCCATTGGTTACATTGGAATATTTATCAAACATATTGGATACGGAAGCTGTATTTGTATTAAGGAAAGTGTTGTTAATGTTTTGCCATTTTCCTCCATAGTGTTGATATACGATATAAGTTCCGCTTCCTTTATTTATAAACTCATTATTTGCCAATAGAATATCTGTTGTGGTTGTTCCTTGATTACTATAACAATAGTTAAAGTAAGCTAAAATATTAAAGCTACCTATTACTTTATTATTTGTTATACGAGTAATATCCGATTGAATTCCAAAAGAATAGTCCATATAAATTCCATATCCGTCAGGACTTTCGTTTTTATACAATTTATTATTAGAAATGGTGTATATGTTTGCATTAGAAGTATATATGCCGTAATAATGGAATTGATTAATGGTATTATTGTTAATAGAAATATTGTAAGGAGCATGGGTAGTTGTCGAAGATTCTATCCAAATACCACCACTTCCGTAGAAATGATTATTGGTAATTGATAGGTTTGTATCCGAAGAATTATAAGAATATATTGCTGCTATTGCTTCAGAAGTATTGGTGTCTGTCGATGTTTGAATTTTGTTGTTTCTTATTACAATATTTTTGTTATTATTTTTTAAATTAATAGCGTGAGAATTCTTTCCATTTAAGACCCCATTAATTGTCAAATTACGAATAATAATATTATTTGCATTAACTAAAGTTAAACAGGCTTTATTTGATGGACTTTGAATAATTACCGATGAAGAGTCTCCTGTAGCTGAAGTTAATGTAATAGTATGCGTACTGCTACTTCCCGGAATATTTGGAATTGTTATGTTTTCTGTATAAGTATTGGGATTAATCAATAGGGTGGTGGGGGCTGAAATTCCACAATAAGATAAAGCTTTTACAGCATCGTTTATTGAGGCAAAATTTGCAGAAGATCCTCCGACTGTATAGGTTCCTGACAAAGAAGAATCACAAGCATATATCTCAACAGAGATAGTATCATTAGAAGCATCATCATCCGGATGACCATTGGGTGAGTCGGTATAAATTAAGAGATGATTACTTCCTGAGTTAGGTATAAAAGTACCTAAAAATATAGGAGGAGTAACATCTAATACGTTTAAATTTCCTGACCAACTAATGGTTTGTTTTACTCCATTATTAAGCTGCCAGTGAATATTCATAAAAGTAATAGTATTGGCTCCCATATTAGCGATGGTAACATAAATAGAATCACTGACACCGCTTGAAATAGTCAAAGCGGGAGATTCTAAAGTTTTAGGCATTATATTATAAGGTAAAATAATGAAATCATTATAGGCTCCAACAGTGGTAATAATTCCTCTTGCAGCTCCGGTAATATCATATTGTACCTCATTATTTTTAACACAAGTTAAGCCCAATCCATCTGTTTTTAAACCTACATTGACATCAACAAAATTAGGATTAATATTTGTAGAGTTAACATCTTGACCGGTTGCCATTTTCCACAATGACATATTTGAAATACCGGTATTAATATATCCGATATAGGATCCATAATAATTATTATTGTTCAGTGTAAGTCCATTCAACGAAGTCAAATAGATAGGATAAGCCATTGAAGAGGAAGATCCAATATTGTTTTGACGAATGGAAATAGGATAAGTTGTTGAAGTATAAACATAAAGTCCTTTAGCGGCAGCCGAAGTGACTATGTGTATAGAGTTATGATAAATATTTAACTTTCCATAATAACAATACATTCCATGTCCATTGGCACCTGAGGCTCTAAGAATTATTTCATTATTGCTAATCAATCCTGCTGATGAGGCATTATAATAATTCATATAATAAGCATAAATTCCATAAGGAGTCGTAATAGTAGTGGGTGTATGTATTTTATTGGCATTAACCATTTTAACATTAGAATGAGATATATATAATCCATAATAAGCTGAAGACGATCCTGTTAGTCTCGATGTTATGGTATTATTCGAAATGCTACTTAATTTATTATAATAGAGATAAGCTCCACCTCGATAAGCATTTTTTAACGTATTTCCTTCAATAATAATATTATTAGCATAGTTAGATGTACCTGTTCCTCCGTAGAAATAAATATTATATGTTCCTCCTTCGATAGTGTTGTTCAATATACGAATATTATTTGCAACACCCGTTCCCGATGGTTTATAAATACCTGCATAGTTTGACCCTGTGGTGTCTAATGCAGTATTTAATTTAATATAACAACTGTTAATTTCTATGTTTTCGCACGAATTATTCAGTGCAATACCATAAGTGCCATTGTTGGTTGCATCTATAGTTAACTCTTTGAATACTATATTATATACGTTAGATAGGCTGATTGCTACTCCTGTAGGTTTTAAAATAACGCTATCTGCATTTTTAGCTTGAGAAGTAAAAGTAATTGTATCTTTAGTGGTCATTCCGGGAATGAGAGTATCGAAACTCATATTTTCCGTATAAGTTCCACTTAATATATTGAAAGTTACATTACTATCAATTCCACAAGTTGTAAGTTCTAAAAATACTTGAGCGATGTTTGCAAAATCAGCGGAAGCTCCTCCAACAGTGTAATCTCCTTTTAATATTCTGTTACATCCTAAAGATGATGTAGTAATGGTATCGTTATATGGATTTTGGTCTGTATTTCCATTTGGATTTTCAACCCATGCTATTAAATTGGCGGTACTTCCTAATATAGGTAAATAGGTGCCTAATAAAATATTAGTATCTTTATATTGCCCTAAATTCAAATTAGTTAAATTGATGGGGGTGCCGGCAGTGCCATTTATTTTCCATCGGATAGTAGCTGTATTTAATGTATTATATCCCCAATTGGTAAGTTTTACGATAATATTTGTTTGATTAATAGTTGAATTTCCTAACGGACTGACAAATGCTTTTAATCCGGCATCTAAATCATAAATAGGGACATAACAACCCATAGAGGTTACATGACTTCTATCAATTCCTGTAATGTCTTTTGTTACCAACGAACTAGCAGGGCATCGCAAGCCTGTCCAAACAGAAGGAATAGCATTTTTAGTAGAATCTAGAAACATTGGATGAATAGCTACTGAGTGAGCATTGATATTTGTATGAGCAGCTTTCCAAGCAGGTAAGTCAGTGTGTGCTGATCCCCAATAAGCTACTCCGGTAGCATTGCCTTGCCAATAATTGTTATAATCTATATTGCCGATATAAGTAGCTGTTACACTTGTAACATAAAGCGGATAAGTACATGTGCCTAAGTTGGCTATAATATTATTTGAAAAGTTTAATCCGGCAGTTTGTGAGGTGCTTTTATATATCATATAAGAACATGCACCTGTATTGATTAAGCTGTTATTAATGTTATGCCACTTACCGCCATTATATTGACGCATGATATAAGTGCTATTATTTCCTGTTTGTATTAATTCGTTATTAGCAAATAATATATCGGCAGTAGACAATCCATTATTACTGTAGCATTCATCAAAATAAGCTACATAACTATAACCTCCTATGATAGTATTTGCTGTGATTTCAGTCATCTTGTCTGTTACTCCATAACAATAATACATATAAAGTCCATAGCCATAAGACGATGCATCGCTTTTATATAATTTATTATTATGCACTTTAGTTATTCCTGTATAGCGTAAGTATATCCCATAATAATAGAGTTGTTCTAAAATATTATTTTCGATGGTAATATCATAACTGGCTGAAGTAAGGTAATTAGCCGACTCAAACCATATTCCTCCTGTTCCATATAGATGATTGTTACGAATTGTGATGTTAGTATCTTGTGACAAAGATGAATATACAGCCATAATAGCAGGAGAAGCATAAGTAGATTGGCATGTCTCCATAAAATTATTAGTTACCAATATATTTCTGTTTTTATTTTTAAATTCTACACAGCAAGAAGCACTTCCTGAAAGAACTCCTTCTAAGGTTAAATGACTTATTATAATGTCATTAGCATTATCGAGGATAATTACCCCGGTAGCTAAATTTCCTTGAAGTACAACTGTTGTAGAATCTTTAGCAGCAGAAGTGAAAGTAACCGTATTTGTAGGGCTTGCACCCGGTATTGCAGGAATAATTACGTTTCCACGATAAGTGCCTGCTTTAATTGCTATAGTAGTAGGTCCTATCACTCCGCAATACGATAAGGCTTCTATTGCAGCATCTAAAGAAGTAAAATCGGCACCTATCAATCCGACAGTATAAGTACCTTTATAACCTGTACTACAACCAAAAGTTTCAATCTCTATGGTGTCGTTAGCAGGTAAATTATCAGCATTACCATTGGGCATAGAAGTATAAACAATAATGGAATTATATCCTGCCTGAGGTGAAAAATTACCAATTGTTATGGGAGAAGTAGTTGCATTAGGAAGTAGTGTGCCTGTCCAAAGATAAGGTGTTTGCAAAACTCCATTGACTATCCAATTAATATACATTGTTGACACTGTGTCTTTTCCAACATTAAGCACTGTAACAGTTACAGGTGTGGATACTCCTACATTGGCAGAAGCTCCCGGCGATATAAATGCACGTGGCATAACATCTAAGGCATAAGGATCTCCATGGTAAGCACCTACGGTAGTGTTAGTTGTACGAACTACACTATCTATGTCTATAGGAACATCAGAGATTAAAGGACAGCTTAATCCTGTATAATCTACAATGTCTAAAGTTTGATTGTTGAAAAACGTAGGATTAATACTCATTGAATTTCCGTCTTTTCCTACAGCTGTTTTCCATAAAGTTAAATTAGTAATATTACTTCCGGCATATCCCATATAAGAACCAATAGTATAATAGTTATTATAATCCATTGTAAAACCATTGGTAGCAGTTACATTTGGGAAATAAATAGCATGATTATTAATGCTTGACGAATTTCCAGAAAGATTTATAAAATTGTTGTTTCTAATAACATTATTGCTAAGACTTGTAGCTACATACATAACTTTCCCATCTCCATTTCCTTTGACTAATACTGAGTTATGTAAAAGTTTAATATCATTGCAGCCACTTGTCATATAAATTCCATAATTATTACCTAATACGGGAGCAATGATTTCATTATTATAAATTAGTAAATGTGAGTTGTTAAACTTAGTCGCATAAGATAAATATATTCCGTATTCTGTTTGATATAAATGTATTTTATTATTTCTAATATAATCTCCTTTTGATTGATAAAGATAAATACCATAGAAATTAATTAAGGTTAAATTAGCTGTGTTTCTTTGAGTAATATAATTATTTGAAATTTCATTAAAATTATTGTAATACAGGTAAATGCCATAATTATCGGTTTCTATTATTTCATTATTTTTAATGGTAATTCTATCTCCTATTCCTCTTAAATATATTCCTGCCGAGCCTCCATAAACAAGACAATTTAAAATACGAATATTGTCAATTTGATTTCCTGAAGGACTATATACAGCAGAAAGTTGTCCGGGAATATTTGTTGCCGATACAAAAGTAGGAATTAATAATATACAGTTATTGAATTCAATATTACTTATTCCGGTTCTTAACATAACGGCTTTTGAGTAATACATCGGACTTCTGTGTTGTCCATAGATTGAAATATTTCTAAATATTAAATGTTTAACATTTTTCAAATCAACAGTTCCAACATCTTGTGCCGAATCGCGAGCGGTGTATACTATTACGTCTGAACGTACTCCTGTGATAGAGGTAAATGTTACCGTATTGATAGAATCTGCACCTTTTATTGTATCTTCAAAAATAATGTTTTCCACATATACTCCCGGTTCGATGGCAAAAGTTACAGGTCCTGATATACCACAATATTGTAAACGAATTAAAGCATCGTTGATTGTTGCAAAATCTCCTCCTGCTCCCCCTATAATATAAGTTCCTATCATGAGAGAATCACACCCATAGGTTGATGTTTTAATTGTATCGTTTTGAGGACTTTGGTCTGCAGAATTATTAGGTAAAGATGTATAGACAATAATTTCGTTATCGCCGATTTGCGGCACAAAATTACCTAATTTGATAGGAAGAGTAGTATCTCCCGAAGATAAAGATCCTGTCCATGAATATTGTGGCATTGTAACTCCATTTACTATCCAATTGATTTTCATAGAAGTTACTGTATTTGATCCTATGTTGACAATAGAAACAACAACAGAGTCATTTCCTCCTACTATTGTTAAATCAGAAGGTGCATACAAACGATAGGGCATTACATTGTTGGTTACAAGTAAAAAATCATGATAAGCACCCATTGTAGTCATTAATCCACGTGAAGCTCCTGTTATATCAACAGAAACATCAGGTATGGAATTACATACTATTGGTCCTCCATTTGTTTTTAAATTAATACTCGTATCTTTAAAAGGAGGATATACGCTAATAGAGTGAATGTCTTGACTTGTTGTAGTTCTCCAAGCACTCATCGATTGGATAAAACCATTGGCATAACCAATATATCCTAATGGACTGTAATAATTATTATAATCCATAAACCAAGTACTACCTAATGAAGTAAGAGTTGTTAAGTAAATAGGAACAGTAGTTACTAAATTATTATTTTTAACATTTAAATCCGAAGCACTTGAAATATAAACCCCCATATTTGTAGCATTGGCTCCATTTATTGCTAAAATAGAATTATGATATATATTCATTCTAGATGACATAATATATATCCCATATGAATTATTCGTTGATTGTAATCGAAGTTCATTATTGGCTACTAATACCGGATTTGATCCCGTTCCATTATTACAATAGCCAATATACATGCCATACGCATATGGTATTGTTATAGGCATATAAACTTTATTATTAACAATGCTTGGAGCATCACAGTAATACATACGCAATCCATAAAAATAAGAGGCTGTGTTAGCTGTGCGTGAACGAATACTATTTCCGGAAAGAGAGGAAAAATTTGTATAATAAAAATAAGTAGCGTAATAATAAGCATTTGTTAACGTATTTTTATTAAATATTATGTTTGTTGCTCTAACAGAAGAACTGCTCCCTCCCCAAAAGTAAATATTATAATATCCTCCATCCAAAATATTATTAGTCATACAAATATTTGTTAGAACACCGGAACCAGATTTGTAAATACAGGCTTTATTAGTTGAAGTCGTTGTTGGATTTGCTTTAATAATACAACTGTCAATGATTATGTTATCACATGGACCTGTGAAATGAACACCATAATTTCCATTAACAACATTGAGAGTTATTTTTTTGAATACAAAATTAAACACATTGGAAAGAGTAATAGCAGAACTTGTTGAATAAATAATGACACTATCTGCTTTTTCCGAAGCGGAAATAAAAGTAATGGTGTCGTTTTGTCCCATTCCTTCTATAGGAGCTGTAAAGTTAATATTTTCGTTATAAGTGCCATTATAAATTCGAAAAGTTGTATTTCCTGACATACCACAAAAAGACAACTCGTTCAATGCAGCTGTAATAGATGTGAAATTTCGACTTCCCGAAGGTCCACCAATGGTATAAACTCCACTGAAAATAGTGTTACATCCGAAAGTAATAAAAGATAAAGTATCATCATTTACAATGGGATCGGTAATACCGTTAGGATTTTTCACCCATATTTTTATCGTATCATATCCTAAAGAAGGAGTGTAACTTCCTAAATAGAAAGAGGAAGAAGCAAAATCTACGGGTAAATTTCCGCCTGTCCAATTGTAGCTTGTTTTTAAAACCCCATTCACACTCCAATAAACTGTAGCTGAAGTTAAGTTATTAAGTCCTGTATTTTTTATTTTTATATAAACCGGAAGACTTACATTTGCCACTACTTTCATCGTATAAGGAGTATCAATAGAATACATTGCTGCTCCATTAGGATTATTAGGACTTGAAGGATGTCTTACGTTAACAAATGTGTGTGATTCGGAAATGGAATTACTGACCGAATCTTCTGCTCTAACGGTATATGCTATATTTGTTCCATATACTTGTTGCGGAATAGTCCAAGAAAATGTTGTAGCATTTTCTTTCTTCATAACAACTTGCACAGGAGTTCCTCCATTGATAGTGTAAGATAATTTAACCAAACTATCTTCAGCATCAATTACATTTGCCCTAATATCAAAAGGACCTACTCCATAAACGGTATCTTTAAGAATGGGAGGGATTAATGTCAAAATAGGAGGGTCTAATTCATGTTGACCTCCTCTTACTTCAAAGTTGTCAATTAACCAACCGTAGGCAAATTGGGTCCCCACTGTTGTTCCTCTTTTCAGTTTGAATCGAAATCGCACATATCCCCAACCTGCTTCTGCTGAAATATCAAAGCGTTCTTCTTTCCACCATGAATTATTAGGACTTACTAGCGAATCGGATGGTTGCCAGTCGCTATAGCTATTATGATTAAATCCTTGCATTGCATAAGCTGAAGGATTGCTTCCTAAATAACATGTCGAAGGGATTTTTTTCCACTGAGCTCCCGTATGACTTTCTTGCATTTCAATATGTGCAATATCGCTACCGGCAATTTTACAGATATGGCTAAAACTTAACCACACATGTTTATATTGAGAAAAATCGTAAAATGGTGTTGTAAGCATAATTGAGTCATTTAACTGATTAGGGACATAACCATGATATGATTTAGGACTACTTACATAGTAAGAAGTATTGGCAACCCATGAGTTGCTCGGACTTACCGTCCAGTTGACAATACTATCAAAATTTTGCTTTCCTACTACTACTTGAGAGTGAAGATTGAAAGCACAAACTGTAAAAATTGCAACAAAAAATAAAATCTTTTTCATATTTCTCATTTTTTTATAAATTTATACCATTTAACCTCTATTCGTTTAATTTAAACAATATTATTGTTATTTTAATCAAAATCTTGTTTTTATAATGACTTGAATTTAACTCAATTAGTTTTTTTATTTTTTTTTTTGATTTGAACTTCAAATTTATAATTTATTTTAACATAAACAAATAATTATTTTAATAATTTATAATATTAAATTATAATAAGGTGATATATAAGTAAATATTGCTTGTTTTCAAACATATTCAATACCTCTTATTTTATTTTAGTTTTTATAAAAAAAACATGTACTTTTGTATTTTTTTATATTATCAATAATTATCACATGCAACCATCTCAAAAAAAATTGTTTTTATTAGATGCAATGGCTTTAATATACAGAGCTTATTATGCATTGAATAAAAACCCACGCATTAATTCAAAAGGACAAAATACATCTGCTATATTAGGATTTACCAATTCTTTATACGAAATTATAAAAAAAGAAAAGCCGTCTCATATTGCGGTTGCTTTCGATACTTTTGGACCTACCGTACGTCAAGTTGATTTTGCAGACTATAAAGCAAATAGAGAAAGTACACCGGAAGATATAGTGCAAAGTTTACCCTATATACGTGCCATTATCGAAGCTTTTCAGATTCCAATATTAGAGTTAATGGGTTATGAGGCAGACGATATTATTGGAACTATTGCAAAAAGAGCTGAAAAAGAAAACTTTAAGGTTTATATGGTTACCACTGATAAAGATTATGGGCAATTGGTTTCTGACAATATTTTTATGTATAAGCCCGCACATATGGGGAGTGGAATTAGCATTTTGGGAGTTAAGGAAATTTGTGAAAAATATAGCATACAATATCCCGAACAATTAATAGACCTTTTAGGATTATGGGGAGATACTTCCGATAACATTCCCGGCATTAAAGGAATAGGTGAAAAAACAGCCATCAAATTAATTAGTGAATTCGGTTCAATCGAATCTCTTATAGAAAATGTAGACAAAGTATCGAGCGAAAAATTACGACTTAAAATTGAAGAAGGAACAGAAATGGCAATTCTTTCAAAAATGTTGGCAACCATTTTATTAGATGTCCCTATTGATTTTAATGAAGAACTTTTAAAATACAAAGAGCCTAATCTTGGTGTCTTAAAAAATATTTTTGATGAATTAGAGTTTAGAACCCTTGCTCAAAGAATATTTACCGATTTTTCTGTAAAGAAAAAAGAAACTATGGGAGTAGGAATGCCTACTTTACTATTTCCTGAAGAAGAAGTAAAGAACGAAGAAATTTTTTCCGGCTATTCGATTCATAATACAAAACATGATTATCAATTAATAGATACATTTCATCAGCTTGAAGAATTAAAAAAAATATTAGAAAAAACGACTGCTTTTTGTTTTGATACGGAAACAGATAGCCTAGATATTATCAATACAAATATGATTGGGCTATCGATAGCTTTTGAAGCTCACAAAGCTTTTTATATTCAATTTCCTAATACATATGCCGAAACTTATCGCTGGGTACAAGTGTTAAAACCTATTTTTGAAAATAAAAACATTCAAAAAATAGCTCAAAATCTTAAATTTGATATACAAGTATTAGCTCGTTATCAAATTGAAATAAAAGGAGATAACTTTGATACTATGTTAGCGCATTATGTCATCGAACCCGAAATGCGACACAACTTGGATTTACTGGCAAAGAGCTATTTAAATTATGATACCATTACTTACGAAAGTTTAATTGGTAAAGGCAATAAAAATATAACTCTTAATCAATTGCCAATCGAACAGGTAAAAGATTATGCATGCGAAGACGCAGATATAACCTTGCAATTATTCCATATCCTTGAAAAACAATTGATAGAAGTTGAAGGATATTCATTGTTTAAAGAGGTTGAAATGCCTTTAATTCCTGTTTTAGCAAGCATGGAACAAAAGGGGGTACGCATTAATATTGATTTTTTAAAATCATATTCGGAAGAATTACAATTTAAATCCCAAGAGATTGAAAGTCAAATAATCGCATATGCAGGAGAAGATTTCAATATTTCCTCACCCAAGCAATTGGGCATTATTTTATTTGAAAAATTAAAAATCATTGAAAATGCTAAGTTGACAAAAACCAAACAATACCAAACGGGAGAAGATGTTTTACGAAAATTAAAAAACAAACATCCTATTGTCCCTTTGATTTTAGATTATAGAGGATTGATAAAATTAAAATCTACTTATGCCGATGCTTTTCCCAATTTAGTCAATAAAAAAACAGGAAGAGTACATGCTTCTTTCAATCAAACAATTACAGCGACCGGACGTTTAAGTTCAAGCAATCCTAATCTTCAAAATATTCCCATTCGCAATGACGAAGGGCGTGAAATAAGAAAAGCATTTATCCCTGCTAACGATGATTTTACAATTCTTGCTGCCGATTATTCACAAATAGAATTACGTTTAATAGCCGCTATGAGTCAAGACGAAAGTATGTTTGAGTCGTTTTGCAACGGAGAAGACATTCATGCTGCTACAGCATCTAAAATTTACGCTATTCCATTGCAGGAAGTTACTAGTGAAATGAGAAGAAATGCTAAAACCGTCAACTTTGGAATTATCTATGGAATGTCTGCTTTTGGATTATCCGAACGATTAAATATTTCACGTAAGGAAGCCGCTGATATAATTTATCAATATTTTGATAAATATCCGAAAATCAAGCAATACATGGAAAATCAAAAAGCATTTGCACAACAGCATGGCTATGTTGAAACACTATTGAAACGTCGGCGTTACATAAGAGATATTCATTCTAATAATTCTATCGTACGGGGTTTTGCCGAACGCAACGCTATTAATGCCCCTATTCAAGGTTCGGCTGCCGATATGATTAAATTGGCAATGATAAAAATTCATAACGAAATAGAAAAACGTAATTTACGTTCTTTTATTACTATGCAAGTTCATGACGAATTAGTTCTTGATGTATATAAGCCTGAATTAGAAGAAGTAAAAGTTATTGTTTATGATGGAATGATTAATGCGATGCCCATAACGGTACCTTTGGAAATAGATATAAAATCAGGAGATAATTGGTTAGAAGCGCATTAAAGCACATATTATGCTGAAAAAAGTAATAGGAACATTTGGATCGCGTATTTTTTGCACTCTCATTGCATTTGGAATTGTACTTATAAATTCGCATGAGTTTGGGGCACAGGGAGTAGGGACTATTGGATTGTTTATTTTAGGATTAACAATTATCCAAAATTTAACTTCTTTTGTAGGAGGTCCTTCGCTTGTATATATGCTACCTCGTCATAATGCTTTTCAACTTATTTTTTTATCCTATGGGTTTAATGTATTGATAAGCATAATAGGAACTTTTCTTCTTTTTATTTTTCGATTAATTCCTTACGAGTATGTATGGCATTTATTATTGGTTTCTATTTTTTTCTCATTTTACTATGTTCATTCTCTTTTTATATTAGCAATTGAAAAGATAAAAATATATAATGTTTTAGCTGTTTTACAAATTATTTTTCAATTAGGATTAATGCTGATATTGTTGTATTTTTTTAATATTAAAAATGTCGCATCTTATATTTATGCTTACTTATTGTCTTATGTATTAATGGCTGTTATTAGTATTCCTTATGTTTGGAAAAACATTAAAATTACAAATTTAAAAAATAGTTTTTCTCTTTTAAAACAAATGTTGACGTATGGCTTTGCCATACAAATTGCTAATTTTGCTCAACTATTAAATTATCGTTTAAGTTATTACATTATAGAATTTTGTTCGGGAAGAAAAGCTTTGGGAGTATTTGATTTAGGGACTAAATTATCCGAAGCCGTTTGGATTTTACCTAAAAGTATGGCAACAGTTCAATACGCACGTATTTCAAATAGTAAAGAAAATAAAATATATGCTAAAAAACTAACACTCGCATTTTTAAAGTTGGTTTTTGTATTTTCGTTAATAGCGACTTTTTTATTGGTATTAATCCCTGCTAGTTGGATAGCATTTATTTTTAGTGCTGAATTTTTTGAAGTAAAGCAAATCTTATATGTTTTAGCTTTTGGTATTATTTTATTTTCGTGTAACACTATTATTTCACATTATTTTTCAAGTTTTGGCTTATATAAAATCAATACTTATGCATCGATTATCGGCTTAATAATTACTGCCGGAATAGGATTGGCATTGATTCCCGTTTTTATCAGTATGCCTTATATGGATGTGTTGATGTCTATAGCAGGAATTACAACTCTCTCTTATACGGTTAGTTTCACCTATACTTTTTTCAAGTTTATAAAAGATGCAAAAGTGAAAGTAAGAGACTTGAAAATTACTTCTAACGATTTATCCATTTTAACAAACGAAATAAAAAAAATCCTACGACATAAACAATAAAATGACTCAAAAGCCTATTCATATAGTACATTTATTAAGTTGGCAACCTACAGCAGACGAGCCGACAAAAGGGAATTTTTGTGTTCGTCATATTCAATCAATAGCATCTCTATGTCCTTCCGTGTTATTAACAGTTGATTTAGAAACTCATTTATCAAAAAAAACAATTGTTAAAACAGAAGGAATTTACATTCACGTTGAAGTGAAAATAAAAGCGTTTCGTTCTTCTTTCCGTTATCTGAATAAGACAATTAACAGATACCGAATATTTAAAGCTTATAATTGGGGTTTGGCTTATATAAGAAAAAATATTTTCAATCCCGACCTTGTACATCTTCATGTAGCACTGCCTGCCGGCAAAATTGCTTTGTATTGGAAATTTCGCTATCAGCTACCTTATTTACTAACAGAACATTGGTCAATTTATAATCCGGAAGATACTCGTTTAAATAAAAATAAAATAAAAAAAGACATCTTATCCATTGCTCAGCATGCAAGCGCTATTACTGCGGTGAGTGCTCTCTTAAAAGAAAACATGGAAAACTTCGGAATTAAACAAACGATTTATGTAATTCCAAATGTAGTTGATGTTGATTTATTTAAGCTTCAAGAAAAAAAGATAACAACAAAAAAACACTTGCTGCATGTTTCGTCTTTGAACGATGAAGAAAAAAATTTTTCGGGAATATTAAGAGGAATAAAGAGGTTAAGAGAAGTTAGAAACGATTTTGTTCTCAATGTTGTACATGATTATCCGCCAACAGAATATATAGCTTTTATCAAGAAAAATAATTTGAATGAAGTCGTTGTATTTCACGGAAAAAAAACGATGGAAGAACTTGCCGATTATTATGCTAATTCTGATTTTTTAGTAATGTTTTCTAATTTTGAAACTTTTTCTTGCGTTGTTATGGAAGCGTTGGCATGTGGAATTCCCGTTTTGGCAACGCATACGGGTGCTATTCCCGAAATGTTAAACAATAAACGAGGAATTGTCATAAAACCGAAAGATGAAGATGCTCTTTATGAAGGAATGAATTTTCTTTGCGATACATCTCATCAATATTTTCCCACTGCCATAAGAGATTATGCTATTCGTCATTTTTCAACCAATATTATTGGAGAACGTTTTTTAGAACTTTATCGCCAATGTCAAAAAGAATAATAAAGATATGAAACGAACATATAAAACTATCTAATATACAGGTAGATACTTATAAAGCATGAGAGTTTTATATGACCATCAACTAATTAAATTACTTTATAGTGAGTATTTATTTTAATATAATTTAGTTATCATTGGTTAAATAATATAAAAAATTTTATATATTTGCATTCAGTTTCTATATTATAGTAAAGATATTTTAAAATAGCAACAACTTATTGTATATGAGTCGTTTTTAACGACATAGTTTGCAATTGATAAAAAATAAAAATACAAATTAATAAATAATTAAAATTTAAAAAAGAAATGAAGAACAAAAAAATTCTTGTGTTATTTGGGTTATTATCCCTCTTTATGTGGACACATTCCCAAAATCGGGTAACTTTTACCGAAAACTTTGATGGAAATACGCATAGTTTTTCCATGCAACCAACCACTGCTTGGGCATCAGAAGATGTGTTAAGTGTAGATGGTAAATCTTGTTGGGGATTTATCCCTGATAATGAAGGTGATTCCGCTGTTTTAATATCACCTATTTATAATTTGGAAAATTATGAATACGTGTATTTGCGTTTTACGCATATTTGTAAAATATTGGAATCCGATATTGCAACCATTGAGTACAAAGAAGATTATGTAGGAGGAAAATGGACTAAAATTCCTATTGCATCTTACAGAGGATCAAGTATTCTTTATCGTAAAAAACAGGTTTTTAATGACAATGCTTATGAGATATGGCAAAGTAACCAGATAGCTGCCGAACCTGATAATTCGTGGTGGAAAACGGAAAGTTTTGATATAAGTCAAGAAGTTTCTTTTTCCAAAGTACAGTTTCGTTTTAAAATTGTTAAAGGTAGTAGAATAGGATCGCAATTTGCATGGGGGTGGTTGATAGATAATTTTGAAGTAATTGCTTCTTCTCATGAAATTAATCCACCTGTTGTTGAATTAGTAGAACCGCTTATAAGAGGCAATATATTTGGCACCGGACCTTTTCAGATTATTGCCAAAGCAGCTCCAAGAACATTGGTTCCTTTACAAACGCCTATTTTACGTATGAAATACAAAGCTGCCGATGGAACGGAAACAAAAGATTCTACTTTAATGACGCTCATAGAGGGTGATACAATATGGATGGGAGTTATTCCTCAACAAGAAATAGGAACACATGTTGATTATTTTGTTTATGCTACCGATACCGTAGGGAATAATGCTATGGTCAATTCTTCTTATTTTATTAATCGTAAATGGGGTTTTGATAGCAATGCTGTTGCTATTACTAAAGTTGATACTCCGGGAGTAGGATCGATAGCAGGAGTGCAAACACCTGTAGTGGTTACCATTGAAAACAGAGGATTGAAAACGCTTGTTTCTGCAACTCTTCATTGGACACTTAACGGAGTTACACAATCTACTGTTAATTGGACAGGAATGCTTAACGAAGGTTTTGCTACACAAGTTCTTTTAGGCACTTATTTACCTCAATTAGAAAAGTACGATACCATTGTAGCTTGGGTTTCCACACCAAATGGAGAAAACAATGGAACATCGGATACCATTATTTCTCACATTTCTTATGGGTGTCATGATATATTGTCAGGGACTTATACCGTAGGACCTACCGGACAATTTGCAAGTATTGATGAAGTATTAAAAATAATGAAAACTTGCGGAACAGCCGGAAATGTAACGTTACAGTTAGAAAGCGGTGTTTATACTCAGCCTATTAAACTGTTAAATTTAAATCACTATACAGGACCTTATGATGTATTGACCATTACTTCACAATCGGGAAATCCTGAAGATGTTGTGTTGAAAAGCAATGGCTCGGAAGCCATGATTATTGAAATAGCTCGCTCGCACAATGTGTTAATTAGCAATGTAACCATTGATGTTACAGAAGCCTATCAAGGAATTGCGATTACGGATACCGTTTATAATATTGAAATCAATGGCTGCCATATCTTATTAGATACCATTGGAAAAACTGTTACCTACGGAATTTTAAAAAATCAAAATACAGGTTTATTTAATAGATTACGTATCGTGAACAATACCATTAATGGAGGTTATTATGGCATTTATCTGCGAGGAGTTGACAATTTTACCTATAATACTAATTTATATATAGATAAAAACAGCATAACAAATTCTTATTATGCGGCTATTTATCTTTATCAAACTCAATTTTATTCTATTTCGGAAAATCGCATTGTTTCTCGTGCAAATTATGTGGGAGCATTGTTTTATGGCATGTATTTATATCATTGCCATGGAACTTATGTTCTTAAAAACAAAATACGCTCTTATCGTACCATTAATCAAGTTACTGCTATGGAGACAACGTATTTGAACTATTTAGATACGGTAAACCTTGCTTTGATAGCCAATAATGAAGTGCTTATCCATTGTAATGCTGTTCCGGGGGGTATAAGTTTTGGCAGAGCATCGGGTAGTGGTGTATTATCTTTTGTTTATGCTTCTGCTAATATCATTAATAATTCTATTTTAAAGACAGGTTTAGACGATTTTGCTGCTGTTAATGTAAGCTATCCTACTTATTTAAGTTTGCGCAATAACAATATTGTTACCGAAAATGGTTATCCCATTAAATGTGCTAGCAATACTCCTTTTGGAACACGTATTTTTATGGATTATAACAACTATTTTAGTATGATGGGCAACTACGTGGGACAACATGGGATGGCAATAAGTTCGGATATTGCTACTTGGATACTTACTACAGGACAAGATTCGAATTCGGTTAATATATTACCTGCTTATATTGATACGGCAAAACATTTAAGGTTAACTAATTATTTGAATTTAGAGTGTCCTGTTGATGTTTTTGTAAACGACGATATCAGAGATAGTCTTCGCGTAGGTATTACCGCTATGGGCTGCTATACTTCTCCTAAACTTCCTTTCGATGTTATGTTGGTAGGTTTACACGATTGGGCTTCTTCTACCAGTGCCAATCAATCAACCGATGTAATTGCTAAGATTATTAATATCAGTTCTGTTGATACGTTGACTTCTGTAACCATCAATTGGTCGGTCAATGGAGTAACGCAAACATCATACAACTGGACAGATACATTGTATCCTTATATGAGCGATACCATCAATATAGGCTCTTTCTTGCCTCAAAATAAGGGTAATACAATAAAAGTATGGTTGTCAAATCCCAATGGAAAAAGTGTTGATATGAATACGGAAAATGATACCATTATTGCTTCCGTTTATGGCTGTATGGCACCTTTGAGTGGAACCTATACTATAGGAAGTCCAACTGCTGATTATATTAGTACTAATGAAGCTATGCAAATTGCTTATTTCTGCGGAATTAGTGCTCCCGTTACTTTTGTGTTAGAGCCGGGTCTCTATCCCGAAATGCAATTGAAAGGAGTTATTCCCGGTTCAGACAGTGTGAATACTATCACCTTTACTTCCAATAATCGTGATAGTGTCATATTTACAGGATTTTCAGAAATTATTACCTTAACAAGTGTAGCGCATTTAAATTTTGAAAATTTAACAATTGATGGTTTTGGAGCTAAAAATGCCATTCTATTTTATGGTATAAACACAAATATTAGCATTCGTAATTGTCGTATTATTTTAGATCCTACCACTAAAGAACAACAATTTGGGATTGATTTAACGAATACAACTGCTATTAATGATAATTTCCGTATTGTCAACAATCATATTGATGGAGGCTATTATGGTATTCGATTTACCGGAGGATCATCAACAACAGGAAACTCAATGCGTTTTGTAGTGGATAGTAATACACTTACCAATCAATACATGTACTCACTTTATTCTACTTATACGAATTATGAAAGTGTTTCCAATAATGTAATTACAGCAAGACAAACCTATGTAAACACAACTTGGCATGGGGTAAATATTTCAAATTCAGCAGTTAATAAGATAAGTGGTAATAGAATTTATTCTCCTTCTGATAGAACAAGTACGGTATTTGGTATATCATTGACCACAATTAATTCTACTGTTGCAAATCCGGTGCTTATAGCTAATAATGAGATAATACTTTATGCTACTGCTTCTACAACAAACGTTCGTGGAATAAATCTTTCGAGTAATTGTAAGGTAAATATTTATCATAATTCTGTCTTAATCAAAGGGGTAGGTAATGCGCATGCTTTTTATCTAACGCCATCAACCTATGATTGCAATATTAAAAATAATAACCTTATGACTTTAGCCGGTGCTAAAGCTGCTCCCATTCTTTTAACCAGAATGATTGGAAATACTTGGGTTATTGATTATAATAATTATTACACAAGCGGAAATGTTATCGGCTATACGGGTTCAGCTACCGGAACTCCAGCTAATATTAAAAGCACTTTGGCTGACTGGAAGGCTGCCGTTGTTACCGATACAAATTCGGTAAGTGTTGCTCCCGATTTTGTTGACGGTAATTTGGAAAGTTTAAATATTTATAGAGACACAGGAATGACATGTCCTATATTAAGTGAGGTTAATACTGATATAAAAAATGTAGACAGAACTTCTCCTACTCATATAGGGGCTTACGAAGGCGCTAGTTTTGGCTATAATGCAAAACTACTATCTTTTAGTCAACCAAACTATCAAACAGTAAGTCCGTCTACTACGGTTAATGTAAGTGTAAAACTGCAAAATCGTTCGGATAGTGTATTAAGGGATGTTACCATTTATTGGGAAGCCAATGGCGTAGCACAAACTTCCAAACAATGGACAGGAAATTTAGCTCCCAATGATACTGTCAGTGTTGATTTGGGTTCTTTTACTGCTATAGTTAATCAAAATGATTTGTTAGCTTATACTTCACTACCTAATGGATATCCCGATCAATCGCCCATTGACGATACCATACGATATTATCTTTATGGTTGTGCTACTCCTCTGAGTGGAACGTTTACTGTTGGTGGTGTTACTGCTGATTTTCCTACTATTCCCGCTGCCATTGCCTCTTTGTATGCTTGTGGAATTAATGGACCTGTTACATTGCAAATAGCCGATGGTAAATACGACGAATTTGATATGCAAGGAGGAATTACCGGAGCAAGTGCTACTAATACTGTAACTTTTGTTGCCGCTTCGGGTAATGCCAATGATGTAATTATTGGCGAAGATCCTTTATCGGGAACGGCACTGCTATTAAACAATGCAGCACATTTAAAATTTAAACACATCTCGTTTGGAACTACCACTAAAGATGTTGCTGCAGGAGTTAACATTAAAGGAACACTTACCAATGTAATGTTTGATTCTTGTAAGATTATGTCTACTATGGATGCATCAGGAGCTACTTATTGTGCTGTGTATAGAGAAGCTACCGCTGTAGGAGATAGAGTTACGGATTTAACAATAGACAACTGTATTTTACAAGGAGGGCATACTAATTTGTATTTGGCTTATTGTGGGGTTAATACTACAAATTACGGAAAAGTAACACTAAGTAATTCTCAATTAATAGATGCAAGAACGGCTGGAATTCGAGCAATTAATGGCTATACTATATTAACAATCAAAGATAATTATTTTGCTAATTATAAGGACGCTACGAGTTATACTGCTATGCATTTTGGAAATACTATAGCTTATGTTGATATTGATAGCTGTGTTAGAAACAAAATACGATTGGATGCCAGCGGTACTAATCAAGCTTTTTATGTAGGAAGTTATGTAAATCATAATTCTTATGGTTCTTTGACAGATCCGGCTTATATTGCGAATAACGAATTTTATGTTACGACAGGAACAGGTAATATTACTTTCCTTTCACTTCAAACTTCGAGCAAGGTGAATGTTTTAGGGAATTCTATCTATGTAGATGTAGCCGCAAACAATGTGTACGGATTCAGTGTTATGAATACCTCTGCAGGCTATAAAAATGCATTTAAATACAATAGTTTTTATATAAAAAATTCTGCAGGAAATATATATAACTATTATAGTGCTAATAATATATCTTGGACTTCTACTTATTTTGATATCGACTATAATAATTATGATGGAACTGCACCTTTTGCAGCCGTTTCTTCTACGGCTCAAAATTATAAAACATTAAGCGAATGGCAAACAGCCAACTTGCAAGACATTCATTCTTCTACTGAAAAACTCAGTTTTACTAATCTTCCATCTACTTTAGAAACCGATGGTAAAAAGGCTATTTTCCCCGTAAGTACTGAGTTGGCATACGATATTAATCATTTGCCTCGTATTTCTTATACCAATGCGGGTTGTTATCATAACTTTATCGCACCTTCTTATGATGTGAGATTGGCTGCCATTGTAGCACCTTCTGATGGAATACTTACAGGGGACTCTGCTACAGTAGGAGTAAAAATAGAAAACATAGGTAACGCCCTTGATTCTTGTGAGATTCATTGGAAAATTAATGGAGTAACGCAACAACCTTATCATTGGTATGCAATTCCTCCTCTGGCATTCGGAGCAACTTCGGATAGTATTTTTATTGGTAGTTTTATTGCTCATAAAGGATATAATTATATAGAAGTTTGGACATCTCAACCCAATGGGCAAATGGATGGAAACCGTTTTAACGATACCCTTAGAACTTCCATTACAAGCTGTGACTCTTCACTGCAAGGAAAATATACGGTAGGAACTCCTAATTCGGATTTTGCTTCTTTAGAAGATGCAGTCAGTAAAATAACAACTTGCCCCATTGCAGGTCCTGTTATTTTTGAGTTGGCAGCAGGAGAATATCCGGCAATTGAAATTACAAATCCTATTCAAGGAGCAAGCGATACCAATACGGTAACTTTCACTTCCGATAAAGGAAGAGTCTATGATGTTATAGTAGGAGGAAATGCTATTGCAGGAGTATTTTTGAAAAATACAGGACATTTGCGTTTCGAAAATATAACCGTAGGATCAGTCAATCCAAAGACCTCTTATGGAGTGAATTTCAGTGGATATTGTGAAGATATTATTATTCGCGGCTGTAATATATATGCCGATGCCTCATCAACTTCGAATACCTCTGCAGCGATTTATTATATCAATACGTCCAGTACGATTAATTATCTTAAAGACATTACTATTATTAAAAATAATATACAAGGAGGCTATTATAATATTTACTTAGCCTACGCAGCGGGTGCATCAAGCAATATGCTTCCTTCCGCTTCAAAAAGAAGTTCTATTACGATAGATAGCAATGTGCTTTTTGGCGCTTATTACTATTCGATATGGACGAATAATGTGTGCTATTCTCCCAGTGTATCCTATAATACAATCACTCCACGAAACACTAGTAATTCGTTTTATGGATTGTATTTTAGCAATAGTGCTACTATTGATAAGATTATTGGAAATACCGTATATATGAATAGTACGGGAGCTAGTTATGGATTATATGCCACTAATTTAAATCGTGATGCTACTTATGGAGCTACCAATCCTAGTTTGATTGCCAACAATCAATTTATAGCAACTAACGGAACTAATAAGTATGGTATTTATAGACAGAATGGAAAATGGAACTTTATCAATAATTCCATATACTTAGCAGGAACGAATTATAATTATGGATTGCAGATGCTTGCAGCAGTTCCTGCCAATTATTTTTATGGCTACAATAATATTGTTATTGCTAATGGTTCAAATACTCAAAACAACTATCCTGTATATGCAGCTAGTGCTGCTAATGTTAGTCCTACCAATAGCGTTTATTTAGATTACAATGCTTATTATAGTTCAACCAATACCGTTGGTTATGCATCAGCTGCTATTGCTACGTTGGCAGATTGGCAATCTTTACAAAAACAAGATACGCATTCGGTTTATATGTTGCCATTATTCAATGATTTTACGGTAGATTTGAGTTTAGCGGATTACGATGCTGATTTAATCTGTAATCGACAAGCTGAAGTTACTTACGATTTTAATAATAATCAAAGAACAATTTTAACGATTATGGGAGCTTATAGCACCCCATTGTATGAAGGTTACGATTTGGCTATCGAAAAATTTGTAGAACCCGTATCAGGTGCTGTAGAGTGTTTTGCCGATTTTACGCCTATTAAAATAAGCCTTTATAATCAAGGGACTTATACTGTTGATTTTTCACAAGATACGGTAACTCTTCACTTTTCTTGTGAAAGCGATAGTGTCAATGTACAAAGCTCCATTGTTCTTAATACCGATTCTCTATTAGCAATGAATAAGCGTACTTACGAAGTATATCCTTTATTAAATATTGCGTATCCAGGTATGTATAAGTTGAAAGTATGGTTAGAATGCGGTGTTGATGAACAAGATTTTAATGATACACTCCTGCTAAATTATTACGTAGAAAAATCTATTTTGCCTTACGACAATAATTTCAGTTGGACAGGAGCAGGTCTTGCCATCAGTCAAACTTATGGAGAAATTGATTGGGAAATTTCAGAGAATGTTCCCGCTCAGCCCGTTTTTGGTGATAAGAGCATGGTGTTTAGTTCTTCTATTAGTAAAGGTTCTATTTGTCAAGCAGTGTTCCCATCGGTACATTTACAAGGCACTTATCATCCTCGTTTACAGTTTTGGTATGTTCACGATAATGCCAATCCAAAATTACGTGACCATATGGATGTGAAGATTTCTACAGACGGAGGAGCTACTTTTACCTTATTACAAACACTCTTCCGCTATGACCAAACCTGTACAACTCCTACTTGGAAGCCTTATAAAATTGATTTAGCTAATTATACACAAGGGACATGTATTATTATTACCTTTACGGGTTACAGCTATGGAGGAGGTGATCAAGCCATTGACCGCATCTGTATTGTAGCTGCTCAAGATATGCAATTGACGATGTTACCCCCTGATTTTTCGTCTTTCACGGCTTGCGATTTAGATGATAAAGCAATCAGTGTTGTTATGGAAAACATGACTAACCAACCGATTCCTTACAATGACGGCGATAGCATTACCATTGCCATTAGCGGTGCCAATCCAAGAACGATTCAGTTCCCATTGAAAGGTTACTTAACAGGAAAATTAGAGGGTTTTGCTATTGATACTATTGAAGTTGCTACCGACATAGATTTTTCAATCAGTGGTACTTATGATATTGTTGCTTATGTTAATGCTATTGATAGTATTCAGTCGAATGATACGGACAGGGTTTCTTTCACTTTCTTATCCGATGTAGCTTTAAGTGAAATTCTTTCCATTGATGGCAAAGAAACTGGCGATACGGTCTATCCGACAGTTAAAATAGTGAACACAGGAACACTTCCGGTTTATACTCCTTTTGATGTTATATTCTATGTTAATGGAAAAGACACCGTTAAAGAAACCATTAGCGATATATTGGAAGTAGGCGATACGATTGAATATACATTTACCAACTATTTTCTTGTTCCATCGGTTACCAGCATACAGCCTTATTATATTTTAGTTGTTGAAACGACTTTGGATTGTGATGGCAAAACAAACAACGATAAGAATCGATATCTTGGTTATGTTGATTTTGTAGATATGAGTATTAATAGCATTAATTATCCGACTTCATCAAGCTATTTAGAAAAAGGTGAAGAAGTCTTTGTAGAAGTTGATGTTTATAATAAAAGTAGTTTTGATTCAGATGGCGTTAAAATATTTGTTGAGGTTGAAAGTGAAGGAACAGTAATAGCTTCTTTCTCGGAAACGACAGCAGCTGTTGCTTCTGGAGCTATTATTACCCATACTTTTACAACTTCTTATCATGTTCCTACATTATCAGCCGATAGCATGCCTTACTATGTTAAAGTCTTTGTTGAAGCTACAGACGAAGACATTGATTTGAATAATGATACGATGCGTGTAGAAACCTATGCTTTGAACGATGTAGGTATAGTGAATACGAATTCTGACAATTGGACTTTAGGTCAAAACACACCTAATCCTGCTCAAACGATGACCGAAATACCTTATGCTATTCCGGCTGATGGAACAGTCAACGTAAAAATAGTAAGCATTAGCGGACAAGTATTGTATCAAAAAGAGATGCAGGCTACAGCCGGCAATCACAACCTTGTATTGGATGTTGATTTCTTAGTCAATGGTATTTATTACTACAGCATGGAATATGCAGGTAAAACAATTGTTAAGAAAATGACAATACAGAAATAATTCGAATTTTAAATAGATACAAAGACCTCCGAGCAAGGAGGTCTTTTTTTTTTGAAACCTCCCTAGTTATTATGGATTGATAAAAAAATGTTTTTTCTTTTACAAATTTTATATTTCTTCCATTTATACTTCATTTTTGTAATGTGCAAAATGATTAATTGTTAAAAACGTTTATTGTTTTATTTGTTTTTCTTTGTTAAAACACCACCTATCTTATTGATATTTATGCTAAATAAAAATATTATAAAAAAATACAAATAAATTTATAAAGGTAAAGAAAAAAGTTGTACTTTTGCACTCCTATTAAAGGCTGTCGATAATGGTTGCATTTGATAGCGGTAATTACCGGCAAAAGCAGTTTTACTGCATACGTTCTATGACATAGTGGAGAAGATAAAGCAAGAATTGAGTACAAGAGCAAAAAAATACGATTTTACAACTATAAGAAGTTACTAAGAGCGTACGGGGGATGCCTTGGCTCTCAGAGGCGAAGAAGGACGTGATAAGCTGCGATAAGCTGTGGGTAGGTGCAAATAACCATTGATCCGCAGATTTCCGAATGGGGGAACCCAACCGTAAAGGTTATCCGAATAAGGAGGCTAACCCACTGAACTGAAACATCTAAGTAAGTGGAGGAGGAGAAAATAATAATGATTCCGTTAGTAGTGGTGAGCGAAAGCGGATTAGCCCAAACCATTATTGTTCAGGCAATAATGGGGTTGTAGGACTGAGTTATTTGCGACGATTATATAGTAGAACTGTTCTGGGAAGTCAGACCGTAGAGGGTGAAAGTCCTGTATACGACATATAATTTAGTGATATCAGTATCCTGAGTAGCGCGGGACAGGCGAAATCCTGTGTGAATCAGCCGGCACCATCCGGTAAGGCTAAATACTACTGAGAGACCGATAGTGTACCAGTACCGTGAGGGAAAGGTGAAAAGTACCTCGAACAGAGGAGTGAAATAGACCCTGAAACCGTACGTTTACAAGCGGTCGGAGCGGATTTATCCGTGACGGCGTGCCTTTTGCATAATGAGCCTACGAGTTGTTTATACTAGCGAGGATAATACTTTTAGAGTAGGATTCGAAGCGAAAGCGAGTTTTAATAGAGCATTTAGTTAGTATGAGCAGACGCGAAACTTAGTGATCTACCCATGGTCAGGTTGAAGTTCTGGTAACACAGCATGGAGGACCGAACCGATAAACGTTGAAAAGTTTTCGGATGAATTGTGGGTAGGGGTGAAAGGCTAATCAAACTGAGAGATAGCTCGTACTCCCCGAAATGCCTTTAGGGGCAGCCTTATGTTAGTATATTAGAGGTAGAGCTACTGATTGGATGCGGGGGTTTCACCGCCTACCAAATCCGGACAAACTCCGAATGCTAATATATGATTCATAGGAGTGAGGGCATGGGTGCTAAGGTCCATGTCCGAGAGGGCAAGAACCCAGACTATCGGTTAAGGTCCCCAAATATATGTTAAGTTGTTTTAACGAGGTTTTACTGCATAGACAGCTAGGATGTTGGCTTGGAAGCAGCCATTCATTTAAAGAGTGCGTAACAGCTCACTAGTCGAGCGGTAGAGCGTGGATAATAATCGGGCATCAAACATATTACCGAAGCCGTAGAATATTTTAATATTGGTAGGGGAGCATTCTAAAAGCGACGAAGGAGGATTGTGAGGTTATCTGGAGTTTTTAGAAAAGAAAATGTAGGCATAAGTAACGATAATGCGGGCGAGAAACCCGCACACCGTAAGACTAAGGTTTCCTGGTCAACGCTAATCGGATCAGGGTTAGTCGGGACCTAAGGCGTAGCCGAAGGGCGAAGTCGATGGACAATTGGTTAATATTCCAATACTCAATATAACTGCGATGTGGTGACAGAGTAGTGACAGACATGCGTACTGACGGAATAGTACGTTAAATGGTGTAGATATACTTTTAGTAGGCAAATCCGCTGATAGTGTCGAACCTGATAGTACCTAGATCCTTCGGGAGATAGGATAATTGTTGTAATCATACTTTCGAGAAAACCCGCTAAGCTTCAGGTTATATTGACCCGTACCGTAAACCGACACAGGTAGTCGAGGAGAGAATCCACAGGTGCTCGAGTGATTCATGGCTAAGGAACTAGGCAAATTGACTCCGTAACTTAGGGAAAAGGGGTCCCTCCTCATTAAGAGAGGGCGCAGCGAAATGGTCCGGACGACTGTTTAGCAAAAACACATGGCTTTGCGAAATAGCGATATGAAGTATAAGGCCTGACACCTGCCCGGTGCCGGAAGGTTAAGAGGAGATGTCATCGTAAGAGAAGCGTTGAATTGAAGCCCCGGTAAACGGCGGCCGTAACTATAACGGTCCTAAGGTAGCGAAATTCCTTGTCGGGTAAGTTCCGACCTGCACGAATGGTGTAACGATCTGGACACTGTCTCGGCCATGAGCTCGGTGAAATTGTAGTAACGGTGAAGATGCCGTTTACCCGCAACGGGACGGGAAGACCCCGTGAACCTTCACTACAACTTAGTATTGAGTTTGGATAAATGATGTGTAGGATAGGTGGGAGACTGCGAATTGGGCGCGCTAGTGTTCAAGGAGTCGTTGTTGAAATACCACCCTTTATTTATTTGAATTCTAATCTCTTAATAGGGAGACATTGCTTGGTGGGTAGTTTGACTGGGGTGGTCGCCTCCAAAAGTGTAACGGAGGCTTTCAAAGGTACCCTCAGCCCGGTTGGTAACCGTGCGATGAGTGCAATAGCATAAGGGTGCTTGACTGTGAGACCTACAAGTCGATCAGGTAGGAAACTAGGATATAGTGATCCGGTGGTTCTGTATGGAAAGGCCATCGCTCAAAGGATAAAAGGTACTCCGGGGATAACAGGCTGATCACTCCCAAGAGCTCATATCGACGGAGTGGTTTGGCACCTCGATGTCGGCTCGTCACATCCTGGGGCTGGAGAAGGTCCCAAGGGTTCGGCTGTTCGCCGATTAAAGTGGCACGCGAGCTGGGTTCAGAACGTCGCGAGACAGTTCGGTCCCTATCTGTTGTGGGCGTTAGAAACTTGCGAGGAGCTGACTCTAGTACGAGAGGACCGAGTTGGACGAACCTCTAGTGTACCTGCTGTGGTGCCAACTGCATCGCAGGGTAGCTATGTTCGGATGAGATAAGTGCTGAAAGCATCTAAGTACGAAGCTCACCTCAAGATGAGGTTTCTTTTAAGGGTCGTTATAGACGATGACGTTGATAGGTTGCAGATGTATAAGTAGAAATACTACAGTTGAGCAATACTAATTACCCGTAAACTTCTATAGTGTCTTGTATTTTATTTTTGTTTTATCTTCGCTATATGTTTAGTAATAAGTTATAAAAAGTAACTTTACGTCTAATCAGGTGATAATGGCGGTGGTGATCACCTCTTCCCATTCCGAACAGAGAAGTTAAGCCCACTAGCGCCGATGGTACTGCTTTAATTGGTGGAAGAGTAGGTAGTTGCCTGTTTTTTT
>Ga0209719_1000169_pt1 | contig 96753 bp, 93 predicted proteins | sample AD_JPNAS2_MetaG_FD_184421 | JGI IMG/M metagenome (GOLD analysis project Ga0209719, IMG submission 184421) | Active sludge microbial communities of municipal wastewater-treating anaerobic digesters from Japan - AD_JPNAS2_MetaG (SPAdes) (version 2) | ecosystem: Engineered > Bioreactor > Anaerobic...
GTGAGGATATTATCGATTTAGTTGCTGGTTTATGATAGATAGTTAGAAGTTTAGCTTCTCTACCATCAATTGTACAAACCAGCGATTTAAACCAGCGGCCGATAGATTTGAAAAAACTCTTAACTTTATCTAATGTTTTAGCCATTCGTTTTTTCCCTCCTATCTCTTTTTGCACCTGCCATATATAATCCTAGTTCTTGAGTTGTTACTTCTTTTGGATCAAACTCTCCAACGATTTCCCCTTCATACATGACTAATATCCGATCAGAAACATTCATTACTTCATCTAGTTCCAAAGAAATAAGTAGCACTGCTTTTCCTTCGTCTCTTTGACCAACTAATTGTTTATGAATATATTCAATAGCTCCCACATCCAAACCACGTGTTGGCTGGAAAGCGACTAGCAAATCAGGATTACGGTCAATTTCTCGGGCAATGATTGCTTTTTGTTGATTTCCTCCTGACATCGAACGAACAATGGTAACCGCCCCTTCACCAGAACGAACATCATACTTCTCAATTAGTTCCTCTGCATATTCTCTAACCGATTGATTATCGATGAATCCATGTTTTTGAAACTTCGGTTCCCAATATCGTTGTAAAACTAGGTTTTGCTCTAATCTGAAATCCAATATTAGACCATATTTATGTCGGTCTTCAGGAATATGACTCATTCCCAATTTACTTCTCTTTCGAATAGACGCATGAGTAATATCCTGATTATTTAATTCTATTTTACCCGAAGCGACTTTTTCCAATCCTGTCAGTGCTTGAACAAATTCAGTTTGTCCATTTCCTTCAATACCGGCAAGACAAACAATTTCACCGCTTTTTACATCAAAAGAAATATTTTTAATCGCATTGTTCTTATGTTTTTTAGAAGCTACGATTAAATCCTCAACCCGTAATATCGTTCTTCCTATTTTTTCTGGTTGCTTTTCAACAACAAAACTTACTTTTCTTCCTACCATCATTTCTGATAATTCTTCAATTGATGTATCTTTTATATTGACTGTCCCTATTCCTTTTCCTTTCCGTAACACGGTACAACGATCAGCAACAGCCATGATTTCATTTAATTTATGAGTAATGAAGAGAATGGATTTTCCTTCTTCTTTAAATCCTCTCATTGTTTCCATTAATTCTTCAATTTCTTGTGGTGTCAACACTGCTGTTGGTTCATCAAAGATCAGGATTTCATTATCCCGATATAACATTTTTAATATTTCAACTCGTTGTTGCATTCCTACAGTAATGTCTTCAATCAGTGCATCTACATCAACATGCAATTTATATTTTTCGCTTAATGCGATTACTTTTTCTCTCGCTTCTTTTTTTCTTAAAAAGCCATGTTTTGTAGTTTCTGCACCGAGAATAATATTATCTAAAACAGAGAAAATATCCACTAATTTATAGTGCTGGTGAACCATACCAATGCCTAAACGATTTGCATCATTAGGTCCTTTAATCGTAACCTTCTCTCCGTTTTTATATATTTCCCCTGATTCTGGTTGATAAAGGCCAAATAACACACTCATCAGAGTTGATTTACCTGCGCCATTCTCTCCCAAAAGAGCATGTATTTCTCCTTGTTTTAGTTCTAATGTTATATCATCATTAGCCACAACTCCAGGGAAAATTTTTGTAATGTTTCTCATTTCAATAACATAGTTTTCCATGTAAATAGTCCTCACTTTATATGTATTATCTCATATTTTGGAGAATAAATAAATAGTTTTTTTAAAAGTTAAAAAAAAGAAGGGTTTCCCCTTCTTAGTTAAAGCCTATTGAATATAGTCTAAATTTACATTTGAATAAGTTTTCGTTTCTGCACCAGTTGGATCATCATCAATTTTAACTTTTCCAGACTTTACTTTCGCAAGTAAATCTTGATAATCTTCTAATGTAAAGTTAGTCATTGACCATGTTTCTTGAGGTAAACCAACAGCATCCTCTGCTGCACCTAAATTAGTTTGTTTACCACCGATTTCAGCCCATTTACCATCATAGAAAGCCTTCAATGCATACATTGTACCTTCACGTAATCCTTTTGTAGCTGATGTGATAACTGTTGCTGAGTCGTTAGATTGGTCTACGTCTACACCAATTACTTTACCTTGATTTGCTGAAGCTGCAGCGAATGCACTTTGACACATAGAGCCACCAGCAGAGAAAATAACTTGTGTACCTGTTGAATACCAACCATTAAGCATTGTTTGTAAGTCAGCAGATGCTGAGAATGTTGAACCGTAGTTCCAACTATATTTCATCTCAACAGTAATACCTTTTTCTTTAGCTGCATCATTGGCACCTTGAATATATCCATAACCGAATCTTTGACAAGCTGGATTAGTTCCACCGCCGCCACCTGAGTAACCAAGTTTAGTATAACCTTCCATTACAGCTGCATATCCTGCAAAATAACCTGATTGTTCTTCTTTAAACACAACTGCGTTAATGTTGTCAAATCCTAATGGCCAACCATCAATGAAAACGAACTTCACTGTTGGATTTTCCTTAGCTGCTTTTTCTAATGCTGCTGCTTGCATAAAGCCAGCACAAACAATAATTTCAGCTCCTCCATTTACTGCGGCAACCATCGCATCATATCGATCATCATCTGTTGCTGCATCACCATTTGCAGGTTGATAGTATTTGTATGATTTACTATTTTCACTAGCAAATCGTTTCAAACCTTCCCAAGTGCCTTGATTAAATGATTTGTCTTTTAATTGTCCAATATCAGTAACAAAAGCGATTTGATACTTACCATTTGTAGATTCCATTGTATCTGGAATAGCATCATAATCGAATCCTGTTTTTTCTTTTTCTGGTGTTTTACAACCAAAAACGAAAAACACTAGACCTAGCATAACAAAAAACGCCAAAAATTTCTTCATTTTTTCTCTCCCTTTTATTTTTTGCATAACGACTAGTAGATAGTCTCTTATACTGCTCTTATTGTAATACAAAAGGCTATTTATTTCAAGTCTTTTTACCTAATTAATAACAGAAATTTTAATTTTTAAATAAAAATGAAAAAAACTCGCTTCTTAGCGAGATTTGATTTATCTTTGGAGCAGGTAACGAGAATCGAACTCGCACGAACAGCTTGGAAGGCTGTAGTTCTGCCATTAAACTATACCTGCATAGAAATGGTCGGGAAAACAGGATTCGAACCTGCGACATCTTGGTCCCAAACCAAGCGCTCTGCCAAGCTGAGCTATTTCCCGACAATGGTGTATCTTTCTTTACACGCTTATATATTATATAATATACGATTATAAATGTCAACATTTTTACGGTTTTTTTACTCGTTTCATTGCATGTTATTTTCTTTTTATGAAAATGTAAATTCACAATATTCACTAACGAAAAACAAAATATTATGATATAATTGATAGTAAGGTGAGCTTATGAATTTCCGAAAAATTGCAATGAGTGACAAAGAAAAAATAGAACGTTTTTTTGTAAACAATGAGTTATATAGCGATTATGAAGCGAGTGAATTAAACTTCACAAATATTTTCGCGTGGTCACATATCGATGATATTGAAATAGCCGAAGGAGAAAATTGGATTTTGCTTCGCGGTCAAGAAGGAATTGATCAGTATTTCTTACCTCCACTAGCATTGAATAAAGAAGGTTTGGAAATTGTATCACAGAAGTTTAGAAAGTATTGCGATGAACATCATATTTATCCTATTCTTCGTGGTTTAAATGAGAAGATGAAAAATTACATTATGAAAGAATGTGAGCATTGTTTTGAATTTATCAGTTATCGCAATTATGATGTCGATGAATACCTTTATCTAAGTGAAAATTTAATTAACCTCACGGGGAAAAAATATAGTGTTAAACGAAATCATTTAAATAAATTCTTGAAAACATATCCTAATTTTCAAGAACGAGATTATCATTTTTCTGATTTTCCTCGCATTAAAGAAGCACTGGATACTTGGACAAGCGGAAAAACCTTGGAAATGGAAAAAGAAGCGATTTCCCATGTACTAAATCATTTACAGGAACTAGATGCTTTTTGTAACCTCATTGAAGTTGACCATGTGCTTGTTGCTTTTGCCATTGGTACTATTACTAAGAATCATGTTGGTCTTGTTCTTTTTGAAAAAGCTGATTTAAATTACGATGGCGCCTATGCCGCAATAAATCAAATGACGGCTAAAAAATACTTTCAAGGAGTAAAATTCATCAATCGTCAAGAGGATATGGGAATTCCTAATTTGAAAAAAGCAAAAATGTCTTATCATCCTCATCACCTAGCCGAAAAATATTCTTTGATAGAAAAACGAATCATTGAAAAATTGCGATTGCTATACGAAACTAATTTTCCTGAAGACAAAGAACCTTCCCAATATCTTGATTATTATTTCCAAGAAAAAATGAATATTCATCAAGTAACCTTCCTTGTCCAGGAAAGAGAGGTTATTTCTGCTTTATATTGCTTTCCAAGAACGCTAAAATTTAATCAGTTTTCATTAGAATGTCCCGTTATTTCTGCTGCGGCAACTCTTCCTAAATATCAAAATCAAGGATATTTTCGCAAACTGATGATGGACACATTTACAAAACTACGAATGAAAATGGTTCCTTTGGTTATGCTATATCCTCTTAACCATGAAATATATCGCCATTTTGGTTTCGGTGTGATGAACTACTTTTCAAAATTGATACCAAGCAATACCCATCTTGAATATCAAGTGGCAACAACAGCGGATATTAGTTTATTACTGGAGCTATACAATCTCTTCATGGAAAAATATCATTTCTATGTTGCCCGTGACGAAAGTTCTTTTGTTAGTTTATTCAAAGAACTTACTGCTTATGGTGGTAAATTAGAAATTATCTATAAAGAAGCTAAGCCAATCGGTTATGTCGTCACTTCTTTAAATAATATTGAAGAATTAATCCTCTTAGAAAATATTTATTTGGAGAAATATCCATCCTATCTGCAAACATTACCTACTACTGAAGTTGATATCCCTGGAAACATGGTTAGGATTATTTTTGTTGAAAAAGTGCTTGAAGAATATCCTTATCCAGCAATAATAAAAAAGGTAAAACTAAAAATCGTCGATAACCTAATAGAAGAAAACAATGTAATCGTTGAGATTGACATTAATCAAGATAATGTTACCATAAGTGAAGTGGAAACTCATGATTATGTTCTTGATATTATGGAATTATCAGAATTAATCTTTACTGGAAAAACGACTATTAAAGAATTACAAGAAATCTTTGTCAACAGTAAAACAGCCATTGTTGATAAATATTAAAATAAAAAAGCAAATCTTTTTGAACTAAATCAATTTTGATTTGCTTTTTTTTATTTATTTCAGAAGATAACTGATGTTTTTAAATAAATCTTTTTCTTCTTCAATCTTGTTTTCATTTCCTACAACACAAAGAGCTTTATAATCAAGAACCGCTTGAACAACTTTCTTTAAGTCTTTAATGTCTTGTTCTTTGCAATTGATGATTTCTTCGCGTTCTTGTCTTATTGCTTCCATAGTAATTCCTGAAAGAGCTAAAAACAATGAAACTCCTCCTGTTCCTGCTGGAGTTCTTGGAGCATCTATACTACCGATTACTCCAATAATCGCCTTGGTCATTTCTTCATCACTAGCTTTAAACTCTTCAATGAATTGGATAATTCCTTCGTAAACTTCGTTTGTTTTCCTTAGATTAGGATCGCGATAAGAAACAAAAAAACTATCTCCAAAGCGATCAAAATCGATCATACATCCATATGCTCCACCCTTAACACGGACATTGTTCCATAGATAATCTATCGCCAAAATATTATTTAGAACCGCCAAAGAGCCATGATATGAATATCCTTTTTCAAGGAAATTTCCACTACGAGCAACATATTGAACATTGGAAGAGGTTTTTAACCCTTCATTTAATAACTTAGGTTGATATTTAAAATCATTGGCAAAGACCGATTCTCCCTTTAAACTATCCTTAAAAGTTTCAACATGAGGAACAAATTGAGAATATCCTTCTTCATTAGCAGTATAAGAAATTAACATATTGTCTTTTCTAAAAATGTGTTTAATTAATTTTGTTAATTCTTGAACAATTTCTTGTTTTTTAGTTTCAAAATTCATTTCTAAATCGCGAATGAATTGATAAGCATTGACACCATTAAGATAATCTTCAATATAGTTCATCGGTGAATAATAAGACATAGAACGAGTAACAGCAATCCTATGACCACCAAAACTAGCTCGACGCTCTAATTCTGCTTTTCGTTTTGTAATAATTTCTAATAGTCTTTTCTCACTTGTTAGAAGGGAATTGTTGATGATTTCACTAATCATTGATAGAGCAAAATCCACCTTATGATATAAAACTTTAGAAAATGCACCAAAATAAATTAAGTAATCGTTTTTTGTTTTAAGTTTAAGCGTATTAAATGAAATATCACCAGTATTGATGTCAATTTCTTTGTTTAGTTCTTGATAAGTATAATTTTTTGTATCTACATAACCAAGAATGCTCGGCAATAAACCAAGATAACCTAACATATTATTTGGTAAACCTTTAATATCAAACATGATTTTTAAATAGCCAATTCCATTGGTAAAGATATTTTGATGCATCACTTTAATTGATGCAACTTCTTTTTCTTCGTTAACAAGTGGAGCTGGTTCCTTATTAATATCCTCACGAGTTAAAACAGGAATTGTCGCTAATTCTTCAGGTGTCGATGGTGTGCTTTGATATTTCTTCAAGTTTTTAGTATCTTCAATAATCTTTTCAAGTTCATCATTGGATAAACTATTCTTGAAATCCGCTAATCTTTGCTTGATTTTTGCTTCTTTTCTCGCACCAATTTCTTTGTCTGGAACTGCTTTTAATATTAATTTATGATGGTTCTTTAAAAAGTATTTTTCTAATAACTTTTCAAAATAGTCTGTATTCCATTCTTCTTTGAATTCAGCAAAAATCTTTTCAGTTTCTAAATGGGAGAAAGGATCATTCTCATCATATAACCAACTATCTAGAGTGTTAATTACATAGACAATTCCCTTTGGTGTTCCACCGAAATCAGCTTCGCGATAACGGAATTCGTATTTATTAATCGCAGCCTGAATTGCTTTTTTATCTAATCCTTTAGTTATTAAATCGGAAATTGTTTGCTCTATTACTTGAACAAATCGTTCATTGTCTTTGATATCAGCATTTTTTGCAATAATCGATATCATCTGTTCTTCAATACCGTCATAAAAATTAGATGAAATATCTTGACCGATTTTTGCATCCAGCAACGCTTGTTTTAAAGGAGCTCCAGGCATATCTAATAAGATATACGATAGGATATTAAAGGCCATCCATGTTTTTGTGTCTAACCCTTTACCAGCAGTTACCGTATAAGAAAGATATGTTTTGTTGTTAGCATCTTCACCTTGACCAATAGGATAAGCAATTTCTTTAACCAATGGTTTTGTAAATGGCTTTTGCGGTTTAATTTGGGCATCAATATTAATTTTATCAAAGTTTTTCAAGTATTCATTATCTAGCCAAGCTAATTTTTCTTCTACATCAAGATCGCCATATAGAATAATATAGCTATTACTTGGATGATAATATGTTTTGTGGAAGGAAAGAAACTCTTCATAAGATAAATTAATAATTTCTTCTGGATCACCACCAGATTCTTTTCCATAGCAATTATCAGGAAACATGGTATGTAAAATTTGGCTAGAAAGTATTCTTTCTGGAGAGGAAAAAGCCCCTTTCATTTCATTATAAACAACACCATTGTAGGTGATTTCCTCTTCTTTACTATTTAATTCATAATGCCAACCCTCTTGAAGAAAAATTTCTGGTCGTTCACCAATTCGCGGATACAAAACAGCATCCATATAAACATCCATTAAATTAGCAAAATCTTTATCATTACAACTAGCAACTGGATAAATTGTTTTATCCGGAAAAGTCATAGCATTTAAAAATGTGTTTAATGACCCCTTCATCAATTCAACAAAAACTTCTTTCACCGGATATTTACGTGTTCCACATAACACAGAATGTTCTAAAATATGAGGTAGACCAGTGCTATTTGCCGGTGGTGTTTTAAATCCCATGGCAAATACTTTATTGTTATCATTATTTTTAAAAACTAGAACTCTAGCGCCGCTCTTTTTATGTTTAAAAAAGGTGGCTTGTGAATCTAGTTCCTTAACAAATTTTTCTTGTAAGACTTGATATTGTGTAAGATTTTTCATATTTCCTCCTTAATACGTAATACCAATATAACATAATCATTTTATGTTTGCAAAACAGAAATTATATTCTCATTAATCCTTTAGTATAATCTAGTATCTTGAAATGATACCCTCTTCGTCTCTTGCTTAATGTTCGAAAATTTCTATAATCGCAAGGCCAATTAAAATGATTTTATCCATATTTTACCTTCTTGTTGATTATACCGTTTTTAAATGTTTTTTTCTAAAAAAACTCAGTCTCCTGAGTTAAGTTTTCAACTGGCGTGCCCAAGAGGATTTGAACCCCCAGCCTTCTGATCCGTAGTCAGACGCTCTATCCAATTGAGCTATGGGCACAAAATAAAAAATGGCGGTCTCAACGGGACTTGAACCCGCGATCTTCAGTGTGACAGACTGACATGTTAACCACTACACCATGAGACCTCTTCTCATTTGCTTATTTATTATAGCACATTTGTTTTCCTTTTTCAACAATATTTCCCTTTTTAATGAAATAAAAAAAGAGCCTTCTTTTATAAGAAAACTCTCTTTGTAATTATTTTCTGTTTTTATATTTATGTAATAATCGAAATGAGTTTATGATATTTTTATCAACTGCATTAAAATAAAAGGATAATTTTAAAAACCATCTTTTAAGAAAAAACGGATTTACTTCTGATAATGGAGCATAATTTATTCCTAATGAATCTAATTTATTCTTAAAAACATCTAGTCTAGCAAGAAAACTATCGTAATCATCCCTATTAGACCATCCTTTTTCAGCAACAGCAAATAAACGAGGATAAGCAAGATATTCTAATCGCGAAATTGAACTAATATATTCCGTCCAAATTGGGGCTTCCACGCCTATAATATGCTGACTATGAAAAGGAAATTGATAATTATATGTCTTTTTTAACGGAGTTATTCCGTAATTATAATCTAAATAATAGTGTTTAAAAGGACTTATAATTGTTTGGTATCCTTTTTCTACTAAATTTTTAGCTAAACTAGTATGCTTCTTATCATCTTTCCAATACTGCATAATAATTTTGCTATCAATAGTTTCACAGCTCATACCATCATTCCAACAAATCGTCTTTTTGCCTTTTTTAGCTATATGTTTTGCAATTTCATTCAAGAAAGCAGTTTCTAGTTCTTCTGGTGTTTTTAAGTTCTCGCTTTTCATCTTTGCTTGGCAATCAGGACATGTCAGCCAATTTAGTTTTAAAGCTTCGTCACCACCAATATGAACATAGCGAGAAGGAAACAAATCACATACTTCATCGAGAACATCACAACAAAATTGATAGGTAAAATCACGACCAACACAAGCGATATTGGGAAGAATTCCAAAATGTTCAGCAACATCTATTTTTTCTTTTGTACATAAAAGCTCTGGATAACAACTACAAGCAGCAGTAAAATGACCTGGCATATCAATTTCAGGAATGACATCAATATATCGCTCCTGACAAAATTCGATAATTTCTTTTATTTGTTCTTGGGTATAATATCCTGACACCTCTCTCCCGTCTCCTCTAGTTTGTTTCCTAAAAGATCCTTGAGTAGTCAATTTCGGATATTTTTTAATTTCAATGCGCCATCCTTGATCATCCGATAAATGCCAATGAAAAACATTCATCTTTACCAAAGCCATTATTTCGATTTGTTTTTTTATCTCTGAAATTGAGAAAAAATGACGACAAGAATCGATCATAAATCCACGATGTGGATATTGAGGATAATCATGAATTGTCATTTCAGGTATTTCATGAGGATAGATAAGAAATAACTGTTCTAATGTCTTCTGTCCATAAAATTTCCCTCTTTCTTTTGCATATTCAACAACAATACCTTCTTTACTTGTAATAATTTTATAGCCTTCTTCTTCCAGGCTATTATTATAAGTATAGATTATGTTCTTTTCATGATAAGGGAAAAGATTTCCTTTGTTTACGATACTGTAATTAACTTGAGGAATAATTGCAAGTGCCATAGATTATCTCCGCCTTTTCTTCATTGTATCATAAATGGAAATAGTTTTAAAGGACAATAAACGACTATTTATTTAGTATAAGGAGTAAAACGATCATTTCCTAAATAGAATATAGCTAGAGTATCCACACCAGAATGACTCCCAATGACAGGTCCTACGTAATTAAAGACAATCTTTTTTACTTTTAAACTCTCATTGATACGATCTATCACATATATAACATCATCTAAACAATCTCCATGAGAAATAAACACCTCTTGTTCTTCAGGATTCTCAATTGTTTGCATCATCCGTTCAATCATTTTATTCAACACTTGACGACGCCCTCTAACAGCCCCTGTTTGAACTAATCTTCCTCCCATATCAACATGTAATAAAGGTTTAATTTTAAGAATTGTTCCTAGAAAAGCTTTAGTATAAGATAATCTACCGCCACGACGAAGATGATTTAAATCGCCAACAGTGAATAAATGGCATAGTCTTTGTTTGTTTTTTTCTGCCCACAATACTAGTTCTTCTAAACTGGCATTTTGTTTTTTTAGTTCAACAAGATATTTTAAAAGTAGTCCTTGTCCCATAGAAGCACATAAAGAATCGATAATCAATACCTTTCGATGAGGGTATTTTTCTCGCAATTCACTTTTTGCAACCAACGATGATTGATATGTTCCTGATAATGCAGAAGAAAAAGTAACCAATAAAATATCATACCCTGCTTCAAAAAGAGGCTCTATTACTTCCATATATTGCTTTGGATTCACTTGAGATGTTTTGGCGATTTTACGTTCCCTTAATAGTTGGTAAAATTCTTTATTTTTAATTTCTCTTTCATCTAGATAATTGTGATAAGTTTTATCTTCAATCGTAACACTTAATGGTATGACGATTAAATCCAATGATTTTGCCATTTCTGCTGGTAAATCAATACATGAGTCAGTGATTATTTTAAATTTTTGCATATCTAATCCTCCTAATTAATCTTTTATAATTTTTATACTCCAATTATATAATATTGGTTTTTTAATCCCTATCTACTATCGAAGTAGATTACTATAATCTAAATTTTAAAATTGTAGAATAGAATTTTATCTCTCTACTAATTAGAGAATCGACAAATTTTTGAAATTGCTTAATCGAAGAAAAGATGGTATAATAGATTTATGTTTACAGAAGAACAAATAAAAGAAAACATTGCAAAAAATTTAATAAAATATCGAAAGGCTCATAATCTAACGCAAATCCAACTTGCTGAAAAGCTAAATTACTCCGATAAATCAATATCAAAATGGGAAAGACAGGAAAGCATCCCTGATTTAGTAATTTTGAGTAATATCGCTAAATTGTATGGCATTTCTGTTCAAGATTTATTAGCCAATCCAAAAGAAAAAGTAAAGTCACCTATCCGCAATAACCGTGTAATTATAACTTTAATGTCATTCACGGGAGTTTGGGCTATAGCAACTACTGTTTATGCTTTGTTGGGTATTTTTGCTCCCAATTTAACCAAATCATGGTTAGTATTCATTTATGCAATTCCCCTTTCTTTAATTGATCTCGTTGTCTTTACAAAATTATGGGGAAATAAATGGATTTTATTCGTTGCTATTTCTCTATTGTCTTGGTCAATCCCCTTAGCTATTTACTTATCATTTGATTATGATCAATTATGGCTACTTTTTATTGTGATTATTCCGCTCCAAATTTTAGCTATATTATGGTTTATTCCCCGTAAAACAAAAGCAAATAAAAAATAAATCTATTATTAAAAAATGTTAAGGAGAATTATAATGAAAGATTTTGAAATTTCCATTATCAAAACATTGCGAGAATTATCAACACCATTTATTGATGGACTATTGCAAACAATCACTTTTTTAGGAGAGCAATATGTGCTCATCGCCGTTCTTGCTGTTGTTTACTTTGTTTTTGATAAGCGAGCAGGACAAAGAATTGCTTATTCTATCTTTACATCAATCTCTCTAAATGGAGCAATCAAAGGAGTTGTAAAGTATGAGCGGCCGTTTGTTTATGACACGAGTTATGAACCAGTAAGAGTTGAAACCGCAACTGGATATTCTTTCCCAAGCGGACATACGCAAAACTCTTCCGTTACTTACATTTCACTTGCTTTACAAGCGAAAAAGAAATGGTTATTCTGGGTAGTGGGAATTCTTATTTTCTTGATTGGGATTTCTCGAGTAGGTTTAGGCGTTCATTATCCAAAAGATGTCCTATTTGGATGGATATTGGGAATTGGTTGTGCCTTTTTAGGAAACTATTTACATCGTAAATTTGAACATGATTTTAAGAAAATATCGCTTCTTTATGTGATTTCCTTCATTATTTTCTTGCCATTTGTTTTTATCTTCTGGCATAAAGACTTTTCTGATATTAAAATCTATCGTGATTTCTATACTAGTTATTCCATGTTTGCTGGTTTTGTTGCTGGTAGCATCTGGGAAAGAAAAGTTCTTGATTTTGATTGTAATGCCCCACTAAGAAAAAGATTGATTCGTTTGTTGGGTGCTATTATCTGTGTCATCATAACCCAATTTGGTCTTGACAAGGTATTCCCTGAAGGAGTTATTCTCCTTGATATGCTACGTTACTTCTTAGTATCCTTTGTAACTTTAGGCCTTTATCCTGTATTATTTAAAAATAGTCTATTTAAAAAGTGAAGCTAATAACAGCTCCACTTTTTTTAATAAACAAAGAAATAAATCATACATCTAAAAGACTATTGGTCTATAAAATAAAAAAAGGCTTAATACAAATTGTATCAAACCTATTCTTTCAATAATGTGCCATTCAACTTTTTGTGATGCAACTGCGCACCCCTGCCTAATTTTACGCACCCCTAATTTTGGACTTTGTTAAGCCGTTTTTAAATTAATATTAGCAAAATAACTAATAAACATTTTTGCTACTTTGGTACCTTTGATGCTTTAATTTATAACAGTGTTGCCATCTTTTTCATAAAAATGATAATTTGTAATTTCTACCAATTCATTCGATTCCTTAATTTCATTTGGAAAAACAATGGAACCCAAATGATTATTATCATCAATATCTAATAGCACATTTTGGTGATAATATGCAGCCCACACCAACTCTGAACAATACCAATTGCTATTAGATTCACTAGAGTTTTTCCAAGCAGCTAGTGAATATGATTTTCCTAATTGTCCAAGAGCAAATTCGATTGCAGCATCAACAATCACTTCGTCATAATCCTTAAGTCTTAAAATCGTCGTTTCCTTTTCAATAAACCTTGTTGGTGTCAATATGGTTTGAATTACACCATTTGAGACAGCTTCAATTAATCTTATGTAATATTGATTATAAACCTCTGAATAAAATATGCCTTCTACTATTGCGATATGACCTGTAATTCCAAAACCACCCGTAGCTTCATATAGTATGTCACCTTTTTTAACGGTTTCTAATAAATTAAACTGGGCATAGTTAACTCCGCATGCAAGTGTCGGATTGTTTTGATACCAATAATCTGATTCGTTTTCAAGCATTTCGTATTGCTCGCCTCTTTTATCATCATAAATAGATTTAAGTCTTGTATATATGGTTATAGACTCTGTTATTTGACTGTTAAAGTCAAAACTTACATTAAATTCACTATCGCTATACCAAACATCCCAGTATTGATAATAATATGGTGCTTCTCCAATTTCAAAAGGCGACAAATAATCGCCTTTTTTAACTTCTTCTGTATGTAAAATATCATCGTTATGTTTAAATGTCACAACTATAGTGTCGTTTGCTGATCGGCAACCAACAAGGAATATGACACTTAACAAATATGTTGCAATAAAAAACTTCTTAATCATTAACTATTTGATAATACAACTTCACTATCTTTAGTTGGTGCAACATAATCGTTTCCATCATTATTAACTCTTAGTAAATAAGATAAATTAAATGATGCTGGTCCTGCAAATTTAGTATCTACATATGCATTAGCTTCATAAGAACCATTTATATCAATTTCAATTGCACTTAATTTCCCATCAATTAAAATAATTTCAAAATCCATGTCTTTTATTTCTAATCCGGATTTAACATCATAGATCAAAATTTCATTAGCATTATTTACATCTACCCTGATTGAAACATCTATAAATTGTAACAATGCGATAACACCTTCTTTAGTTAACCCTAAAGAATATGTTTTTGTATTACCTACAACAACTTCTTGAACTACTGAAATATATGAAGTTTTTAACATATTAGAATCTAATAAGAAATAATAATTATCAGTAGCATCATTATTGTAGCCTGTTAATTTTGTATGTACATTTGATAGTGGCCAAGTACGATCTTGTACATCATAAACATCACCGTTTGCATAGACAACGCGATATCTTTCATAATCTACTATGCCTTTAGATTTGTATAAATCATCATTTTTATAATCACTATCAAATTTAACTCTGTTCCAAAAGAATACATCGTTTTCAGTAACTAAACGCATGGTACGACCTTGAGTATGAGCATTAATTGCAAACTCTCCAGGAAAATCAACTTCTGTTTTAACATCATATGTATAACCAGAATTTTCTAGTGCTCTATAAGCATCTAGTGCACCATTAATGACGGATAATTTTGAAGCAACATCTTGTGTTGTATAAGCAACGCCTGCAAAAGTTGGTGGATTAATCGTCACACCTTGACCTACTTTAGTAAACTCTAATTCATAACTAAAGGTTAGTGAGGCACCAACCACATCAATACTAAACTCATATTCAAAAGTATGAATATAGCCATTTTTATATGTCACATAAGTTTTAAAATCTGAAGCAGTTTCTGGTACATTTATAAATGATTTAAGAATCGGATTATTTAAGAATCCAATTGCTGTATTCATCATACCCGTAGTGCTTCCGCTATATTTTATTTCGTATTTATTGTTTGTTGCTTGAATAACTTCAGTAATTTGTTCTATATTGTATTCAAAAAGTACTTTAGCATAACTTGAAGACTCATATTTAAAGTTTGAAGGAATTGATGTACGTTCATAATCGGATAACCTGCCGTCTGGTTTAACTTTAAATTCAGATAATTCAGTTCCTGTTTTAATGGTGTGAGTTTGACCATCAAACAAAAGTGCGCCACTATTAGTTTGTGACTTATAATAAGAATTTGCCTGATTTTCATTATACTTAACAGTACCATTCATAACAGCACTAGGTCCATTAATTGAACTATATTTTGTTGTTACGCTCAAATCATAATCATATTCAAATTGATTTGAATTAACCGTTTTATCACGAGCATCTAAAAAGTATGCTCTATTTTCAATCCATTTTGCATAAAGCGTCATGTTGTTTGTAACTAATTCAGTTCCTGTAACCGAAACTGTCTTAGCTGAATCTGAAAACCAGCCATCAAACATATAACCACTTTTTGTAGTTGTTGGTAGTGTTCCAATTGCTTTATTCTCTTCACGCGTAATTTGTGAAACATTATTACCACCATCTACATTAAATGTCACTGTGTATTGTTGAACAATCGGCGGTTTATTATCGTCTGTTTTATCACCACAAGCAACTAATAACAACGAAAAAACACTTAATAAAATTAAGCCTAAAATCCTTTTACTAATTTTCATATTAACTCCCCATTTCTTTTATTTCTAACGCAAACGTTACTTCTATAATGAAATTATAGCATGTTTTATTTAGTAAATCTAATAGAAATCGAAATAAAAACCACATATCATTTGATACATGGTTGTCTTTACTTTTCTACTATTCCATTATAAAACTTAAACTTAATCTTTTTATCTCTATAAACGGTCGCACTTTCAACCATCAACATCCAAATGCTATCGTTCCAATATTTCAACTTATCATCTGATTTTTCAATGCTTTTTAGAAATGTTTTCATCCTGTACGATTTAGCAAGATTTAACCTTTTAGTATTAACGAGTTCATCTCTTTTGATTTTTAAGTCTTCATATTTGTTTTTTAGTTCTTTAGCCTTCTTTTCAAATTTATCTATACCCTTATTAGACTTTGAATTATCTTGTATGAGTTTGTTAATAGCATCCGATATTGTTACTAATTCATTATTAACTTGAGCGATTTCCTTATCAATGCCTTTAGTGTTTGTTATGAGTTTGATAACTGCTTTTAAATCGTCTTCAATACGCTTTTTATCTTGCATTGTGATATTGTAGGCTTCTAAAAACTGCTCTTTAATTTCCTTTTCATATAAGTGTGGTGTTTTGCATCTAGCTTTCCCTTCATTATATCGATGATTGCAACGATAAACATAACGTTCGTATTTACTACCTGCATACCATTTCTTTCTGCCATAAAAGCTACCACAATCACTACATACAAGTTTAGTTGAAAAGATATCAGTGGATGAGTAACTTGTTCTCATACCTTTTCTTCTTTCGTGTTCAATTTGGACTAATTCCCACATACCTTTATCAATAATAGCGGGATGGCTATTTTCAACATAGTACTGTGGAATTTGGCCGGTGTTTTTAACCATCTTTTGTTCTAGGTAATTTTCAGTAAAGCTTTTTTGTAGTAAGGCATCACCTTTATACTTTTCATTCGTTAAAATAGATTCAACGGTATTCTTAGTCCAGTTGGGACCCTTACCGGCTGGACTGATGATATTTTGAGTTTTTAAATATTCTGCAATACCAGTAGTTGTTTGTCCTTCAACTAAAAACATACGATAGATAAGTCTGATGATTTGTGCTTCGTCTTCATCAACAACAATCTCATCTCCTACCTTTTTATAACCTAAAAATCTACTATAAGCAAATGAAACCTTACCAGCTTGAAACGATGCTCTTTTACCCCAAGTTACATTTTGACTAATGGACCTTGATTCTTCTTGGGCAATGGATGCCATAATCGTTAAGATTAATTCGCTCTTTGAATCAAGTGTCCATAAGTTTTCTTTTTCAAAGAATACTTCAACCCCTTTATCTTTTAACATTCTGACATACTTAATTGTATCAAGGGTGTTTCTGGCAAATCTAGATATGGATTTGGTGATAATCAAACTTATTTTACCTTCTAGAGCATCATCAATCATCCTATTGAAACTAACCCTTCTTTTAGTGTTCATGCCACTAATGCCTTCATCCGCATAAACATCAACATATATCCATTCAGGCTTACCTTCAATGTAGTTTTGATAATAACTGACTTGGGCTTCGTAACTTGAGTTTTGTTCTTCGGTATTAGTAGATACTCGAGCATATGCTGCAACTTTTAGTTTTTCTTTACTATTTTTAGGTAACTGGGTGATTGGATCAAGTGTTGATGGTATGATTGTTACTTTTGCCACTAGCTGTTACCTCCTTTACCTCTTTTTAAATAATGGACTTTGGCCATTGCCCTCATTTCATCAGTCCATGATTTACTTCTTGATTCGTATTTCCACTTAAACACTTTATCCTTACCCTCAACGATTTGAAACAAAAGCTTATTATCAGGGAGTACGACTATTTGTTTAACTTCCGCTTTAAACCGTTTCAAATCAAACGTTTCAACATTTAATACCTTGTTTGCTATTTCAATGATTTTGTTCTCTGGTACTTGTTTAGCATCGCATGCTTCTTTACCTTTAGTTCTTAAAGTGGAACACATCCAAACAACATTATATGGTGTCTTTTTATAGGTATATGCTTTACCACATTTACCACATTTGATATAACCTTTAAATAATGTCTTTTTCGTTTTATCTAAGTTGATATCTTTAGTTTTTAACCTTCTCATCTTTTGAGCATCATTAAAAGTAACTTTATCGATAATCGCTTCATGAGCATTTAAAACAAGATATTTATTATACTCACCATTATTAATGCACATGGTTTTGGTTAAATGGTTATCTCTATAAGTCTTTTGTAAGATAAGGTCACCTGTATAGTTATAATTGGTAAGGATTTTAATGACCGATGAACGATTCCATTTCTTAGTCTTATATGGTTTAATTCCTTGATAGTTTAAGATATCACATATACGTTCATCGGCATTTCCTTCTAAGTATAACTTGTAAATTAGTCTTACAGTTTCTGCTTCATCTTCTACAACATAAAGTTTCTTATCTTTAAGAGTGTAACCAAGTGATGAATTACCTCCCCATATTAAACCAGCTTTAAAATCTTTACTTATTCGCCACTTCATATTTTCTGATACACTTCTTGATTCTTCTTGTGCGAAAGTTGCTAGAAATGTAAGGATCATCTCACCTTCACCACTATTGGTGTGGATGTTTTGCTCCTCAAAATAGACATCAACATTTAAGTCTTTTAATTCTCTTACTACTTCAAGTAGCGTTACTGTGTTTCTCGCAAACCTAGATATCGACTTTGTAATAATCATATCGATCTTTCCAGCCCTTGCGTCTTTAAGTAAAGCTTGAAATTCATCTCTTGAATCTTTAGTTCCAGTAATTGCTTTATCTGCATAAACACCAACAAATTCCCAATCATGTTTACTTTGGATTAGTCTCTTGTAATATGAAACTTGAGTAGCTAATGAATTAAGCATCGCTTCTTTTCCAGAGGAAACTCTAGCATATGCAGCTACTTTTATTCTTTTAGGTATTATTGGTATTGCTTCAATTTTGGTAATTACCATATTCATAAAGTTTCCTCCTTTCTTTTTGCGGTACTATATACATCACTTATTAGCCTTCCTTAGTCAAGTCTTTTTCGATATTAAGTGGACAATCTTTGATGCAATTTAAATATCTTTCTTTTATATTTCTGTTTTTTGTTTATTGTTCCAATAATCCCATCTACATCTATCACTACAAAATTGTTTTATCTTCTTACCCTTTACGGATGTAATCTTGGAATTACAGTTTTTACAGTTTCCATTTAAGAGTTCCACTTCATTTATTTCTTTGCAGATAGTTCTAACCTCTTTAACTGAAATAGATAAAGTGTTTGCTATTTTTACGAAACCATAGCCTGCTTTTTTTAATCTGGTAACTTCTCTTTTTATTGTTTCCATAATTTAATCCTCCTTTTAATTACTAATGGCAACATTTATTAAATCCTAAATAACCCCCCAACGATTTGTTTGATTTTTAAAGACAAGTATTCATTCACATTTACTTAATAAAACGGACACTTCAAATCGTTGAGCCCTTTTAGCAAATAATTAACGCACTTATCTCTAACCTTAAACCAATCTCAAAATATAAAATCAAATTTTTAAAAATTCTCTCTCCCATTTTTTAAAGGCCCCCCATGCGGTACCCTTAGGATTGATCTGCTTCAGTCCTGGGGGGCTATAATTCAAAAACGACTCTTTCATATTCAATGTTAAATTTATTAAAATTGTCGTCATTTAATAAGTGTTTTTTAACTATAAAATCAAATAACTTTCCAATTAACGGATACAAATCAGTATTTGCATCGCCTAAAACTCTAAGTTTTTGTGATTCATACGTTTTTGCATGTGTAAATTCTTCTCTTAATAGTTTTAGATACTTCCATTCTTCGTCTGTCAAACCAAATAATTGATTATTCATCTTAAGTTCTTTTGCTTCAAATAACTTTCTAGCTTGAAAAACAAGCATTTGATTAACCATCATTGACATATCTTGATAGACAATTAATTTTAGAGATTCTTTTAATTCTTCCTTTGACATTAACTTTGTCTTTATATCAATTTTATTATTAATAGCATTTGCTAATAATACCGCTCTAATAAAGTTTTCTTCTAAAGTGTGCATAGTAATTTACCCCTTATTTTTATTTTATCATTCAAGGTATAAAATTACCATTTTCGTCAAAAAAAACTTCCTTCTTTTTAAATCTTCCGTGTTCCTTATTATGACAATCTCTGCACAACAACTCTAAGTTATCCTGATTAACACTAATATTACTATCAATTACATTATCAATAGTTAATCTTATTTGATGATGTACCTCTTCACCTAAGGCACCACAACGCTCACACTTGCCCTGTGTTGCGTTTATTTTAATAGTTCGAGCAAGTTGCCAAGCTCTTGATTTATAAAACCTGTGTAGTTCTTTTGGTTTTCTAATATAAAATCAGTCCTTTATGTTTTATATAAATTAAAAAGGAATCATATTAATAGACTCCTTTTCTTTTAAAATTATTCTTATTGTTTCAATATTTCCTAGTTCTATATATCTTTTCTTTCGTTTCATTCTCTTGAATATATCTTGAGTATTCACCATCAATTTCTGCCTTAATTTCACTAGATGTATATTTTTGATAAGTGTCAAATACTTTCTTCCAGACTTGATATCCTTCATCAAAAATATTTTTATGATTCAAAATTGTTTTATTTATTGCTTTAATTTGTCTATAAGTAAATATACAACTCAAATTCTTGTGGTGATATTTAAATAAAAAACAAACAAAATCTTTGAACTTATTATATACAGAATCTATAAAATCACACTTTTCTTTTTTGGTGATCGATAGCATATAACTGTCCACATTAGGTTTTGGAATAAATTGGTTTCTGTTTATTTCCATCAATACTTTAAACTCATATTTTGGCATGTAAAGCAAATTTTTGATGGAAGGTTTTGTAATGCTAGCATACTTTAAAGCAGCTTCTTTTTGCAAAATTAAACAACATTCTTTAAAGTGTAAGTTTGTTTCTAAGATTTTATTAATAATTTTTGATGTTATCTGATATGGTATATTTGATACTATTTTATACTCTTCTTCAAGTATTTTATATTTTAAGAAATCACCATATACAACCTTAATGTTTGGATACTCTTTTGTCAGTTCATTTAAAACTTTAATGTTCTTTGAATCTAATTCAATAGCAATTACTTTTTTACATGATTTTGCTAGAACTTTAGTTATAATACCTTTACCAGCGCCTATTTCTATAACAACATCATCTGAATCTAAATTGCATTTTCCTACAATTTTTTCGACAAACTTTTCATCATAAAAATAGTTTTGTGAATATTTAATATTCAGTTGTTTCATTATTAACCTCCTTTTCTTTTAAAATTATTCTTATTGTTTCAATATTTCCTAGTTCTATATATCTTTTCTTTCGTTTCATTCTCTTGAATATATCTTGAGTATTCACCATCAATTTCTGCCTTAATTTCACTAGATGTATATTTTTGATAAGTGTCAAATACTTTCTTCCAGACTTGATATCCTTCATCAAAAATATTTTTATGATTCAAAATTGTTTTATTTATTGCTTTAATTTGTCTATAAGTAAATATACAACTCAAATTCTTGTGGTGATATTTAAATAAAAAACAAACAAAATCTTTGAACTTATTATATACAGAATCTATAAAATCACACTTTTCTTTTTTGGTGATCGATAGCATATAACTGTCCACATTAGGTTTTGGAATAAATTGGTTTCTGTTTATTTCCATCAATACTTTAAACTCATATTTTGGCATGTAAAGCAAATTTTTGATGGAAGGTTTTGTAATGCTAGCATACTTTAAAGCAGCTTCTTTTTGCAAAATTAAACAACATTCTTTAAAGTGTAAGTTTGTTTCTAAGATTTTATTAATAATTTTTGATGTTATCTGATATGGTATATTTGATACTATTTTATACTCTTCTTCAAGTATTTTATATTTTAAGAAATCACCATATACAACCTTAATGTTTGGATACTCTTTTGTCAGTTCATTTAAAACTTTAATGTTCTTTGAATCTAATTCAATAGCAATTACTTTTTTACATGATTTTGCTAGAACTTTAGTTATAATACCTTTACCAGCGCCTATTTCTATAACAACATCATCTGAATCTAAATTGCATTTTCCTACAATTTTTTCGACAAACTTTTCATCATAAAAATAGTTTTGTGAATATTTAATATTCAGTTGTTTCATTATTAACCTCGTTTTCCTTCTAATAAAACTACGAGGCTATCATGATTTGGATTTAATAGCCTCTGAGGCTATCTATCAACTACTGCTATACTTGTCATTTTTTTAACTCCTTCATCTCATATTCTTTTAAAGTATATCATTAAATGGCTATAGAAGCTAGTGTATAGACTATTTGGATACTAATTTTTTTTGTTCCCATATGCTTCCTTTAATTCTTTTGCTTTTGAAGTTACCTGTTCCCACTTAACGTTTAGATCAATACGGCCAATATGACCAAAGTGTGAAAGTTCTCTAAACTTAACATTATCTAGTTCAAGTTCTTTTCTAATGTTTGATGGACTAAAATCAAAGTGAAGCTTGAGCAATTTTAATAGGTCTTCATCTTTTGTTACGCCTGTTTCAAAAGTATCTAAATAAAGTGATACAGGCTGCGCAATGCCGATTGAATATGCGACACCAATTTCACAACGCTTAGCAAGCCCAGCTTCAACAAATGCTTTAGCTGCGTACCTTGCATAGTAAGCTGCGCTCCTATCAACCTTTGACGTGTCCTTACCACTAAAGGCTCCACCACCATGATGAGAAAAACCACCATAGGTATCTACGATTATTTTTCTACCAGTTAGACCTGTATCAGCTTCTGGACCACCAATGATAAACTCACCAGTTGGATTTATTAGAATATTGATATCTTCAATGTCCCCAAATAACGGTTTTAAGATTTCATCTAAGATTACTCTATTAACTTCGGTTTGATTTGCATACTTTCTAGTTTGAGCCGAGACAACAATTGTTTCAATCGCTCTTGGTTTATCGTTTTCATATGAACAAGTAACCTGACATTTACCATCCGGACCAAATAAATAAAAGTATTTACTATTTCTAATTTCTTTAAACTTTCTAGCAATTGCGTGTGCTGCTGCAAGTGGTAGTGGTATGCATTCTTTTGTTTCATCGGTTGCATAACCATACATCATACCTTGGTCGCCTGCACCTTGTGCTTTATCGAACTTTTCATTTACCCCTAAGGCAATATCTGGTGATTGTTCTGAAAGATGAACTAAAACATCAAACTTCTCTTGATAACCTATATCTAACAGCACCTTTTGTGCTATTAACTTATAATCAACTTTAGCAGTCGTTGTTACTTCACCAAATATAAACACCTTGTTTCCTTTGATTGCAGTTTCAACTGCTACCCTTGCGTCTATATCTTCTTTTAATAGTTCGTCTAAGATCGCATCACTGATCTGGTCACAGACCTTATCTGGATGTCCTTCAAAGACTGACTCACTTGATATGTATTTTATCATTTTTGAAATTTCCCTTCTGTTTGTTTTTAAAACTCACTTGAGTGTAAGTCCCCATAAGACTTAAAAAGGCCACACGTTGGAACGTGGAGCCTAAGTGTTTGAAGATAAAAGCTATTTAAAGCCGTTAATCTTATTTAATTTTCCATGCTGTGTAAACTGACCTGTAACTTGAGTCCCAAGTATCTAATAACTTACCATCTTTAATACATGCGATATGTTTTGCAAGTTTAACGACATAGGTTCCCTCTTTGAAAAACTCTGCAAAGTCATCAACTTTAACTCTTGGTTCACCTTTTGGCACCTTTAGAATGATTCTGTCATAAGCTTTTAAATACTCATAAATGAACTTTGTTTCCTTGTAACTTCCAAAGCCCAGTTCTTTTTTACTTTTGTTTAACTCTCTTCTTGATTCCAAGTAGTCTTTATCAAATGCTAGTGCAACTGCTCTTACAACACAGTCGGTTGTATGTAGTCCTTTTGGATGAGGATTGCTATATTCAAATACGCTCATCACAACTCACCGTTTAACCATTTCACTAATTCTCTACTTGAGTTTGTAAGCAAGACTGGTTTATCAAAGAAATCATCAACACTATAAATTGCATACTTATCATCTTCCCAAGGTGAGTCTATTTGTATTACAAGTTGAGTTGCACCATCTTTAATGTTTGCAATTCTAAAATCATCATAGAGTGGACCACTCATCGGACAATTGTTTTTAAACCAAACATACATGTTATTTAAATCAACTTTACCACCATCTTTTATTTGCTTGATGATGTTACCCATCTTCTTAGTTTTGTTCTTTAAACTTGTATCACTACAAAACCAATCATACCAACCAGCATCAATTTGAACCTTAACATCTAAGCTTTCAAATTCATTATTATTAAATCTTTGAATCCAAGTTCTAAGTGGTATTCTTTTATCAGTCATGACGAACCTCCACAACATGGCATCTTCTTAAAAAGGCTGAGTATCTTGCATATCCATACCCTTCTGATTGAACTAAGATACCATAATCAATGCCTTTTGCTGTTACATAAATTGCATGCCATATATTATTTTCATCAACATACATTAAATTCTTATGTTCTTCAATGAAATCATAATCGGCTAACATGTCATCTAAAAACTTATTAAACTTACTTATTGGTAGTTCAACTACTGTTTCAATTACGAAATCATCCTCTGGAACAATCTGTTCTTTAAATGCTTTTCTTTCAAATTTAACCTTCATAACTTTTACCTTCTTTCTTTTAGGTTACTACTATATATAAATAAAAGAAGCCAAATAGCAAGTAAATTTTTCACTATAGTGACTTTATTTAAAGATTAAATTCTAATATCTCACTTAATGGCGTTTTAACACCTTCACGGATTCTATAAAAGCCATCGTTGTTACCTTCTTTATAGCGGACAAATCGCTTTATGATAACATCAACAAACTTTTCATCAAGTTCCATGAGATAAGCAGACCTACCAAGTTGATCAGCTGCAATCAAGGTAGAACCACTGCCTCCAAATAGGTCTAACACCGTCTCGTCCACTCTTGAGGAGTTTGCTATTGCTTTACCTACTAATTCAAGTGGTTTCATCGTTGGATGCTCTTCATTACGCTTTGGCTTGTTATATTCCCAGATAGTATCTTGCGTTCTATCATCAATAAAATAATGTGCAGCGCCTTCTTTCCAACCATAAAGAATTGGCTCATGTCTCCAGTGATAATCTTGCCTACCTAATACTAGGGCATTCTTAACCCATATTAAACACTCAGCGAGTTTGAAACCTGCATTTTTATATGCATTTCTAAAGTTTAATCCTTCAGTATCAGCGTGGCATACATAAATTGCGCCACCCTTTTTTGTGTTTTCAAACATATTAGTAAATGCGTCTAACAAAAAAAGATAGAATGTACTATCTTCCATTTTGTCATTTTGAATTTTACCAGCTGTTCCTTCATAATCAACATTATATGGTGGATCGGTAAAGATCATATCTACTAACTTTTCATTAATTAAATAATCGACATCTTCTTTTAGTGTTGAGTCACCGCATAAAACCCTGTGTTTTCCAAGTACATAAAGATCACCTTTTTGACTGACTGGAACTTCTGGTATTTCAGCGTCAGGGTCAAAGTCATCGTCGGTTGCATTATCTGGAAGATCTGATTCCAAATCTTCAAAGCCAAATTGCAACATATCCATATCAATATTTAACAACTCTTCTTCTAGTTTTGATAAGTCCCATGTTGCAAGTTCGGCTGTTTTGTTATCAGCAAGTCTGAATGCTTTTATTTGTTCATCTGTTAAATCATCGGCAATTATACATGGGACTTCATCTAATCCTAACTTTTTGCTTGCTTTCAGTCTTGTATGACCTGCAATTATAATATTTTCACTTGTTATAACAATAGGAACCTTAAAACCAAACTCCTCTATTGATTTAGCTACAGCTTCTACAGCTTCATCGTTATTTCTAGGGTTATTTTCATATTCAATTAGGTCTTTTGTTTTTTTAAGAACTATTTTCATTTTTTCACCTTTATATTTCTAATTTTTTAAACATTTCTTTTAGTACATTGATTACTATTCCATTGCCTGCCATTTTATAAAGCTGTGCGTCTGAAAACTCATTTATAACTAAATCAATGCGACTATCTTTCCAACCCATAAGTCTCCAAGCCTCTCTTGGAGTAATTTTTCTTAAAGAAATCAAATCATCTTTATTTACAATAACCCCTAAGTCATTAGGTGTTGTTTTTAAGGTTGGAATCTTACTCTTTTGAACGACACCTCGTTTTTGATATGGCCTATTAATATAAATCCCATCTCCAACTTCAGCTTCCTTGAATCCTTTTTTAGAGTTTTCAGGAACAATAATAAAATTGTCTGTGGATCTTGCTCCACTTCTTGTTGTGATTGTGTAAGCAATAGGGCTAGTCCTTTCTAAAGGCTTGAATGTTAACCCCCGAATGAAACCATTTCTATTTGTCATATCAGAAAAATTATTTATTCTTTCAATTGAAATGAAATACTTGTTATCAACCGTTTCTTCTAACAAGTCACCAAGTTTTATTAATAATTCTTGTTTTTCAGGGAACTTATAATCAACATCATCCTTAAAGCTAAATAAAAACACTCGCTCACGATTCTGAGGAGTGTTATAGTTTTTTGCGTTTAATATTTGATATGTATTCTTATAACCTAATGACTCTAGGAATTTGAGCCATACATCAAAGTCATTAATAAATTTTTTACTAACTAATGCTCTCACATTTTCCATTAGTAATATTGAGGGAAGATTGTTATTTTCATTTGCTTTATTTAGCAGTCTTTCCACTTCCCATAAAAGACTACTTTGTGTGTTCGATCCTTTATCGAATCCTTTTTGAGTTCCAGCTAATGAAATATCGGTGCATGGGAATGAATAAGTCCACAAGTCTGCGCTAGGCAATTCTTTAATTTCTCTAATGTCACCTAAGTTATTAACTTTCCCATGTAATAGTTCATATGCTCTTGAAGCATATTTATCGTTTTCAGATATTGCTACTACCTCATGCTTTATTCCTATTTCTTTAAGTGACTCGGTTTGAGATCCAACACCTGCAAATAACTCAATTACTTTTAACATCTCTACACCTATTTCTTCTTTGGTGGTTTTTTTCGTAAGTTATTTGTTTCTTCATACTCATTAACCCATTCCTCCTCACCATTCTCTATTCTTCTAGCCATCAATTCTATTTCAGCTTTCTTTTCATTAAAATCAATACCAAACTTTGTAATAAGTAAATACTTAATTGCTGCAATATCTGGTAGTGATTGTTTCTTAAACTTAGTTATTCTCTTCTTTTGTCCAGTCTTTGTTTCTTCAATGACTGTTTGAGTTTCTTCATACTCAAAGCCAACTGCTCGCTTATACATTGCATCTATTAAATTGTTTTTTAACTCTTCATCACCAAACTCAAATGCATCGTCTAATCTTTGATGAGTTTTTCTTAATTTAATAAGTGTTTTCTCAGTTATACCTAAAAACTCAGCTACCTCTTTTTGGGTTGCTCTTTTTGAGACCATTTCTGCTATGGCTTTTAATTTAGTTTCTAGATGTCCAGATTTTTCCCAACGTTCATAAGTGTCAAGCATTTTTCCTTTCATATTTATCTCTCCAACTGCCACTAATATCGACAAAAAAATTGTAATAGTTAACCAGTTAGAATACTACAAGTATCTCTGCAAAAACAAAAAAAGAACTCATTGCAGAATTCTTTAATAGTTTCTAGGCTGGTCTTATAGCCAGTATTCCATAGTTTTATTTTAAGCAATAACTATCTCTTGACGGCTTTGCTCATTTTAATAATATCATGCCCTTGACAATATCACAAGTGCTCAAGGGTGCTCACAACTGCTCATCGGTGTTCAACTTTTCAGGAACCTTGATTTCAGCTATCGCAAGGTCATGCCAGCGTCTAATTGTTGCTTTTGAATAAAACATTTTATCAGCTATATCCTGCCAATTTAGCCAATCAATGTATCTGTAAATTAACAATCTTTCATATTCAGGATTTTTAAGTGCTGATATGCAATCTAATATTTCATTTTTGATTATTTCAAGATTTTTTGTTAATACATCAATCTCATCTTCTACTTCCATTGCTTTGTGAATCCACTTAACAAATGGAGCTTCAAGATTTCTTGTCCCAGATACTCTTATCTGGTCAAAGTTGCATCCAGGAACATTAAATGACAAGCGGTCATATTCATCATGTAAAGCCTGAAGTTTTTTGATTTTCTTCTCTGCTTCATGGTATCTACTTAAATATTCTCTTTTGTCCATTTACAGTTCCTCCTTAAATTTATCTAATACTTCAATTTCAATTGCTATGCCAGTTGGTTCATCTGACCATAGCTTTTCAACATGCTCAACTACTACCTGAGCATCATCATTCCAAAATCCTACCTCTGTCATACAGTCTTTTAGCATCTTCTGTAAATTATCTGTATCAGGTTTCGTTACTCGCCATTCATAATGTTTATGTCTTTTTCCTTTTGGGAATTGCCATATTACTTTTAATTCAATTGGACCAACAAGTGGTGTTTTTGGTTTAAAAGGTTTAAGGTGAGTAATGAGTGTCTTCCTTGCTTGTTTTAATTTTTCTGATTTATAAAAAACAGGCTTATTATTTACTATCGCTACTTTATTCATTTGAGCTGTCACAGTTGGTGGATCTAATAATAAAAATATTTTCATTACTTCCTCCTTTTTAGAATTTTTTGATTTTTAGATTTGAATAAAGGCAAGGGCTGACGTTGATGCATTTGTTTGGGATAGGGCAGGCTCAAAAGCCCTATCCTACAAACGATGCGTCAGCGAGTTGTGAACGAACAACATATATATAAGGCCTTTATTCACTTTGCGAATATAGGGTAATTTCCCTATCTTCTTCGTTTTGCGAATATAGCTAAATTTCCCCTTTATTCGTTTTTTGAATTGTTGTTTTTCTGTATATATTTCCTTTTGAAATTAAGTAATCATCTTCAAATTCAGCTACTCTTTTTTGTATTGTTCTTACACCAATTCCTAAATAATTCGCCAATTCATCCGTCGTACAGTATTCTTCTCCAGCTAAACAAATATCAAATGCTGTATCAAATTCTTCTTTTCTAGATTCCGGAGTTTGTTTTCTTTTTCCGCTTTTATCTAAATTTGCTCTTGGGTCACCAGAAGCAAAATGCTTACTTAATATTCCTTTTTCATCCACATAATGTATTGGATAATCAAACCAAAAGTTAACTGGTTTTATATTAGCGAATTCTCTCAAGCTACTTTCAAGTCTCCAGGCTGTTGCACGAGGATTATCTAAGTATTGTTGTCTAAATTCATCTTCAAGTTCTAATTCAATCATGTCTAATTGTGCATCAGGATCTCTTGCGAACACTCCTGAACCTGATGCTCTATCCATTGCTCTTTTAAAACCTTGAGCTCCTTTAGAATGATGATGACAATATATTGTTGTTGCACCTGTTTCATTACAAATCCTATCGAATTGATTTGAGAATGCTCCCATATCTGATGCATTATTCTCATCACCAGTTATAACTTTATAAATAGGGTCAATAATAATTGCATCATAGCCTTGACCTTCTACTTTTCTTACAATTTTTGGTACAAGTTTATCAAGTGGCATTGCTTTACCTCTAAGAGTCCATATCTCTATATCTCTTTTGTGCTTAGGTTTTATTTTTAAAGCCTTATAAATTTCATCAAATCTATCTATAAAACTTGCATTATCGATTTCTAAGTTAATATAAAGGACTCTTGATTTCTTGCATTTAAAACCTAGCCATTCTATTCCTTCCGACAAAGATACCGCTAATTCCATAAGTAAAAAGCTTTTACCCGCTTTTGATGAGCCAGATATAAGCATCTTATGACCAACTCTGACAATTCCCTTTATTAATTCATCAGGGACTTTGGGCTTGTTATTTAATGCATCTTCTAAGTTCATGCTATCTGGTAATTCATCAAGCACTCCTTCAGTAAAATCCATCCATTCGTTCCAGTTCTTTCTTCCAATGTTTGTATCAACTAAAGTTTGCATTACACCGTTTCTTGTTACACCTGGCATTCTAGATAATCTTGAAGGATTACGATTTGCTTTATCAACTTTTAGTCCGTTTTTCTCTAAAAAATCATATAAGTACTCTACTCTTTTACGATATTCTGTTGCATTTGGTGCATCTACTCTTACAATTGCGTGTAAACTCTTCTTACCGCTATGAACTAAACATGCGATAGGAAGTTCAAACTTACGATAAAAAGCATCTTGTTCAGATACTGGCATTTCATCTGATTCAACCAAAGCGTATGACCATCTTGTAATGTTTTCATTTTTTACTCCGCTACCATCAACCGGATTAAATCTAATCCAAGCACCACATTCATCTTTATAATCACCAAGTGTTGCACCGATGTCCTCTGGGTACTTTTTAAGTGAAGTAATTAATTCTTTTGCAGTTCTATCATGATAACCTCTACCTGGCATCCATGCGCCTTCTGGATTTTGCCAAACATCGCTTGTTACATAACTTACTAATTCATCATCTTTGTATAGAATTTGAAGATAAGTTATTAATTGTTCAGTTGGGCTTAGGGAACTTTCTGGTTCATATATCATTCCATCGCCATCATATTCAATCGTGTCATTCCAGTCCATAACACCGCCATTTACTTGTGTGATGGGAACCCAGCCATTGTCTTTTGCCATTTTAATGATTGTTCCACCAGATACAGGATCAGAGGAGCCAGAAAAGCTCCTCCACTTTCTTTCACATTCGCCTTTTTTATACCTAGTATCATTTTGGCTCCATTCATCCCATACTGAACAATCATATCCTTCAGCTTTAAGTGCCATACCAACACTAATCCATTCATCATACGAAAGTTGTGACACATCTATTTGTTTTAAAGCCTCTAATAAATTGCTCATCTAATTTCCTCCTAAGGTTGATAACTATAAGGATCTACTCCTCTTGGAGTTTTCCATCCGTTTTCTGCTAATCTTGATATCATTCGGCTTGCATCATCAAAGTCCCAAAGTCCTACATGAGCAAAGCCATATTTTTCTAATGTTCTTATTTGTTTTGGAGTTGTTAATCCTTCGTTTTGTCTATTAATTAATTTATCAATAAGCATGCTTGCCATTCCTGAACAAGTTACAACTGATGAGTCAATTCCCACTCTTTCTAAATACTTAGCTTGTCTTTCACTAACTGGTCCCATCTCCCAAGCAAACGTTGGTTCATAGTCTGCTAAATCAATATCAGAAATTGAAAATGCATATTGAATAGGATCTACTAATTTTTGTTTTCTTCTACGCATTGCAGCAAGCTCTCTTGCGAGTGCCTCTTCACGTTCTTTAATAATATCGTTTTGAGATTCAACTTCTGCAGCAAGTAAATCGATACCACTTTCTTTATCCATCATTTTCTTATCAATGCGTTTCGCAAGTTCAGCATCTTTAGAAATAAGTGCAGATGGTCTACATAAATCGTGTCGTTCGGTCATCCATAGAAAATCAAGTAATAGTAATTCTTTCTTACCTTCAAATGGTCTCATTCCACGTCCTACCATTTGTTGATATAAACTTCTTATTTTTGTTGGTCTAAGAATTACAATACAATCAACACTAGGACAGTCCCATCCTTCAGTAAGTAACATTGAGTTACATAAAACATCGTATTCACCAGCTTCAAAGTCAGCTAATATTTCGTCTCTATCTTTACTTTCGCCATTTACTTCAGCTGCTTTTAACCCATGTAGATTTAATAATTCACAGAACTTTTGTGAAGTTTTTATAAGAGGTAAGAACACTACTGTTTTTCTACCTTTTGCATACTTAAGCATCTCAAGTGCAATTTGATTTAAATATGGATCTAATGCTGTACCAATTTGTCCTACAGCATAGTCACCATTTGACATTCCTACTTCATGAATATCTAATTCAAGCGGAATCATCTGTGCTTTAATTGTACTTAAATAACCATCTTTAATTGCTTGATGCATTGAGTATTCATAAGCTTTAGAATCAAAGAACTTTCCTAGATTCTTTTGGTCAGCTCTATCTGGTGTTGCAGTAACTCCTAGAACTTTTGCACTATCAAAATAATTTAATACTCTTTGATATGTGTCACTCATTGCATGATGAACCTCGTCCACAACTATCGTCTTAAAATAATCTCTTGTATAAGCCGTTAACCGCTTTTCTTGTGATAGTGTTTGAACTGATGCAATAGTAACTTTTTTAGGTGAGCCAACGGCTGTTGACTCAGCCTTTTCCAAGGCTGAATCTAAACCGCTCACGTTTTTTAATTTGTCTGCTGCTTGATCTAATAACTCACCACGATGTGCTATTATTAAAGCTTTGTCTCCAGTCTTAGTTTCTTCTTCTACAACTTTTGAAAACACTACGGTTTTTCCAGTTCCAGTAGGAAGGACTAAAATAGTCTTTTTGTTTCCTTGAGACCATTCTGCTTGTATTGCATTAACTGCCTCATTTTGGTAAGGTCTTAAAATCATCGCCTTTACCTCCTAGAATGGAAGATCATCTTCCAAGAAGAACTCATCTTTATAATCAATAAATTTGTCAATATCGTTTGTTTTTCTTTCGTCACCACTTTGTGTTGTATAACTTCTTTGTTTAAAGTAAGCTCTACCTCTTGAGCCCACTACTTTGTTCCAGTCCATAGTTAATTTTTCACCATGCTTTTTCTGACCAATACTTCTAAAGAAAGCTGAAATACGCCATTCCAAAGTACGATATAAAAGCAAGTCAAACTTAACAATTGCCACTCCTTGTGGTGTTTCTACTTGGGCAGTAATAGTTGCTTTATTACATGCAGGAATCTTTGCCCCACCAGGGAATCTTCCTCTTTCAAAGTTCGTGACTGTAAAGTTATATTCACCATCAGGAAGTAATACAAACTCCTGCCCATCTGTTTCGATTGTGTCGTCCCAATCTATTAATAAATCTTTATTGTTTTCAATCATTTTTATTGTTCTCCTTTTTTATTTTTGATTGTTTTTACGATCTTTTCCCAATTTGGAATGATCCATCTTGTGATAAATTCATCTGAATAATTAGTGATAGGTTCATCTTCTTTGTAATGACCTTTACTTGCTACTACCTTCTGTAAGTCAGCTTCTGACACTTGTGCATCGCCGATCATCTTGTTTAGTCTTTCGATCACTGCACTCATGCCACTAATGTTTTCTGGATCAACTACTTCTTTCTTTTGTCCATCAAAAAGGTGTGCAATTGCCTCGAATTTGAGCTCTAACTCCTCAGGCAAATCGAATCTGTTTTTAGCATCATAGGTTGGATTATGAGTGGTATATAAGACTCTTTTCCCACCTTGAGCTTTCTTGGTATTATTTTCTGTTGTAACTACATAAATCTTATAATTAACAAAGAATAATGCATCACACCATTCTTTAATAACTGGTGCTACTTGTCTTGTTAATTTCATCTCATATCGGTCAAATGCACCTTGCTCTTCTGGTAGTTCAAACTTTCTAGGTTTGGCGTGAGCTGTAATAACAACATTTATTCCTACTTCAATCAGCTCATCAAATAAACTTAATAATCTCGTGTATTCATCAAGTAAATATGTGTAACCTTTGCCATAGCCAAAATCTTCTATGTTATTTTTTCGGTACTTTTCTGTAACTGCATTAATACACATTGTTTCTGACCAATCTGCAGTGTCCAATACGAGAGTTTTACAGATTGTTGGATTTTTAATAATCTCTTTAACAATTAGTAACAACTCATCCCAAGACTTGCTGCACTTGATTCTTCTAACATCTAAATTGCTTGTTCCACCTTCAGTATCAATAAATAGTGGATCTGGGAATTTACTGGCAAATGTTGATTTACCGATTCCTTCTGGACCATAAATAACTATTTTTAATGGCCTCTTTTCTTTACCTTCAATAATTTTTAACATTTTATTATTCTCCTTCGTTTTTAATTATTGCCTCTTCTCGAGGATCGCTCTTTGGTGCTAAGACAATCGAACCAGCCTGCATATTTATATATGGACCTATTAGACCGTTAATCTTGTCTTTGCCTATTCTTTTTGTGAGTTCAGTAATCCCAGCTAATTTACTCTCAGTAAACGGATCAATACCTGCTTCTTTACAAATCTTTATTACTGCCTCTTCATCTGTAATCTTTCTTGAACCACGTGAATGAACTAACTTGAAGTTTGACCAGTTATGTCCCTTCATCGCTTTTTTTAATGCATACTCTTTTAAATCCTCTGCATACTTAATGACATCATCAAGTTTTGGTAATATTGCTTCAATTTCAGCATCAGTTAATAGATTTATCGCTTTATTCATTTGCTGGATTGTTTCTAAGTTAACTTCAGCTCTTTTTGCGCACACTGCCTTGCCTGAACAAAAGCCACAATATTTACCTGGAGCAGCCTCAGGGTTTTCAACCTTTGTTCTTTCAACAGCAGGGATTAAAACCATAGTTTCAAATACTAACAAATCTTCTATCGGCATTTCGTATTCATTTGTATTTGAGATTACTGGTTGATAAATAACTAACCTTACATTCTTAATTGGATATAAATCTTTGTATGCCTTATAAAAGTAAAGGGCATATATTCCAAGTTGGCTATTAAATAGACCAGTCTCTTCATCAAAAGTATTCACTGGTATCCTTCCAGTCTTTAGGTCAATAACTGTAAGTGTTCCACCATTTGTTGTTGAGATAATTCCACAATCAAGTGTCCCTTTTGCATCATCATCAAAGTCCATCTTTAATTGCTGTTCAATTACAATTAATGGTTCCTCACCAGACTTGTTCTTTTCATAATCAAAAGTACTAATAACAAAGTCAGCATAACCATCTGCAATCTCCTGCATATCAGGCGAGTACATGTCCAGATCCTTAATAAGATCATCGATTGGTTTAATCTCACTGTCATAATCAATAAGCTTTAATGATTTGCTAATTAGTGCCGAGCCTAATTCATGACATTGTGTTCCAAACTCTGCTTGTGGACTTACTTCCTGATTGCTTCCATCATTTAATAGGGTGCTAAGTGGGCAATTCAACCAAGTACCACTTTTGCTGGGACTATATTTTCTACTGTGAGTTGTTGGGCTCAGTGCCATTCTCACCACCCCCTTCTACTTCCTCATTTTTTGGAAGCAACATAATTTCTAGCGCCAATGTTTTACTGGCTTCACTAATAAGAAGTAGGGACTCTACTAAATCCTTATTGGTGATACCAGGTTTATCGGCTTTAGATTCTTTTTCCATTTCTAAACCTCCTTCTTCCTGAAGAGTTTTCTTTCCCTTCAATGGTTAATGGCAAGTCGATTATCGTTTTGCCAAGATTTAGCGAATTTTGGTCATTTTTTCTTTTAAAAGTTCAATTACCATTCGCTTTCGCCATTGAATTGTGCTTCTTGGCATATTTACTTGTTGGCTAATATAAGAATCAGTATGGCCTTCGTTATAAAGTCTGATGATTTCTTGATCTATTGGATCGAACTCAGAAACTAAAGACCAAATCAAATCACTAACTTCTTGTGCTCTTTCTCTTTCCTGATTTTCATAGTAAGAATTATCAGCATATTCAAAATCATGATCTTCTCTCATTTGATCTATAGAGATTGGACATCTTTCCTTTTCTCTAAAGTTTCTTCTCTCTTCATTTCTGTTTTCATTCCTATACCAATGAAAAAAATCCTCTTTACAAGGAACATATACATACTTTTTATCTCTATCTTCATATGAGACCCAATTCGTTAGCTTATTACCAAATTCATCATATAAGCCTTCTGCAATTTTTTTCTTTAACTCTTCTAAATCGTAATATTTTGTATCTCTATAAACTTTAGGCATAAAAAAGAACCCCCTTTTCAATTTCTCTTTGAAATGGAGGTCCACTTTGCAGTTAAAACATTTGAGGCGTGGCAAAAGTAACGGAAGTGAATTTCCATTTCAATTGCAGCCTATTCCTCGCAATAGATTTAACTGCTTTATTAAATTTATGTGCTTTATTGCGACAACTTGATCAGTGTTGTAAAGCACTAATTAAGATAATATTTCTTAATACACTTGTAGTTTATCAAACCTTTATTTTTTTGTAGATATGTAGATTGTTGTGTTTTTGTTGGAAATTTGTTGGAAAACAAAAAATTTGTAAACGCAAATTTATTCTTTATAGAGTAAAAATAAATATTTAGATGTGTTATAATTAAAGTGATAGGAGTGTGAATTTTATGGTATACAATTATAATGGTTTATGGAAAATGTTAATTGATAAAAATCTTAAAAAAAGTGATTTAATGAAAAAGGTAGGCATAGCTTCTTCAACAATGGCAAAAATGGGAAAAGGACTGCCAGTTAAATTGGAAGTCCTTGCGAGAATTTGTAGAGAATTCGATTGTAATATTGGAGAAATATTGCGAATTGATTATTAAGGAGAATCGCCTATGAAAAAATTATGTTTTAGTTCTTATTTTAAAGTTTTATCTCAATCAAAAATAAAGATAAATGATGAAGTTCTTTTTGATTTGGTCGTAGGACCATTTTTTAAACATGGATATAGAATTGATAAAGGTGATATTTCTAGATATAAAACTGGAGCACTTAATCTACCTAGTTCTTATTCTGTTGAGGCTTCAAAACAAAATGTTGACGATTTAAGTAGGGTGTATGTTGATGGATTGGAAAAAAACATTTCACCAACAAGTAAAGCAAACGTGGTTTTGGCTATTAAAGATTTGCTATACTCCGAATCATCGTTGCCAGATTCAACAATCATAGGTGACAATAAATACTATACAAAACATTCAATTATTAATAATACAACTTTCTCATTTTCAGACTTATTAGCAAATGTAACTATTTATTGTATGAAAATCCCAAATATAAATACTCCTGAGATAGATTCTAGTTATATTGCTACTTTTGATTCAAAGCGAAATGAAATATATTTAAATGATAAGCCTTTAAGAATAGATACTGCATTATCTTTTACAGCAACAAGTCCTGTTAGTGCAACAATAATTGCTTTAGTTCTATCATCTAGGTTTTGCCACCATTCGACTGCACTTTTAACAGCTGGTATAACTTTGTCTTGAAGGATGCTTACAATCTTACTCATTGCTGGTATCATAACTGATGCAATTTCCACTGATAGAGCGGTTGTTGATTGTTTTAATCTATCAAGCGAATCCTTATATCCACCTGTTTGTTCGATTTGTTCTTCTGTAATTAAACCGAGTAATCTTGCTTCGTTTCTTAGTCTTGCTATTTCGTCTTGTTCTAATCCTAAGATAGGTATTAATTCACTACCTAACTTATCGCCAAACAAATTATTAGCAAGGGCTGTTCTTAGTGCTTGATCCTCTACTTTATTTAAAGCTTCTCTAATGATATCAAATGCTTCTTCTGTGGTTTTACCTTCAATTTCATCCATTGAAATACCAAGAGCATGAAATACTCCAGCAAATGATTTAACATCACCAAGTGCAACATCAGCTAATATGTTATTAACTTTTGAGAATGCCTTTTCTAAACTTGAAGTTTCAACTCCAGCAAGTTTGGCCACATGGTTCCACTCTTGTAAGGCTTCAACATTCATGCCTATCTTTTGAGCAGTGTTCTTTAATTCATCTGCTGTATTAATACCTTTAGTAGCAAGTGCAGTAAGTGCAGTAACTGCTCCTAAAATTGGCATTGTTAATGACTTAGTTAATGTACCACCAAGTTTAGTTAAATTCTCAAACTTTTCATTACCTAAAGACTTCATTTTATCTTTAGTTTTATCAAGCTCACTATTAACTCTTCTTAGGTCTGCTTCTGTATAAGCGATGTTTCTTTCTAACTTCTTAAACTCAGCATCTGATATAGTGCCAAGCTTTAATCCTTCTTTAGCTTTTACTAATTGTTCGTTTTGTTTTTCTAATCTTTCTTTAGTGCTTTTTAAGATTTCGTTTAATTGGCCTTGTTTCTTTTTCCAAAGCTCTAAATTTGAACTATCATATTTTAGGTTTGCGTTAATCGCTCTTAGATCTTTTTGTTGTTCTTTTAGATCCTTATTAATACCCTTTATTTCATTTTCTAAATCCTTACCATCTAAGCTAAGTTTTATGTTGATACCTTTAACTGTTTCTGCCATTAACACTCACCTCCTTTTGGTAATAAAAAAAGGACTTCCGCCCTTTCTATTTCAATTCTACTATTTCAATTGTGTCCGGAATGAAGTCAAAGTATTGATTTACTATGTATTCCTTTAGAGTTATTTTTTTAGTGTCCGAATAAGCATAAGCGATACACATTATTTTTTTATAATCATTTGGAGCTAAATGTAATTTGTAAATTTCTTTTAAGAAGTCGGATATTTTAGCGGAAGGTAAGTTTCCTGTTTCAGTAAATATGAAGTTCTTACATTCTATCAAAATTTTATTTTCTTCATTTATCAAGTCGAACTGTCTTGGTTTTCCACCATTTAAACCTGTTAAAATTTTACCACTTTTAAATTCAACTCCATATAGGTTCTCAAAGTAAGCTTTAGCTTTAAGCTCAAAATTTCTACCCTTCTGATAATTATTCATTATTAACTACCTTGACAATATTATCATCTTCATCTAAAAAATATTGAATATCACCTGGGACATATGCATAATCGTGATAGAAAAAGTCTCCTTTAAATGCACCACAATTTTTACATATGTTTGCTAAGTATTGTTCTTGCATTGTTTTACTAAATGCTAGATCAATTTTACAACCTGCAGATCTGCCTATTTCTATTTGTTTATCTGTAAAGTTGCTTGGCCCATATGGCATCTGAAGATTATCAGAATAATATGCTACTCTCATTTCTTCTTTACATTTCCAACAAGGCTCAATTGAAATGTTAATACATGGTTCAAATTTTGGTTTTTCTTTTTTACTCAATTTACATCACTCCCTTAAAGGAATTATAACACGATATTAGAGTAAAAATAAGTCTATATCTTTTTGAGTTGCTTTTCTTGGTACATCTTCTTTTGATATAGTTTCAAGTTCTAAATTAATTAATTCTACATATACATCAATATCTATGTATTTAGCATCTTTAATTGAAATCCCAAGATGAGCCAAATTATAAATTATATTTGCTGTGACGTGCTCATCTTGAGATTCTATTTTGGGCTTTCGTTGTTTACACTTCCGCCTAGTAATTCTGCAATGGTATGTGAAATGTTTTCAAGTTCACCAACATCCGAAAGCAATGTAAAATCAATGCCCTGTAAAAACTCTTCATAGCTTTTCTTAGTGAAAGGTTTGTGAAGGACATAAACAATTTTAAATATCACTTCTAAAACTTCTGATACATTTCCTTCTTTTTCACTACTTTCAAGCTTTGTTACATCACTAAATAACTCAGTACCAAATGTGCTGCGATATTCGATAATAGTAAAAAGCGAGGACTTTAATCTAATATCCTCGCCATTTAATTTAACTGTCTTTTCCATATTAAGTACCTATAGTTCCAACAGAAGGACCACTTGTAAAGAAGTTATTATAGTTAGCATCTCCAAATTTAGCAATTGTTCTAATTACCGATAAATTACCTACTTCAATTGATCTTGCAGTAATACTAAGTGTCACAGAGTTTGGTTCGATGCTTTCTGCTTTAGTTTTTGTTGCATCACTTACTGGTGAGGCAGTACATAAGAAATACCAAATGCGTCTTGCTTTTGCATCTCCTTGAATTTCATATCCAAGTGCAAAAGTCTTATTACGATAATTTACTACTTCAATTAAGTTGTTGTTTGTATCTTTTTCATATCCTAACACTGCCACTTTAAAATCATCATCAATTTCAGTTAATTTTAGAGTAATGTTGGATCCTGAGTTAGAAACAAGTGTCGCTAAAATTCTATCATCAGCATAAACATCAGTTTTGCCAGCGATAACTTCAGCTGTTAATTCTTGCGCTCCTGTTAGCTTCTTTGGTTCACCATATGTCCAAGTGTCATCTTCACCAGGAGTTGCTACAGCATAGTGCACATTTTTAAGTCCGAATGTTACTTTATTGCTCATATTTTGATTCCTCCATTTTTATTTCATAAATACGATATAATCCATTTTCTGCTATGTAAAACTCACTAATCATTTGAAACTCAATGTCATATAATTTAAGTTTGTTTTCTAGCATTTTTTCTAATTGAATGTTTTTGTTAGGTGTTATTAAAGTTATTTGAATTGTTAATTCTTTTAATAGGTATGAATCGTCAGCATAAGTTTTACCTCTTTTGTTAAGTTCCTGATAAACAATAATTGGTAATTCAATGTTGTCTTTTACTGAAACAGCATAATAAACATTATTAGGTAGTACTTCATTTAAGATTGTATAAATATATTCAAGATTATTTACCACGTATGATCACCTTTATATCCTCTAACATTTTAGGAGTAAACGTATCATAAGCTGGTCTTAGAAATGGTCTAGGATTTACATACTTTCCGCTTCTATGCATAAATCCAAATTCAATCAAATGGACAAGCATACCTTTTTCTTTTCCATATATAACAATCGTTTTATTAACTCCACTACCAACATCTGCTTTAACAAAATCATCAGCAAGACCATCCTTTTGTCCGCTTCTTGGTGCATTACTTTTAATGTATTCAAGTATTTTGTCAGCTGTCTCATCAAGCTTTGCTTCAAGTGCTTTTATAACTTCATCAGTATAACTACTAACTTCATCCATTATCAATTCAGCTAGGTTATCAAGCGTAGCCATCTATATCACTTACCTTTAGTTTTGATTCAACTAAATATAGTTCTAAAAACTGCCCTGCAAGATAGGTTCTTTCAACTGAATAAATAACACCATCAACTAAAGCATACTTACTACCATCATATAAGAAGCTTTGAATTTTAAGAGATAAATCTATCTTGTATTCTTGCTTCTTACTTTCGTAGTATTCTTTTGAGGTTACTTGCTTTTTAATTCCTATAACTTGTTTTTTACTTATTAGTGAGAGCTTATTGTTTCCTATGTTATCTTTAATAGATTTAAGTTTTAACAACTCAAGCTTTATATTAGGACTACTTGGGAACATTAGTATCACCCTTAGATAGTGCAAGTTGTAACAAAAGCATATCAAAACTCCTCGGTAACTCTTTAACTGAACCATCTGTTTTAAACCCAAAGAATGTTTTACAGTAAATTAATACTAAAGATTTTGTTAGGGGGTTATCTTCAATATTCTCTGGATCCACGCCTGTTGATAAAATTAAAGCAATGCACGCTTCTATGTAACTATTTAGTTCATCATCTGCGTAAGTTTCCTCTAAAGGAATAAGCAGTGATTTTTTTACATTCTCAAGTAGTCCCATTTATAAACACCTCTTAGGCTTTTTTCTTAATTCTTAAGAATCCGTTATAACCTACAACGTTACCACCAGTGAAAACTGATGCTTTGTATGAAATAATGCCATCTTTGAATTTGTAATCAGTTGATTTGCCAATCTCAACCGGTGAGAAAATAGGTACTTCATAGTTATGTAATCCACCATAAGCCATTACATATTCACCTTCACTAGTGTTTGTGTCAGTTAAGGCTTTACAATGCGAATTAATAATATATGGAATACCATCAATTGTGCTATTAATATAGTCGATTGTATGGACCTTTCTACCCTCTGGAGTTCTAAGTCCTGCAAATGCTCTTAAATCATTTTTATTTAAGATCAAATAAGCTCCGCCTTCGATCTCTTCATCGCCACCATAAGCAAAGACAATATCATCTAATGTTGAGTCAGTGATTGCTGAGATTTCAAGTGGGGTACTATCTGCAAGTGCTACTGCTTGGTCACTAAAGATACCAGTGAATGTATTTGATGTTCCTGGACCTTTTAAGATTTGTTCACTTATCTTTTTCTTTAAAGCAATGTTAATATTTTTAATAACTTCTGCTTGATAAGGTAAGCTTGGTAGTTTTTCTAACTCTTCAGTAATCTCAGTGTATGCAGTAACTTTAACTTTAGTAATTGTTAAATAACCAAAGTCTGGTTCTGTTTCACTATAAGCAGCACCTTCAGCTGTTAAACCAGCAATGCCATTACCTTTAATAAATGATTTCTTATAAGTCTCACCGCCAGTTAAATTTACAACTTTAACACGATCAACTAAACTTGAAACTTGAGCGAATGGATAAGCTGCAATGTTTGGAGCAGTATGTTCAGGAAGTAAAATCTCTTCACTTGATACCTGAATTACTCTTGCCTCTTTTAGCATTGCACCACGTTTTTCAAGTTCCTCTTTATTAACTTGATCGGTTCTTTCAATTTGAATTGGATTGATGACAGCTTTTCTTTGAATAGCAAGCTTTCTATCGATTGTTTCCTCTTCTTCTTTTAATTCATCGACTTCTTTTTCTAAGTCCTCTAATACTTCAAGTGTTGCTTCAACACCTGTTAGGCCTTTGATCTCATTTAATCTGACCTTGATTTCTTGTTTTCTTTTTTCTAAATTCATTATTTAGTTCCTCCAATTTTTATTTTTAAATCTATTCTTTTCCTTAATAACGCCTCATCAATTTTTCTCTTTTCTAATTCCATAGTCTTTAGTTCTAAGTCCATAGACTCTAAAGAACGAGCATAAATTGAAGTGTTGTCATAAGCTGGAATATCAACGATTGATACATCATAGAGTCTATCAATTTTGGTGATTCGTCTTTTTGGAATTTCACCTTCATGATCCCACTCTTGTTCTTTAACTGTAAAAGCAAAACTCATCTTTTCTAAAAGTCCTGATTTTACCATCTTATAAATATCTTTGTTGTGCTGAGTATCTAAGAGTTCAGCTCTTACCTTTAGTCCTTTTTCATCTGATGTAAGTTCTAAAGATTTGTTTTTGGTTCTTGCGATGATTAAGAATGAGTCCATATGGTTATACTTCATTGGTACATCTTTTATCGCATCTTCACTTAGTGCATTTGGATCAATGCTTTCAATGAAACCATACTCTCTTGTTCCGATTAAGGTTTCCTCATTATAAAGAATCGCATAACCTTCCAAAATCATCTTTTCATCTTCTTCTCTAAGTTCAACTTCTGCAAGTCTTGTTTCTTTTTTAATCATCTGGTTTCCACCTCTTTTTTCTTAATTGTTACTTCTTTTATATATTCATACTCAAGCTCAGCATCTTTATAGTAAAAGTTCTCAAGCTTTTCTTTTTTACAATACTCATCAATAATTTTAGTTTTCTCTTTTTGTTCTGCTAAAATTGATGCTATTGCTTCTTTTGTTACCTTGCCATTAATCGTTACCTTCATTATTTAAATTCTCACTTTCTCCAACTTGATATTGATTAGCTTTTAAAGCATCCACATAATTTAGTGATTGTAATCTTTTATCACCATTTTCAACTGGCTCTAAACCAAGTAGAGCTCTTGATTCATTTAGGCTCATAATTCCAAGTCCCATTAACTTTTCAATTGCACTTACCTTTGTGTTCCAGGATGCATACTGTAGTCTTTCACTATAAAAAACAACTTGCTCACCCCTTTTGATTTCATTATCAGTAAGAAGTCCCAAAGAAAAAGCCTCAGACAATTGAATGGCTAAGGGCTCTATGGTTTGTTCATAAAATGAATTAAACTCATCTTCACTATAATTTGAACTAAAGATTGCAGCTGACACACCGAAATAATTTAATATCTTATCATTTAAGAATTCTAGTGTTTCTGCATCAATTAGTTTTGGATCTACACTAAGTGGTATATACTCACTTTTTAAATCAATCGGAATTATTGAGCTTCCTTTATTTTTTATTGATTCTCTTAACATTTCATTAAATGAGGCTAGTTGTTTATTCTTATCTGTTTCATTTAACATTGCATTCATCTTAAGAAGCCCTTTAATCTGCATTGAACTTCTTAGTGCGTTTTCTACTCCTTGAAGCACATTTTCATTAATGTTGATTGCTTTAAGTAATGCTTCTTGGTCTCCCTTATGTCCACTTCCACCAAAGATATCGTTATCGTGATAAAATCTTTTTAAATGAATAATGTTCTCATAAGGAATAATAAATGTTTCTTTGTTTTCAAACTGAAATCTTAAATAGTAATTATTACCACTATCAACAATTGGTTCTACCATAATTGGATTAAGTGGATATAAACCTTTAAGCCCACCGTCATCAAACATTGGATAAATAAATGAATTGTCATCTATGAAAAGTTTTGTAATTACTTTATAGATAAACTGATAAGGTGTCATTACCTCATTTGGCTTGTGCTTTAAAATAAAAGACAGCTTTCCGGTTTTATCAGTCACTGTCTTATCGTTTTCGTTTTTAATATGTCTAGGTTTTAGTTTGGCGCATTGGCTTGCTATTCTATCAATGGCAATCTTTACTACATCAGATTTTGAGATGTTTGTTCCAAATGAAACTTGTGGAATATTAAGTTCGCTTATAAATTTGAAGGGCTGTTCTGAGCCTTGTTTTTTCTTTCTTTTAAATATGGCCATTGCGACCTCCTTGATTAAATCATGTTTTCAAAATCCAACTTATATCTATTTAAAACAGCATAAGCAATTATAAGTGCTACTGTTCCATCAATTCTTTTATATCTTGAGTTTAATTTTGATGGTTGGATGTTTCCATTAACATCTACTTTTGCTTGTGTATTTGATAAACACCATTTTAGAATTGGATTGTTGTTATAGACAACTTTGTTATTCTTTAAATCAGCTTCAAGTTGTTTCATTGGTTCTGATAAAGAATAAACTCCTTGTCTGACTTTTTCCATATTAAAACCTAACTCCTCCATTTCTTTAATCCAATAAAGACTATTCCATGGATCGTATCCTACCCAAAGTGGTCTAATGTTATATGTCCTTATCATATTCATAAACCACTGAGTAACAAGTGAAAAATCGTTCTGGCTTCCATCCGTTACTGTAATCAGACCTTTTTGCACCCAAATATCATAAGGTGCATTGTCCTCCTCTTTACGCTTTAGAATGACATCACTTGGCATAAAAAATTGAGTAATAACAAACTTTTTATCACCTTTCATTAGTAATAGAACAGCTGCCGTTAAATCCGTTGTGCTTGAAAGGTCAACACCACCAATTGCATAACTATCTTTTAAATCTTCAATATTAAAGGTTTCATTATTATTAAGATCATCAAAACTCAACCATGAGCCTTGTTCTAATTGTTTAATATTAAAATCCTTTGATAGCATTGTTACTCTTGTTCCAAGATCGTGCTTTGATTTGTTCATTAAATCTTCCAAGTAGGAATATGTCTTAATTGAACCTATGCTTGGGTTAGATTTTTGCCATGTTCTTTTATCTTGATATATTTCATCAACTGAATCTTGTGTATATAACCAAGGTAGCACTCTTTCATCTTGGATTTCACCTTTGATCATTTTCCTAACATAATCCAGCTTATTATCTAAAAAACCACCGACAGTGTTTCCTTCAGTGGTTATGATAAATATAAGTGGTTCTGATTTTGTTGATTGGCTTTGTTTAATCGCATCATAAACTTTACTATCTGTCATTTCATGCACTTCATCAATACAGCCAACCTCGATGTTATAGCCATCCTTATTTCTTGATTGAGCAGATAACTTTTTTATCTTGTTTTTGGTCTTTGGTGAGTAAATATGAAAAATGTTTTTTTTGCTTCTTTTCTCATTCGATAGAGCTTTTGATTGTTCTCTCATATTGTTAATTTCTTCAAATAAGATGTTCGCTTGTTCTGTTGTGTTAGATGCACATACAATATCAACTCCACCTTTTGATAAGAAAAACTCAGCTAAGTCAATACCTGCAATAAAGGTAGTTTTACCATTCTTTCTTGCTACTAATAATAAAACCTCATTAAACCTTCTTAAGTTTGTATCAGCCATTTTAAATCCATAGGCTACCTGAAGGACTGCTTTTTCCCAAAGTTCTAATATAAATGGCTCACCATTAAATGGACTTTTAGTGTGTTTGCAGAATGTCTCAATAAAATCAATTCTTATTTTGCCTGGTTTTTCATCAAATGTATATCTAGGATTATTTAAATCCTCAATTAAACCTTCTAAAACTGTGAGTAGTTCTTTACCAACTAATATCTCGCCTTCTTGAATTTGCCTATAATACTCTTTTAAATAATTCACTATTCTAACCTTTTCATGAATTCGTCAAATTCATCATTGTCATCTATCATGTTTTTACCCATGATTGTATTAAGAGTTTTAATAACATTTCCATAGCTATTAACTAACTTTGTATAGTATTTTGCAGCTTCAGTTTGTCTTTGAGTTCCCTTTGATGAAATTTGAACTGCACCATACTTTCTTATTTGTTGCTGCAAGTTTTCTAATTGTACTCTCATAAATGCTGCTTCGTTTAGAAGATTATCCACTAGTTCTGCTTTGGTTGGATCAACTGATGAAAAAAGCGACCTTAGTCGCTCATACTCAATTTGTACATCTTTAATTTTGCTCATTAACTAATCCTCCTCTAGTAAGGGTCTAGGAACTACCAATACCGGACCAACCAAATCAACCCCAAGTATCAATTTTGCTAACTTGTTGTATTCCATATCTTTCAATAATCCCTCTTCATTACATACAATAAAATTGTCTTGCCAATATGTCGGATACATTTCAATTAACCCTTCCACATTCGTTTGTAGTTCTTTTAGATTGAAATATTTTTCTTTTGGTTTTACTGTTTTAATGGTTCCATCAGTCGCTATTAATAAGGCAAAGTTTGCATTTTTAGTTGCTTGGAATATTCTAAGTGGTACAACTATTTTTTCATTACATTCATTACAACAAATATCAGCTTTAATTGGTGATGGATTGTTTACATATTCATTAAATCTTTTATCGCAAATATCACAATTCTTTTCTTTGATAATTTCAAACTTATCTTCTTTTGGTACAAGTGCCAATCCACCCCAGGTACCATGTATTTGACCTATTCCATCGATTGCATATACTATTCCAACTTTACCACTATATTGTGGTTCATTTTTCATTGAGATGATTTTTATCTTATCACCAACGCTAATCATAAACTTACCTCTAATGGATAGTATTTAGTTGGGAAGTAGTTGTCTCTAATTACAAATTTTTCAACTTCATTTATTCCTAATTCTTGTAATTGTTCTTTTGTTGATTCAGAGTTTATTTCTTCTCTTACTAATTTAATATCTTCAGTAAATCCTAAATCAAATATTCTACCATCTTTTGCATATGCAACTAATACATAAATTTTTGTTGGTTTCATTTTTTTTACACCCTTAACTTCCAAAGTAGATAATTCCACTTTCTAACTCTTCGCCATCATGTAACATTTCAATGATGCTTATGATTTTTCTATAATCACCATGTTTATCACCTTCAACGAAGTCCCACCACATTGTTCTTAAAACTTCTCTTTTTTCTTTTGGTCCTATTGAACCAAGTTTACTTTGATAAAGTTCATGGTCATAAATTTCCGCTTCTTTATTAAAGGCTTCTTTTAATTTTAACCATAACTCGTGTGCTATCTTATAATCCTTATTGCTTGCGCCATCAGTAATCTCATCGAGTGAAGTTTCACTGTAACCTCTAAAGCAAACTTTAGTCTTTTTATTTCTTAAAATTTCATCTAGTGTTTTCCATTCATAATTATAATTAATCATTTTTACTACCTCCTCTTTTTCATACACATATTACCGTATAAGGACTTCTATATCAACTCAATTCAAAACTATAATTTATTATAATTTTTGATGCTTTTTACAAAAGAAAAAGCCACCATTAGTGACTTATTTTTAACCATTCTTAAAATGTAAAATCAGATTTTCAAAAATACCGCCTCGTGTTTTTTAATTGCCCCCCCATGCGGTACCCATCGTCACTTGTTAAAAGCTTATGAGGGGGGTATGGTACTTAAAATTTTTGAAAAATCCTATAAATTTGTTGTAATAGTTAACCACTTTTTAGAGTTTTTAAGATTTTTGGTTTAGAAAAAAGGCAGTACTGACTGGTGATGCATTTGTTTGGGATAGGGCAGTTACTACGATGCCCTTATCCTACAAACGACATGCGTCAGCAGTGGAAGGAACTTCATATATATAAGGCCTATTTTCCACTTTTCTTGTTTTGGTGAATAAAGGGCATTTATCCCTATTTTCGCTTTCCGAATTTTTAGTGAGTGAAGCAGATGTTTTCCCTATATTCCATCTTCACTTTTTTTTGAAACAACACCACGATTATTTATATATTCATCACTAAATTCACTAATTCTATTTTTAATCGTTTTATCTGTTACGCCTAAATATTCAGCCAAAGTAGATACTCTACAAGTTCCATCTTCTTCTAAATTAATATCAAAGGCATTATCAAATTCTAACTTTCTAGATTCCGGTGTTTGTTTCCTTTTTCCACTCTTGGTTAAGTTATGTCTCGGATCACCTGAAGCATAGTTTTTGGCAAGTAATCCTTCTTTATCTACTATATGGATTGGATAATCAAACCAAAAGTTAACTGGTGTGATATTTCTAAACTCTCTTAGACTACTTTCAAGACGCCAAGCAGTCATATTCTGATCGTCTAAATATGCTTGTTTAAACTCATCCTCTAAAATAAGATCAATGATATCAAGCAGTGAATCTGGATCTCTTGCGAACACTCCTGAACCAGATGCACGATCCATTGCTCTTTTAAATCCTTGTTCACCCTTGGAATGATGGTGAGAATAAATAACCGCTACACCTGTTTTTAAACAAAGCTTATCGAATAAATTAGTAAACTTTGCCATGTCGGTTGCTTTGTTTTCATCGCCAGTTATCACTTTATAAATAGGATCAATAATAACTACATCAAAACCACGACCATTAACTCTCCTGATTAAGGTTGGCATTAGCTTATCAAGAGGCATTGATTTACCTCTTAAATTCCAAACATACAAAGATTCATCGTCTTCAGGTTCTATGCCTAGTCTCTTATAAATTTCAACAAACCTATTAATACAACTTGCTGAGTCTATTTCCAGATTGACATATAGAACTCTTGATTTTTTACATTTAAAACCTAACCATTCTCTACCTTTAGCAAGCGCAATAGCAAGTTGCATCAACAAAAAGCTCTTACCGGCCTTAGATGAACCAGATATCAACATCTTGTGTCCCTTCCTTAAAATACCCTCTACTAACTCTGGTGCTAATGGTGGTAACTTTTCCAATACTTCTTTTGTTAAAGTTATAGTTTTTGGAAATCCATCTTCATCTAGCTCCTCATCCATTAAAACAACCCCACTATTTTTCTTTACTTCTTCTTTTTCCATTTTTCTTTCCTCCTTTTGATAAAATATTTTTCCTTTCATAGGTTAATGGCAAGCAAGTAGTGAAATTCCTTAGTTTTTTTAGAAAATTCCTATATTTTCACATTTTTAGTAACTAAAACAGATAATCCAACTACCTCTTCAATGGTTAATGGCAAACAGGGTACTGTTTTGCCGGTTAATTTTGAATTTTTGTTAATTTTATGTGTTTTAACAACTTAAATAGATAACTTCACCACTTCCTCAATGGTTAATGGCATGAAGATTGTTGTTTTGCCAAGATTTAGTGAATTTTATTAATTTTTAAAATAAAAAAAGCGATCTAACTCAAATTTTGAGCTAAACCGCTATATACATTTATTTAATTGTTTTATTTTATAAACCTTCGTTAATAACTTTTATGCGACTAAAATGCTTTCATGTAAATTATTAATGACATGTACTAAAATATCAATATTGTCTTCAAATAAATCCACAACATCAAAATTATTAAACGGTACTTTTTCAACTAAATCTTGTCTAGTAATATCTCCATTTTGTTGAACATAATTAATAATGCTTTTTACGAACTCTTGTTGTTTAGAAGTTAATATGTTTGAATCTAAGTATTGGCTAAATTTCGCATTTATTGCCGCTTGTTCTATTCCAACAATACTTCTTATAAATGCTGCTAAGTTTTCTTCTTTTGTCACTTTGAAATAATCATCTTTTGTACCTAGTTCTTGCCATAAAATTCGTTCGAGTTCTTTTAGATCATTGGCATCTATTTTATCTAACATCTTAATTTTAATAATTGTTTCATTTGCATCATTAGACAGTAAATAGTCAATAACCTTTTCTTCATATGTTTTAAAATCTAAAATATTAACATCTTTAGTTCCTTGATCAATAAGTTCATCTTTAAAATCGGTAGAATAAATGCCTACTTCATCAGTTATATATTGAATTAAATATCTTAATTCATTTCTTAAGTGTTCAAGAGTTTCAAGATTTGCTTTATTCCAATAAGTTTGTGTGGTAACTTCTTTTAATAAGTCTTTCTTCTCTGCAACTTGTGGGATACTTAATCTCTCAAGAAGTGTTTGTGATATCCTTACTACTTGCTCAATTGCTCTTTTAGCAACTATATCATCTGATAAATGTGAAAGCATAATGTAAAATACTTTTAGGTCAAACACTTTAGCTGATTCGATATCTTTATCACTATCAACTAATAAGGTTAACTTGTTTTTAACTTCTTGAATATCATATTTGGATAGATAAGCCCATTTGGCTTCAACAGAATATTTATCTACTATTGGTAAGTTATCTCTTACTAAAATACGGTCTCTATTAAAGTTTCTTATTGTTTGATATAACTCTGTTTTAATCATTTCATAATATGTTTTATGGAACTCATTTCTTTGATTCTCTTCTTTTTGTAGTTCAAACAATAAATCTAGTTTCATTTGGAATACTTTTTGTGTTACTGATAATCCTTGATTAACTTTTCTACCTTCAGGATTTATTTCAAAGAAACTAAAGTTATCACAAAAATCAAAAATATAAAATACGTCTTTGTGTTTTAAGTGTCCATAAATATCATTTGACTTGCGTGTTCCTCTACCAATCATTTGTACAAATTTAATTTTTGAATATATACGTTTGAAAAACACTAAATTTAAAATATCAGGAACATCAATACCTGTATCAAGCATATCAACGGACACCGCAATTTGTGGCAATTTTTCTCTTACCGTAAAAGTATCAATAATATTTTGAGCGTAAGTTACATAGTTATCAACGAGCTTGCAGTACTCTGGCCCAAGTTCTGGATATAATTTTTCAAATCTTTTAACAATAAGTTCGGCATGATTATGATTAAAAGCAAATATAATTGTTTTACCAATCATATCACCACTATTAACCCTTAATCCTTCATTCATTAAAGATTGCAATACTAAATCAACAGTATTATCGTTATATATTTTCTTAAAGAAATCAGCACCACTTAATTCTGTAGGTAGTTCACCTTCAGGTGTTAAGAATGTTTTTTCATACTCTTCTTTTTCTTCATCTGATAAATCACTATATTTAACACCTTGTTTTAAGAATTTAGTTGTTCGATCTAAAACAGTATATCCTACTAAATAGTTATCTTTAACAGCTTCATCCATATCATAATTAAAAGTAGGTAACCCTTCTTCTAAATCAAACGTTGAATAAGTTGATCTTTCTATCTCATCTCTTGGTGTTGCTGTTAAACCTACAAGTAGTGAATCAAAATAAGTGAATATTGCTTTATATTTATTAAAAATAGATCTATGTGCTTCATCTATAATAATTAAATCAAACCTACCAATACCAAAAACTCTATCATCACCATCTATCATATTAATCATTGTTTGATATGTTGAAAATACCAATCTTGCATTTAAATCTGGTTTTTTATCTCTATCAGATAAAACTGAGATTGTTAAATTTGGTAATAATTGGTTAAAGTTTCTCTTTGCTTGAGTAACTAAAGCTGTTCTATCAGCTAAAAATAAAACATTTTTTATCCATCTATTTCTTTGTAGTAATTCAACTAACGAGATAGCAGTTCTTGTTTTGCCTGTCCCTGTTGCCATAACAAGTAAGGCTTTTCTTCTTTTATTGTTAAATGATTCAGCAACGCTTGTTATAGCCATTTTTTGGTATGGTCTATCGGTAATTTCATCTTTAATTGTTAAATCAGAAATTGCTCCTCTTCGTCTAAGCTGCATCATATATTCAAGCTCTTTAATATTATGGAAACCAAAGACTTGTCTTGCTGGATACCCTAATTGGTCAATAACCCAAATTTGATAACCGTTTGTGTAATAAACAATTGGAAGATATCCATATTCTTTTTGTAGACATTTAGCATATAGTAATGCTTGTTCTTTCCCTTTAATCGGTGATACACTAGTTTTCTTAGCTTCTACAACTGCCAAAGGTTTTCCATCACTACCATATAAAACATAATCAACAAAACCAATGCCTTGAGCATTTGGCATACCCTCTACTTTAATTTCAACTCCAGCTTTTTCTGGAAGTTTAATATTATCTTTATCTAAAACCTTCCATCCAGCCTCTCTTAAATATAGATCGATATAAATTTTGCGTGTTTGAGCTTCGCTTATATTAACACCAACACCTAAAGTTGAATGTTTGTCTATTTTTTCTTTTAGAGAACTTACGAGTTGTTGATTTAAATCAACATCTTTATCAGCAGGAATTGTTTTAGTTGTTTTTACTAATAGTGATTCATCAAATAAAGGATATGACTTGATTAAATCGAGTTTAATTAATAACTCGCCTGTAAATATGTGCAGTTGTTTTAAAGATAACAAAGCTTCTTTTTGACTAACTTCTTCATTATGAATCGCAATATTGCCAACTTTTCTTATATAGTGAAGCGCATTTATCATTGAAGAGTCATTAATAAAGTTTGTAAAATCTTCTGATGATACAAGTTCAAATAAAGAACTTCTTTGTGGAACGGTACCGTTTCTTAGTTGATAAACTAGTTTGACTAAATATTCAAGTGATTTTCTAGATTGACCTGCACTAAGATCAGGACGCGACAAAACAAAAGATTCTGCATCTTTACAGAAAGAATATAAGTCATTAAGATTATTTATTTCTTTAATATAATCAAAATTCATGGCGTCACTTCCTTTTTTAATAATTTTTATCTTTATAAATCTATTTTATCTGAGTTCTCTCAGTAATTTTAAAACTTCAAATTTCAATTTGTCGACTTGTTGGACAAATGTAGCAAATTGGCTTTGTAGTTTGATTGGAGGTACAATTATTGGTAAGTTTCTAATTGTTTTCAATCCGATAAATTTTTGTGTTCCACCTTTTTTCAAATCTTCAAAGTGAAGATTCATCTGATCTGAATTTAAAACATACTTGATAAATGTATTCTCTACTAACTTAGTATTAAACTTTATTAAAGCAACATTTTTTATAGCAAAATCTCGTTCTTTTCTTACTATAATAGCACCGCCAACTGTCCCAATCATTGGCATTAATATATCACCATTATCAACTTTAGATCTTTTATTGATGTTTTGATAATCTTCCTCACATATCAATTGTGCTGTAGAATAGTCTATATTACCATTTGATATATTTTTAGAGGTGATTAACGGATACCCTACATTATAATACTTCGGTGAGTCATGAGTTCCATCTCGTACATCACATACTTCATCAAGAAATTTTAGCTTCCATTCTTTATCATTTTTAATCGGATTGCCAAACATCTCAACAAATCGGGATTTGATAAGTTGGTCATACTCTTGAATTTGTTTAGTTTTCATTTCAATAATTAATTCTATTTTTCCTAATTGTTTAACAATATTGATTTGATCTTCCATATCAATTAAAGAGAAACTCATTTTACTAAGGTGTGATGGTCCAAAATTCAATTGTGCAGATCCAGTTATTTGTCTGGCTAACTGTTTCTTGAAAGCTTGAGATTTTAAAAAATACATGAAATAATTTATATCTAAAACTTCTCTATCAAGAGATTTAAATCTAATTGTACTAGTGTTCATGCATAATGGTAAGTGTTCCGGTTTTACAAATCCCATTTTTTTATCAAAATAATCTACTTTGATTCCTGAACTTGCAATAATTAAATCTCCTTCATCACATAAAAAGTGTTTGTATTTTCCATATGCTTCTTCTTCAGATATATATCTTTCTGATGTTGATAAATCTAAATTCCCATTAACTAAATTAGCTACATTTAGGAGTTTTACTCCCTCAGTTGTATATTGATAATTTCTAACTCCTGGTCCTTCTTGAAAAAATAATAATTTAGGGATTTTTACTCTATTTTTCATTAAGCTCACCCCTACAAATCTAAATTTGTAAGAGCAAAATCATCCTATAAATTTCTTGTGTGAGTTTTTTACGTTATTTTGATTTACCATTGCATACTTCATTGTTGTATCAATTTGTTGATGTCCTAATAGTTGTTGCACCTGTTCAATTGGCATTCCTTTGTCTATTGCCCTAGTGGCCATAGTACGTCTAAACTTGTGTGGATGTATATTATCAAATCCTAAACTTCTGCCTAATTTTCTTATACTTATTTCCACTCCACTAATCTTTAATCTTGCATGTGGTTTGTTTAAAGTAACGAATAATGCCTTTGTTGAGTCATTTCTTTCTTCAAGATACTTCATCAAATGCAGTTTTGTCTTAGCATCAAAATATACTTTTCTTTCTTTATCTCCTTTACCATAAACAATACATTCTCTTTCATTAAAGTTAATGTCAGCGATATCTAAATTTACAAGTTCGCCTACTCTTATTCCGGTTGAATACAACATATCAATAATTGCGAGGTCTCTATTACTTTTACACGCATCTCTAATAATCTCTATTTCTTCATCTGAAATTATTTCTTTAACTGTTGTTCCTACTTTGATTTTTCTAATTCTGCGAACAGGGTTTTTAAGGATATGATTTTCCTCTTCTAACCAAGAAAAGAAGCTTGATAGGTTTCTTCTAACATTATCAATGGTGACTTTACTGCAATTATTAATTAATTGATAGTCTTTTAAATATTCTCTGACAATTTCTGTTGTTATTTTTCTAATAGGTGTGTCTAAGATACTTAACATTTTCTCAATAGTTGATTGATAATAACTAATTGTTCTATTTGAACAACCTTCGACTTGTTTAGCTGATAAAAACATAGTTAAATATTCATTATTTTCAATTACTTCTTCTTCATTAATTTCATACTCTAGCCTTTTTACTAAAGATTCTTGTAATTGTTTCATTTGAGTGACATTTAAATAATCACTCATATCATTTAAAATTATTTCGATTTGATTCTGCATATGATACGCTCCTTTTTTAATAGGAAGTATATCAAATATATAAGATTTTATCCAAAATACTCTTGCATTAATGAATCAAATAGCGTTTGTGACTCATCGAGTGATTTTTGAACTTCAAATTTCAATTTGTCGACTTGTTCAACAAAAAGAACATATTCATCTTGCAAATGTCTATCAGGTACAATAGTTTTCACTTTTGCGAGTTCTTTAGCTTGAATAGCCATTTTCACACCTGACCCATTATCTAATTGTCGTTCCAGTATTCTTTCTAAAAGGTGCAGCAGAAACTTACCATTTACAGAACCCTTCGGCTTAATCATCATTAGCGAGGGATGAATTATCCCTCGAGGAGCATCATTTGGCAATATATGGCATTCTCCTATTGTTCCTCTACAACTTACGATTAAATCTCCCGGTCCCACTTCAAATCTACTTAATTCATTATATTTTTTTAGATCCACATATCTTCTATCAACATAAATATTTTTACGTATGGCATGTTTTTGCTCATAAACCATACAATATCCATCATCTTTTGACACAAAATAATCATTCTTTAAAGCACTTCCGAAAGGTCCAATGTTCATTTGTGTTACGAAATCATTAAATACTCCAATTCTATACCTTTTTTCATTTGTAAAAATGTCTCCAAACATCTCAACAAATCGGGATTTTATAAGTTGATCATACTCTTGAATTTGTTTTTTTCTGCTCTCTATTATATTTTCAATTACCTTAAGTATATTAGCAATTTCTAATTGTTTCTTCCTATTTGGAACAGGAACGCTAAATTCTCTCAATATGGTTAGGTTTATATTATTTTGTGCTACCCCTCTCCCTATGCTATTGACATGTAAATGCAGTGATTTTAGAAAATAATAAAGATATTCTAAATCAACTTTATCATCTCTTAGTGTCAATCCAGCAATTGCTTGATTTGTAGTTACATCGATATTTGTAATACAAACCTCCCCTAAAGTTGCAAATATCGTATACAGTATGCTCCCTTTTTCAATCATTTTTGCTGATGAATTATTCAAGCCTTCTTTCGTAATAAATTCTGTTGTTTTATTAAGAAATTTTGACTCAATATCACCTATTTTAACCCATGGTATATCGCCATTTTCCCAATATTTTGATATATTACGGGAGGGAGTTCCACCAGCTTGTATTTTGCATAAGTCTCCTAATTTAATATTCATAGTTTTAGCCCTACAAATCTAAATTTAGAAGTGATTTAAGCTCATTTTTAAGAACTTCAATTTCATCATCTAAAGAATCAATTCTATCCATAATTACTGCAGGTGAATCATATTCAATTTTTTCATACTCAACTTCTAAGTATTTATTAATAGATAAGTCATAATCGTTAGCAATTATTTCTTTTTTATCAACAAAGAATGATTTATCAAGCCTAGTTCTATTTTCTTCTAGGTCTAAATTATGGAATCTATTAATAATATCATCAATATCATTTTGTTCTATTGGACTTCTTTTGTCATCTAATGTATAACCATCAGCTTCCATATTATAAAACCATACCTTATCAGTCCCACCAGTGTTTGTTTTGGTGAAAATGATAATTGCCGTTGAAACACCGGCATATGGTTTAAAAACACCGCTTGGCATAGATATAACAGCTGTTAGTTTATGATTATCAATTAGCTCTTTTCTAATTGCCTTATGTGCATTACTAGAGCCAAATAAAACGCCATCAGGAACAACTGATGCTGCTCTACCTCCAACTTTTAACATTCTAAGCATAACTGCTAAAAATAAGAGTTCTGTTTTCTTTGTTTTGGTTACTGCTAAAAGATCTTTAGATACGGCTTCGTAGTCTAGACTTCCTTTAAATGGAGGATTGGCTAAAATTAAAGAGAACTTATTTGATGTTGTATTTTCCTCTGAAAGTGAATCTTGGTATTTAATATCTGGTTGATCAACACCATGAAGCATCATATTCATTGCTCCAATTCTAAGCATTGTCTGATCAGTATCATAGCCACTAAACATAGTTGTTGTATATTTGCTTTGATGTTCAGCTTTAAGCAATTCCTTAGAATAGTGTTCGTTTATATATCTTGCTGATTCAACAATAAAACCTGCACTTCCCATTGCTGGATCCACAATAACATCATTTAATGTTGGTTTCATCATTTCAACCATCATACGAATAATATGTCTTGGGGTTCTAAATTGTCCATTTTTTCCACTAGATGCTATTTTAGCAAGTAAATACTCATAAACATCACCCATCATATCTTTGTTGTTAAGGTCAAGATCATCTAATCCATCTACTACTTTTACAAGTACTCTAGGAGTAGGAACCATAAACACGGCATCATTCATATATTTAGAAAAAGCTGTGTCTTTTCCATTGTTAATTTGTTTAATAAAAGGAAATACTTTATCTTTAACTGTATTAAATAATTCTTGTGGTTCAAAATGTTTAAATACACTCCATCTAAGATTGCTATATGGTTCATCGATGTTTTCTTTTTCATCAACATAATTTCCTGAATCAAATAACAAATTCTTTGGTTGAACACCTAAAGCATGCGCATTTCGTTCTTTCTTTATTTGATTATCATCTAAAAGCTTAATAAATAATAAATAAGTTACTTGTTCAATAACTGAAAGAGGATTGGTCAATCCGCCTGTCCAAAATGTCTCCCATATTCCATCAATTTTGTTTCTAACTTCACCAGTAATCATTTTTTTCCTCCTAATGTATTAATATCGTTACTAACGAATAAATCATTTAGTTTTTTCTTTGCTTTGATAGTAGGATTAAATTTACCTGTTTCCCATCTATTTACAGTCACAAAAGAAACACCAAGCATATCAGCTAGTTCTTTTTGGGATATAAATAGTTTTTCTCTAAGCAATTTAATTTTTTTTGAGTATTCCATTGAATATTCTCCTAATCATATTATTAACATTATTATAGCACTTTTTATATAAAAATATAAGGTTGTTTAAATTTATTTAAAAATATAATGAAATTTTATCAAATTTAGTAAAATTATCCGCCAATTTACGCCATGAAGGGATGTCAGCCTGTCACTTAAATATTAAAAAGTAATCGTTAAATTGTAGGGTAATCGTTAAATTGTAATAGTTGAAAATTAAAAAAACCTAAAAGTTGATACTTTTTAGGTCTTGGTATGGTCGGTCAAGTTATAAGTGGAAATGGAATAAGGGGATGTATTCCCTATCTTCAAAATAAAAAAAGTTTGACACAAATTGTATCAAACAAATTTCTAATATGGTGCGGGTGACAGGAATCGAACCTGCACTCCGAAGAACTAGATCCTAAGTCTAGCGCGTCTGCCAGTTTCGCCACACCCGCATACCATGCTAGAATATAATAGCATAATGTTACAGTATTTGCAAGTGTTTTTTGTAAATTTTACCCGGCTTTCTCATTCTTCTCGTTATTTTATTCTTCCTTTTTCTTTCATCCAATCAATGGTATCTTTTACAGTATCATTGATATCACGAGGAAGATATCCTAGTTCTTTTGTTGCTTTTTCGTGGCTGAAATTAGAATTTGATAACAAGGTATACAAGGAATAACTAGTATAAAGTGGTGGTTTTTTTCTAATCTTATAATACAATTCAGCAAGTGGAGCTGTTAGTTTAGCAAACCAAATTGGTAAAATTGTCTTAATTGGTTTTCTTGTTGAAAAGGGAGCAATCATTTTGACTAAATCTCGAATGCTGATGTACTTATTTGATAAAATATAGCATTCTCCCCTTTTCCCTTTTTCAATGGCTTGAATAATTCCTTCAGCAACATCTCTTACATCAACAAAGTCATAACCACCATTGACTAAAGCTGTTAATTTTTTATTGAAATAATCCAGTACTAGTTGTGTTAAATGACCCCTTCCGTAGTCATAAGGTCCTATGATTCCTGCAGGATGAATGACAACTGCATCTAATCCTTTTCTTGCTTTCTCTAAAACATAATTAGTTGCCATCGCTTTTGTTTTTGCATATTCACCTTTTACTAAGTCGGGATTAAATTCATCCACCTCAACAATCGTCTCTCCTTTTTTTAATTCTGGAATAGCATGCACACTACTGATATAGATCAATTTATTCGCTTTGTATTCAATAGCTTTATCAACCACATTTTTAGTACCATTTACATTTACATCATAAACGAGTTTTGATACTCGACTCGCAATCGAAATTAATCCCGCACAGTGAATCACTACAACTTGAGAATCCTCGCTATTAGCAAATAGCGGGTCTAAATCTTCCCGATTACAAACATTTCCAAAAAATATTTTGCACTCGAATTCTTCTAATCTTTGTGGATTTTCGTTTGGCAACACTAAAGCTCTAATTTCAACTTCTTCTGAACTTAGTTTCTTTACAATAGTATAACCAAGATGTCCATTTGCACCAGTGATAACATAGATGCGTTTCATAATTATCCCCCCTATATTATAAACTTATCAAAAAAAGTGGTATATATTTATATTATACCACTCTTAATCAAAATTAAGCCCCAATACATTTAAGTTAATATGACAATTTTTGGATAATTATCATTTATGATAAAGGTAAGACAGTTCCTTGATAGCTTGTCTCGATATATGTTTTAATCTTTGGTTGTGATAAAGCAGCTATTAAAACTTTAATGCATTCAGCTTGTTCATTTCCCTCTTTCACAGCGATAATATTTCCATAAGTAGCTGCTGCTACACTTAAAGCATCTTCTTGACCTAATAACTTATCTAAGGAAACATTAGCACTAACTGCATAATTACCATTAATAACGGCATAATCTACTTCTACTAATTGCGCTGGTAGTGCCGCTGCTTCAAATGGCAAAATCTCAACTTGATGTGGATTACTTGTAATATCTTTACTTGTTATCAATAATCCTTTACTTTGGTCTACTTCAATAATTCCCAGTGCTGTTAATAATAATAAAGCTCTTGCATAATTCGTTGTATCGTTAGGCACCGCTATTGTAGCTTTTTCTTTAATGGCTGTTAAAGAATTACTTTTACCTGCATACACTCCTAATGGTTCATAATGAACAGCAAAAACAGAAACCAAATTAGTGTTTTGTTCCTCATTAAAACTATTTAAATAAGGTAAATGTTGAAAGAAATTGGCATCAAGTTCGCCTTCTTGTAATGCAACATTAGGTAAAACATAATCATTATAAACCTTAATCTCTAACTTATAACCTTGTTCTTCAATATATTGACGTGCCTGTTCTAATATTTCAGCATGAGGACTTGCAGATGCTCCAATCACTAAAACCTTATCATCAATTTTGTTTTTACTACATCCTGTTAATAATACTACTAAAATGAATAACCATAAACCTAAAATTTTTTTCATGTTTTTCTCCTTTTTATTTTTTATCTATTTTTTTTGCAATCATATCAAATATGACTTGAATTACCTGAACAATTATCACAATAAAAACTAAAACCACGAGCATTGTTTTGGTGTCAAAACGATAATAGCCATTTTCAATAGCAATATTACCTAAACCACCACCACCAACTGCTCCACTTAAAGCACTATAACCGATTAACATAATAATCGTAATCGCTAATCCTCTAACAAGAGAGGGAATCGCTTCTACTAAATAAACCTGAAAAATAATTTCAAAGTTATTACACCCAATGCATTTTGCTGCTTCGATAACCCCTTTATCCACTTCATTCAAAGAAGTTTCTGTTAGTCTCGCTACAAAAGGAATCGCTCCTATAGCAAGGGGAATAATCATTCCTCTCACACCAATCGAAGTTCCAATTATTGCCCTCGTAAAAGGAATTAATGCGATTAATAAAATGATAAAGGGAATTGATCTGCCTAAGTTGATAATGATATTTAGACCCTTATGAATCGTTTTATTAGGAAATAACCCATCCTTTTCTGTAGCTAAAACCAAAACACCGATTGGCACACCCACTAAGTATGCAATAATTGTTGAAAAAGCAACCATTAATAATGTATCAACAATTCCTTGAAAAATATCAACTCGTTGTAATATTTCAATAATTTGACTCATTAGATTATCAACTCCTTTCCTAATAACATCTTCGTAATATCACTTTGTGGATTATTTAAAACCTCTTCCACTGTTCCTTCTTCAACAACCTTACCATAATTTAAGACTGCTACCTTATCACATACGTTTTTTATCACACCGATTTCGTGAGTAATAATAATAATCGTTACATGATAATGTTCGTTAATTTCTTTAATTAATTTTAAAATTTGTTTGGTTGTTACCGCATCAAGAGCACTCGTCGGTTCATCAAATAACAACAAAGAAGGATTGGTCGCTAATGCTCGAGCAATAGCTACTCTTTGGCGTTGTCCTCCTGATAATTTTGAAGGATAAACTCGTTCTTTACCCTGTAATCCGACAAATTGAAACAATTCACTCACCCGAGCAGAGATTTTTTCTTTCGGCTCTTTTCTGATTTTTAATGGAAAACTAATATTATCATAAGCATTTCGTTGCATCAATAAATGATATCCTTGAAAAACAACACCAATGTTACTTCTAAATTTTCGCAAATCATTTCCCGATAATTTAAAAATATCCTTAGCCTCAATCTCAACACTACCTGAATCAGGTTGCTCTAATGTCGACAAACAACGGAGTAATGTAGACTTCCCAGCCCCTGACAGGCCAATAATGCCATAAACTTCTCCTTTTTGAATATCTAAATTAACATGATCTAATGCCATAATCGTTTCTTCATTTACACTGAAACTTTTCGTCAGGTTTTTTATTTTAATCATACATTTCCCCTCCTAAAGCAAAAAAAATCTCGTCCTTATACAAAAGGACGAGATATAATATTTCCCGTGATACCACCTTAATTCATCATTACTTTACAGTAATAACCTCATCTAGTACTTGATTTTAAAAATCGCCATACTATATCACAATAACGGGTGAACCCGACATAATCTAATATTTAAACTCAACTATGCAACTCCGAGGCCATCTTCAATCATCTTCTTCTATGCTTGCTTTCACCTAATCAAGCTCTCTAGTAATAGTTTCCAATCATTTACTCTTCTCTTCAATGTTTTTATATTTATGTAATTGTTGTCACCATTCTATCACAAGAAAAAAGACTTGTCAAAAAGAAAAGGTTTTCTTTTTGATTTTTAAGAGTTTTTTTGTTGTGATAATGCTTATGGTAATTGATGACCACTTGATAAATAAAGCGAATACCACTCTTCTCTTGTTAATCTTATCTTTTTTGCCTTTGTTATTTCTTGCAAGTGCTTTACACTAGTCGTTCCAATAATCGCTGTGATATTAGCAGGATGGCGTAAAATCCAACTAATAGCAATTGCATTTTTTGTTACTTGATATTTTTTTGCTAGAATCTCCAATTTTTCATTTAATGGTTCATAGTTAGGATTGTCGATGAAACTACCTTCACTCCAAGAAGCCATTAAACTTGACCATGATTGAAGTGAAATATCATGTAACATACAATATTCAATTAATCCACTGGAATGATCAATTGCTTCTTTTTCACTCATATTCACAAAGATTCCTTGGTTAATCATATGAGAATGAACCAAGCTAAACTGTAATTGATTGTATTTTATTGGTTGTTTTACAAACTTCCTAAAGAGTTCTATTTGATAAGGATTCATATTGGAGACACCAAATTCCCTTACCTTTCCAGAAAGATACAATTCAGTAAAGGCCTCATCAACCTCCTGATAATCAATTAAAGCATCTGGACGATGAAGTAATAAAATATCAATATAATCCGTTTTTAAAGCTTTTAAACTGCGCTCAACTTGATTTAAAATATGTGTTTTTGATAAATCATAATATCCCTTGCAAATCCCACATTTGGTTTGTATCTTAATTTTGCTTCTTAAATCGGAATTTCTATTAAGAATTTCACCAAATATTTCTTCACCTTTACCCGCACCATAAATATCAGCATGATCAAACAAGATAATTCCTTCTGCTACCGCCTTTTTAACAAGCCTTTCTGCTTGATTGATATCTAGTTTTGCTAGTCGCATACAGCCTAAAGCGATTTGTTTATCCATATAGAACTCTCCTTCATATAAAATGGTTATAACATATTTAAATTTAGTTGTCCACAATTTTAGGACAACTCAAAATATATATTTTAAAGTTAAATTTCGAACCCTTGGTACGAGAAATTACAAAGCTATTAAGTGTTGTAAAAATTTATCTTAAATAGAATTTCACATAATTGATAAACCACCTCACAATGAAAAAATCGCCTTGTTAGGTGATTTGTTCAAATATTTAGTTTACTAATTAAAAATTTTTATGGCACCACCTTTAACACAAAAGATATAGCTAAAAAGTAAGCATTTGACTAAAACCGCTAAAAATATCCTTTAGGATACCTTATGGGGGATTCTTAAGCATTTTAGAGGAAAGTTGTCGGCAACAAAGGCACTTTCATAAACTAGTTAAAAAGTCTTTTATCATATCTTTTAAGGGAAAACAAGGGAAAATCAGACACTATAATAATTATTGGTTTATTATTATCCATAAATAAATGTTTTATATATTTCGCTTGAATTTTCCTTAAACAACATCTTTAAAGTCATCGCAAATTTATCTGTTGAATCAGCCTCAATCATTATGGATTTAAATTTATTAAACATTTTATTTGCTACCGTTAGTGAAAAATCTATAAAACTATTTACATCATTACATGTGATATAACATAATTCGTTTTCATCAACAAATATCAAATTATTAATTTTCTTATTTTCTATTTGACATATAACTTTATCAGGAACAAGTTCTATAAAATCATCAAAAGTTCCAGTGAAAGGATTAATATTTTTATGAGTTTCTAAATAATAATCATAGGCATTTTTTGTAATCATTTTAAATTCTTTATCATCTCTATTAAATAATTTAATACTAACCTGCTCATATTCATTCGAAATTAGCTCTTCTCTTGTAAAAGTTCTTTCATAAGTTTCTCTTTTTAATATAAAACCCAATTTTTTAAGGTTATTTATCAAATCTAATTTATTAGATTCAACCATTACTTGCAAAGGCTTATTTAAATATTTTTTAATTGCATTTATATGAGATTCTTTTATATTGCTAAATGTTTCATTAATTGGAAATAGATATTTATTGTTACTATGGAATATATTGTCATATGCTATAAAATAAGAATCAATCTTATCACTTAATTTGTAATAATAAAATGTTTCATTATCTGGTATTTGATTTCTTATTTCATTAGATAAATTTTTATATTCAATTTGGGTTATTACCATAATAACATCTCCCAATTCTTTTATAAATTATGGTCCTAAACAACCAAGAGGTACGACATATATACCGTCTTCAGGTCTTTGATATGCTATTTCCGTATTTGTTAATACCATTAAAAATGATGGTTTAACTTCAGATATATCAGCCAGTTTTAATAAATTACGACTTGCTTTATCTAATTCATTACTACCTAATTTAACTTCAATACCTCCCCAAGAACCATCTCTTAATTCAACAATTAAGTCAACTTCAAGTCCTGATGAATCATTATAATAATAAACATTACCTCCAATATTTTCAACATACACCCTAAGGTCTCTTGTAACAATTGATTCAAATAAAAATCCGAAAGTTTCAAAATCTTTCAAAAGTTTATCTGGCGTTAAACTTAATGCAGCAACAGCAATGCTTGGATCAACGAATTGTCTTTTATTTCCTTTTCTAATTCTGCTAGCACTTCTAACACTAGGGGACCATGCCTCAACATCCTCAATAATAAATAATCTCTCGAATGAATTCATATACGTATTAAATGTTTTCTCAGTTACTATTTCATTATAGTTTTGATCTTTATAGATTGTTGAGTTTGAGGCTAATGTTGAAACATTTCTTGCATAACTTTGAACAATTTTACGCATTTTTTTTATATCTTTCGATATTCCATCAATTTCCTTAGAATCTCTAGTAATAATCGAATTTAAAAGATCTTTTGGGATTTGTAATTGTGATTTTTTATCCAAGTCCAAACTTCCAGGCCAACCGCCACGACAAATCAAATAGGCAATATCATCAATAGTGATTGTAGACTTTTCAACAAAAGTTTTTGAATTTTTAAAAAGTTTTTTCAAAGAAACAAGCCCGTTAGATTCACCACTTTCATATAAACTCATTGGTCTCATATAAACGGAGTTAATTCTTCCTGTACCTGTATGAGATGTTTCTATGTTTTGTTTCCTAGTAGAACCAGTTAACAAATATGCCCCTTTATAATTGTTTTTATCAACATCAATACGAATAAAATCCCAAATTTCAGGAATGTCTTGCCATTCGTCGTATAGAATTGGTTTTTCGCCTTCTAAAATTTTATCATCTAAAACAGCAGCATAAGCTTGATATTCTTTCTTAATGCGAGGGTGTTGGAGGCTCACTATTGTTTTTGCAAAGATACTGGCCGTAGTTGATTTGCCAACCCATTTTGCTCCCTCAATAAGTACTCCACCACTATATTTCATCTTTTCTTTTATCTGTTCTTCAATCAATCTTTTTTTATAATTTATAGGCATTATCATATTGTTCCCTCCTCACATTTATTATATATATTCATTCCAGATTTTTCAAGAGTTTTATTCCGGTTTTTTCAGAGATTTCATTCCAGATTTTTCAGAGATTTCATTCCGGATTTTTCAAGAGTTTTATTCCGTGTTTTGCAGATTATTAAATTATGTATATATAAAGTTTCTACTTGTCTCGGCTTGCTCTAAATTAAAAATGTCCACCCAATGTCCTAGCAAATGTCCACCCTATTTCTAGTATCTTAATTTATTTAATAAAAAATAATATTATTACAATTCCTTATAAATTAAAGGACCTCTTTATTTTTTAAACGACATTTTGTCGTCTTCAGCCTTTTTAAACATCTCCTCTAATTTTCTTCGTGTCTCCCTAACATTTCTTTAATAGCACCATTGGAATCGCTATGATTATATAAACGGTTCGAACCCTAGTTATGAGATTTTAAAAACCCATTTAAGTATTTTAAATATTCTATTTCAGATAGAAATTAACATTCTTAATAAACTTCTTTAAAATAAAAAAATTGCCTTGTAAGGCAATTTTATCTCTCAATTAGATTTTACTAATTAAACATTTTTATGACACCACCTTTAACTAATAAGGTGTAGATAAAAACAGAACATTTAACTAAAACTACTAAAAAAATCCATTATGATACCTTTTGGGGTATTCTTGAGCATTTTAAGGGAAAGTTGTCAGCGACAAAGACACTTTCATAAACTAGTTAAAAAGTCTTTTATCATACCTTTTGAAGGCAAATAGAAGAAAATTAAACCTAAATATTATTCATCATTATTTTCTAGCATATCTTCTATTACTTTTTTTCCGTAAGTATATGCCACAAAACTTTATTCTCGAAGCCACAACTTTCATATAATTTCTCTGGATTTGTTTTATTATTTACTCTTCCTGAAACAGTTACAAAGTTAGCCTTTCTTTTAAGTCTTTTCAGCAGTTCATAAACAATAATCTTACCTAATCCTTGCCCTCTATATTCTTCAGAAACTTGAATCCAATCTAGGTAGCCTTCTTTAATCTCTCTATCAAACTCTGCTATACCAGTAGCAGCTATAACATGATTTACATTATCATATAAACAAATCCATAGATCTTCATCGTATACCGATCTATTTTTGTAATATTCTAGTTCATCAACTGTTAATCTCTCTTTCTCATAGCAGGAATTTATATGATTAACAAATTCTTCCGTACTAGCCTTAACAAATATAAATTTATCAGATTTAAACTGTTTTTCTATATTTTCGAGATAATGAACCAACTTAAAATAAACTTCATCAGTATGTGTTTCAAGTAAATTCGGATTAAATTCATTTTCATTAAGAACTTTAATATGAGCAGGGGTATTAAAGTTGCATGTCTTCCAAAATGATAACGCAGAGGCGCCTGTTGGATTTCTTAAATATTCTTTTGCTCTCATTTTACCTTTCCCATCTTAAAAATATATTATTTAATAGTGGCACACTTTCATTTCAATGTTTTAATATTTAGTGGCATAGTTTCATATTAACATTAACAATAAAGTCTTAAGTCTTCTGTTTTATTCATTTTAACCTACCACAAATTCTAATTCATCTTTTTTATGACATAATTATTTAATTCTTATCATCTATTAACCATCTAGCTAAATCAAATATTTTTACACCATCTTTTATTGTCATTGGGTGTGTCGTATTTGCTAAGATAATTTTAGGATAAGCATCTTTTATAGCAATTAAAGGGGCAATTTCTCTTTTTAATGTTTCTTCTCTGCTTATATTGTCTGATACTTGAATATAAATTTTTTCACTACCTTTAATTGCTATAAAATCTATTTCTTTTTCATAAAGTTTACCTACATATATATCGTATCCCCGTCTTAATAATTCGATTGCTATTACATTTTCATAAGCTCTTCCATAATCCATGTTTCTAACTCCTAATATAGAATAACGGAAAGATAAATCGGATAAATAATACTTGTCGTTTATTTCTAAATACTTTTTCCCTCTAATATCGTATCTTTTTACTTTATAAAACATAAAAGCATTACATAAATATTTAATGTAATTTCCGATAGTTACATGATTTGCTTTAATCTTTTTGTTATTTAATATGTTAGATATATTATTAGCGGTTGTAAGGTTGGATATGTTATCCATTAAAAATTCTGTTAGCGTATCTAATAACGAAATATCTTCAATATTATATCTATCGACTAAATCTCTTTTAATTAAAGATGTATACACGTTTTTTATATATGCATTAGAATCTTCCTTTTTTTCATATAAATATGAGCCCGCGAGTCCTCCCACTTTTAAGTAATTTTCTAAATGATTAGAAAAATTATCCTCTATCTCAAAATATTCTAAATATTCTTTAAATGAAAATGGAAAAACTGAAATTTCTATAAATCTTCCAGTAAATAATGTAGATAAATCTGAGCTTAATAAAAAAGCATTAGATCCAGTCAAATAAATATCATATTTTTTGCTGTTATGAAGACTGTTAACCGCAATCTCAAACTCACGACAAAGTTGAACTTCATCAATCATTAAGACATTTTTGGTATTAGGTTTATAATTGCTTTCGACATATGAATATAGACTTTTGTAATCTTTTATATCATCATATTTTAAATTACCATAGTCAATTTCTATTATATTTGTTTCTGGTTCAGTTTCTTTAATGTATTTTAAATAAGATCTCATAAGTTCAGACTTGCCTGATCTTCTAATACCAGTGATAATTTTAATATCAGGAGTATTTCTAACTCTTTTAAGTCTATCTAAATATAAAGTTCTTTCGATAAGTTTCATAACTACGCCTCACTTTCAAGAAAATAAAAATTTTGTTATCTTGAAAGTATTATACCCTAGACTTTCAACTTTTGCAAGTTTTTGAAATCTTGAAAGTCTATGCTATTTCAATTTTGTATGATTAATATTTATTCTCCTCTTTTACTTCCTTATCATTAAAGTATCTAATTGAATCATGAATTCGGTCGTCCACATTTTTATGGCAACTGAAATAGATATTACTTATAAATTAAAGGACCAATTTATTTTTTAAAGACATCTCTGTCGCAAGAAATTACATTTTTTCGTCTTCGACCTTTTTAAACATCTCCTCTAATTTTCTTTGTGTCTCCCTAACATTTCTTTAATAGCACCATTGGAATCGCTATGATTATATAAACGGTTCGAACCTTTGGTACGGGAAATTATTTTTGAAGTTCGAACCCTTGGCACGAGATTTTAAACACCAATTTAATTATTAAAAAAACTATCTTAGAAAGAAATTCACATCATTACCAAACTACCATAAAATGAACAAATCGCCTTGTTAGGCGATTTGTTCAAATATTTAGTTTACTAATTAAACATTTTTATGGCAGGGCCAGTAGGATTCGAACCTACGAAATAACAGGGTCAGAGCCTGTTGCCTTACCGCTTGGCTATAGCCCTAAATGCCATCAGTTATTATACACCAACCCATTTCTATTTTTCAATATTAATTACAATTTTTTAATAGGGAAAAATAAATAAAGTTGACCATTTTCTGAAGGGCAGTTGTATTCTAAAACTGCTCCTACAAGGTTTAATCTATTTTCAGGAATATAATCATGAATAACGTAATCGAAAACTTCTTGATAATTATCATCAACACGAGCATACAAATATTCAAAAGCAGGAATTGTCCATTTTTCCCATCCTTTTGGTGCTTTGATGCGATCTCCAACCTCAACTCCAGCCATGTAATATCCTTCTTTAAAATCTTTCCATGGTAAAAAGCTCATTGTTTCATCGCTCATTGCTCCCCAAAAACCAACAACATTTCCATACTCATCTTTCTTTGCAAATATGGTAATTTCTCCATATTTTTCCCCTAAGTCATTCCATAATGCTTCAATATCGTTAGTAGTTTTTTCCTTATCGTAGTAAATCACTTTCCCCAATATAGAAAACGCATCTCGTTCACAACTATTGACTTCAATCATTATTTTTCTACTGGTCATTTTGGGAACTTCTACTTTTTGTTCTAGAGATATTTTTTCCTTTTCTTTCGCCTTAGGAGCATCTTTTTTTTCTTCCTTATTATTCGTTTGATTCGCTTTGTTGCTCTTTCGAATACTAGAATATGTAAATAATAAGATTATGATAAAAACAACCATGATTAGTCCTGCGACTAAATAATAGTTAAAAGGATTTATATCTGATAAAATTGTTTGGTAATAAATCATATCTTTTCTCTACCCTTCAATTTTCTTAATCAATTTTCTACTCTAAGATGATTATATAATAATACAAAAACATACAATCCATGTTATCATGAATGATTAATACAATTCAAAAAAAACAAAAAACTCATATACGATAAGTCTATCAATATTCTTCAATGTATATAGTATTATTATACCTTTTTTTTCTAAAAAAAGAAAGAGGTAATTAAAATTAACAAATGCCTTGTCATGTAATTTCAAGTTAAATATAAGTTACTTTCAAAACATTATGTTCCTCTTATTATAACAATTTAAAAATGGTTAGGAGATAATCTTCTAACCATCTTTAATACTCTTTTAATTGATTTGCCTTTTCTAAAATGATTTCTTTACTCTTCATTAAGCGAATAATATTACTACGTTCATTATCTTCTAGTTTCATCTGAATATAACGAATTGATTCAGTCATATCTGGAATCATAATGAATTCTATCGCATTAACGCGTCGCCTTGTTTTTTCGATTTCTTTCGATAGCATATCACATGATTTATCTAGTTGTGCTAATTCAATCATTTTCGGCAACAAATGAGATAAATCAATGATCGATTGGTCTAATTCACTAGGTGTGAAAGCAAAACCATAAGTCAAATCAATAGCTTTTTGAGTTTCATATTTTACAGTAGGAATACGAATGTTCATCACTGACTTAGAACCAACTTCTATAGTGGTAGCTTGTGAGGGAACCATCATCGCTTCTATCATTCCCACTCGACTCATCTTTAGTTTAGCCATACTAAACTTCTTCATGATTTGACTTAACGCTTCTTCTACTTCGATGCGCAAACTACGATTTTTTCTAATAAGCAACATGAATTGACGAATCATCTCATCTTGTTTATCTTTTAAAAGCTTATGTCCTCGCTTAGCAGTTGCAAGTTGCCTTTTTAAACGAGTCAATTCCATTCTTGTTGGATTAACACGCATTAATGACATAATTACACCTCTTCAGGAAGATATTTCTTTATTTTTTCTAAACTAATACGCTTCAATTCTGTTCTAGGTAAGATTGTTAATAGTCGCCAACCAATATCTAGTGTTTCTTCAATACTACGATTTGTTGTATATCCTTGTGAAACATATTGAAGTTCAAATTCTGTAGCGAATTTGCTATATAGTTTATCAACTTCAGAAAGAGCTGCCTCTCCTAAAATGGTCGATAATTCTTTGGCTTCTTTTCCACGAGCATAAGCAGCAAATAATTGATTCATTGTTTCTGAATGGTCTTCTCGTGTTTTATCTGCGCCAATTCCTTTATCCTTTAAACGGCTTAGTGAAGGCAATACATCAATTGGAGGGGTAATATCTTTCAAGTAAAGGTCACGTGATAAAATGATTTGCCCTTCCGTAATATATCCAGTTAAGTCAGGGATTGGATGAGTTTTGTCATCTTCAGGCATTGTAAGAATTGGAATTTGTGTAATAGAACCCTTCTTGCCCTTAATCCGTCCAGCTCGTTCATACAAAGAAGCTAAGTCAGTATACATATATCCAGGATATCCTCGTCTACCAGGAACTTCTTTTCTGGCTGCTGATATTTCTCGTAATGCTTCAGCATAATTAGTAATATCGGTTAGAATAACCAATACATGCATTCCTAATTCATAGGCTAAATACTCTGCACAAGTAATTGCCATTCTTGGAGTCGCAATTCTTTCAATTGCTGGGTCATTGGCTAAATTCATAAATAAAACAGAACGTTCAATTGAACCAGATTTTTGGAAATCTTTGATGAAGAAATCTGCTTCTTCAAAGGTAATCCCTATTGCAGCAAATACAACTGCGAATTTATCTTCTGTTCTTTTTACCTTTGCTTGACGAGCAATTTGTGCTGCCAATCTTGCATGAGGTAATCCAGATCCAGAGAAAATCGGCAATTTTTGGCCTCGAACTAAGGTATTTAACCCATCAATAGCACTAACCCCGGTTTCAATAAACTCCCTTGGATAGTCACGAGCAACTGGATTTAATGGTGTACCATTAATATCCAATACCTTCTTAGGAATAATTTCACCACTACCGTCTATCGGACGACCCATACCATCAAACGCACGACCTAGGATTTCAGGTGCTAACTTGATTTCAATTCCTCGCCCTAAAAAAGCAGCTTTTGAATCAGCAATCTTTAAGCCTTGTGACGAATCAAATAATTGCACTAAGGCTTTGTCTTCATTGATTTCTAGAACTTTACCCATTCGCTCTTCGCCATTGGCTTGTTTGATTCTTACTAATTCGTCATATTTTACATTTTCAACTTGATCGACTAACATCAATGGTCCGACTACTTCACGAATTGTTTTGTATTCTTTAGACATCGAACTCATCTCCTCTTTGTAATTCTTGGAATTCTTGATCCAAGGCAGCCATTATTTTGGCACATTCTTCATCGAAATGATCTTCTTTTAAATATTTCATTCGACCAATACGATCAAGTACTTCCATTTGTGTTAATTTATAAAAACTCAAATTATCTTTTAATCCTTTTTGCGATAAATGATACCAAGTTAATATAGCTTTCAACATACCATATTGTTTATTTAGCGAAGTGTAAGTATCGACTTCATGGAAAGCAATTTGATGCAGATAGTCTTCACGAATACTTCTTGCGCACTCTAAAGTTAAACGATCCTGGAATTCTAGGGAATCAACACCAACTAAACGAACAATTTCTTGCAATTTTGCTTCTTCTTGTAAGATGCGTTTTGTTTCTTTTACTTGTGCTGACCAATCCTTTTTTACATTTTCGTCAAAGTACTCATTTAAAGTATCTTCGTATAATGAATAACTATTTAACCAGTCAATTGCTGGGAAGTGACGACTATAAGCTAATTGAGCACTTAATCCCCAGAATACTTTTACAATTCGTAGTGTTCCTTGTGATACTGGTTCTGAAGTGTCACCACCTGGAGGCGATACGGCACCAATGGCACTAATAGCACCTACACGATTATCTTGACCTAAGCATTTCACAAAACCTGCTCGCTCATAGAATTCAGCAATCCGCGAAGATAAATAAGCTGGATAGCCTTCTTCACCTGGCATTTCTTCTAATCGTCCTGACATCTCTCGCAGAGCTTCCGCCCATCGCGAAGTCGAATCAGCCATGATAGCCACTCGATAACCCATGTCGCGGTAATATTCTGCGATAGTAATTCCCGTATAAATCGAAGCTTCACGAGCTGCAACTGGCATATTAGATGTGTTAGCAATTAAAACTGTTCGTTTCATCAAGGATTGACCAGTTTTTGGGTCATGAAGTCTAGGGAATTCATTTAAAACGTCGGTCATTTCATTACCACGTTCACCACAACCAACATAAACAATGATATCTGCATCTGCCCATTTTGCTAATTGATGTTGTACTACTGTTTTACCTGAACCGAAAGGACCAGGAATTGCTGCAATTCCGCCAATAGCAATCGGGAATAAAGTATCAATTACGCGTTGCCCTGTAACCATTGGGGCTTCAGGAGCAAGCTTTTTTTGATACGGACGGCCTCTTCTAACTGGCCATGTTTGTAACATTTTTACTTCTATGATTCCTGTTTCTGTTTTTATTTTCGCAATCACATCAGTGATGGTTGCTGAACCAGAATGAAGCCAAACTAGTTCTCCTGATACCATCGGTGGAACCATAACTTTATGCATAACAGCGCTGGTTTCTTCTACCTCACCTAAGAAATCACCACCAACAACTCGTTTTCCAACTTTCGCCAGCGGTTTAAAATCCCAGACTTTTTTTCGATCTAGTTTAGGAACATCAATTCCTAAAGGAATACGATCTCCAGCCATTCCATAAATAATATTTAATGGACGCTGAATTCCATCAAAGATACCTTCAATCAAACCAGGTGCTAACTCAACAGATAGAGGCTGATTGGTTAGATAAACAGGCTCTCCAGGTCCAATTCCAGCGGTTTCTTCATATACTTGAATGGAAGCCATATCACCCCGTAGTTCTATGACTTCACCAATTAATTTTTTCTCGCTTACACGAACAACGTCATACATTTGTACGTCTTTCATGTTTTTTGCAACAATCAGCGGTCCAGAAACCTTTGATATGATGCCGACATTTTGATTAAGATTTTTTTCACTCATTGACGTCACCTTTTCTAAAATATATTAATGCCAATCGCTTTTTCAACATTTTCTTGAATTTTCTTTAACCCAACAGAAGCAGATTCTTTTTCCATTGGTAAAGGAAGGATCATCGGAAACGGGTACGATTGGTATTTTTCTAATGTTTCCGGAATGTGAGAATAAATTTCTTCACTGATAAAAATGATTTTAAATTTCTGATTTACTAATTTAAAAATGATTTGATCGGCTTCATTCGCCTGCTTAACAATAAATGTCTTAATCCCTAAGGCATTATAGATTAATACTGTTTCATCAAGGCCAATAGCAGCCATTTCTGTTTTTTGATTCATGGTTAGTCTCCTTAATAATCCAATAAATCACTAGGATTAAAATATGTACTTGCATAAATCATTCGAATATTTTTAGCTTCCGAAATTTTTTGTAAGTAGTAATAAATGATTGGTCCTATTGAAAAAGATTCGTTTCTTTCTTCTTTCATTAATTCCAATACTAATAAATCGAATAATCTCTCGATTTTATTTAATTCTGGTTTTTCAAAATAAGTCTTTAATGCTTTCATGATTTTTTCATCATAATATTCCATAAAAGCTCTAGGAGATGTTTCCTCACTCATGGTAAAACTTTCCCAAAATACTGTTTTGGGAATTAACCCATGATTAATAAACATCACTTCAAATTCGTTAATATCCCATTCTAGCAAGCGACAACGTAACCAACTCATAACATTCGTAGTGTCAATCACTGCTTGAAAATAACGGCGCAAAGCCCTAGCTTGAGAAAAACCAATTTGACTAAAAATAAAATCATAAATAGCGTTATCAATTTTACTGCTAATCAAGCGAGCGTTTGACAAACCATCTATTTGTTTTTCTATTCCCAATAATAATGCTTGGATATCTTTTGATAATAGCGAATAATCATGGTTAAGAATGGCCGTTTCTAGAAGTTCTGGCTGAATGCTTCCTGTCTGGGCATAAACATCTATCTGGTCCAGACCGAATATTCTTTTCTTAAACATAATTTTAATATTAGTGGCATCATTAGCCATAAAAAACAAGTCAGTGAGATGTTTATCAGGACTTATCTCATCAAAATATTGCTTTAAAGCCACTAATTCAGCTTGAATATAATCTTCAAGATGATCGCTATTAACAGAACTTGCATATCCTAATTCCTTTAAAGTCTTCAAAAAATCGTTTTTTTCTACTCGGATTAATTTTGAAAACTTATTTTTATCGAATATACGACTTTCTATCGCTTTTATATTACCAATGGCATAGGGGTAATTCATATTATTCACCCCCAAATAAAATTTCTGCAATCTTCATTTCATAAATTTCTTTAAAATGTTCGATTTTAGTTTCAAAAGATAAATCAATATCAAATGCTTTGCCCGAAAGGATTAACCCACCCTTGATATCGACTGGTTCTATTGATAATTGCAACCGCGCTTGGGGATGGTTAACCAGGCTATTTAATTTATCTAACAAACACAATTTAGCTTGTTTTTGATTGCTGGCAAATAAATGCAAATAGCGTTCATAATCGTTCTTGGAAACAAAAATAATCTCATCACCAGCAATTGTTTCTTGATTGATAAAATCGACGATTAGTTTACTCAATGTTTCATCATTTAAAGCTAGTAAATGATCTAATATTTTTTGAAAGACTTCATCGATAAGAGCTTTTTTCTTCGCTAATGTTCGCTTTTTTACTGCTTGTTCCTGCTCTGTTTTCTTCATTTTTACCCAGTCTTGTCCACGAAGCTTAGCCTTTTCTAACATGAGGGCGATTTCTTTAGAAGCATTCGCTATTATTTCATCATGTAGGGCTTGAGCTTTCATTTCACCGGCTTTCAATATTCTTTCAGCGTCTAGCGAGCCTTTCTCTTCGATTTTTTGATAGATTGAATTGCTTCTCATTTCTTCACTTCTTCCTATAGACCGGTAAGAATTAGAATACTTGCTAGTAAAGCAAGGATGGCATATGTTTCAACCAAGGCAACCATTGTCATTCCCTTTGCTGATGCTTCTGGTTGTTTTGCAACCATATGAATCGCACTAACAGCAGTTTTTGCTTGATAGATTGCTGAAATAAGACCAACAATGGTAACAGGCATGCATGCTCCAAAATAACTCCAGCCTTGAGCTTCTGTTAAAAGAATAGGATTGCCGCCCAACATACCAACTTTTACCATTAATAAAATGGCGATTAAGAAACCATAAATACCTTGTGTTCCTGGTAAAGCCTGTAAAATTAACAGTTTACCGAATAATTCTGGTTTTTCTGAAAGTACACCAGCAGCAGCTTTGCCACCCATTTGTACACCAATAGCTGAACCAATTCCAGGTAAAATTGCTGCTAAAGCAGCTCCAATGATTGCAATAAGTAATCCGTCACTCATAATATTCCTCCTAATGAATGTTAATTTTCTTTGATTTGATTAATATGATTTAATTTTAAAGATAAAGGTTTAAATTCGTAGCCACCGCCTTCATAGAATTTACCGAAAAATTCTATGTACTGCAAACGACTAGCATGGACATACGCAGATAATAAGCCCATTAATAAGTTAAAAACATGACCTACTAGATAAATAACAACTGAGAAAATAAATCCTATTACACTACCTTGAACCATTCCTGCTAACATATTCATAACCATAGCAATGACTGCCGTTGATAAGCTTAAAGCAAGAATTCTTGAATAGGAAAGGATATCGCTCATATAACTAGTAGCACCATATAAAGAATATAATCCACTTCCCAAACGGCCAAAAATGTTTTTATTTTGACGCCCAGCAAAGAGAACAATCATCGCTGCACCAATAATTAGTAAAATTGTACCCGTCTGATTAAACTTTGGTAAGAAAAGCATACCTATTCCAACGATAATCAATATCCAACTACCTTGGTCGACAAGGGCGGCAAAATATTGTTTGCTTTTTATATTTGCATATACTTTCACAAGCAATCCTGAAATGATATGGAGTGCTCCTAGAATCAACGATAAGACCAGCATTTTCAAAGGATCTTTCATCGGTTCTAGAAGGATAGGATTCCAGGTAGCACCGAAATAACTACCGAATAAAGCACCCCAAAACATTGTTGTTATACCACTAAACATTAGAACCTTAAACAACTTTAATGAATTCCCCTTTGGTTTTAGTAATTTGATTAATACCGAAAATAATATAACCATGGTCAACCCATAACCTACATCGCCCATCATGATACCAAAGATTATCCAGTACCAAAATGACATCATCGGATTAGGATCGACTTCATCTGGACTAGGTTTTCCAAACATATCGGTGATAGTTTCAAAGGCAGAAACGAACCTATTGTTTTTCGTAACTGTTGGTGGTTGTTCTTCTGGACCTGGATCACTAAAATCAATATCATAACAATCCGTTACTTCATTAATCGCTTTTATTAGTGTTTTTTGACGATCACTTCTTACCCAACCTTGTAAATAAATGGCGGATAATGTCTTTGTAACCGGTGCTTTTTTCATTTCACTCACCGATGCCATCTGATCACTAAGAAGTTTCAATTCTGTTAATTGTTTAGACAATGATTTCATTTCTTCTGTGATAGCAAGAATCGTTTGTTCATTGGTTTCTAATTGTTTCTCTTTTCTAGCAATAATATCTGCTACAAGAAACGGTTCTTGTGGCAAGGTGATTTCATTAAACCCCAATAAACGAACCTTTTCCATCGTTGCTTGTTCATCTTCAACATAATTTGCGATGAGTACTGCTTGTCCATCAGAAGTGTTTTTAAAGAGATTACATTCTCCTCCTGTCTCGAAAATGAGTTGTTTCAAAGTTTCTACATTCTTCCCCGCAACAAAACCCAAATGAATATTAACATACCTAGAAAAATTCAATTTATTCAGTGGTAAATCTAGGTCTTTCCAAATGTCATAAAAATGAATAGATTCCTTTAAAGACTCGTTTTCATTCCTTAATTGTTGCAGTTTTTCTTCTGCTTTCTCGACTTGTTCTAACATTTGTTCTCGTTTTGGATCGAGAGTAACAAAGGTTTCATAATCAACTTCATGATAATTGCTAAATAATTTTTGCTTTTCTTGAAATTTCTTTAAAAAGCGCATCGATTTATCAGTTCTTTGAATTACATTCTCCTCATAAATAGCATCTTCTTCAAATACTATATCTTCTGAGGCGAGAAGCATTAATTCCCCACTTTTTTGAATTGATGATAACAATGGCTTTAAATCTTCTTTCAAGGCCACAATGTGGACTTTTTTCATTGGCACAATCATTTAACGATTACCTTCTTTAAAACAAAGTCAATGGCAGCATCAAATCGTTTTGTAGCATCTTTCACCATCAAATTATCTTCTGTTGTAGCTTTTTGATCGATGTTTATTTGTTCTTTATTTATCATTTCATTAAATTTTATTTCTAAAGCTTTTAAATCTTTTTCTGCTTGCAAATGCATTTTTTTCGCTTCTGCTTCGCTATTATTTTTTGTCGTTTCTAAAAGTTCTTTCACTTGTTCATTAGCGTTTTGACGCATTTTTTCTGCTTTTTCTTCCGCTGTTTGAATTAATTCTAAAATGGACATCACCATTCACCACCCTTATAATACACTTTAATATTTTACCATATTTAAAAACAAAAGTCTAATAATAATTGAATTATGTTGATTGATATATCTTTAAAAAACAATATTCCTTCATTTGGATATCAATAGCCTACCTTTTTATAATCTCTTGATGAATCAATTATGGTTTCCATAACCCATCCTCTTATTTACTTGTAAATATTATATAGTTTTATAAAGAAAAAAACAAACATCTTGATTAAAATGTTGCTTAGTTCAACAAGTTTTTCTTGAATGCATGTTTTAAAAAAGAAACATAAATAATAATATCCTTATTACTGAACTAAATATCAATTTTCATTATTCTTACAACTTTTTTACTATAAAATTTGCGAAAACTACCAAATTAGCCTATAAAACAAAAGGAGGTTTAATACAAATCATTAAATTTTGTATTAAACCTATTCGTTCAATATAGACAGCACTACCATTATTAATACAAAATAAATACCTTCTTGAAGAAACTGATACCCTTACTTAAAAATTTGCATATTCCTATTTTTTTAAGTTTCAGTTGTTTGCAAATTGCAATCATCTTACTTATACCTTGCTTAATATGTTACTTAACATACCTTTGATTCTTGCTGTTTGGTTTATCCGGAAGTGTCATTTTTATTAGGCCGTTTTCGATTGCAGGATTTAAATATCTAGCTCGTAAAGTTTCTTTTGACTTAATACCAAGTCTGTTCATTATTTCATTTGCAGATAACGGAATATCTGGTTCCATTACATCAAGTAATCTATTTACCTGGTCAGATATATTTTTTGTTTCTCTAGACACATTAACAATAACTTCATCAAGAGTTTCGTCAATGAGTCTCAACATAAATTCAACAAATCTATCTGAATTCCCATTTTTGTGACACTCTGATATTTTATCATAGTATTCCGACTGATATTTTTGAATTTGTGTTTCAATTGGAATATACTCAAAAATAGGATTCCATTTGGTAAGTAATACACTTTGCCACAAACGGACAGTTCTACCATTGCCATCACTAAACGGATGAATAAAAACAAATTCGTAATGAAATAGGCATGATTTTAGAAGCATTGGTGTTTCATTGTCATTCTTTAACCAATTAAATAAATTATTCATCAAACCAGGCACTAAATCTTGTGAAGGTGCAACAAAAATAACTTGTTCTCCGTTAAAAACACCTTCCCCGTGATTTCTATATTTACCCGATTCATCAACGGTCAAGTATGTCAATATTCCATGAGCCTTTAATAAATCTGCTTCGCTATATTCATCAAATTCATTTATCATTTCATATGCTTTATATGCGTTCTTAACTTCCTGAATTTCTTTTTGTGGACCTATTACTATTTTTCCTGCAATAACATCTCTTACTTGATCCAATGATAAAGAATTTGCTTCTATTACCAATGAAGAGTGAATAGATTTAATCTTGTTATTTTTTCTTAATGTAGGCATTCTCTTTAAGGACTGAAATGATGTAATTCTTCCTAATTTTTCAGTAATAGACATACTTCTTAAAAGCATTTCATTTGTAATCGTAAATGGTGGTTTATACATAATATTATCCTCTTACTAGCCATCTATATTATACACTATTTTCAAAGAAAAAACAACTATCTTGCTTATATCTTGCTTAAAATGTTGCTTAAAATCGCTATACAACACTTCAAACCATATTAAAACACTTAAACATAGGTACCTTCTCTCCATTATTAACTATATCTTGACAAACACTGACTAAATTATCTGCACCTTCTTCTACTTTATTAAGTCCAATCTTTATCTCGAAATCACACCAATTTCCATCATCAAGTTCATTTCCCTTATAGTATTGATGACGAAATAGTCTTCCGCTTTTTCAAATAACTCATCCCTACTTTTAGAATAACTGAATCAATTTTATACATTTATTTCAATTATGTTTTTTATCGTCTCATTTTGCAACGATAGGGTTTCGTATCGTCTCAAATTGAAACGATTTATTTTCATATCGTATAATTATTACAAATAAAAAAAGGATTAAATAAAGCTATTACAAAAATACACACCTTTCGATTACTTTACTCACTTCCATCACATAAGAAAAAGGAGATACTTAACGTACCTCCTAAAAAGTATAATTTACTTTTGGGGCGAACGATGGGAATCGAACCCACGAATGCCGGAGCCACAATCCGGAGCGTTAACCACTTCGCCACGTTCGCCATAAAAAATGGCAGGGGTAGAAGGATTCGAACCCTCATCTACGGTTTTGGAGACCGCTGCTCTACCGTTGAACTATACCCCTAGTTCATGCTTTAATATTATACTAAAATTATCTCCTGTTTGCAAGTATTTTTTGAAACAAAAGGAAAAAGAGTACTCAAAGAACTCTTGAATACTCTTAATGAATTTCTAACAATTTAATTTGTCATATAATTTAACTCCGTGCGTAGAGATTAAAATATATGAAATTGCTGTTATAATAACTGCCAATAATGTTACAAACAAATAAGCTAGCGATATATTTTTAAGAACAACTAAGCCAAGTAAAATTGCTCCTACCAATAAAATGGTAATAATAAACGAAAACGCCATTGTAACTAAAACGCTGATTGATTGTTTAATTGCTTTGATTTCCTGATCATAATCAAATCTTGGAATTAATAGATTAGCATACAAGCCTAAAAAACTAATCGATATCGCAAAAAGAGAAGGAATTAAAGCAATCATCATGATATTGAATAGATTGAATTTTAAAAATATCGCAACAACAATCGTATCTATGATAATAATTGGTATCGTAACGATAATATTTACCAATATTTTACCCATAAATATTGTTTTAGCTGGTATCGGTGCTGATTTAATAATCCAAAAATTCTTCCCTTCTAAAGATAAAGAACAAGATGTTGTACTTGTTAATGAAACCATGAAGGTAAGTATGCCAATGATGATTAAAGTGAATACTTGATTATCCATTCCTCCACCAGCATTAACAATTTCATCGGTATTAATAATCATTAAAATCAACATAATTAAGGATAGCAAAGGTCCGCTACTCGTATTCAATAAATACATTGGAGTACCAAAATACTTTTTAATCTCCTTGTTGAGAATCGCTTTTGTTTGACCGACGGCTTTTATCTCCCCTAATTTAAAGTCCTTTACAACATCGCCACTAATTGTCGTCGTATTGGTTTTATGGTAGTTTCGACCGACTAACCAAATAAATCCAAGGAAAGGAATTACCGATATTACAACAAATATAAGAAAGTGACCAATATTGCCTCGAATGCCTGAAAACGCAAATGGAGCCAAAAAAGAGGCCTTATTTAAAATATTAACAACACTATCAGTAAAACCTTGAGGATCTGTCTCAATTACTTCTGCTCCCATGCTTCCCAGCATCACAGCAGAGACAAAGACTAAAGAAAAGATGATAGTTGCAAGATTTTTAAACTTTCGCTTGATGGGAATCATTCCGATAAAATAAGCGATGAAACCACATAGCGCTACCGATAATAAAGGAATGAACAATATGGCTACGATTGCTAATACCCAAAAAAGAAATCCCGTTGGATTAAAAATCGTATAAATAATTAAAGCCGGAATATAAGTATAGAAGATAATCAAATAGTTCACTATTAATAAATTAACCAATTTACTAGCGATGATTGCTTGTGGTTTAACTGGTAAAGTCATTAACAGTTCAAAATCTTTTGCTTTAAATAAGTACCCATTTGCTCGCGTAATCGTCATCACTACTGACAATAATGACCAAGACACAATACCAACCTGTAAAATAATTTCTGGTTTGCCTCCTTGTACGAACGCTATCTCAATAAAGTACAGATAAAACAATACATAGGCTATCATCGCTAAACTAGCTATTGCTACAATAATCATCATAATGATAGAGCGCGTGCGTTTTTGTGAGTTCTTGAAAATTTTATTAAGCGCAAACGAGTTAATCAGACTCGCTTTTAAGATTATCCAAAAATCACGCATTGTTTTCCAACTCCAAGAAAACATCTTCTAGTGTTTTATTTCCACGCACTTCTTCCATTGTTCCTTCAGCGATAATCTTACCATTTTTGATGATTGCTACTTTATTACACAATTTTTCTGCAACTTCTAATACATGTGTAGAAAAGAAAATACTCGCACCTTCTTTGCACATCTCTTTCATTATTTCTTTTACTTGATAAGATGCTTTTGGATCTAAACCAACAAATGGTTCATCTAGTATGAATAACTTCGGCTTTCGAATCAAAGCAGATATCAAAGCCAATTTTTGTTTCATACCATGAGAATAACTAGAGATAATATCCCCTAAATTCTTTGTTATTTCAAACATATCTGCATATTTTTTAATCCCTTCACTACGTTCAGATTTTGAAATTTGATAAATATCACTAATAAAATTAAGGTATTGTATTCCCGTCAATGATTCATAGATATCAGGATTATCAGGAATATAAGCAATCTTTCGCTTACATTCCAAAGGATTTTTCTTAATCGATAATCCGTCAATCATGATTTCTCCAGCTTCAAAATCAAGAATTCCCACTGCACACTTAATTGTTGTCGTTTTACCAGCACCATTATGACCGATAAAAGCAAATATTTCACCAGAGTTTATGACTAACGATACATCGTCAACAGCCTTTTTACCCTTTGTATACGTTTTTGATAAGTTTTTAATCTCTAACATTTTTTTCCTCCATTTATACCACCATCCTTTCGTTTTTTTTACAAAAAGATATTTGTATATATCATAATATAAGATGAAAACAATGTCAATATTTCACAAATCTACATACACAAAGATTATTTCCTATTCAAATTGTTTTTTTATTGGTATTTACCTAGAATTATGTTATAATTCTAACGGAAAAGGAGTAAATCATGATGAAAACAACATTAATCGGCATCGCTGGTGGTACAGCCAGTGGTAAAACAACCATCGCTAGTAAAGTCTTTAAAGAAGTTAACAAATTTGGTTCTGTTGTCGTTATCCGACTTGATGATTATTATAAAGATATGTCTAATTTAGAGCTGTCAGAAAGAACAAAAATCAATTATGATCATCCCGATTCTTATGATTCTGAATTGCTGATTGCTCATTTGAATCTATTAAAACAAGGAAAAAGCATTAAAAAACCAATCTACGATTTTGTTGTCCATAATCGTAGTAAGGAAGTAGAAATAATTAATCCTGCTAATGTTGTGATTGTTGAAGGAATTATGATTTTCGCCATCCCTGAATTAAAGAATCTCTTTGATATCAAACTATTTGTTGATACACCTGATGATATTCGTTTTATTAGAAGATTAACTCGTGATATCAAACATCGAGGTAGAACAGTTGAATCCGTCGTCGAGCAGTATTTATCAACTGTGCGTCCTATGCATTTATTGTTTGTAGAGCCATCAAAAAAATTTGCCGACATCATCATTCCTGAAGGAGGAGAAAATCAAATAGCGATTGATTTTATAACAACGAAAATTGTTAATTTATTCGAAAAATAAAATAGCCATCAAAACGGCTATTTTTTTAATTCTTTTAATGCACTGGCAAAGATTTCACTTAAAGTTGGATGAGCATGAATGTAATCACAAGCACAAGCGATTTTTATTTCTTCATTTACGAGCGGTAAAGCCTCATGAATCAGTACACTTGCTTCATATCCAATGATATGGACACCTATAATTCTTTCATCACAAGCGATAATTTTAATAAAACCATCAGTTTCATTCATCGATACAGCTTTTCCATTGGCTCGATAATAAGCTTTTCCAATAGTGATATCGAATCCTTTTTCTTTTGCTTCTTCTTCTGTCATTCCAATACTGGCAACTTCAGGAAAAGTAAAGACACAGGATGGAACTAAATCAAAACGAATGGTATCTGTTTCTTGTAAAATATGATGTAATACCCGATAGCCATTATATGTTGCTACATGGGCTAACATCATTTTCCCTGTTACATCCCCAATAGCATAAATATTAGGAACATTCGTTTGGAAATTCTCATTGACTAGAATTCCTTTCTTAGAGTAAGTAATTCCCACCTCATCTAGTCCAATATTACTTACATTTGGTTTTCTACCTACTGATAGTAATACTTTATCACAAGGAATTATCATTTCTTTTTCTTTCGAGATTAATTTCACTATGACTTCTTGATGATCTTCAATTTCAAAAACCGTACTTTTCGTATGAATTTTAATTCCTTGTTGTTTCAAATACGCTTGTAATCTCTTCGCAATTTCTTGATCAACAGTTGGTAGAATTTGCTCACACATTTCAATCACTTCAACATCACAGCCAAAACGATGAAAAATTGAAGCCATTTCTATCCCGATTACTCCGCCACCAATAACAACCAAGCGCTTTGGAAGTTCTTTTAATGCCAAGAGTTGTTGTGAGGAAATCACATTTTGACTATCAAAACCTGGTAGTTTTAATTCTACGGAACTTGAACCAGTCGCAATCACAATATATTTTGCTTGATAGGTAGTGTTATTGACAATAACGCTATGGCTATCCACTAGACGACCAAATCCTTGAATGAAATCAACTTTAGCTTTCGTAAGCAAAAATTTAATTCCTTCTTTTAAAGAGCTTACTACTTTTTCTTTTCGATTAATCGCTTTGTTGAAATCAAATGTATATTGAACATCGATTCCTAACTGTTCGCTTTTATTTAGTTCATTAATAAATTTGGCATTTTGATAATAAGTCTTCGTAGGAATGCAACCATAATTTAAACAAGTACCACCTACTTCATCTGCTTCAACAAGGGCAACAGATAACCCTTTCTTGCTCGCTTCTAATGCTAATTCATAGCCTCCTGGTCCTGCCCCCAAAATGATTATGTCATACATAATTCTATTTCAACAAATCCTTGTATTTTAAGATTGGAGTTTTTGCCGCTTTTACTTCATCAAGACGACGGACAAGAGTATTATGAGGAGCATTATGAAGTAATTCAGGATTCTCATCTGCTTCTTGAGCGATGATTTTCATGATTTTAATAAACTCATCGATGGTTTCCTTTGATTCGCTTTCAGTTGGCTCTATCATCATCGATTGATGAAACAGTAAAGGAAAATAGATTGTTGGTGGATGATATCCATAGTCAAGGAGTCTCTTTGCAACTTCCAGTGTCGTCGCTTTTTCACTAATTAAACCATCAAAAACAACTTCATGTTTACACAATTCTGTGATTGGAAGTTTGTAGGTATCTTTTAATGATTCCTTTATATAATTTGCATTTAGAACAGCCAGTTTTGCAACATTAGCAATATTTTCTTTGCCGAGACTCAATATATAACAATATGCTTTTACAACAACTGAAAAATTACCCCAAAATCCACTGATTGCCCCTATCGCATCTTCACTATGATAAAAAGCAAATTGATTGTTTTCCTTGACTACTCGAGGATTTGGCAATAAATGAGTTAGTTTACTCACAACACCAACTGGTCCACTTCCAGGCCCCCCTCCACCATGAGGAGTAGAAAACGTCTTATGAAGATTAATATGCATGATATCAAATCCCATATCTGCCGGACGAACCATTCCTAAAACGGCATTTAAATTGGCTCCATCATAATATAGTAAACTACCATTATCGTGAACTAATTTTGCTATTTCGCAAATATCACTCTCAAAAATACCCATTGTATTGGGATTTGTTAGCATGATACCAGCAATTTCATCAGTCAAGACACTTTTTAAAGCCTCTAAATCAACTGTTCCTTTTGCAGTGGAACCCACTTCAACAACTTCAAAACCACAAACACTACTACTAGCAGGATTTGTCCCATGAGCACTATTAGGTACGATTACTTTCGTTCTTTTAAAATCACCGCGATTGATGTGATATTGTTTCATAATCATCAAGCCAACCAATTCTCCATGAGCACCGGCAAAAGCATTAAAGGTGAATTCCTTCATTCCTGTGATTTCACTTAATAACCTTGATGTTTCATAATAGATTTCTAAAGCTCCTTGAACACTGGTTGCTTTTTGTAAAGGATGAATTTTAGAAAACCCAAAATTACTCGCCAATTCCTCATTAATTTTGGGATTATATTTCATAGTACAAGAACCTAATGGATAGAATCCTTGATCAACCCCATAGTTTTTTTGTGATAATCTGGTAAAATGCCTTACCACATCCAGTTCAGTAACTTCTGGCATATCTAATGGTGTTTTTCTCGTTAATGATTCTTCGATTTCAAAATTATCAACAGAATCACCAGGAAGACTATATCCAATACGATTTTCTTTAGAAATTTCATAAATTAATTTATCGTACATGCTGCTTCCTCCACTATGCTTACAAACTTATCGATTTCTTCCTTCGTTCTAACTTCAGTAGCACACAATAAATATTGACCATCTCCCAAGTTAAGTCCGCCTAAAAATTCTTTTGTTTCTAAATATTGATTTAATTTATCAATATCAATAAAAGATTGAACTACAAATTCTTTAAAAAATGGTTTAGTCGTTACTGCAGTAAATTTCTTTGTTTGCAATAATTTTATATATAAATAATGAGCATTATTATAAGCTCTTTTTGCTACATCAACCAAGCCTTTTTTTCCTAAAAGACTTCCATAAATCACAGCGTTTAAGGCCATTAAGCTTTGGTTCGAACAAATATTAGAGGTTGCTTTTTCACGGCGAATATGTTGTTCACGAGCTTGAATAGTTAGAACGTACCCTCTTTTCCCATCGACATCGTTGGTCATGCCCACGATTCTTCCTGGAAGTTTACGTAATAATTTATTCGTTGTTGCCATATATCCTAAATAAGGTCCGCCAAAGTTAAGGGGAATGCCTAGTGTTTGTGCTTCCCCACAAACAATATCGCAACCAATTTCTCCTGGTGTTTTTAATACACTTAGAGTACTTGGATCCGCATTCATAATGAATAATGATTTATTATTATGAACTAAGTCGACAACTTCTTGAAAATCTTCAATTATTCCATAATAATTAGGATATTGAACAACAAGAGCAGCAACATCATCGGTTAATTTCGTTCGTAAAGCCTCTTTATCAAGACAAAAATCCACCATATCAACGACAATGATTTCTATATCACGATATTTCGTATACGTTTTAATCACATCTAAAATACGCGGATTTATTGTTTTTGAAACCAATACTTTATTTCTTCTTGTTTGTGAAGTTGCCATAAAAACAGCTTCTGCTGTTGCAGTTGCTCCATCGTAAAGCGAAGCATTGGCAACATCCATGTTTGTTAATTCGCAAATCATACTTTGAAACTCAAAAATATATTGCAGTGTTCCTTGCGATATTTCTGGTTGATACGGAGTATAGGATGTTAGGAATTCTTGACGGAATAATAGTGCACTAATAATGCTTGGTGTATACACTTCATAAGCTCCAGCACCTAAAAAAGAGATGAATTGCTTATTTTTATTCGCTAATGCATTTATTTTTTGACGAAGTTCTATCTCAGACAATCCTTTATCAATAGGTAATTCTTTTTTGGTTAATATATTTTGAGGAATATCAGTAAATAAATCTTCAATTTTTTCTACACCAATCCTCTTAAGCATTTCCTTAATATCTTGTTCATTATGAGGAAAATACTTATACATAGGCATTATTTTGCAACCTCAGCATAGGCTGCTGCATCAAGAAGATTATCTAATTCTTTTTCATCAGCAATTTCAACTTTAATCAAATAATGTTCATATGGATTTTCATTTAGTAATTCAGGACTGTCAATCACTTCTTGATTCACTTCAATAATGGTTCCACTAAGCGGAGATAGAATATCAGAAGCTGCTTTAACACTTTCAACTACACCAAAAACAGCAAATTGTTCTACTTGATCTCCCTCATTACCCGCTTCAACATAAACAATTGACCCTAAACTATGTTGAGCAAAATCAGTAATTCCCACATAAGCAATCTTGCCTTCCACTTTAACCCACTCGTGACTTTCCGCATACTTCAAATGTTCTAGAATTTTACTCATAATTTTCTCTCCTATTTTATATATTTTTTATTTAAAAACTTTTTGTTTCTAATCTGTGCTTTTACTAAATTCTTACGAATACGAATGAACACTTCTGTTCCTATTTTACTATATTCACTGGCAACATAAGCCATCGCATAACAATTATTAGAATGAGGGATCATATATCCTGTTGTTACTTCACCAATTTTTTGATCGTTAGCAACAACTTCGTATCCACTACGAGCAATGCCTCGTTCTAGGAGTTCGATACCCACTAGTTTATTTTTTGGACCTTCTTCTTTTATTTGTACTAAACGCTGTTTCCCAATAAAATCTTCTTTCTCTAATTTAATCGCATAATGTAGTCCCGCAGAAATTGGATCAATTTCTTGACTAATCTCATGACCATAAAGTGGCATTGCTGCTTCAAATCGTAAAGTGTCACGACAACCAAGACCACATAGCTGTACCTTCTTTTCTTCTACTAAGACTTTGAATAAGGAAAGAATATCTTCATTATCACCATAAATCTCAAAACCATCTTCACCTGTATATCCACTACGAGAAACAAGAAATTTTTGCTTACCAATTAAGAATTCATCAAAATCAAACAGCTTTAACTCATTTAATGGATAGGCAGTTAATGATTGTAAGATTTCCACTGCTTTTGGTCCTTGTAGTGCTAATTGAGAATATTCACTGGATTTATTGATAATCTCTACATCATAGTTACCTTTATGTTCGGTAATCCAAGCATAATCTTTATCGGTATTGGAAGCATTGACAACCAAAAGGCAATAAGAATCAGAGTATTTATATACCATCAAATCATCAACGACACCACCGTCGGGATATAATAGTAATCCATAAGTCATTTTCATCTTTTGTGCATTGGCGATATCGTTGGTTATTAAATAATCGATAAATGCCAGGGTATCTTTTCCCGTTATTGCAATCTCTCCCATATGTGAGACATCAAAAAGACCACATTGTTCTCTCACAGCTAGATGTTCTTCTGTGATGCCTAGATACTCAATAGGCATTAAAAATCCGCCAAACTCGACCATTTTTGCTCCGTGTTTTAGGTGTTCATCAAATAAAATAGTTTTCTTAGCTGTGTTCTCCATAATTTCCCTCCTCAAAAATGAAATGTAAGAATTGATTATTTGTACTATTCATGATATATTCGTCGATACTATTCTTTAATAACACTGTTTGAAATGCTTGGTAGGTAAAATCTTTCCCTATAAAAGCTTTTTTAAATTCTTCTAAATCAGAAACAATTAAAAAATCTCCCCTAATATCTAAACTCCTCACTTTGTTTTTCTTCACATCAATATAAACTGCTATTTTACCCCAAGGAAATCTTTTTTCACTTTGAAAAGTAAAGGGGGGATCTTGACCATAAATCCAAAAAGGTTCTTTATATTTTTTCTCTAATTGTTTTATTTGTTGGTAATCCGATTCCGACAAACAAAACATTTTTTTGTTTTCCGAAATTTTTGTTAGTAAATATTCCATTAACTCGCTTTGCGTCATCGTTAGATATTCGCCAATATTAATCACTCTTTCCGATACGCTCTTAATTCCTTTAGAAATAAGTTTTTCATTATCAGGTGTTATTGCTCTAACTAAATGTTCTAGATTAGTATCAAAAAGGAAGGTTCCATGCAATACCGAACCATTTTTGTTTTGATAATACGCATTCCCAGAGAACTTTTTTCCCATAAACATCAAATCATTTCTTCCTGAAAAATAAACATCGAGATTGAGTTCTTTCAAAGCGTCCACCATTAAATCCAAGTATTTTTTAAAAGCTTCTTCTTTATCGATTGTTTTGCTGACAAAACTAAACATAAAACAGCCTTCATCGGCAAAAATAGCTCCGCCTCCACTAGGACGACGATAAATTTTCGCTCCTAGTTTATTCGCATAATCAAGATTGACTTCAGCTGCTAATAGTTGATTTCGTCCAATAATAATTGATTTCGATAAATCCCATAAAAAAAATACATCTTCCTGACAAGTATTCAATAGATACTCTTCAACTGCCAAATAAAATGATATTTCATTTTTCCCATATGATTTTAGATTTAACGACTTCATAATATAATCATATCATATTTACCTTTGTTTTTAAAGCAATATTGCACTCAAAATAAAAAAATCCTCAATTAAAATTTTAACTGAGGAATTATTTTACTAAACTTCTGGGTAACTACTCAAATCATTTGGATAACCAATCTTTTGTGTTCCCGTTCCCAGAAAACTACCTTTAATAATATATGTTTTTGTCTTAACAACAATCAATTCTACTTCCACAACTTCATCATTAACAACCTTAACAACCAGTTGTGCACTGCTTACACCAGCAAATTCCATGACGCTTCCTTTATAATCAGCAACATCAATATCAAATGTAGTAACACCATCTTTTTCGTTCTTAAAACTCATCACAGCAAACAAATCATCATCTTGACAATAAGCAATTACCTGTTCAGCAACTTTACTAAAACCATATTGATTTACTAATCTTTGATTTTCTGTTGTTGATAGAATAGTTTTACTCTTTGCTCCATTAGAAGACATATAAGCATAACCATCTTTGATATAAACTGCACCATTCGATGCTCCACTTTCAACATACTTTGCTTCTTTAAACAATCCTGCCTCAGCATTGAATTGTAATTCCAATGTCAGTTCATCTGTTCCATCGCTAGTAAATAGAATAAAGTTTCCACTAGTCGCTGCAAGATAGGCATTTATTTTTTCTTCAAGTTTATCTTGGGCAACTTCTGGTGTTAAGTTTTTAGGGGCGGTAATAACTACAGTAATCGTCATCGATGCTTTACCATCACTGGTAGCAACAGATATGGTTGTATTGCCTGCTGATACGGCTGTTATTTTACCATTATTAACCGTAGCTATGCTATTATTACTTGATGACCAAACCAGAGTAGTATTAGGAGTAACTGTAGCTTCAATCACTTCTTCTTGACCTGTTTCTAAGGTAACTACATTCTTAGAAAGAGTAATACTATATTGTATTTCTTTAGCTACGACAGCGATTTTCTTTGATACAGAGGCAATTTTACTATTTCCTTCAACACTTACTGTAATCGTTGCTTCACCGACAGACACTCCAGTGACTAATCCATCGACTACAGTTGCCACCATTTCATTAGAAGATTTCCACACAAATGTTAATCCTGTTAATCCAGCAACATTCGCTGATAATTGAATTTGCTCTTCTTCTTCAACAGATGTCTCACCCGTTAATGATAGTACATAATCTTTTTCTTCTTCTTTTGGAGTACATGCTGCTAAGAATAAACACGCAAAACTAAATACAAGAATTACCAATATTTTTTTCATCATTTCTCACCTTTTTATCAACGGTATTATTATACCCGATTTTTTTTACTATTACAAGACTTTCAAACATTCCATTTTACTTCTTTTGAAAAAATCAACTTTTTCTTTGTTTGAGGATGAATAAATTCCATATAATAACAATCTAAATACAATCTTTTTTCTTCGGTTCCGTAGAGTTTATCTCCTACGAGAGGATGCCCGATATGCGACAAATGAACCCTTATCTGATGAGTTCTCCCTGTTTCAAGAATTAATTCCAATAAACTCGTATTTTCATACTCGGCAAGCACTTTATAATTAGTGATTGCTGTTTTTCCTGTTTCACTAACCCCTCTTTTTATTTCCCCATCAACAAGACGAGCAATCGGTAAATTAATTGTTCCTTCTTTTTCAAGAAGTTTACCTGTTACAAGGGCTTGATATTTTTTATTAATACGATTTTTACTTGTTAATTGATGGTGAATATATCCATTTTTTGCGACTAAAACCAATCCTGATGTTGCATAGTCAAGGCGATTTACAATATGAATATTAGAAGTTATTTCTTGATCGATAAAGAAAGCTTTTATTCTAGAAATCAAATTGTCTTCTTGATGACGTCTAGAAGGTTGAATTGCTAAATCATGAGGTTTATTCACTACCATCAAATCATCATCGTTATAGAAAATTTCTAACTCTGATGGATTAGCAACGATTTCTTGATTCAGCGTTTCATCAAATTCGATTGTTAGGAGGTCGCCCTTTTTTACAAGATGATAATTAAAAGCTTCCTGATGATTAATATACATCTTCCCATAAAGTTTTATTTTTCTCGCTAAACGACGAGACAATCCTAAAACCATGAGGTATTCTTTGATAGAAATTTCTTCTACATCAACTAGATACTCTAATCGCATTTTCCCTCCTCATAGATGAAAGGGCTATTTTGAATAGCCCTGGTTCTTATTTTTCTTTCTTATATTCTTCAATTATTTTCTTAATCAGCATTTCAGGAACTTCTTCATAACGAACAAACTTACGGGTAAAACGACCGCTTGCTTGTGTCATTGCTTTTAAGTCAGTTGCATATTTAACAATTTCTGCTTCAGGAACTTCGGCAATAATTGTTTGCATACCATGACCTTGTTCCATACCTAAAACGCGTCCACGCCTTTTGGTCATATCACCCATGATATCACCAACGAATTCGTCTTTTACTGTAACATTTACTTCACAAATTGGTTCTAGAATTGTTGGTTTAATCTTATCGATTGCATTTTTAAATGCTAATCCAGCAGCCAATTTAAATGAAATTTCATTAGAATCTACTGGATGATAAGAGCCATAGAACAATGTTGCTTTGATTCCAATGACTGGAAATCCTGCTAATGGTCCATGTTCTAGTGTTTCAATTAGACCTTTTTCAACGGCTGGGAAATAATTTTTTGGAACAGCTCCTCCAACAACTTCTTCAGCAAAGATAAAGTCTTCTTTACATGGTTCAAAGCGAATCCACACATCACCAAATTGTCCAGCACCACCTGATTGCTTTTTATGTCGACCTTGAGCTTCACCCTTAGCTTTAATTGTTTCACGATAAACAATCTTTGGATCAGAAACATCAATTTCAACCTTAAACATATTTTTCATCTTTTCTAAGATGTAACCGATATGAGTCATTCCTTGACCACCAATCAATTGTTGTGCTGTTTCTGGATTTCTTACAATTTCAAATGTTTCGTCTTCTAATTTTAATTTTTGTAATGAACCAGATAATTTATCTTCATCATTTTTATTCTTTGGTTGAATAGCCACATAAATAATAGGGTTTGCGTGTTCATTTTTTGGATAAACGATTGGATCTTTCTTATCACAGAATGTAAGACCATTGTAAAATTCTGATACTTTTGCAACACAAGCAATATCGCCTGCACTAACAGAATCAATTGGTAATTGTGTTTTTCCCATAACAGTGAATAATTGAGTAATTTTCACTACACTTCCTGTTGATGGTATGAAGACTTCTTGTCCTACCTTTAATGAACCAGCATATAGTTTAAAGAAACTAATTGTACCAACAAAAGGGTCAATTGTAGTCTTGAAAACATATCCTGCAAGTGGAGCATTTTCGCTCATCTCTCTTTTCACCGTTTCATTATTAGTATTAAGACCTTCTTTTAGTGGTCTTTCATTTGGAGCAGGTAAAAAGTCAACAATCATATCCAATAAAGCATCGACACCAACATTTTTTAAGCCTGCACCTACTAAAATAGGGAATAATTCTGACGCCGAAACTTCTATCTTTAGTCCTTGACGAATTTCCTCAGCAGTTAATTCTTCACCACTGAAATATTTTTCCATCAGCTCTTCTGTCGCTTCAGCAACTTTTTCCAATAATTGTCCATTAATTTCTTCCACTTTTGCTGTTAATACAGGAGGAATCGGTCCTTCTTTACAATCCGATCCGTTAAATAAAACTGCTTTCTTGTTTAATAAATTAATGAATCCACCAAAATTGTTCGTTTCACCAATAGGCCAAGCAAATGGAGTAGCATTTTTACTTAGTTTACTGGTAATTGAATCGATAACCTCATCAAATTTAACATTCTCTTTATCCATCTTATTGACAAAAATGATGGTTGGAATTTTACGATTACTTAGTTCTTCCCATACTCTTTCTGTACCGACTTCAACACCTTTAGTAGCATCAATTAAGACTACTGCACCATCAGCAACAGATAGAACATTACTAATATCTCCAATAAACTCTTCTGATCCAGGAGTGTCAAGGAAATTAATTTTATTGTTTTTCCATTCACATGGTAATAAAGAAGACATCAAAGTTGTTTGTCGGTTTTGCTCTTCAAGAGAATAATCACCAACGGTAGTTTTACGCTCTACTTCACCTTTTTTATCGATAGCTTTGGTAACAAAAAGTAAAGCTTCTCCCATGCTTGTCTTACCACTTCCCATATGACCAAGCACAGCGACATTTCTAATATTGCTTGTTTTATATTCTTTCATTAATTATACCTCCTATAAAAGAAAACGTATTCGCACTATTATTATTATACTATAGTATTTGTTTTTTTCAAAAGGTTTTTTTATTTATTTTATAAAACATTTTTAGTTTAAAAAAAGAGCTAAGCTCTTTTGCTTAGTCTCTTGTTTCTTACCTTCTTTGATTTGTTGTTGAAATAATAAATTATTACTCCTCCAGCAATAATCACCACAATAATAACGATAGCCCAGATGGAAATAACGCTTCCTTTTACTCTTTGCCACATTTCCAATACTGCTTCATTGCGGTCGCCAAAATCCTCCATCACACCACAACGAGCAATAATTGTTTCATCAGGATATTGTGCATCAAATTGGCGTCCTCTTTCATTGATTCTAACAATCGCTTTTCCATCAGTTAATTTTTCATTTGATAATGTTCCCTGGAAAAAGTAAGTTAAATCGACTTCCACTCCATCTTCATCACCATACCAATCGATAATTTGATCAAAAATAGCATCTCCAGCGATTGCAGAGGTATAACCTATTTTATTCATGTTCTTTACAGCAACTTCCGGCAAAGATAAATAATTGATAAAATCAGATGCTAGCTGAATATTAGCACCTTTCGGCATTACCCAACCATCAAACCATACATTGCTTCCTTCTTGAGGAACGATATAATTCAAATTCATATCGTTTTCTTCTTCCGCAGTATCCATTGCATAGACTGCATCACCACTCCAAGCGAAATTGATATCAATCTTACCTGTAACAATGTCTTTTTTACCACTATCTACTTCAAAGCCGTAAATATTTTTTTTCATTTGATTTAAGGCTTCTTCTACCTTGGCCAAGGTTTCTGAATCGGTTCTATTCATAATCGCGGTTATTTGATTTTGATAGGTATGAGCATCAATTTTACCCGCTACAAAATCACCAGATAGTCGATCTAATTCTTCTTTATAAACATAAAACACACCGATAATATAAGTGTCGCGAACACTATTTTTTGCCGTTGCTTTATTTTTATAGGCTTCATTCCATAAAATAGTCCAGCTATTAATATCCTCTTCGTTCACTTTTTCAGGATTATAAATAAATCCCATCGTCCCCCACATATATCCAACAGCGTAATCTTCCCAACCATTTTCAAGAAACAAATTCTTTAAATAAGGAGAAGCATAGGCTTGATAATTAGGGATTAAATCTAAATCAATCTTTTCTAATAGATTTTCTCTGATCATTTTTTGAATCATATAGTCAGATGGACAAACTAAATCATAAGTCGTTTTTCCTGTTTTTAATGTGTTTAACATTAATTCATTGGTTTCAAACATATCATAGACAACAGTTACTGTTTTCCCTGTCCTTGCTTTATAATCCGCTGCCCATTCTTCCATAACAGAAGGTCCTACTTTATTTCCATCTTCGTCTTTACCATCCTCAATATATTCATACCAATTATATACTCGTAAAGTTAAGGTTTCTTCTTCAGCATGAATTGTTGACTGTGTTAGTAAAAAAACAGTAATAATCATGACTAATAAAGAAAGAATTGTTTTTCTCATTTTTATATTTGCTCCTTTCTAATTCCATTGTTATTTTTTGTCCTTGCATTAACAATAATCAAAACGATTAAAATCACAACAAAAATAATCGTCGATAA
>Ga0209719_1000170_pt1 | contig 96689 bp, 94 predicted proteins | sample AD_JPNAS2_MetaG_FD_184421 | JGI IMG/M metagenome (GOLD analysis project Ga0209719, IMG submission 184421) | Active sludge microbial communities of municipal wastewater-treating anaerobic digesters from Japan - AD_JPNAS2_MetaG (SPAdes) (version 2) | ecosystem: Engineered > Bioreactor > Anaerobic...
ACAAAGACAGACGGTCGGCGGACGGATGCGGGCCGACCGATATGATTTTTGCCACCACAACGCCGCTGAAGGACGGACCGACTTTTTTTATTTCGTCCACTTCCAGCCCGGCCATCGTCAGTTTGTCTGCCAGGTCCTTCGCCGTTAATTGCACATCGACATAATCTTTAAGCCACGTGAGACCGACCAGCATAAAGAAAAAATCTCCTAAAATTGTTTGAGGAAACGGATATCGTTTTCGAAAAATAAACGGATATCGGAAATGCCGTATTTCAACATGGCAATACGTTCCAGCCCCAGTCCAAAAGCAAATCCGGAATATTCGTCCGGATCATAGTCGACATTTCTGAAAACCGCCGGATCGACCATGCCCGATCCGAGAATTTCCAGCCAGCCGCTTTGTCCACAAACCCTGCATCCTTTGCCGCCGCACATCACACAGCGGATGTCCACTTCCGCAGACGGTTCTGTAAACGGGAAAAAACTGGGGCGGAAACGCAGCATGGTTGAACTGCCGAAGATCTTCTTCAAGAACGCCGACAGGATTCCCTTCAGATCGCCGAAGGTCACGTTTTTATCCACCAGCAGACCTTCGATCTGATGAAACATCGGCGTGTGCGACACATCGGAATCGCGGCGGTACACTTTTCCGGGAGATAAGATTCTCAACGGCGGCTTGATCTTTTCCATGACCCTGATTTGAACAGGCGACGTGTGCGTCCTTAAAACGATGTTCTCATCAATATAAAAGGTATCCTGCATGTCCCGCGCGGGATGATCTTTCGGTATATTCAGTGCTTCAAAATTATAATAATCCAGTTCGATTTCCGGTCCTTCCACGATGGAAAAACCGAATGACGAGAAAACGGAACAGATTTCTCTGCGGATCTGAACCACAGGATGCACACGTCCGCAGTTGACGGATCGTCCCGGCAGCGTGACATCAATTTTTTCCTTGAAGAGCGCTTGTTCTTTATTCCGGCTTGTGTACTGCTCAATGGCCTGATCAAGCCTGGCATTCAGAGAATTTTTCAACTCGTTGCAGCGTTTACCGAAAAGCGGCTTTTCTTCATCAGGCACCCGGGAGATGTTTCTTAAAAGACCGGTTAGAAGGCCTTTTCTGCCCAGATATTTCGTCTTGACAGTCAAGACCTGCTCCTCGGACGTGGCGGTACTTAATTCCGACAAAGCATCGCTTTCCAGTTGTTGAAGCTCTTTCATCATAGCAGTAGTTTACTTGCCTTTGGCAATGGTCACGACCTGCGCAAATCCCTGAGGATCATTGACGGCCAGTTCCGCCAGAATTTTACGATCCAGTTCAATACCGGATTTTTTCATCCCGTCGATCAGGCGGCTGTACGTAATGTTGTTATCGCTTGCGGCGGCATTGATGCGCGCAATCCATAACTGGCGGAATTCCCGCTTTCTCGCCCGGCGGTCACGGTACGCGTATTTCATCGCCTTGTTAACCGCTTCCGTAGCCGTTCGAAGCAAGCGGCTGCGGGCGCCAAAGAACCCTTTGGCCAGTTTCAAAACCTTTTTTCTTCTTTTACGAGCGTTGACGCTCCTTTTTATCCTGGACATTTCTTTTTCTCCTCATTTACAGATAACTCGTAAATTATCCCCGGTCCATTACATGTAGGGAATAAGTTTTTTAATTTCTCTTGCGTTTGCCGAATCAACAATCGTTGATTTTCTTAACGTCCTTTTTCTCTTTGTCGTTTTTTTCGTGAGGATGTGACTGGCAAACGCTTTGCTGCGTTTAATCTTCCCTTTGGCGGTCAGTGAAAAGCGTTTTGCAGCTCCTCGGTGTGTTTTTAATTTTGGCATGTGATCACCTTTCCATATTTATTGTTTTTTTGGTGAAAGAATCATCACCATATTGCGTCCTTCCAGACGGGGCTCCTGATCCATGATACACTCATTGGCGAGTTCATCCCGTATTTTTCCCATCAGCTTTCTGCCGATATCGGTAAATGCGATTTCTCTGCCTCTGAACATCATGGAGACCTTTACTTTATCATGATTCTTCAAAAACTTTTTGATGTGTTTCATCTTGACCTGCACATCATGTTCTTCCGTTTTCGGTTTTAATTTAATTTCCTTAACCTGAATTACGGTCTGGCTCTTTTTGGCATCATGCAGTTTCTTGTTCTGCTTGTAGCGATACTTCCCGTAATCCATTATTTTACAGACCGGGGTATCGGCAGATGCGGAAACCTCCACCAAATCCAGACCGGCTTCTTCCGCCTTGGCAAGTGCCTCTTCCAGGGAAATAACGCCCAACTGTTTACCGTCTTCACTGATGACGCGAACATTGGCCGATTTGATTTCTCTGTTGATTCTTAAATCCTTTACTATAGGTCACCTCCTGAAATTAAATTTATCTTATCCGAATGTCGTTTATTATTTATTTTGATCACAAGTTTGATGTACTAATGTAATGAACTGATCAACGGGCATGGCGCCCATGTTCTTTCCGTCGCGTGTGCGGGGTGCAACGGCGCCCGCGTCCATTTCCTTGTCGCCGATAACAAGCATATAGGGAATTTTCTGCAGCTGAGCCTGTCGTATCTTATACCCCAGTTTCTCATTGTCAAAATATCGCTCGGAGCGGATGCCGGATGCGATCAGCTTATCATGCACTGTCTGAGCGTAAGGGATATGCTTGTCGGTGACCGTCAGCAAAACGCACTGGGTCGGCGACAGCCAGACGGGAAACGCGCCGGCGTAATGTTCGATGAGCACCCCCATGAAACGCTCAATCGCGCCGAGAATCACCCGGTGCAGCATGACCGGACGATGCTTTTCTCCGTCCGGTCCGATATAGCTTAAATCGAATCTTTCCGGAAGCGTGAAGTCGCATTGGATCGTGGCGCACTGCCATTTTCTTTTCAGGGCGTCTTTGAGCTTGAAATCGATCTTCGGGCCGTAGAAAGCACCGTCGCCGGCATTCACATCATAGGCAATGTGATTGTCCTTGAGCGCGTTTTCCAGCGCAGAGGTGGCCAGATCCCAATCGGCGTCGGTGCCGATTGATTTTTCCGGCCGGGTGCTTAATTCCACCTCATATTCAAATCCGAAAATTCCCATGGCATGGCTGACAAAATCGGCAATGCCCCGGATTTCCGAATTCAGCTGTTCGGGTGTGCATAAAATATGAGCATCATCCTGGGTGAATTGTCGCACTCTCAGCAAACCGTGCAGAACCCCCGTCTTTTCATGACGATGCACCGTGCCCAGTTCAAAATAACGCAGCGGCAAATCCCGATAACTTCTGATTTTTGATTTATAGATCAGCATATGGGACAGACAGTTCATCGGCTTGATACCGTAAACCTGCTCATCCACTTCAGTAAAATACATATTTTCCCGGTAATGGTCAAAATGCCCGGATTTTTTCCAGAGATCCACCTTGAGGATCTGCGGTCCCATGACCATATCGTATCCGCGTTTGAGATGTTCCTTTCTTTCCCATTCCTCAATCAGATAACGCAGCAGCATCCCCTTGGGATGGAAAATAATCAGGCCTGCTCCGGCTTCATCGTTGACCTGAAACAGATCCAGTTCCCTGCCCAGACGCCGATGATCTCTTTTACGGGCTTCTTCCAGCAGGGTCAAATATCCCTGAAGCTCATTTTCAGTAGCAAAACCAGTTCCGTAGATACGCTGCAGCATTTTGTTGTTTTCATTGCCTCGCCAGTAGGCTCCGGCAACGCTGAGCAGCTTGAAGGCTTTGATCATTCCCGTTGACGGGATGTGGGGGCCGCGGCATAAATCAACATAGCCGCCCTGTTTATAAAGGCTGACCGTCTTGACGTCATGAGACAGATCGTTGATTAATTCAACTTTGTAATTTTCTTCTCTTTCCTCGAATAACGCAACGGCTGCTTCACGGGACAGTTCTTCCCGGACAAAAGGATTATCCGCCTTTGTGATTTCTTTCATCCGTTTTTCGATTTTCGGAAAATCATCCGTCGTGAAGGTTTCATGATATTCAAAATCGTAGTAAAAGCCGTCTTCGATGGACGGGCCGATACTCACTTTCGCACCCGGAAATACATCCTGAACAGCCTGAGCCATGACGTGAGATATACTGTGCCTCAAGATAGACAACCCTTCAGCGGAGGACAGGTCGATGAGATCAATTGTGGCGTCTCGGTCAAGCGGACGGCTGAGATCAGCCGGGATGCCGTTGATTTTTACGGCCACGGTATGGGCCAGAGCTTCCTTTTTCCAGGCACTGACGGCTTCAGCCGCCGGCGTTGACCGGTTGAAGGATAATTCCTGATGATCTGGAAAAGTAATTTTTATAGTCATATCATTCGTCAAAGCACCTTAACTTCATTTTAAAAGGGCATCACTGTCTTGCTGATGCCCTTTGTTATTATGAAATCAAGACGTAATTTATATAAAAATGGTAGGCAAGCAGGGATTTGAACCCTGGACATCCACCGCGTCAGGATGGCGCTCTCCCCCTGAGCTACTTGCCTACGGTAAAAACCGGATTTTTTTAACGACGTGTTGATAGCAGCAAAATATTGCCGTGTCAAGCTAAATGTCTTATTTATTAGCCTATTTTTCTGAGCTGTGATTTAAAAACTTTATTCCCTTGAATATATATACCAATCCGGAGACAACCGTAAAAAAAGCGGTGCCCCACGAAAGAACGTTAATGAAATCAATGCGCATTAATTCAAATGGAAATATTTTAACAAAAAGAGCAATGAAAACGGTCCCTATTTGTAAAGCTGTTGTGATTTTGCTGATAAAAACCGGTTTAATTTCATACGTTACCGACATCATCGTTAATGTGATGATACCGATGACAATGATCAGATCCCTGCTGATGACAATGACAGTCAGCCATCCCGGAATCAATCCGAAAATGGACAAGGCAATAAAACTCGTCGATAAAAGAATTTTATCAGCAAGCGGATCCAGAAAAGCGCCCAGTTCGGTTTGCTTCTTCAAGAGTCTGGCCAGCGCACCGTCCAGTGCATCCGTGATACCGGCGATGGAAAATGCAATCAACGCGTTTGCATATTCTTCCTGAATGAGGAATATGACAATCACCGGGACCAGTATAATTCTGAGCAAAGATATCAGATTGGGAATATTCATCGCATAGTCATTTCAAAAATAATTTGCCGGTCTTTTCGTAATCTCTGTTCTGCTTTGCTTAATGAATAAAGTTCGGCCCGTCGGGCAATGTTTCCATTATTTTTTTCAGAATTTTATTGATCAGCGGTTCAACCGCTTCATGCGCCTTGATTTCCAGTCTCTTTTGGCCCAACGCAAAACTCGTTTCTGCGGCATGTGTCTGCGTTTTCCAAACAACGTCATCCGTTTCTGTGCGGCGCAACACACAACTCACGTCAGCGGTTGTCGACGCATAAAACAATTTATATTGCGTATTTTTTTTCAAGGAGCAGGACATGACCGTTTCCGCGTCTATCTTATCCGTCAGAGCCTGCGGCGGCATGGAAGATGTCTTGTCGTCGGCATTGCCGGGCGCCTGGCCCAGGCGTTGATCCACGTCTTCCGGGGATATCTTGGGGTAGCCCTTAAAAAAAATTTCTTCGAAAATCCTGGTACGGAGGAACTGAGCGTCTTTAACGTCCGCATCCGTGGCGGTTTCTATCGGAAGGATGGCAATGGATTTTATGCTGAGTTTTGCCGTCTCATCCTTGATTGATTTTTGCGTATTGCCGAAGCATCCGCTCAGAATCAGCATCCCCAGAACAAGAAAAACGATATTTTTGAAATAGGTCATATCCTCTTTAAACTCTATTCGTCATGACGGTTCATTTTTGATTTTTTCAATTTCTTCCTTGATCACTCTTTCCGCTATTTCCGGAACGATCCTGCGGACAATACGTTCCACGATCTCGTCGGCTCTTTTGAGAATGTCTTCGTAGATTTTATCCCCGATCTGATGATCTTCAATGACATCCACCAGAGTATACACGTCCTTTGCTATGGAGCCGTTTTCGTAACTCCGTCCGTCAACAACAATCACTTCCTGATTATTTTCAGCATTATCAGGCAACTCATCCTTAAGATCATGGATGATTTTATCGTCATCGGTTATGGAATTTGCATCCATCGTCATCTCCTTGTCCAGACGCTTAACCAAACACGGTAAATTTGCAGCGTGTTGGTTTGTTATCATAGAGCATAAAACAGTTCAAGATATATATCATAATCGGACGGCATGAAAAAATACCATCAATATGCTATTTTAATTGTTGACATTCCCGAATTATTTCATATTAATATTCGCCAAATAAATTGTGAATTGAAAAAATGACGAAACGGATACTGATTACAGGTGGTGCAGGTTTTATCGGTTCTCACCTTTGCGACAAACTTCTGGCACAGGGGCATGACGTCATCTGTCTGGATAATTTTTTCACAGGCGATAAAAATAATATTGCTCATCTTCTGGGACATAAACGTTTTGAGCTGATCCGTCATGACATCATCAATCCTGTTTATCTGGAAGTGGAAGAAATATACAATCTTGCCTGTCCCGCGTCTCCGGTTCATTACCAGTACAATCCCATTAAAACGATCAAAACCAACGTCATGGGAGTAATTAATGTTCTCGGCATCGCCAAGAGGACAAAAGCCAAAATTCTTCAGGCGTCCACATCGGAGGTGTACGGCGATCCGGACGTCCATCCGCAGAACGAATCCTACTGGGGGAAAGTGAATCCGGTCGGCATCCGCAGTTGCTATGATGAAGGCAAAAGAGCGGCAGAATGCCTGATGATGGATTATCGTCGGCAAAACGGCGTCAACACGAAAATCGTCCGCATCTTCAACACCTACGGTCCGCGGATGGCGTTGCATGACGGCCGCGTGGTAAGCAATTTTGTCATTCAGGCCCTGCAGAACAAAGTCATCACTGTCTACGGCGACGGTTCTCACACGCGATCATTCTGTTTTGTCGACGATATGATTACCGGGCTCATCCGGATGATGAATGCCCCCGACGATTTTTACGGTCCGGTCAATCTCGGCAACCCGGAAGAATTTACCATTCTGGAACTCGCGCAAACCGTTATCCGGCTTACAAACAGCCGCTCCAGAATAGAATTCCTGCCCCTGCCTCAAGACGATCCTGTTCAACGCAGGCCGGATATCTCGCTGGCAAAAGCCGGCATCGGCTGGTGGCCTCAAATCAGTCTCGAGGAGGGGTTGCTCAAAACCATTGACTATTTTCGTCAGGTATTAAAAAATACATAAACGCACAGAGGTAAGAAATAAATGGCTATCAGAAAAAAAATCCTTTGCATCGGAGCCGGTTATGTCGGCGGCCCTTCCATGGCGATGATCGCCCACAAATGCCCCGATTACCGGGTGACCGTCGTGGATATTAATCCTGAACGGATTGATGCGTGGAATTCGGAGCAGTTGCCCGTTTTCGAACCCGGTCTCGATACGATTGTAAAAAAAACCCGCGGCAAAAATTTATTTTTCAGAAAAGACATTGAAAATCAAATCCGGGACAATGACATTATTTTCGTCAGCGTCAACACCCCGACGAAAAGCTACGGCGCCGGAGCACACATGGCGGCCGATCTGCAATATGTGGAAAAAACTGCGCGCCAGATTTTAAAGAACTCGCAATCGTCAAAAATCGTAATCGAAAAAAGCACCTTGCCGGTAAAAACCGCGCTGGCGATGGAAAAGATTTTATCCTCCCGAAAAGGGAAGATCCGGTTTGATGTTCTCTCCAATCCCGAATTCATGGCCGAAGGCACCGCCGTGAAAGATCTGGAAAATCCCGACCGCGTTTTGATCGGCTCGCGCGAGACCCCTGGCGGATTAAAGGCGAGAGATCACCTCATCAAAATTTACACGCGTTGGGTTCCCTTAAACAGGATCATCACCTCCAGCATCTGGAGCAGCGAATTGTCCAAACTGGTCGCAAACGCCTTCCTCGCGCAGCGGGTGTCCTCCATCAATTCCATATCTGCGTTATGCGAAAAAACAGACGCCGACATCGATGAAGTCGCCAGGGCGGTCGGCATGGATAAACGAATCGGCGATAGATTTCTCAAGGCCGGCATCGGTTTCGGCGGATCCTGTTTTAAAAAAGACATTCTGAATCTGGTGTATTTGTGCAATCATTACGGATTGCGTGACGTCGCCGCCTACTGGGAAAATGTCCTCCGCATCAACGAATATCAGCGGGAGCGTTTTGTAAATCATATTCTTCACAGCATGTTCGGAACGCTGTCGGAGAAAAAGATCTGCATCCTGGGTTTTGCTTTCAAGGCCGATACAGGCGATACGAGGGAAAGCCCCGCTTTTTATATTACGCAAAAACTGGTGGCGGAACAGGCCGACGTTGTTATTTCCGATCCCCGGGCATTGAAAAATGCCGCCGCAGATCTGTCGGGAATCAAAGGAAATGTAAAATTTGTCGACGATCCTTACAGAGCTGCCGCGGACTGTCACGCGGTGCTCATTTTAACGGACTGGGATTTATACCGCAGACTGGATTACCGGAAAATATATCGCTCCATGATCAAGCCGGCCTTTCTTTTTGACGGCCGCAACATTCTGGATCATCAGCAGTGCTTCTCCATCGGGTTCAATGTTTATCCCATCGGAAAACGGGCGCTGACGCATTTTTAAAATAGTTTACGGGCAGGCGTCAACAAAATCGAAGGCATTTTTTATCAGATTAATTTCATTGGCCTGAACGGCCAGGGTGACCGCCACGACATCAAAACGTGCTTTCTTGTCGGACATTTTTTTGGCTTGAAGATACCACAAGGCCAATTGAGACAATTTTTTTTGCTTTTGGATGCCGACAGCCTGTTCGGGATATCCCAGAGCATGCGATTTTCTTGTTTTGACCTCAACAAAAACGATCTCCTGATGATCCCGGGCGATAATGTCAATCTCCCCCAGAGGACAGCGGAAATTGGTTTCCAGGATCTGATAACCGTTGCCGGTCAGAAAATCAGCAGCCAGCCGCTCCCCTTTTTTCCCGGTAATGATTTTTGTCATGTTTTGCATTTAACCGTTAAACTCAAATGATGCCTGATGAAGATTTTTAACATGAAATGATTTCCGGTGAATTTTACAGATGCCGTATGTTCTGATGGCGTTGAGATGCTCCCGGGTTCCGTAGCCTTTATTTTTCCGGAAATTATATTGCGGAAACTGACGATGATACATTTCCATAATCCGATCCCGTGTCACTTTGGCGATAATTGAGGCAGCAGCAATGGAGACGCTGAGGCTGTCTCCTCTAACCAGAGGCTTCTGGGGCGTGATGATCGGCACAGGATACAAACCGTCGACGAGCAGATAATCGGGCGAAACATCGAGTTCGAGAACAGAGTCGCGCATGGCCTGTAAAGACGCCTGCAGAATATTCACTTGATCGATTGTTTCAACGTCAACGACCTTCATCCCGATGGCCAGGGCATCGTTTTCAATGACGTTGTATAATTTTTCTCTTTTTGGAGAGGAAAGTGTTTTAGAATCTTTTATCTCAGAATGGATATAATCGGGAGGAAACACGACTGCAGCCGCAACGACCGGACCGGCCAACGGCCCTCTGCCCACCTCATCAACACCGGCAATAAAATGATATCCTTCTTTGCGGGCAATTTTTTCAAAAGTATCCATTTCGGAAGATACATCCCCGATCCAAGAGCTTGCGTACCTGTGAAGGCACGCCGCTCTCGGGCAGAACAATTTTTATGATTTGGCCGCGTCTTTAATTCTGGCTTTTTTGCCCCGTAATTCCCTTAAATAATAGAGGCGCGAGCGGCGCACCTTACCCCGGCTGACAACATCAATTTGATCGATGATCGGTGAATGCAAGGGAAACGTTCTTTCAACACCGACACCGTAGGAGATTTTTCTGACCGTAAAATTGGCCCGGCTGTTTCCGTGTCTTTTACGGATGACGACACCTTCAAACGCCTGAATCCTCTGTTTCTGGCCTTCAATAATTCTGACATAAACTTTGACGGTATCCCCTGTTTTAAAAGCGGGGATATCCCCTCTGGTTTGTTCTTTCTCAGTCAATTCCAAAATATTCATGTTTTCCTCCCGCAAATTTTGCTTAAAAAATCAATCTCTCATGATTCTGTCCATAATAACGGCTACGGCGGACCGTACCGACAGATGATTATAACCGGCCATCCCCTTGATCGGCTCTAACCTAAAATCCGACTCGTGAATCAGTTTTTCGGAGATTCCGGATCCTGTGCCAAAAAGAAGCATATAAACGTCATTTTCCTTTTTCAGGCAATCTTTCAATTCGGCAAACGTTAAAACATCGCCTTGAGCAGAACCGGCACCCGTCGCCACGCTCTTCGGTTTACGCCCTGTCCGACGGACGATGTCATCAACAACGTTCTGCAAACTCTCTCTGATATGGATCAGGCTGAAAGCGTTTTGACGATGAGGATTATATTGCGCACCGAATCCTTCCTGCCAGTGATTGACAATGTCCTGCGCCAGACGGCGTTGTCTTGCTGCCGGGTTGACGATATAAAAACCGGCGGCGCCATACGTTTTGGCAACCCGGGCAATGTCGTGAATGTCCATATTGGCAATGGCCGTCGTGACAATCCGGCCGTTTTTATCGTATACCGGATAATGTAAAAGAGCGATGTAAAGCATTTCCTTTGCCGTGTGACATCATTGATCCCGCACATTCAAGCGGAAACCCATACATTAAATATTTCTGAAAATCAAGGTTTTATATATCTTCCATCTTAATTTTTTCAAGCAGTTTTCTGTCCTGATCGGAGAGCTTCATTTTTTTGAGCAAATCGGGTCGCTTCCGCCGGGTTTTCCTCAACGATTCTGTTTTGCGCCACATCTCGATTTCAGAATGATTTCCGGAAAGCAATACCTCCGGCACCTTCCAGCCCTTATAGACGGCCGGCCGTGTGTATTGGGGGTACTCCAGAAGATTCTGTGAAAAAGATTCGGTGAATGTCGATTCCGGATTGCCAAGGAATTCCGGCAGAAGACGGGAAACCGCATCAATCAGCACCATTGCCGGCAACTCCCCTCCGGTCAGAATATAATCGCCGATAGAAATTTCACGGTCCACCAGGTGCTGTCTGATGCGTTCATCAACGCCCTCATAGCGCCCGCAGATGATGATGATCCTTTTTTTTTCAGAAAGTTCCGTTGCGATCTGCTGATTAAGAACCTCCCCCTGAGGCGTCATCAGAATAACAGTCGGTTCTTCTTGGTGTTTCTTTCTGATGGCCGACAACGCCTTTTCCACCGGCTCCAGCTTCATCACCATACCGCACCCGCCGCCGTAGGGAGCGTCATCGGTCATATTATGTCTGCCGCTGGTCCATTTGCGTATGTCATGACATTCTACATGAATAATCCCTTTTTCCTGCGCTTTTTTCAGAAGACTGTAGCCAAGGGGCGACGTAAACATGTCCGGGAAAATGGAAAGAATGTCAAAATGTATCACGTTTACAATCCATCCGGAATTTTGACGGTCATAATCCGCTGTTCAAGATCTATCCGTTTTATAACGCCGGAAATTGCCGGCAGGAGGATTTCCTCTTTTGCCTTCCGGCAGACATATACATCATTACTCCCCGTGGGGAAAACCGATTCGATTTTTCCGAGGTAATCTCCCGCGTCGCTGTAAACATCAAGGCCGATGATTTCGTGAACGTAATACTCCCCGGCCGGAAGTTTTTTTAAAACATCTTTAGAAAAATAAACCCGGCCGCCGATCAGATGCCCGGCCGAGTTTACGTCGTTAATCCCCTCGAGTTCTATAAATAACGCGTTGCGGGATTGTTCCATTTTGTTCAGGCAAAAACGATTTTTTTGCCCCGGAGTTTTTTCAATATACACAACATCGGGTTTTGATATTTTATTTCCGCTTTTAAGATAAGATAAAATTTTCAAACACCCGCAAAGACCGCGGGTTTTGACAATCTCTCCAACTTCAAAGAGATCCATGGTCTGCCTATTCGATTATTTCTAAAACAGCTCGCTTATGCGCCTTGGCGGAAGCCGCGCTTAAAATCATCCGGATCGCCTTGGCGGTCCTTCCCTGTTTGCCGATGACTTTACCGAGATCTTCTTTGGCCACGCGCAGTTCAATAACAGATGTTTGTTCGCCGATGATTTCAGTAACTTCCACCTTATCCGGATAATCTACCAAAGCCTGAGATATATATTTGATCAATTCCTTCATCGTCATAACCTCCGCTGAGTTTAATTAAGTCCTTCTAGAAATAATTTCCGATACAGAACACACCCCAAACATTGTGATTAAAAAATTATTTGATCTTGGCTTCTATCCCCTTTGCCTTCAGCAAGTTAGCGACTGTCAGAGTTGCCTTGGCACCCTTTTGCAACCATTTACGAATGCGTTCTTCCTTGACAAGGACTTCCGCAGGATTTTTCTTGGGATCGTAATTGCCTAAAATTTCCAGAAATCTTCCATCGCGGGGAAATTCGCTGTCCGCTGCCACAATTCGATAAAAAGGTTTGCCTTTGGCACCCATCCGGGCGAGTCTAATTTTAACAGCCATTGATTTGTCCTATTACCTCCTTAAAATAATAATTTTTCTATTTTTTTATCATACTTTAATTTATATTAAAAGGGAAAATTCCGCATCAGAGATTTTATTCCATCTTTTTTATTAAATTTTTTCATCATTTTTCTTATTTCCATGTAATTTTTCAGTAAAAGATTCACATCCTGAACGGTGGTTCCGCTGCCCATAGCGATTCTTTTGCGCCGCCTGCCGTCGATAATCAGATAATTGTGCCTCTCCTTTCGGGTCATGGAATCGATGATCGCGGTAATTTTGACCAGTTGTTTATCATCCGGCTCCATATCTTTGAGGGCTTTCATTTTTCCCAGGCCGGGAATCATTCCCATAATATCCTTGATGGATCCCATTTTTTTAATCTGCACCAGCTGGTTGCGAAAGTCCTCCAACGAAAAACTGTTCTTGCGGATGCTTTTTTCGAGCTCCAGAGCCGTTTTTTTATCGATATTGGCCTGCGCCTTTTCCACCAGGGAAAGAATGTCGCCCATTCCCAGAATACGCGAGGCCATTCTTTCGGGATGAAAAACTTCCAGATTGTCAATTTTTTCTCCCACCCCGACAAATTTGATCGGCTTTCCGATCACCGATTTCAAGGACAAAGCGCTGCCGCCACGGGCATCGCCGTCCATTTTGGTCATAATCACGCCGTCGATTCCGATCAATTCGTTGAATTTGACTCCCACATTGACGGCATCCTGTCCGGTCATAGCGTCGGCGACATAAATAATTTCAGCGGGATTGACCCTGCTTTTAATTTTTTGGAGTTCTTCCATGAGGAGATTGTCGATATGCAGCCGGCCCGCCGTGTCGATCAGCAGCACTTCATACCCGTTTTTTTTCGCAAATTCCACGGCCTGAGCGCAAATCTCCACGGGGTCTTTCAGGTTTTTATCTTCAAATACGCCGGTGTGGATCTGTTTACCAAGCAGCGCCAGCTGTTCGATTGCCGCCGGACGATAAACGTCCGCAGAAACCAGACATATTTTTTTCTTTTCCTGGGATAACAGCAAGGCCAGCTTGGCGGCAGTGGTTGTTTTACCGCAGCCCTGCAGGCCGACCAGCATAATGACCGACGGAATGCGCGCTCCGAATTTTATTGTGGCGCTGCTGCCGCCCATGAGTTCCACCAGCCGGTCATGAACGATCTTGACGATCTGCTGGCCGGGGGTGATGCTTTCGAGGACTTCCCGGCCCACGGCCTTGACACGCACATCTTCGATGAAATCTTTGGCCACTTTAAAATTGACATCCGCTTCCAGGAGGGCCATGCGGATTTCCTTGAGCGAGGCATTGATATTTTCCTCGTTTAAAACGCCGCGCCCTTTAAGTTTTTTAAAAATATTATCCAGTTTTTCAGAAAGACTTTCGAACATAACCCTTCAACCATTTCATCCTTATTATTTTAGTTTGTCCTGCCATCTACTTTTTTGATTATGCAATGCATGCCCGTCCTGGCATTGATTTTTTTGACGGCCTGTTGCGCCTGACTTTTTTCTTTAAATCCCGTTGCAAAAACCCGGAACATGCTTCCCTGCCCTTTCACGTCAATTTTGACAATTTTGGTTTGAAAACCCAGGGCGGCGATTTTCCCGGTGATCCGATACGCCGTTGATTTGTCCTTCAGCGAAGCCACCTGCACGATAAATTTGGCCTGATCGGGACGGGATTCCGTTACGCCTGCCGGCGATGGAGAGGATTCCTTTAAAGCGGCCATTTCCTTTTTGGCGGGCTCTTCTTTAGAGGGTGTGATTGCTTCAGGTTTTATCGGCACCGCCGTTTCAATATGAAATTTGCCCTTCAAAAGTTCTTCTTCATTGATCGCTTTGGCTTCCGGCGTCGTTTTTTCGGGAAATGTTTCCGTTTCGTCCAACCCCTTCTTTTTCATGAGCGTATCATGATAAGTCAGGTCGATGTTATCTTCGGCGGGAAGAGGTCCGGGGGCTCCGGTTTGCGCGACGTTTTGCTCGGCCATTTTAATCTTGGCCGGACGCCAGACCATCGCCAGCGCTTTTTGCGGCAGAGACGCGATTTCTCCCGGGTACGTTTCGATATTTTTCCCGATATCAACGCCCAGAAGAAACGCCGCGCATAAAAGCCCGGTCATCCCTCCAAGAATAATCAAGACGCCCGTCTTCCCTATTTTTAATTCAAATTTTTTCGTATTTTGCGTAGCCATGAATCTTTTCAAACCGGGAAAATGACATTTTCCAAAATTTCAGCGTGTTATTACAGTCAAACAACCGGTTGATTTTCCCGGATTTTAAAAAAGTTACATTTCTTCCGGAGCGTTTACCCCCAGAATATTCAAAGCGTTCTGTAAAACAATTTTAACCATCTTCACCAGAAAAAGTCTTGCCGCCGTCAGCGTGGCATCGTCGGAGACGACTTTATATTTATTATAATAACTATGAAAAACACCGGCCAGTTCGTTGAGGTAAAATGTAATGCGGTGCGGTTCCAGAGCGCTTGCCGCTCCGGAAATCAATTCCGGATAACGGACAAGCATCTTGATCAAAATCATTTCATCCTTTTCTTTGAGCACGGCGGATTCGATGTCGCTGTAAACGGGCAGAGCGATATCGCGTTCTTTTGCCGTCCGAATAATGCTGCAAATCCGGGCATGGGCATACTGGACATAATAAACCGGATTTTCGCTGGACTTTTTTTTGGCCAGTTCCAGATCAAAATCCAGATGGCTGTCGGAACGCCGCATCAGAAAATTGTAACGGGCGGCATCCCTTCCGACTTCATCGAGGACTTCGCGCAACGTTACAAATTCTCCGGAGCGGGTGGACATGGCCACCGGTTCTCCGGCCCGCAAAAGATTTACCAGTTGCACCAGAATGATTTTCAGGGATAGTTTATCGTATCCCAAGGCCTGAATGCCCGCCCAGAGCCTCGGCATGTAGCCGTGGTGATCGGCGCCCCAGACATCAATCAGCATATCAAAGCCGCGCGAAAATTTATGATGATGATACGCGATGTCCGCAGCAAAATACGTCGGATCTCCGTTTTGGCGGATCACGACCCGGTCCTTTTCGTCGCCGAAGGCTGTTGATTTAAACCAGAGCGTTTCACCTTCGGAATAAATAAAGCCTTTCCGGCGCAAATCATTGAGCAATTGATTTACGCCGTCATCTTTATACAATTCCTTTTCACTGAAATATTCATCAAAAACAACGCCGAAATCCTTTAAATCGACCTTGATTTCGTCAAGAATGGTTTTTCCTGCCACGGCGGTAAAATAGGGAATGGCGACCGACTCTTCGGACTCAAGATATTTTTCCCCTTCCTGACGAAGAATATCCCGGGCAATCTCTTTGATATAGTCGCCCTGATAACAGTTTTCAGGAAATTCAATGGGGTATCCGCAAATCTCCCGGTAGCGCAGCAGCACCGATCTGCCCAGATTATTCATCTGATTCCCGGCATCGTTAATGTAATATTCGCGGGAAACGCCATAACCGGCTGCATGTAACAAACTGGCGATGACATCGCCGACCACCGCGCCGCGAGCATGCCCGATATGCAGCGGTCCCGTGGGATTGGCACTGACAAATTCCACCTGAACTTTTTTCCCCTGGCCCGAATCCAGGCGTCCGTAGCGATCGTTTTGTTCTTCAATGACCTTCATGGCCCGGTGCCAGACGTTTTCCTTAAGAAAGAAATTAATAAAACCGGGGCCGGCAATCTGGGCCTTATCGATGATCTGATCATCATCGACGATGTTTTCCAGAATCGTCTGCGCGATTTTCCGCGGATTCTGCTTCATCTGCGACGCCAGAATCATGGCGGCATTGGCGGCATAATCGCCGTGCTCGCGGTTGGCGGGCGGTTCGACTTCCGGATAAGGCAGATGGACATCGGGAAGCTCTCCTTTCTGCCGAGCATGATTCAGAGCGTTTTCTATAATGTTGATGATTTTATTTTTCATAATTTTTGCAACCTGTAAAAAAATGACAAGCAGCTTTCATTATCACGTGCCGCCTGTCATCGCAAGCCCAACCATATTTTTCTTAATGATTTAATAAATGATTAAAATGTAATATCCTTATCATCGGGAATGAGTGTGCTGTCATCGGTTTTGCCGGTCTTTTAGCGCCTCATCCGTCGGCATTTATTCATTTTAAAAAAATCTGTAACGTGATGGCGGCAAATCCGGTAATGATTCCGAATTTGCCGCCATGTCAGTTATTTTTATGTGATATCTCTGTCCTGTGTTACGTCATATGGATCTTTACTGCAAACGCCGGTCCCGCCAATAAAGGACATTGGTCATACTGGAATTCTTTGCCGCTTTCCCCATTGTCTGGGTCAGCGCTCCTGTGCCGGCACCGCCGCTGGCTGTGGCATAAATATCCGCATCCTTGTATTGAGGAGCATAGGAAATCAGGATGGAGGAACCGATGCCATGTCCCATATAACTGGTTCTGGTGCCGATATCACTTGGGTCGTCGGGATTTGCGTCTCCTCCCGCACCGGTTTTGTAGTTGAGTTTATAGAGAAACGCATCGCCGGATCTGCCGCAGGCGCTGTCTTCCTCTTGATCGGGCACATAGGTGGCGTAATATACCATTCCGCCGAAAATTGCCGGATCCGAGATCATCTTTTCTCCGATGGGATTGGAAATGACTGTGCTATCCGAACGCGTCAGAGGATTGGTGGAAAGATTAATGTACCAGCCGTGCTTTTCGCTGGAATCGGTATAACGGGAAGACGTGATGTTTTCCAGCTGTGAGGATGAATACGTTGCGGTAAAATTCGGATCCTCCTTGACCGCGTAGAGCCTGTTCTTTGTTTCGCTGGTGTCCGGATTGGCTTCCGTCGGTTTATAAGTCGGATCATTGTTTTCGCCGGTTCCGAAGAATATCCACAGATTGTGGTTATCGTCGTAGGTTGCCTGCGCCATCGTAAAGATCTGTTTATGGGCATTGCTTGGCGTTGCCATGTTTGCCCCTCTTTCGGCATTGGTCGACGTAAACATAAGGCTTCCCGTCCAGTCGGAGGTTGTGCAGGAGGTACAGGGAGAAGAGGTGTAATCTGACCTTCCGCATTCGGAACAATTTGCATCTTTTGTACAGAGCCGGAACCGCCATACGTTGCCGCCCAGATCTCCGACATAAACGGTATCGATAAACTGGTCATTATCCAGATCCAGAGGCAACGGAGAGGCCGGGAAAGAATAAATCATATTGGCGTTATTGGCGCGCGTATAGCTCCAGATGATATTGCCGTTTCTCAAATCGACGACATAGAAACCCTTCCCTGCGCTGCCTGTAGCCGGAGTGTCACAACTGCCGGAACATGTTGCGGCGCTGTAACCGCCGCCGACAAATCCGACCCATCTTTCCTCGCCGCCGACTTTAATACGTCCCGTCTGCATCTTGCTCCAGGGCTGGCCCAGATAGAGCGCCTGCGACGATGTCGGCATCAAATGCCATAAATAGGTTGGCGTTGTGGAAGTCGAATTGGTCACATTCATCGCATGAAGGCCGCAGTAGTAAGGATAATTGGTAGCGTCATACGTGGCGCTGAAATCGGATGCGCTGGCGGAGTAACAGTTGGATGATCTGCTCCAGAGATAATTTCCGGAGCCCTGCCCCAGCGTAAAGGTCACGATGGTTTTCCAATCCGATGCGCTCTTGCTTGTTCCGCTGCTCCAGGAAGCCGGAAGCCAGACATCCGAGACCTGCAGGGGACCGTCAATGAAGAAATCGTGGGCGGAAAGCGATGCGCGGTCGTCATGGGAATTATGGGCGATGGGGGCAATTTTCTGCAAAAGATTCGGCGGAATGAAGCTCCATAACTCTTCACCGCCGGAGGCACACTCTGCTCCGTTTCCTGCACGGAAGGCGTGCAACTGTCCGTCATTGCCGCCGACGATCACCACCTGATTGCCGTTCATTGCCGTTCGTTCATGAGTACTGCGGTAGCTATTAAAAGAGGTTGATGAGCACTCCCTCGGATCGAAGAAAAATTTTGAAGGCGTCTTGACAGCGACAGGGTTGGTGTGAAAGAGATCGCCCAATTTCCAGTTTTCCAGATTGTATGCGGGTTCGCCCCTGTAAAATCCAACCACTTCATTTCGTCTGGCGTCGGTGGCAACAGCCAGATCGGCAGCCGTGATGTTGGCGGTATCGAACGACGTCATAGAGCCGTTTTTCAGTGTCCACATGTTCCTGTCGGCAGCGGGTCTTTCTCTTAATTGCACCCCGGCATCCCAGCATTGCGGCGTAATGATGGCGCCGTCGTCACCGATCTGATATTTCTTTAAATGCCCGGTCCAGAAAGGTTCTTTGCTTGCCCCGGAATTGTTTTTCGGGTCGAAGGACACTTCATAGATATAGTTTTCTTCCTGAACGCGAGCTGCGGCCACCGAGGCCTGCGAGGAGAAGGAGTAATTTGCCTCGTGAATCATGGCCAAAGCGGTTCTGATCGCGTTGACCAGTTCTTGGGGATTTGCCGCCATGAAGGCATACCCGCGCAGTGTTTTGCCAAGGGGATCTGTGCCGCTGGTACAGGGGTTGTCGCCAACCGTAACCGCATTTGTATCGCCGGATTGTGTATCATTGGGATTTCGCGTCTGCCCGTAATAGGCCGCCCAGTTTAGAGTATCCTGTAGAGCGGCCGGCATGTTGTCGCCGAATCCCACCACATACGTCTTAAACCCGGCCTCTGCCGCTTTTTTGGCGTAATATACGGGGGACCTACGTTGCGGTGTACAGGTCATCGATCCTCTGCCGCAATAATAATCTCCGCCATACCCGGGACAGGAAAAGGTATCTTCACCGTCCGTAATCAGGATAATGGATTTCTGGCGGCAGGAAGCCGCGGGGTCAAGTCCCTTATGATAGGAAAGAAATTTCCTTGCTTCTTTCACAGCATCTCCGATGGGGGTGCCACCTTTTTTGTCGTAGCCTGCAACACATTCTTTTGCGGGTTCGCTCGACGCGCAGGCGGAAACGCCTTCCGCGCAGGTTGCATTGTTGCAGTAGATACTTGCATAGGGCGTTGTCGTCGTGTTATCAGCTTGCGTCATGCTCCAGGACAATTTGATACATCCGTAGTTCCATGGATCGGTATGAGAGGTGTCATTATCCTCGCTGCCGCAATCGTAATACCGCATGAAACCTATCCGCATGCCCAGACTGGTGACATCGGTTGAGGCGATGCTGTTGTCGCTGGTATCATCAAAAAGCTCGAATATGGCGCGTTTGGCAATGGCAATTCTGGAACAATCTGTTCTGGTTCCCGTATCGTTATCGTTGTAAAACGGACCGTCGCAACTGGCCGTATCGCTGTATTTGTAAGAAGAGCCCGGGTAACACTCTTTGTTGCAGTTCTGGCAGATGGTTGTATGTCCGGGGCCGGAGGTTTTGTAGAACGGGCCGGTGGCGCAGTCGGTTTCCGTATAAACGATTGCCGGCGTCGCGCATGCGGAGGTTGCTGAACATTCTGTCATGTGACCTTCCCCCGGCGTTTTATAGAAGGGACCGGTGGAGCAATCGCTGGCCGTGTAACCCGGCGTAAAGGCCAAACACTGCCTGTATTTTCGGCATGGCGTAGAGTGTCCTGCTCCGGAGGTTTTATAAAATGGTCCTGTTGAGCAGTTTGTTTCGGTGTAGACTGTGTCTGGAAAATAGGTAGCCACAGAACATTCTCTATACCCATACCAATAAGGACGGGTTTTATGAAAAGGTCGCGTTGTACTTGAACAGCTTGCGCTGTACGTCACCCATACGGTTGAATAGATATTAAGATAATCCGCTCCCGGTGCCAGAGAAAAAGGACCGTCAATGCTGCAGTTTGTCCCCAGTACCCAGGGATTTGAGGTCGGCATACCGCCGCCTTCAGGAGGCGTGGTGGTATACGGGCCATCGGATACACAACTGGCGGCCTCTACATAAAGGGTCGATGGCGCGTTGCTCACAATCGGATTTGCATAATAAGGCTCTGGGCAGGAGCTTCCGCAGGAATAAAACTTCGGATTGTCTCCCTGCGGTATCCACGCCATACTTCCGGAAAGATCCAGAACAATCAGCGCATCCGGCTCTGTTACCGCAGTCCACAAATCTTCATCGGCTGCCCGTGAAATGCCGGCGGATAAAATAATTATAAAAGCGACGATCATAAACAAAAACTTTTTTCCTCGCATAATCTTACCTCCTTTAATTTCCTCCTATCGCTACCGGACCGAATCCCACACCGACATCGACTTTTGCTTCGGCGTCATGGGACGTGTTTCTTCCCACAACCGTTGAATCGTAACGCATAAATCCGTACCCCAGAGCGCTTGATCCGCCGGCGCTCAGACCGTAACCCGCCGCTGGAACCGGCGGCTGGGCGCTGGGCCTTGGTATGCAAACCGCAAATTCCGTATTGGGATCTGTACCGCCTGTAATATCTATAAAATCGTATAAGTCATAGTCGAAAGCATCCGTTCCGCATAGGTTGCCCGAACCGTCGGTGGCCGCGGTGTAATTCTCGGTTGTTGTCCAGTTATCGGGATCGGCATCGGCAATGATTTTGGAAATGCCGCTTTCCGCCGCCGCCAGAGACTTTTTATTCCCGATGACGGCGGAGGTGGTAAAAAGATCGCCGGTGGACATGTTGATGACCAACATGCCGAGCGCCAACAGGATCAGACAGGCAATCAGAGCGGCGACCAGCGCAAATCCTTTTTCGTTTTTGAAATAATTTTTCATATTATAAACATCTCACTCTATGTAAATCAGGGCAAAATGGTTTCGGGGAATGACGCTGGTTGAATAAATAATTCGTCGTCGCGTATTGGATCCGACATCGGCATTCGAGGTATCGGCGACCAACGTAATTTCTATCCGTCGGATTGCCGGGATGCCGATCAGCGGATCGGCTGGATTGGCAACCACATTGGCCGAGATATCCGTACCGGACCCGTCAAAATACCGAAAAACGGGTATGCCCGCGTTGTTGTTTTCGACCAGAACCGTCTTGATGTTTTGATTTGCGTTTGTATCTCCCAGAAACGCCTGGGCTCCTCCGCAGTTGGTTGACCGGGTGATGTAACGGTTTGCCGAATCATAACGGTACCGGATGATTTCATTAGGATCATCGATGCTGCCGTCGCCGTTGATGTCCATTTCGATGGCGATGGCGTTTGCGGCTGCCTGTCTGATACCCCGGTAAGACTCATTTGTAAACGCAATGCCTCCGCAATCCGAATCAAAATTATTCACATCGATCCAGATGTTATCCCTCGACAGCGGATTGAATGAAGCCATTCTGATTTCGGCGGCCATCAACTCCAGAGCGCTTCGCGCGTCCTGCTGCGCAACGACCCTTCGTTCAAGACCGGAAGATGACCGCTGCGCGATGTTCACGGTCGAATAGATCGCCACCAGCACCAGGCTGCCGACAAACAATGCGACAATCAGTTCCACCAATGTAAATCCGTGTTTATTCCGCATCATCTTCTAACATCCGAATTTGTAAATTTCCTGTCTCGTAATGGACAGGCTTTCTGAAATTCCCCTTGTGTTGCCCGGCCACGTTACCGTTACAGTAACAACAAACGTCTGCGGATCCACATTCGTCTGTACGATGTTGACATCAACCGTATAGGTAATATCCCCCTGAATGGCATCGGCCTCGCCGCTGGTTGTAACGGTTTGCTGTACCTGGTTGCCGGTGGTGACGGCATTGCAGGGATTCGAAATCCTCACCTGATAATCTTCCAGGGTATTATATAAAACTTCCGCAGCCCGCCCGGCAAAATCGGATTTGGCCATTGCTTTCCAGCCGGATGGTTGAAGCGCCAGAATAGACAGGACAGCCACCGAGGTCAGGAAAATCGCGATGAGCACCTCAACCATGCCCATGCCTTTGTTATTGCATGTTGTATGTAACATGAGTTTTACCTGTAATATTGCTTGTTATTATTGCTTGCGACCCCCTGCTGTTTTCCAACTCGATCCGTCCATTGGAAATTGTGCCCCTTGTCTGAAATTCTATATCATTTCCATTATGGGTTGTGCTTTTTATGTTAATGCCGGCACGCAATCCTAGCTCCTCGGGTTTCTTGGTTTGCAGGACTGTGAAAACTGTAGAAGCGCCACTGCAACTGGCGGTGTTTGCCCGCTCCAATGTATAGCTGTTTCCCGCTCCGGCGACATTGATTGTCATCTGGAAACAAACCCCTTCCGCAATGGCCCTTTGCTTCATTTTCGCAATGTCCGATGTAATTTCTCTGGACAGCGTGCGCAAATCAGCATTGTTGACATAACGGCTCCAGCCGAAAGAGGCAATCGTTCCCACAATACCGAGAATGGCAATCACGATCAGCAATTCTACCAAGCTCAGCCCTCTATTCATCGGGTTTTTTAACGTTTTCATCATAAAATGCATCTTCAAAATAATTACAGCAATTGATATGCCATTTTCCTGAAATTCCTTATGATTTCAATATTCCGCCCTCTCGATTCGTATTTACTGATGTATTATCAATTACTACAACATCTCCCGGGCAATTTCCAGATATAATTCTTAATATCAATACGTTGTCTTTTTCACCATCTTTGGGCCTTTTTCGCTTTTTTAAAAACTAATAACCCATTAAAAATAAATTCATGTAACATTGGCCGAAGAAAATATAGGCAATGGCGGCGGCGGATAAAAACGGACCGAAGGGGATTGCGTATTTCGTATCCTGTTTATGAATGACCATTGCCGCGATACCGATGACGGCCCCCGTCAGCGAGCTGAAAAGAAGAATGAATATCAGGGATTTCCAGCCCAGAAATGCTCCGATCATGGCCAATAGCTTGATGTCGCCGCCGCCCATGCCTTCGCGTTTTGCAATAAATTCATAACCCAGCGCAATGACGAAAAGCACGCCGCCGCCGATTAAAAATCCGAGAAATGCTTCCAGCCACGGGATTTTCACGATAAATACGGCCCCCAAAAAAAACAGCGGAATTCCCGGCAAAGTCAGTATGTCCGGAATAATCTGATGATCGAGATCGATGAAGGTAATGGCCATCAAAACGGCTGTAAAAATGAAAAAGACAAAGAAATTTAATGATAAACCGAATTTCATAAATAAAGCAACCGACAGCAGTGCCATCGTGAGCTCCACCAGCGGATAACGCCAGGCAATTCTGCTTTCGCAGTCACGGCATTTGCCGCCCAGCAAGATGAAGCTGATAATGGGAATATTATCATAGAAACGAATCGGGTGCAGACAATAGGGACATCTTGAGGCGGGTGCGACGATGGACTTTTCAGCCGGCAGCCTGAAGATACAGACGTTCAGAAAACTGCCGATCGCAGCTCCGAAAACAAAAGCCAGAGTGTTCATTACGAAACTCATCATGCTTCCTGTTCATGCATGTTTTTTAGTCCTAACATTCTCAGGGTGGTTTTTATGAAACGGCTGGACTTGCGGGAAGTTGCCAGGCGGTTCTGCCACCCTATCCTCTTATTGAAGACTTAGGTCAGTAACTTTGCGTCCCGTCTTTTCAGTACGGTTTGCCCTTTTCAAGCTTTGTATTATTTTAAGACAAAAAATAATCAAAGTCAAGGTATAATTTTCTGCAACAATTCATTAAATTATTGAATATTTTTCAAAACGCCGCTCTTATTTTCCCTGCTTTTTTCCTGTTTTGAAATGATACGTCACAGTCGTTTTCGTTCTTTAAAAAATCCTGATTGTGTATGTGCTGTTTTCTTAACATGGTTTTACGGCAATGGACAACATATTTCTTTTCATTTTTCAATTAATAAGGTAATTATCCTCACATGAATGATGAATATTACATGAAAATAGCCATCGGCCTCGCCCGCAAGGCGCGGGGTTGCGTCAGCCCGAATCCCATGGTCGGGGCTGTCCTCGTTAAAAACGGACGGATCATCGGTAAAGGCTATCATCAGTGCTTTGGCGGATATCATGCCGAAATCAACGCGATTCAAAATGCCGCAGGCCGCGTTGGAGGTTCGACCCTTTACGTGACGCTGGAGCCCTGTTGTCATGAAGGGAAAACACCGCCCTGCGTTGACGCAATCATTCATAATAAAATCGCCCGTGTTGTTATCGGAACAATCGATTCCAATCCCCTGGTGTGCCGCGAAGGCGTGAATCGTCTTATCCACAGCGGCATCGACGTCAAGACGGGCATTCTGGAAGAAGAATGCCGTCTGCTCAATGAAACTTTTTTTCATTACATGGAAACGGGACTGCCCTTTGTTACAATTAAATACGCTCAAACGCTGGATGGACGCATTGCAACCTCAACGGGAAATTCTCAGTGGATCAGTTCGCCGGCGTCGCTGAGATTATCGCACCGCCTCAGAGCCGAACACGACGCCATTCTGGTGGGCAGACAAACGGTAGAAAGGGACAATCCCGAACTCACAGTTCGTCTTGTCCGCGGCAGGAATCCCCTTCGGGTGATTGTTGATTCGGCATTAAAAGTATCTCCCGATGCCAGAATCTTTCAGAATCTCTCTGCGGCGCCAACGCTGGTCGCAACCCTGAAAACAGCGTCCGATTCCCGATACAAAAAACTGGCCGCCCTGGGCGTGACAATGTTAACCGTCAGCGCCGACAGAGACGGCCGTGTCGATTTGAAAAAACTCTTTAAAAGACTGGCCGCAAAGGGTATTTCATCCGTGATGATCGAAGGCGGCGCCCAGATCATCACATCCGTCTTAAAACGAAATCTCGCCAATCGCCTGGTCACGGTCATTGCGCCCAAAATAATCGGCTGCGGCATTGAAGCGGTCGGCGACCTGAATATACGGCATCTGGACTTGGCAATGAAAATCACCGTCAAGAAAATATCCGTGCGCGGACATGACATCATCGTTGACGGTCGTCTGACGTAGCGGATCGATTTTTTTTAATTTACGAACGAGATTGCTTTAAAAAACTTGACTTTCTCGAAATTATACGCAAGATAGCTGGCGCAAATTTAATTTTTCAGGGAACGGACTTTGAAGGGATATATCGTTATTAACAAGGAAATCTGCAAGGAATGCCTCTTGTGTATCAATTTTTGTCCCAAGGGTCATATCGTGACCACCACGGAATATAATGCCCTGAGCTATCATCCGGTCGGCATCGATGAGACAAAGGAATGCAACGGCTGTGGAATCTGCGCCACCATGTGTCCTGAAGTCGCAATTGAGGTATATCGTGAATAAAGTATTAATGTCCGGAAATCACGTCATCGGCGAAGCCGCAATCCGTGCGGGATGCCGTTTCTATGCCGGGTACCCGATTACCCCGCAAAACGAACTTACCGAATATATGGCAGAGCACATCCGCCATGCGGAAGGCGGAATTTTTATCCAGTCTGAAAGCGAAGTGGCCGCGATCAATATGATTGCCGGAGCAAGCGCGGCCGGGTTAAGAGTGATGACCTCCTCCTCGAGTCCCGGGATTTCATTGAAACAGGAAGGCATTTCGTCCATGGCCGCCTGTGAATTGCCGGGTGTGATCGTCAATATCATGCGGGGCGGTCCGGGGCTGGGCAACATCAGACCCTCCCAGGGAGATTATTTCCAGGCCACGCGCGGCGGCGGACACGGCGATTACCGAACCATTGTCCTGGCTCCGGCAAGCGGCCAGGAACTTTCCGATTTGACCATGGAGGGTTTCGATCTTGCCGACAAATACCGGAATCCCGTTATGATTCTGGCCGACGGCATGATGGGACAAATGATGGAGCCGGTGCTTTTCAAAAAACCCAAACCTCGCAAGTACAGCGAAAAGTTCATGCTGCGGGGCGCCGGCACAGGCAAAAGCAAATTCATTCACGGTTTGATCCTGGATCCGATCGACATGGAAGAGCATAACTGGAAACTCGCGCGCAAATATGAAGTTATTACTCAAAAAGAACCTCGTTTTGAAGAACATAAGATCGAAGATGCAAAAATGGTGATCGTGGCTTACGGTACTGCAGCTCGCATCGCAAAAGGCGCCATCAAGCGGCTGCGCGCCCAGGGGGTGAAGGTCGGACTTTTCCGTCCGGTCACCTTATGGCCTTTTCCGGAACTTCGTCTGAGAAGTTTATCGGAAATCGTGAAGCATTACCTTGTTTTTGAAATGAGCACGGGGCAGATGCTGGAGGATGTGCGCCTGTCCCTGCAGGGCTACGCGGATATTAAATTTCACGGCCGTCCGGGCGGTGCGGTGCCGACACCGGCGGAACTGGCCAATGTCATCGCCAAATTCTATGAGAAAATCGACTAGGGATGCAAAGGTTGGCGGATATGGTTAAAACTGTTTTTAAACGACCGAGAAGTTTGAAGGAAAATGTTTTTCACTACTGTCCGGGATGCGGTCACAGTATTGCACACAGGATTATTGCCGAAGTCATTGATGAGCTGGATATCCGGGGCATCACCATCGGTGTTCCGCCGGCCGGTTGCGCGGTTCTGGCGTACAATTACTTCGATGTCGATATGATCGAAGCGCTGCATGGACGGGGTCCGGCCATGGCTTCAGCCATCAAACGCTCTCTGCCCGACCGGGTCGTATTTTCCTATCAGGGCGATGGCGATCTGGCAGCCATCGGCATCGCGGAAAGCTTTCACGCGGCCAATCGCGGCGAAAATATCACCATCATATTCATTAATAATGCCGTTTACGGAATGACGGGCGGACAGATGGCTCCGACCACGATGCTGGAACAAAAAACGACGACATCCCCTGCCGGCCGGCATAGAACGCTGGACGGCTATCCCGTCAAAGTCAGTGAAATTTTTTCGCAACTGGAAGGCGTTACGTATCTGGAACGATGCATGGTGAATTCGCCTCTCAATATCAACAAAACGAAAAAAGCCATTAAAAAAGCGTTTCAATGTCAACTGGACGGGTTTGGATTTTCCCTGATCGAAATTCTTTCCCCCTGCCCCACCAACTGGAAGATGACAGCCTTCAATTCCTGTAAATGGATTGATGAGGTGATGAGCAAGACGTTTCCCCCCGGGGTTTATAAAGACAATATTGCCGCGGCAAAAAAATCTGCGGAGGGGCGCTGATGCTGATTAAAACGATTTTCTCAGGATTCGGCGGCCAGGGTGTTTTGATGATGGGGGTGAGCTTCGCCCACAGCGGAATGAGCCAGGGCTATCAGGTCACCTACCTTCCGGCCTATGGAGCCGAAATGCGCGGCGGAACCGCCAACTGCACCGTGGCCATTGCCGATGAGGACATTGCGTCCCCCGTGGCGTCGGAGCCGGACTTTCTGGTGGCCATGAATTCCCCGTCGCTTTTTACGTTTCAAAATAAAATTTCCAGCGGCGGAACCATTTTTTTAAATTCCTCCATCATCAAAGAAAAACCGCATCGCAGCGATATCAAGGTGTGCTCTATGCCCTGCGCCGATATGGCACAGGATTTGGGCAATATCCGGGTATCCAATACAATCATGATGGGGGCTTTTATCAAAGTATCGGCGGTGATTCCTCCTGATGTCTACCTGAAAAGTCTCGAAACGATCATGGGCAGCAAAAAGAAATCACTCGCCGAACTGAACCGTAAAGCCTTTAATGCAGGATATGAGTACGTCAAGAACGATTGAGGACAGATAGATGCCTGTTAAACAAATTTCGGTTATTTTAAATAATGTACCCGGCTCTTTTGCCGCCTTAACGCATATTCTTGATCTGGAAGATATCAGCACCAAAGCCGTCTCTGCGGCCAGCATTGCCGATGACAGCAAGGTTCGTCTCGTAGTCAACGATCCCGATCGCGCGGCTGCCGTCCTGAAAAGCTATAATCTGAATTTCGAAGTGACGCCGGTTCTGGCGGTCGAGGTTCCCCTGCATGCCGGCGGCATGAACGCCATACTCAAACCGCTGGCCAAGGCGGAAATCAACATCCACTACCTCTACACAACCATCAATCGTTTCGGCGAAGAGACGATTGTCATTCTCGGCGTCAACAAAATTGACGAAGCCAGAGAGATTTTGGAACAAAACTGGATTCATCTTATTGATGAAGAAATTTATTCCATTCCCTGATGACGTATCATTGCATTGGTCATGCCCGTATCTTCGGAAAAAGAAAAAATGCTCCAGGACCGGATGAAAAGTCTTGGGGTCGCCGAAACGGATCTTGAAGAAACCTTTATTCGTTCTTCCGGTCCCGGCGGACAAAAAGTCAATAAAAGTTCCTCCTGCGTTTATCTGCGTCACCTTCCGACAGGGCTGTCCGTCAAGTGCCAGAAAGAACGTTCTCAATCATTAAACCGTTTTTTGGCCAGACGGTTACTGTTGGATAAAATAGAAATACAGCAGAAAGGCTTGATGGCCGAAGCCAGGCAAACGATCGAAAAAATCCGACGGCAGAAAAGGAAGCGCAGCAAACGAGCCAAAGAAAAAATTCTGACCGACAAACACCAACAGGCGGAAAAAAAGATTTTACGCGCAAAAGTGTCTGTCGAGGAATAACGGGCGGGAAAACACACGACGGGATCGGTCCCGCCGGTTGCTGTTTTGCGTCATCACCCTGCTGTCCATTTCTGATTTTCGTTTAAAGAATTTTGGATAAAAAAAGGGGAAGAAGTCCTTTGTTATTTGCTTCTTCCCCTTTTAAATATAGCGGTGTTAAATTACATTCCGATAATCTTCAACAGCGGATTCGCGAAGAGAATTACCAGAGAAATAACCAGAGCATAAATAGCGACGGATTCCGTCATGGCCATACCGACCATCATGGTCAACATGACTTTGCCCTGAGCTTCGGGGTTTCTACCGACGGCATTGCTTGCTCCGCTTGTTGCCTGACCAAGACCCAAACCGGCGCCGATTGCACCCAGTCCGATGGCAAGACCTGCTGCCAATGCAAATATGCTGGCCACGATTGCTTTCGTATAATCAACCGTTCCCGCGGGAGCCTGAGCCGCTGCTTCCGGAGCCGCAAAAACAAAAGGTGCGCTAACGATTACCATAACCATTGCCAACATGACATACATTAAACTCTTTTTCATTTAACTTTCTCCTTTTAAATTTAAAATACTGACTGCAAAAATCCCTGCTATGTTTTTTCACACCTCCTTTCGCGTTTCATCTTTTTTTGGGATCTTTGAGTGCTTCTCTTTTAACGGCACAAAAAGAAATTGTCAAGACAAATTTTCATTAATCGGGCAACTTGATTTTTTTTTGCGATACAGTATAGAATCCATTCATGAGAAAGTTAACGTCGAAACAAAAAAAAATCGCACGCCTGCTTCAGAAAGACATTCCGGTAACGAAATTCCCGTTTAAAAAATTGTCCGGCGCTCCAACGCCCGGGGCAAAAGAAATTCTGACCGCTCTTGACCAGTTTCGTGAACAAGGGCTCATCCGGAAATTCGGCGCAATCCTGCGCCATCAGAAGGCCGGATACGGACAGAACGCTTTGGTGCTTTGGTCTGTGCCGCCCTCCCAAACCGAGACAACCGGAAGGCTTTTTGCATCTTTCTCCTTCATCTCCCACTGTTATGAAAGGCATCCCGCGTTTTTGGAAAGATACAATCTCTTTACAATGCTGCATTCGGACGGGCGGAGCATTTCATCATTGATTAAGGACATGGTAAATGCTACAGGCATCGGGGATTATTTAATCCTCAAAAGCCTCAAAGAATACAAAAAAACATCTCCGGAGTATTTCTGATGAAGGAAACAACATCCGTTCAATTTTCCAAGGCGAACCGGGTGATTGCCGGCGGGGTCAATTCTCCGGTACGCGCCTGGAAATCGGTTGGCGGTCATCCCCGCTTTGTGCTGAAAGCAAAAGGCAGCAGGATTTACGATACCTTGGGAAAAGCCTATATCGATTACGTGCTCTCATGGGGACCGATGATTCTCGGCCACGCCCATCCGGACGTAACGGCAGCCGTTCGGGTAGCCTTGAAACAAGGGACCAGTTTCGGCGCCCCGACACTGCTTGAGACCGCCATTGCTGAAATGATTTCCTCAGCTCTTCCGTCGATCGAACGGATACGCATGACATCCTCCGGCACGGAAGCGGCGATGACGGCCATAAGGCTTGCCCGGGGATATACCGGACGGAAGCTCATAGTAAAATTTGACGGTTGTTATCACGGGCACAGCGATTCCGTGCTCATTAAAGCCGGTTCGGGACCGACGACACTGGGCATTCCCGGTTCCCCGGGAGTTCCTGATGATATCGCCCGGCTCACGCTGAGCCTGCCCTACAATGATACTATCGCCCTTGCAAAAACCGTAAAGCGGTATGGATCGCAACTTGCTGCCGTTATTGTTGAGCCGGTCGCCGGCAACATGGGCGTCGTTGCGCCGCGAGAAGAATTTCTGAAACAACTCAGAGTCCTGACAGCGAAAAACGGAATCGTTTTAATCTATGACGAAGTGATTACCGGATTCCGTTTTACGTTTGGCGGGTATCAGAACCTCGTCGGCATCACACCGGATTTGACCTGTCTGGGTAAAATCATCGGCGGCGGATTGCCCGTCGGAGCGATCGGAGGACGTAAAAAAATCATGGAGCGGCTGGCGCCGACCGGAGATGTCTATCAGGCGGGAACGCTTTCCGGCAACCCTGTGGCGATGATCGCCGGTTTAACAACGCTTCAGCTTTTGAAGGCAAAAAAGAAATCCTTCGCCTCTCTGGATAAAAAGACAGATCAGCTTTGCCGGGCCATGCATGAAATGTTTTTCAAAAAAGGAATTCCTGTCTGCATCAACCGTGTTTTTTCGATGTTCACCGTTTTTTTTCAGGAAGGCCCTGTCGTTGATCTTCAAACGGCATTGAAATCCGACACAAACATGTTTGCCCGGTTTTTTCGCGGCATGTTGAAAAACGGCATCTGGCTCGCGCCTTCTCAATACGAGGCGGGCTTTCTGTCTTTTGCCCACACCGAAAAAGATCTTCAGAAAACCCTTCAGGCCTGCGCAAAAACATTGAGAAATCTTTAATCGTTTCATTGACAAGCATTCCTCAATCCGGTATGAAGCGACATAAAATAATTTCAAAGATTCAGGAGTCCAGATGAAAAAAGCTTTCCTGACCGGCATTACCGGACAAGACGGTTCTTATTTAGCGGAATTTTTACTGCACAAGGGATACGAAGTGCACGGATTGATCCGACGGTCGAGCACATTCAATACCGAACGCATCGATCACCTCTACCATGATTTTCACGATCCCGAGGCCCGATTGTTTCTTCACTACGGGGATTTGAGCGTCTCCGCGCAATTGATGGATTTGCTCCATTCCGTCAAACCCGATGAAATTTACAATCTGGGCGCACAGAGTCATGTGCGCGTGAGCTTCGACATGCCCGAGTACACCGGCGACGTCACCGCGCTGGGAACTCTGAGAATTCTTGAAGCAATCCGCAAAACGGGCATTACGACAAAATTCTACCAGGCGTCATCAAGCGAAATGTTCGGGGCCGCACCGCCGCCGCAGCATGAAAAAACCGTTTTCCAGCCCCGCAGTCCGTATGCGGCCGCCAAGGTTTATTCCTATTACATCACGCAGAATTATCGGGATGCCTACGGCATTTTTGCGGCCAACGGAATTCTTTTCAATCATGAATCTCCCCGGCGCGGCGAAACATTCGTGACCAGAAAAATCACCCGTGCGGCAACCCAGATCAAACTCGGTCTCAAGGACAAGTTGTATCTGGGAAATCTCGAAGCCAAACGGGACTGGGGATTTGCCGGGGATTATGTGGAAGCAATGTGGCTGATGCTGCAGCAGAACACGCCGGACGACTTTGTCATTGCCACCGGAGAGACCCATTCCGTCCGGGAATTCGCAGAAATGGTTTTTCAAAAACTTGATCTGGATTACAAACGTTATGTGGAAATCGATAAACGGTACTTCCGTCCTACAGAGGTCGACGCTCTGCTGGGCGATTCGACAAAAGCAAAAAAAATATTGAACTGGCAACCCCGGGTGTCCTTCGAGAACCTTGTCGATATGATGATCGCATCAGACATGGAGCTTGCCCAAAAAGAAAAAACGCTCCTGGATGCGGGTTTCGTTTCCAATAATCAAAATTTCAACCATTAAGGCTTTGCCAATGCTACCTCAAAAACGGATTACCATCACCGGCGCCAGGGGATTTCTGGGAACGCATCTGCTGAAAAAATTCAAAAGCAAAGGCTGCCGGAATATCGAAATAGCCGACCTTCCGGAATATAACCTGACGGACATTAACGCGATCCGGAGAATGTATGAGGAAACGAAGCCGGATGTCGTCATTCATCTTGCTGCCAAAGTGGGAGGCATCGGGTTCAATCAGGAAAAACCGGCGGAACTTTTTTATGATAATTTAATCATGGGAGCGCAGTTGCTCCACGAAGCACACATTAGAAAAATTGAAAAATTTGTCGCCCTGGGAACCGTTTGCGCCTACCCCAAGTTTACCCCGACGCCTTTCCGCGAGGAAGACATCTGGAACGGCTATCCGGAAGAAACCAACGCCCCCTATGGACTTGCCAAAAAAATGATGCTGGTGCAATCGCAGGCTTACCGGCAACAATACGGGTTTAACTCGGTATTTTTGCTTCCGGTCAATCTGTATGGGCCGGGAGATAATTTTGATTCCCGTTCGTCGCATGTCATTCCCTCATTAATCAAAAAATGCTTTGAAGCCATCGATCGTCAATCCGATCAGCTGGAGGTGTGGGGCACAGGCTCGGCCACCCGGGAATTCTTCTATGTGGAGGATGCCGCAGAAGCCATTTATCTGGCGACGTTACTGTACGACAAAAGCGACCCTGTCAATCTCGGATCGGGGTTTGAAATTTCCATAAAAGATCTGACAACTCTGATTGCCGAATTGACCGGATTTTCCGGCCGGATTGTGTGGGATTCCTCCAAGCCCGATGGACAGCCTAAGCGTATGCTGGACACATCCAAAGCATTGAAAGAATTCGGATTTATTGCCAAAACAGATATTCGGACGGGACTCACCAAGACGATTGATTGGTATAAGAAAAATCGTCATCTGTTAAAAAAATGAACGCCGGTCATTTTTTTATTGACTTTAATGGCCGCAGGTGCTAAGGAGCCAATCAGCGAATGGATAAAGAAACGCGAAAGTATGCGATGCAAATGGCTTTTGCCAGCAGCATCGGCATTGCCATGATTCTGGCAGTTTTCGGTTGTCTTCTGCTGGGGTCGTATTTGGACAAAAAATTCGATTCCGGTCATGTTTTTACGGTTGTTTTTTTATTCATAGGGTTAGCGGCCGGATTTCGTAATTTATATGTTTTAGTTCAAAAGAATTTTACGGATGAAGAAACCATTATAAAGAGTTTAAAAAGTGAACCTCATCGTCAAAGACCCGCTCCAAAAAAGGATTGAAATCACCAACTGGATCATTCTGGCCGTTATTTTCATCCCATCCCTGTTTTTAGCTCCGTTAAAATTTTCTCTCGGCATATTGCTCGGCGGTTTTGTCAGTATTGTCAATTTTCATTGGATGGCCCGGGGGTTACGCGGTATTTTTCAAAACCTGCAAGGGAATCCCAAAGGCACTGTGATGGTAAAATATTACATCCGCCTGGCCATCATGGCCGTTGTGCTGTATCTTTTAATCGCCAATAATGTCGTTGACATCATTGGACTGCTTATCGGACTTTCCGTTGTGATAATCAATATTCTGGCAACGATGATTATCGCCCTGGCAAAAAAAAACTTTATTGAGGAGGTTGTATAAAAATAGATGGAACCCTTAATATTTTTTCACACGCAATGGCTGAAAGATGTGGGTATTGACATGACGATTGTCTTTAACACATTGTTTGTAATGGCTCTTTTAGCTTTTTTTTCCTTTTTGGCCACCAGACGTACAGAAGTTTATCCCGGAAAAACTCAAAACGTCATGGAAGTCATTATCGGCGGATTCGATGGTCTGCTGAATGAAATCATGGGACACAATGGAAGAAAGTTTTTTGCTTTGATCTCCACTCTGGGGCTCTTTATTCTTGTGTCGAACCTCATCGGAATCGTTCCCGGATTTGAATCTCCGACATCCAATATCAACACCAATGCGGCGATGGCTTTGATTGTCTTTCTTTCCACCCATGTTGTGGGCATCAAGGAACACGGCTTAAAATATTTCAAACAATTCATGGGGCCGGTATGGTGGCTGACCCCCTTAATGCTGCCGATCGAAATCATCAGCCACATTTCGCGACCGCTTTCCCTTACTTTCCGTCTTTTCGGAAATATCAAGGGTGAAGACATTGTCCTTCTGGTCGTTCTCTTTCTGGTTCCCTGGTTCGTTCCTCTTCCCGTGTTTGTGTTAATGGTTTTTACATCCGTTGTACAGACGCTCGTTTTCATGCTTCTGGCCATGATGTATATTGCCGGGGCTATGGAAGAAGGCCATTAAAAAAATTAGAAATCATTGCTCACCGGTGGCGGGAAATCATTTTAAATAATGATTTCCCGCCGTCTTTTTCTACACGCTTTCACGTCCGGGATCGGGAAATCCCATATTGTTGATATTAAAAAAGATTGTTTTTTTTAGACTCTTTTTTTCATCTAAAACTTGACGATTTGATTGTGGCGTAATATTTAAAAGAAATAAACTAAACACACCTGAAAAATGATTGATGAGAGCTCATGCAGACTTTGGGAATTAACATAGGATCGTCCAGTATCAAGCTCATCTTGCTTGAGGATGATCGGATTGTCTGGCAAAAAGTCGAACCCCATGAAGGAAACTTTGTTCACGCTCTGGAAAAAACGTTGTCCGAGCGAAGCTTCCCGCCCGGCGTATTAACCCTGGCCACGGGCACGGAAGGGAGAAATCTTTTAAATGTCAACAGCGTCATCGAGCCGCTTTGCATTGAAGAAGCGCTCCGGCATTTAAACGGCAACGTTAACGCGCTGGTTTCTCTGGGCGGCGAAGATCTTGTCGTTTACAGCATTGATGAAAATCAGCAAATCATCACAAGCTTTTCCGGAAACAAATGCGCTTCGGGCACGGGCGAGTTTTTCAAACAGCAGCTCGGCCGGATGAACATGCATCTCAACGATATTCATTCCATTCCTGAAGAAAGCCGGATTCTGAAACTGTCCTCCCGCTGTTCTGTCTTCATGAAAAGCGACTGTACCCACCGTCTGAACAAGGGGGAGGCCAGCACGGGCGACATCGTGCTTTCGTTGAGCGATGTCATGGCAACCAAGGTCATCGATTTCATTAAAAAAGCAAAAATAGCCGGCAAAAAAGTTCTGTTGGTCGGGGGCGTCACCAGGAACCCGCATCTGATCCGCTTCATCCGCCAACGCATGCCGGAAAATGATTTTATCGTCCCCGATCAGGCTGTTTACTTTGAAGCCTACGGCGCCGCCCTGCTGGCCGGCTCGATGGGCACTCCCCTGCCCGCCTTGAACGATCTTTTCAAAACCCATATGGTCCAGTTCAAGAGATTCAAAAGCTTGAAAACGGCCGAGGGGAAAGTTCATTATCTTCCATCCAAAAAATCAAAAGTCATTGCGGGAAGGGAATATATTCTCGGGGTCGACGGAGGGTCAACCACCACCAAAGCCTGTCTTATTGATATGGAAACCTCCGAGATTACGGCCTCCTTTTACGGACGCACGCATGGAGATCCGGTCAAAGCCCTGAAAAATTGCTTCTTGGAGATGCAAAAGCAGATCCGGGAGGATATCGGCGACCGAGCAATTAAAATAACCCTGGCCGCCACCACCGGATCCTCCAGAGAACTGCTGGGCGTTTTTCTGGAAACGCCCGGCGTGTATAATGAAATCATTGCTCATGCGGTGGGAACGACGTTTTATCAGGAAGACATCGACACCATCTTTGAAATCGGCGGACAGGATGCCAAGTACGTTTATCTGAAAAACAAGGTGCCGATTGACTATGCAATGAATGAAGCCTGTTCCGCCGGAACCGGTTCCTTTCTTGAAGAATCCGCGCAGGGCGATCTGAACATTCATCATGCCTGGGAAATCGGCGATATCGCGCTTGGCGCGTCGGAACCCCTGAAGTTCGGGGAGCACTGTTCCGCTTTCATCAATTCGGATGTCCGGAAAGCCATTCAGCAGGGCGCGTCGCGTGAAGACATTACGGCGGGTATCGTTACCTCCATCGTATCCAATTATCTCAACCGCGTTGTGGGCAACAGAACCGTCGGCCAAAACATCGTCCTGCAGGGAGGCGTCGCCAAGAACAAGGCGGTTCCTCTGGCTTTCGCCATGCTTCTGGACAAGAATATTCTGGTGCCTCCCGATCCGGAACTGATGGGTTGCTTCGGCGTCGGCATTCTTGCCCGACAGAAACTGCATGAGGGATTTCTCAGCAGAAGAGATTACGATATTGAAAAGATTCTGTCGACCGAGATTCTCCATGAAAAGGAATTTCAGTGCAGCGCCTGCGATAACTTCTGCCCGATACGCGTACTGAATGTCAACGGCCGCAAATATATGTTCGGCGGCCGTTGTAACAAATACGCCAACATCAGGAAGAAAAAAAGTTTCGATGAAAGCGATGTTGTCGATTATATCGAACAGCGCAACGACCTACTCTTTAATCAATGCGCTCCCCGACCGGCCGACCTGATCAGAAAAAAGGATTTCGTCGTCGGCATTCCGAAATGCTTTTCCGTCTATTCGCACTGGCCGCTTTACGCTTGGTTTTTCCATACGCTCGGTGTGGAAACCGTCCTGTCCAGCGACATCACACACGAGGGCGTTGCCCGGGTGGAAAGCACGTACTGTTTTCCGGCGGAAATTGCCCACGGTGCCGTTCAGGATATTTTCAACCGCAACGTGGATTATATTTTTCTGCCGCATTTCCGCGATATGGAAAGCTATGAAAGCAATACACCGGCCTGTTTCTGTCCGATCACGCAGAGTTTGCCTTACTATATTAAAAAAGCCTTTCCAGAAATTCCGGAGGGGAAATACCTCGCTCCCGTTGTCAGTTTTATGTACGGGACACAGAAAGCCTCCGAATCGTTTATCGCCATGGCTGTCCGGCTCGGTTTTGATCAGGAGGACGCCCGCCTGGCTTTTTCCGTTGCCCTGGAAAAGCAAATGGAATGCTTTAGGAAATTCGCCGAACTGGGTAAAATAGCAATTGAAAATTCCCGCAAATCCCAAAGACCCGTTATTGCCGTTCTGGGGCGGCCCTACAACGCGTTTACACCCGATGCGAACATGGGTATTCCGCGAAAATACACCTCCCGCGGCTTCACCGTCGTTCCTTTTGACATCCTGCCATTTGAGGATCAGGGGATTTATCCCAATATGTACTGGTACTACGGTCAGCAGGACATGAAAGCTGCCGCGCTTTTGAAAAACGAAGACAATATCTTTGTAACATACATCTCCAATTTTTCCTGCGCTCCCGATTCCTTCATGCTTCACTATCTGAAGTGGATAATGGGGATGAAACCCTTTCTGGTTCTGGAGCTGGATTCCCACACGGCCGATGCCGGCGTGGATACGCGTATCGAGGCCTTTCTGGACATCATCGAAGGTTACCGTTCCAAAATCAGCGACATCAGAGAAAGCCGGTATGATAACGGTCTAAGGTTTATCAACACTTCCGGCGAAGACATTCATATCCGAAACACCCTCACCGGCGAAAAGATTCCCATCAAAAACAATCCCCGCGTCAAGCTGCTTTTATCCAACATGGGAAGACTGTCGGTGGAAGTGCTGGCCGCCACGATCCGCGGGCTGGGTATTCATGCGGAAACCATGCCCGTGCCGGATATCTATACGCTGCAAATGGCACGCAATCACGCCTCCGGCAAGGAATGCCTGCCCTCTCATCTCGTTCTGGGCAGTACGTTGAAATATCTATCGTCGGAAAAATACCGCAAAGACGAAATTTACATTCTGTTCGTGCCAACCACAACCGGTCCCTGCCGAACCGGCCAGTATTTTGTTTTCTATGAAAATCTTTTCAAAGATCTGCGTCTGGAAAATGTCGTGGTTTTCACGCTGGACGCCGACAATTCTTATAACGAGCTGGGAACGGAATTTTCCAAATATGCCTGGTGGGCCGTACTCATCGGCGATTATATGAAGGATATTGAAACTTCGTTGCGCACCTGTGCGGCGGATCCGGTCAAGGCCGTTTCCGATTACAATATCATCTGGCAAAAACTGATCGACGTTGCGGAAAAAGATGTCACGCAATCGCTTCCCGTTCTGAAGGAGATATCCTCTTCGATCGCCAAAATCCCCTTAAAGAAAAAAATCGATGACTGCCCGAAAGTATTGATTGTCGGAGAGATTTACGTCAGGCGCGATGATTTTGCAGTAGATGAACTGATCAGGCATTTCAGCCGGCGCGGTATTATCGGCAAGGTCTCCAATGTTGCCGAGTGGGTTTACTATTGTGATTTCGTCCGCCGTCACGAACTGCAAAAACGTCTCAAACTCGTTCCCTGGTACAAAAAGTTTCTGGCTGCGGAATTTTCCGATATCGTCAAATGGAAAATCGAGCACGTCTATAAAAAGAAAGTGGAGAAAAACATCCGCGACATTCTTTCGACAACCGGCCTGGTTCCGCACGCTCCGCACAACATGGATGAAATTATGGAAAACACTGAAAAGCATTTCGTCAACAACGAACTGTATTCCGAAATCAGCATCTCCAGCGGTGTCGCAGCCACCGCCATGATGGACGGTTATGCCGGCATCGTCAACATCTCCCCGTTTGCCTGCCTGATCGGCCGGGTGATCGAGGGCGTCCTGACCCCCTGGGCCAGGGAAAGAAAATATCCGGCCATCTCCATTGAAATCGACGGGAATCTTTTTCCGCCCAATGTGATCAGCAAACTGGAGATATTCATGCTGAACGTGATGCGATTCCGGAATCAGGACGAGACGGACCATCGGACAACCCTTTAGGAATTGATCATATGCAGGAAAACGTCACAGGACTTATTTTGGCCGGCGGGAAAAATTCACGCATGGGCGTCAACAAGGCGTTTCTGGAAATAGACGGGAAGCGCCTGATGGACAGGACCCTGTCCGTTTATCGCAGAATTTTCCCAAAGATCATTATCGTAACCAATGATCCGCTGGCGTACGTGGAATTTTCCGAGGCGATGATTGTCACGGACATCTACAAAGGCAAGGGATCCCTCGGCGGAATTTATACGGGATTATTTTACGCCGCAAGCGATGACTGTTTTGTTGCCGCCTGCGACATGCCCTGCCTGAATGAAGATTTCATCCGTTACATGATCGGACGCCGGCGATCATACGACATCATCGTCCCCGAGTTATCCGAAGGATTCCAGGCCCTGCATGCCATCTATTCGCGCCGCTGTCTGGCCGTTATGAAAAAGATGATCCTTGCCGACCGATTGAAAATCGCCGGATTATTCAAAGACATGCATACGCTCAGACTCACCGAAGAAGACATCCGACCCTTTGCCGGAAATACACCCCTCTTCACGAACATCAACACCCCTCAAGATTTGCAGTCTTTTCGGAAATAATCCGGCCGGATCAGTCGGATAGCGGCGTCGGCTGAACCCATTTTTGGGTTTCTGCGCTGTAAAACCATTTATCGGGAAACCCCCGCCGATGGACAAAGACAGGATGATCCGCCCACGCCAGCAACTCTTTGTAGGCGCTGTGAATCTTCCTGAAATCTGCCGCTTTGCCGCCCAGATCGGGATGATGGATTTTCACCTGACGGCGATAGGCGCTTTTGATGACCCTGTCGAGGTCACAGGATGCGAGATCGATTTTTTTTATGTCCAGACAATTCAGCGCTGACACCTTCACCGCCGGTATTTTAACTATTTTCGGCCGCTGCGATTTGTCCGTAATCGTATAACGCTTCGCCATTTTTAACACATGCTGCGACGCAAGATAATTTCTGTGCGTTGTGTCCGACACAGCCCACCAGGCCTTTCCCAGATTGTTGGTCATAAAACTGAAATCGATGGCAGGCGTGTTTCCCGCTCTGCGCCTGATGGCATACCGGAATATCTCCCTGGACCCGTAGGGCACGACATCCAGAATGATCATGGTCTTCGAAAAATAGAAGGTTGCGTATTTCGTATTCAAGGCCTGCAGCAATCCGTTCTTCAGGTTGAGTTTCTGCCGCAGATTTTGTCGGCATTTCACCGAACAATACCGTCGTTTGCTGACCGGGTCTGTTTTTCCGCAGGACAAACAAGTATGATGATGGTTAATTTCCGAAGCGTGTGTCAACATTTCATTTCTGCAAGGCATCCGGCCGTTGAAAATACCGGATGCCTTTTACGACGTTATTTTTTAGCCGCTGCCAGATACCCCTTGGCCAGAGCCTTGTTCACATGCAAAACACCTTTATTCATTTCTTTCATCGGATAATCCGGCGTAATGACCGGCAGGACATCCGCGTCGGCCTGCGTTTTGACCACAGATCCCGCCGGCACATAACGGCCGTCGTCCACCGTGACGCCCATTAACGTCACACCCGGTTCAATAACGCAATGCTTCCCCACAAAAGATTTAAAAATCAGCGTTTTCATACCGACAAAGGTATCGTCCATGACAACCGCCGGCCCGTGAATCTGCACTTGATGCGCCAGGGAAACACGCTTCCCCACATAAACGGCATATTTTTTGCCGTCAACGTCCCTCTGGTTTTTTTCAACCGGTTTGCCGTCCAGTTCTGTTTCCAGAGCATGAATGATCACGCCGTCCTGCACATTGGAATCATCGCCGACATGCAGCGGCTGTCCTTCGTCGCCGCGTATGCAGGCTGTCGGGGCAACCATGATATTTTCACCCAGAATGACATTGCCGATAACCGCGGCCAGCGGATGGACATAGGTACCCGCACCGATGACCGGTTCGGATATTTTTGAACTGAAATCTGTTTTTACGTTTTTTTCGATCATTGTTTCCTCCCTGATTTGTTCTCGAATAATGACGGCCTGTGTCTATCAGGCCGATTTGGTTTTTTCCAGTCGGACAAGCTTTCTCCAGACCCGATCCACTGTTTTTTTTGTGCGCGCAATGCTGTCCCTGTTGTCGATCACAATATCCGCCAACGCCGTTTTTTTGCCGATCGGCATCTGACTTTTTAATCGTGCCCGGGCGTCTTCTCCGGATATGCGATTACGGGAAATCAAACGGCAGATCTGATCCTCCGGATCGGACAAAACCAGGATAGTGAGATCGAAAAGATGAGTTTTTTTCCCCTCGAATAATAGCGGCACATCCGACAAAACAATGGCATGTTTTTCTTTCCTGCCGATTTTTTCCAGGCGCAACTGCCATTCCCTGTAAACCGGTGGATGAACGAGCTTGTTTAAAACCCGGAGTTTTTTTTTGTCGGCAAAGACAATGCGGCCCAGTTTGACGCGGTCTATTTTTTGATCCGGACGGAGAATTTGCCTGCCGAAATAATCAACGACTTTCTGCCACGCGGGCTGTCCCGGTTCCTGCAGCCGATGGGCCAGCTTGTCGAAGTCTATGAGATGCGCTCCCTTTTCAACAAACATTTTCGCGACGGTTGATTTTCCGCAGGCGATACCACCTGTCAGTCCGACATTGAGCATAATTATTTTTTATTCAGTTCGTAGATAAAACGCAAACCGTCGAGGGTGAGCATCTCTTCTATTTTTTCAATGGTTTTAGTCTCGGGTGCGATAATATTGGCCAGGCCTCCCGTGGCGATGACCAGCGGTTTTGTCTCGACTTCCGTCCTGATCCTGTTGACGATTCCGTCGACAAGTCCGGCGTAACCGAACATAATTCCCGCCTGAATAGCGCTGACCGTATCTTTGGTAATCGCGGATTTGGGCCGGCTGAATTCCACACGCGGCAGTTTTGACGCTTTTTCAAAAAGCGCTTCGCTGGAAATGACAATCCCCGGAGCAATGCACCCCCCCATATATTCCCCCTTAGGGGAAACATAATCAAACGTTGTGGCCGTGCCGAAATCGACGATAATGGCTTCCTTCCGGTATTTATTGTACGCGGCCACGGCATTGACGATTCTGTCGGCGCCGACTTCTTTGGGATTATCGTAGAAGATCGGCATCCCGGTTTTAATGCCTGGTCCGACGATCAACGGCTTGACATTGAAATACTTGATACAGAGCGGTTCCAGAATATTGAGCATGGGAGGAACCACGCATGAGATAATAATGGCGGAAACCGTTTTGAAGGCTTTTTCTTTTTTCCGGCTGGACTGATACAGGTTATAAATCAGCACACCATATTCATCAATGGTATGGTCGATTTCCGTCCGTATGCGCCAGTCATGGATCAGATTTTTTCCGTCAAAAAGCCCCAGTACGGTGTTGGTATTTCCGACATCAATCACCAAAAGCATTTTCTTTCCACCTCATAATCGTTGCGTCTCCCGCAGAGACTTTAATTTCTTCATTGCCCTCAACGACAAGAATCAGGCAACCGTCATCACCCAGCCCTTTGGCTATGCCTTCTGTGCTTTCACCCTTAAACGCGATCCGGATGGGCCGTCCCATCATCGCCGCCGATTCGAGCCACTTTTTTCGGACGGGCTCAAATCCTTTTTGCAGTAGCTGTTTATACCATTTTTCAAGATTTTCATAGAGGCTAATTAACAAATCGTGACGGGAAATTTCTCCGCCCGACTCGATCAACAGAGACGTTGCCGACTCCCGAATGGTCTTTGGAAAATGGTGCACACCCGCGTTGACATTAATGCCGATACCGACAACGGCAAAATCAATTTTTTTTGATGTTATTTTTGCCTGGGACAGGATGCCGCAGACTTTTTTGGGGCCGATTATGACATCATTGGGCCACTTGAGCTTTACTCGGCCGGGACAAACGCCGTCCAGAACTTCTGCTGCGGCTACGCCTGCCATGATAGGAATCTGAGACGCCCCGGAAGATTCGCATTCCGGCCTTAAAACGATGGTTGTATAAATATTCACCCCGGGCGGTGAAATCCAGGAGCGCCGCCAGCGCCCCCTTCCGGCAGTCTGCGCATCCGCCAGAACGGCAGTGCCTTCCGGCGCACCCGCCATCGCCAGCGCGATGGCTTCGTCGTTTGTCGATACGATTTCAGGATAAAAATGAAGATGGCCGCCGAATAGTCCTGTGCCGAGGGTTTCCTGCAATCGGGCAATGTTCCAATCCATACATCAAGAGCATTCCATCAGGATGAAGACCTGATTTTGAGTGAAATGTCGGCCGCCTGCACGGAATGGGTAAGTTCCCCAACCGAGATGAAATCTACGCCGGTGGCTGCAATATCCATCACATTCTTCAGGCCGACATTGCCGGATGCTTCCAGAAGCGCGCGCCCGGCTACAAACGATACGGCTCTTTTCATGGCCGAAACGCTCATATTATCCAGCATAATGATATCGGCGCCGCACTCAAGGGCCTCCCGGACTTCATCCAGATTCCGGGTTTCTACTTCGATTTTCATGAAACGTGAAAGTTTTTTTCTTTGCGCGTTTACCGCCGCTGTGATTCCGCCTGCAGCCTCGATGTGATTATCTTTGATGAGCACACCGTCGTAAAGACCGAACCGGTGATTTTGTCCTCCGCCGGTTTTGACCGCCATTTTATCCAAAACGCGCAATCCGGGAACGGTTTTGCGTGTGTCGAGAATTCCGGCTTTCGTTTTACGAACCGCCCTGACATACCGGTGGGTCAGCGTGGCAATGCCGCACATCCGCTGAAACAGATTCAGAGCAACGCGTTCCGCCATTAGAATATGGTCCAAACGGCCGGATACTTCGGCGATGATGTCGCCTTTCTTTACCGGATATCCTTCCGGAATCCTTTTTTGGACCTTGATGTTTTTATCCAGCGTCCTGAATGTCCCGGCAAATACGTCCGTTCCGGCAACAATAAAATTCCCCTTGGCAATGGCCACCGCCCTGCCCTTTTTTCGGGCATTGACCGTCGCGCCTGTCGTAATATCGCCGGATCCGATATCCTCGGCCAATGCATTTTGAATGATTCTCACAATCCTCTGTTCCATCAGGCGGACATGCCTTTCAATTTCTTAAGAGCGTTTTCCAGAGTGGTGTGTTTTTTCTGGAAATCCTTCACCTTGTCTTCCTCTTTCTGAATGATGTCCGGCGCGGCTTTTGACATAAAATCGCGATTGGCCAGCTTTTTCGAACTCTGCTGCAGATCTTTTGATATCTTGGCCAGTTCCTTTTCCAGACGGGCTATTTCGCCGGAAAGATCAACGATGCCGACAATCGGAACGAATAGTTTTGTCGAGCCGACAACCGCCGTGGCCACACCTTTTGGTTCCACCGCATTGATTTCAACGGTTAAGGATTCCAGATTGGCCAGATTTAAAATATAGTCTTTATGTTTCTCCACCATTTTTTGGGTTTTTTCATCGACGGTGGACATCAAAACATCGAGCTTTTGCGACGGCGCAATGCGCATTTCACCCCGGATATTCCGGACGGCGGTGATCATATCCATGATCGTTTCCATTTCTTTTTCCGCCGCGTCGTTTTTCCATTCCGAACAAACCGCCGGAAACCGGCTGATCATGATTGAATTTTTATCGTCCCCGTGAAAGACCTGCCAGAGCTCTTCCGTCAAAAACGGCATGAAGGGATGCAACAATTTCAGCATAGTCGGAAAAACAACACCGAGCGTTTTCTGGGCGGCCTGTTTTTGTTCTGCGCTTCCCTTGCCGTAGAAAACCGGTTTGCTCAGTTCCAGATACCAGTCGCACAGTTCATGCCAGATAAAACGGTAAACCGCGGCGGCGGCGTCGTTAAAGCGGTATTCATCCAGGGCGGTCGTCACGTCCTCCACCGCTTTATTCAGACGGGCCTTGATCCACAAATCCGCCAGCGAATCGGCAACCTCCGCAGTTGCGGTTTCGTCAAAATCGTCCAGATTGGCAAATGTCAATTTGGAGGCGTTCCAGATTTTATTAACAAAGAATTTATAGCCCTCGATGCGTTCGGGGGAAAGGCGCACATCGCGTCCCTGAGCGGTATAGGCGGCCAGGGTGAAACGAAACGCGTCCGTTCCGTATTGATCAATCATTAAGAGCGGATCAATGATGTTGCCTTTGGATTTGCTCATCTTCTCGCCTTTTTCATCCCTGACCAGCGCATGCAGGTACACATGCTTGAAGGGAACGTCCTTCATCACGTAAAGGCCCATCATCATCATGCGTGCAACCCAGAAGAAGAGAATGTCGAATCCGGTGATTAACAACGAGGTCGGGTAAAACGTTTTCAGAGGAGCCGTTTTTTCCGGCCAGCCCAGCGTGGAAAAAGGCCAGAGCGCGGAACTGAACCAGGTATCCAGGACATCTTCGTCCTGCTTCAGAGAGGCGCCGCCGCAATCGGGACAGGTGTCGGGATCCACCGTGGACACAATCACTTTTTTACAGTTGTCGCAATACCAGACCGGAATGCGGTGCCCCCACCAGAGCTGGCGGGAAATGCACCAGTCGCGGATGTTGTTCATCCAGTCAAAATACGTTGCTTCCCATGTTTTGGGAACGATTTTCGTTTTCCCCTTGATCACCGCGGCGGTGGCCTGTTTGGCCAGAGGCTTGATTTTTACAAACCACTGCTTGGAGACCATCGGTTCGATGTCGGTTTTACAGCGGTAGCATTGTCCGACATTATGAGCGTACGGCTCGGTACCGACCAGATATCCGCCCTTTTGAAGATCGTTGACAATGTTTTTGCGGGCTTCATAACGATCCTGACCTTTATAGGCTCCGCCGTTTTCATTGATGATCCCCTTGCCGTCAATGACGGAAATGATCTCCAGATGATGTCGCTGAGCCATGGCAAAATCATTGGGATCCGATGCCGGCGTGATTTTTACGGCCCCCGATCCGAAATCCATCGTCACATAATCGTCGGCGATAACCGGTATTTTCTTATTCATCAAGGGCAGTATGACGTATTTGCCAATTAGGTTTTTGTATCGTTTGTCGTCCGGGTGAACAGCCACCGCGGTATCGCCGAGCATGGTTTCCGGCCGGGTCGTTGCCACCACAATTTCGCCTTGCCCCTCGGCGAAGGGATAACGGATGTTCCACAGGAAGCTTGCATCAGATTTGAATTCCACTTCCAGATCGGAAATGGCGGTGTGGCAGCGCGGACACCAGTTCACGATATAATCGCCCTGATAAATCATGCCTTCATTGAAGAGACGAACGAATACCTCGCGAACGGCATGGGACAATCCTTCATCCATCGTAAAGCGCTCCCGTTCCCAGTCGCAGGAACATCCCAGACGTTTCAACTGATTGATAATTACCCCGCCGTATTTCCGGCGCCATTCCCATACCCGCTCGATAAATTTCTCACGTCCCAGGTCGTGACGCGATGTTCCTTCCTTGAGCAACTGCTGTTCCACCACATTCTGGGTGGCAATGCCTGCGTGATCCGTACCGGGCATCCACAGCGTGTTGAACCCCTGCATTCTCTTGAAACGGATAATGATGTCCTGCAAGGTATTATTCAACGCATGCCCCATGTGCAGCATACCCGTCACGTTCGGCGGCGGAATGACGATGGAAAACGCCTCGGCCTCGCTTTTATCCTGAGCGTGAAAATATTTATTTTTCAACCAGTATTCATATAATCTTTTTTCGGCTGCGGCCGGTTCAAAAGCCTTGCCCAATTCTCTTTTTGCCATGCGATCATTACTCCTCATTCGGGTCTACAAACGAAAAGGGCTTCTCGCCCCTTTATTATTTATATTTTATATTTTAATAACTTATTAATCGATCTTTAAATTCTCCTTAAGCTTTTTAACCGCCAGAAGCGCTTCAACACCGGACATGGGTTTTAAGGGGGAAAACTCGCCCGTCTTTGTATTTTTTGCCTCCATGATTCCCCGTGATGTCACTGAAATAATCGGCGTAAAATAAGGCATGTCTGCGGGAACATCCGGAAATAACGAATTGGAGCTGACGTATCTGGCGGCGATATCTCTCTCTCCCGATACTTTTATCAGAATATCTTCGAGAATAATTGCGAATTCGCCGCGGGAGAGAATTTCATCCGGTTTAAAATTGCCTTTGGGATCATTTTCGAGACCGTGAACTTTTGCTTCGAGGACGGCTTCAATGCAATTTTTCAAAGGATGAAGGGCAATGTCATTGGCCAGCAGTTTCACCGGTTCTTTCTCCTGCAAAACCATGTAGGAATGAAACTGATCCATTTTTTCCATTTCTTTTGCAACGTGTTCAGCCTGGCTCATCGACGCGGCAACTTTTTCCTCTTCGGTTTGCGCCTCCTGTGCCGTTTTCGGCAAATATTTTTGATAGAGCTCTTTTATTTTTAGCTCCTCGGCCAGCATCATGGCGATATCTGCCCGGCTCACCGTTTCCTTGAGCGCGATTTGCTTCCCGGCTTGCGTGGCGGGGTGGGCTTTGTGCACCAGCTCCAGGAACTCCAACCGGTTATTGGCATCCTCGATATGACCGGCTTTCAGCTGAATGACTTTGTTGAACATTTTTGCCGCCTGGTCGAATTCCAACGCTTCCTGATAGGCAATGCCCATGAAATAGTAAACAGGCGCGTATTGAGAATCGATCATCACGGTCTCGACAAAATAATACTTTGCCTTCTCCAGCCATTTTTCATCGGATTTTTTTGCCGTGTGATAACGAATAGCCGCCGTGTTGACAAAAAGTTCTTCATCGGATGTTTTGGCGTTCAGAATTCCTTTTTCAAGATCATCCGCCGCCGCCGAGAGTTTGCCTGTGGCTATGCCGACGAGCGCCATCCCCGTATAAGCCTTGGAATAGTTGCTGTCCAGCTGGGTCGCCATTTTAAAGGCTCTAATCGCATCGGAATACTTCTCGAGTTCCAGAAGCTTCAGGCCGGCGTAGGTATGGTGCCCCGGCGTATCCAGTTGACTTACCGCAACCCGTACTTTCGGTTCGCAGCCGGCCAACGTCAGCAGGGACGCAAAAATCAACAGGGTGAAAAATATTATTCTGTCTCTTTTTCGGTTCATCATCGCCACATAGTCCAAACAGTTTGATATTATTATCTTTAGAACCAATTTAAGTCAAGCAATATTGCATTGTCCGTTATTGTCCCTCCGGCATGAATGACGAGACGGAGACTGTGAGCGAATCATCGTTCCCCGGATAAAACGGTGAAAGATTGCACAATAGACACATTATTATAAAAACTCATTCCCAGATAATGATCTGATTCCTGAAATCGATTTTATACCGCATGGTGCTTAAGACATCCATGCCGAGCAGACCGTCGTATGACGTATCACCGTCCTTATTTTCCACAACAAAAATATTCCAGTCGCGAAAGGTATTGGGGCCGATCCTGAGATAACTGAACGTCACACGATTGGCATCAATGGTTCCACCGCCGACAACCCGCCCCTGCGCCTTTGGCGCATTATTTAAATTTACCAGCAATCGGCCGGCTACATTGTCGTAGATGGTCGTGGCGGAAGCACCGGTATCCAGAACCAAACGGATGTCTGCCTCCCGGCCGTCATACCCGAGCGTTACAGGAACCAAAATACCGTTTTCTTTGACGGCGATTCTGGTTGTTTTTTTCTCGGGCGATTCCGCATTGGGCGCAATGGGTCTATCCGTCTTTGGAATCTCCGTCTCCTCCTGCGATACCATTTCGGTGCAAACCTGATCCTCCAGAGGGTAATCGGAAAACGTCTGAAGGCCGCTTCGGTCCGCACAGTGGTAATGAGTTGCCGCGCCAATATTCAACGGCAGGGCAATCAGGACGACGACAAAAAGCCTCTGAAGCCGGCACAAATACTCAACGGACGTATGGTGATCTCTTCGGGTCATTCAGTCTCCTGATTTTCATTTTGAAATATTTTAACATGTCTTCTCAGAATGTCCAGTGCATCGGGCGCAAACCAGTTGATTTCCTTATCGGCGGAAAACCAGGTCATCTGACGCCGGGCGTATTGCCACGTGTCGCGTTTAATGAAATTCACACAGTGGCGCCAGTCATATTGCCAGTTGAGGAATCCGATGATCTGTTTATAGCCCAGCGATTGCAGCGATTTCAGATTTTCTCTGTATCCTCTTGCCAGAACGCCTTTGACCTCATCCAGCAGGCCGGCCCGGATCATTGCATCTGTCCGCTTTTCAATCCTTTCCTTCAATTCGCCGCGTTCCACCCTGAGTCCAATCTTGCAGGTTGTGTAACGGTCTTCGCTGAAAGAATGTTTTTTTTGTTTCACTGTAATCGATTCGCCGGTCTGTTCCAGCACCTCCAGGGCCCGGATCACGCGGACCGAATCGTTCGGATTGATTTGCGCGGCAGCCGTGGAATCTTTTTGCCGGAGCAAATCATAAAGATAGATTTTGCCGTGCGTTTCCCGGAGGCTCCGATAATGATTTCTGATGGATGCATCGACATCCGGGGTGTCGATAATTCCCTTCAGCAATGCCCGGATATAAAGCCCCGTTCCTCCGACAACGAAGACCGGCTTCCCCTGATGAACCAGTTCCTCAATGACCGCCCGGGCGCGTGCGGCAAATAAAGCGGCGTTGAATTCCCCGTCGGGATTCACGACATCAATCAGATGATGCCTGATCCCACGGCGCTGTTCCATCGTCGGCTTGGCCGTACCGATATCGAGATAACGGTAGACCTGCATGGAATCCGCGCTGATAATCTCACCGCCGCATTCCAAAGCCAGATACACGGCCAGATCCGTTTTCCCCGTGGCGGTCGGTGAGTTGATGATAACCAGCGGCAGTTTCTTCATCTTCGGTTTTTTTACTTCCTTTTGAACAGTCTTTCGATTTCGCTTAAGGAGAACTGAATGGTGATCGGACGTCCGTGCGGACAGGTTGCATGAAACGGCGTTTCCGCAAGTTCGCGGCACAGCGCGTCCACTTCGTCCCGGGAAAGCAATCGGTTGGCTTTGATCGCCGCTTTACAGGCCAGGGAGGCCAGAAGGTTGTCGCTGCGTTCCTGCAGAGAAGGCGTTCTGTTCTGGTCGGCAAGCTGATCAACGATATCGTATATCATTTCGCTGATCTTCACTTTGGATAACATTGTCGGCACCGTCTTTACGGCAACCGCGTCCCGGCCGAAGCATTCGATTTCCAGACCGATCGTTTCGAGAAAATCAAGAGCATCGTTGAGCAAGGCCATTTGTCCCGGTGTCAGGTTGACAATTTCCGGCAGCAGCAGCGACTGACCGGCCGCCTTTTTACCGGAGTCTTTCTTTAGTTTCTCCAGAATAATGCGTTCATGCGCTGCATGCTGATCAAGCAGAATGAGGCTATCCGGTCCCTCAAAAAGAAGATAGGTGCCGTCGTACTGACCCACATATCTCATGTCGCCAAATAAAATTGTTTTATCAGGGACACCCGCATCCCCTTCTGAAGCAGCCAGCGGTTGCGACACCTGTGAGCGGTGCAATAAAATGTTTTGAATTCCCTGTTGTGCATGCGACCGGTCAGCGGGTCTGGAAGGCATGGACGGAGACGGCTCATTCACAAAAGGCTGCCGATGGAAATAATCTTTTTTTTCCGCAGGCGCCAGACGATACAGGTAATGTCCTCTGGATGTTTCGGCACGGGACAAATGATGAGCAATGGTTTTCGAGACCAGTTCATAAACGCCATGCGCATTTTTAAAGCGCACCTCCATCTTCGCAGGATGGACGTTGACATCCACGTCTTCGGGCGGCACCTCCAGAAACAGCGTCGCGGCGGGATAACGTCTGGACTCAATAATCTGCCGGTATGCCGACAATACGGCATGCGTCAGGCTGGTATCCCGTATGAATCTTTTATTCACAAACAGATAAATGCTTTTGGAATTCGATTTGGAGTATTCCGGACGCGAAATAAATCCCTTCAGGGTCATGGCGTCCTGCTGTGCATCAACTGCCATGCAATGCGCCGAAAACTCGCCGCCCATGACCATGGCAATGCGCTTGGCCGTGTCATGGACTTCCGGAGCCGCGAATATTTCCTTCCCGTTTGCCTCGACTTTGAAACGGATTTCCGGATGGGCCAGGGCCAGACGGGTAATCACATCCAGACAGGCCCCCTGTTCCGTCGCTTCCGTTTTTAAAAATTTACGGCGGGCGGGAACATGGGCAAAGATGCCGCTGACCGATATCTGCGTGCCTTCGGGCGTTCCGGCCGGATCCATGGCCCGGATCACACCGCCGTCCAGAATCGCCCGGGTGCCGGACACATCATTTTTCCGTCTGGTTAACATTTCTACTCTCGCGACGGAGGCAATGCTCGGCATCGCTTCGCCGCGAAAACCGAACGACACAACATTGAATATGTCTTCAAATTGATGAATCTTGCTGGTGGCATGTCTTTCAAAAACCAGCGGGACATCGTCGTGATCGATGCCGGAGCCGTTGTCGGTGACCCTGATGGACTGCGTACCGCCCTTTTCCAATACAACCCGGATATCGGTCGCCCCGGCGTCAATGGCGTTTTCCAGCAATTCCTTGACGATGGAAGCCGGCCGCTCTACGACTTCTCCGGCGGCAATCTTATTGGCGATGTCTTCGGACAGAACAATGATGCGCTTGGACAATATTTATTTCTCCTGATAAACTCGGTTATACTAATATTACATAAAAACAAAATCCGCAACCATGATTACCGGACAGTCATCGGCGGTTTGAACATTTTTCTTTCTTGACAAAGCGTGATGGATTTGAATAGAAAAAAAAGCTTAATCTTGCTGCAGGTGAATTGCATATGGAAAAATTTTTCGATCCCCATTCTGTTGTTGTTGTCGGCGCCTCCAATACCCCTTTTAACCTTGGAGCTACAATTTGTAACATGCTGAAGGATTATCTTCAATATCCCGGTGCAGTTTACGCGGTCAATTCGAAAGGCGAAAAGGTGAACGGCTATCCGGGTTATTCATCGATACTCGATCTTCCCGAAAGTCCGGATCTGGCCGTCATTATCGTGGCGGCCAAAAACGTCCCCAGGATCATCGGCGATTGCGCCCGTAAAGGAATCAAGCGGGTCATCATCGAAAGCGCCGGATTTTCCGAAGGCGGCAGTGACGGCAAGGCCATGCAGCGCAAAATCGACGAAATCGCCAAAGCCCACGGCATTCGGATCATGGGGCCCAACTGTCTGGGAACACTGGATACCCGCAAGAAATTCTGCTGTTTCTATGGCGTCAATCCCAGCCTGGTCGAAATGGGCCGGATATTCGAAGCACCGGGTAACATTTCCTTTATCATCCAGAGCGGCGGCGTTGTCGTGCTGGTGATTGAGTCCTTTTTTTACGATCTCGTCGGCGTGAACAAGGTTGTCAGTATCGGCAACAAATGCGATGTGGATGAAGCGGATCTGATCGATTATTTTCAGACGGATGAAACGCAGGTGATCGGGCTGTATCTGGAAAGCGTCACAAATGGTCGCAAGCTGATGGAGGCTGCCAGAAAATCGCGTAAACCGATCCTGATTTACAAAGTAGGACGCACACAGGAAGGCGCCCTGGCGGCCATGTCTCACACGGCCGGCATGGCCAACAACGACAGCATTTTCAACAGCGCCTGCAAACAGTCGGGAATGATCCGTCTGCAATCCATCGACGAACTGCATTCCATGCCTAAAATGCTGACGGAGATGCCCCTACTGAAAGGCAAAAATATTGCCATGTTCACAAATTCCGGAGCGTTTGGCAGCATCGGAGCGGATCTGCTGGTGGATGCGCATCTTCAGGTCGTGCGCCTGAAACCGGAAACGCAGGAAAAATTAAAAAAGGCGGGGCAGGTTTTCAATATCAAGAATCCGGTCGATATCGGTCCTGCCTTGCCGCAGACCTATCTCGATATTTATGAAATCCTTCTTTCCGCCGATGAAGTGGACGGCCTCCTGCCGCTGTTGAGCGTCTGGCAGACGTTTGTAATCGATACCCTTCTGGAGCTCATGAAGATGTGCAGGCATTATCAGAAACCCGCCGCCATCTATACGCCCAACGCCATAGCCAAGTCCATCGGCATCCGCGCCAAGCACCGCATCCCGATCTTTGAAACCGCCGAGCAGGCGGTGCGGGCCTTGGCAGTTTCCGGCTACCATTATGACTCCCTGCAGAAAAGATTTCCCGCCCGGGCAAAGTGATGAATTCCTGGGGCACCGGGGATGAATTTTTAAAAGAATTTACCCAGGACGTTCATCATGGCATTAGCGATAACCTGATGGCCTTGTTCATTCGGATAGCGCGAATCCTCCTGCGTAAGGTCCTGGCTGCAAAGATTGTGTTCCTCAAGGTAAGCGTTCCAGCTTCTGTGTACGGGGATGAATTCACACTTCAGATCTGAAGCAACAATCCGCAGCGACCGGTAAAAGATGTGAACGGCATCCATGTCATTGGGATTATCAAACGTATGCGATGTCGCCAGAAAAATAACCGGCTGCAATCGTTTGCGGCTCAGACGAATCATCTGCACAATATTTTCCTGAAATTCTGAACGATAAACGCACTGAAAGGCATCATCCACGCCGAAGTGAATCAGAAGAAAATCCGGCTCGTACCGGTCAATATCCTGCGGATAGGTCTCGATGCCGTCAAAAGAGGTTTCCCGGTATCGGGCGCGGTTGATCACACACACCCCTTCCGGAAGCAGCGCTTGGGTTAAAATATCAACATAGCTTTTCGTCACGCCGTAGCCGGCGGCGATGCTTCCGCCGCGAATGACCAGTTTCACGATCTTCCCCCTTTATTCTTTGTAACGTTTCTCACCGGCGAAAACGACCGGATGCGGCCCTTCAGTAATTTCGGGCCAGGTTCTTGAACTGGTTCAAACCGTCCAGATATTTCACATCCCTTTCGTAAAGTTCCTTCCATGATTTTTGCGCCTGTTGCCGACCGACCGTGCTCCTGAGGAAAGGACGCAACAGGTGTGTCCAAAACGTTACCCAGAGACCCCCTTTGATTCTCATGAGACGGGATGGTTCCCACCAGCCGAACATCTTCTGCCGATGCAGCCAGACCAGATACTGCAGTTGTTGAGTATCAAGATGCCGCGTTTTAATATTGGCTCTGAGGCCGTTGTACAGTTTGTAATCATGCAGGTTCGTCACCATGCCTCTTTCCAGCAACTGCTGGCGCACCGGTGTTTTCGGATAGGGCGTGAGAATCTGGCAATAGGGAATATCCGCGTCAAGCGATTTCAGAAAGCGATAATTATCAACGATATCGTTTTCATCATCATCGGGAAAACCGAAAATCAGTCCGGCGATCACCATGATGCCGAACTGATGGCATATCCGAACGGCTTTTCTGGAAAGATCCACGATATCGCCCTTACCGGACGCCATCAGATTTTTTTTCACGACATTTTCAATCCCCAGAAAAACGGTTTTTACGCCCGCAAGAGACATTTTCCTGACCATGGTTTCGTTCCCCGCAATGGAAATGCAATCGGCCTGAACGTGCAGGCTCAAGCCCTTGTAATTTTTTGCAATGATCGCATCGCAAAGATCGATCACCCGTTCGGGATCCAAAACCAGGTTGTCATCCACAATAAAGATGGCGCGGGTGTTATGCTTGTAATAAATATCATCGATATCCGCCGTAACCCTTTCGATGGGAAACGTCCGAAACGTCTGTCCGTACATCTCCCGCATGCTGCAAAAGGAACAGGTCCTGGTGCACCCTCGCGAGGTCTCGATAACCTCGATTTTGGAAAAAACGGCGTGATAGCCGGATGTCAAACGGCGTTTATCGCGTATGGGAATCTTCAACCTGGAAAGATCCAGCAGGGCTCCTCTTGGATTATGGCAAAACGTTCCCCGACGTTTAAAAGACAGGGAGGGAATATCCTGCAACTGATCGCTGCCTTCCAGCGCATTGACCAGACGCCGGAATGCCTCTTCCCCTTCCCCGCGGATCATGAAATCGATCAGACCGGACTCCGGCGATGCCGCAATTTCTTCATACATCAGCGTGGCGTGATAGCCGCCGATGGCGATTTTTACCTCCGGAAGCAGAAGCCGGATAAAGCGGATGATTTCAATACAGGTCTCATACTGCCAGGCCATCGCCGACAAACCAACCAGTTTCGGATGGATCTTAAGAAGCAATCTTTTCAGATACCCCGCAAGATGCCTGCGTTTCCGGATCAGATCAACCACGTAAACGTCATGGCCCTCGTCAAGGTTGGCGCCGATGCTGGCAATTCCGCAATTGGGCAGGTGAAATGCACTCTCATGCATAATCATCGGAATCGAGTCTGGCATGGACAATAATACAATCTTCATGTTTTCTCGAATCTTGTTGCAAATGCGTATTGCTGTTATTTAACACTGCTGATGCTTTTGGAAGAAGCTGTCCAACCTGGAATCGTGCTTAGCGATAGAATCGTTTATGCCGGGGCCGCTATACCTGCCATTCTTTTTCCCATTGCAGCTTGTCTTTTTCATTGATCAGTCTTTTTCCCGTAAGAAAATAATCGGAGATTTCCGAATGTTTCTGAAGGTATTCCCGATCTATCTGTTCCAGGAGATCTTTGAGGGTATAGAAGCACTCAATATAACAATTGATCTGCGCATTGGAAAGAGTTGCCCCCCACGACTGCTCAATGATTTCTTTGGTGACATAGGCAAATTTGACAATTTCCTGTTCAGTGAGATTGACTTGCATGCGTTATCCCCCGGGCAATGAGTAAAAATCTTTCCGTTTTGGATACCATAGAAACAACGGACTCATTTTTCAAGTATTATTTTGTAATAGCCATGCGCGTTGTTGTGAAGGGTAAACGGCATCAGAAGAACGGCGATGCAGTTCCTCATGGTATATACATTCAAAAGACGCAGCAGCAGTTTCGTCAGCATCGGGTATTCAAAATATCGCCGCGCCAGATATTGAAGTCGGGCAAGATTGGGCATGATGGACGCGGACAAATCTTTTTTCTCATGGATGCGGAATCCTTCCGCAACCGCCATGGCCAGCCAGCCGTCAATATCTTCGAAGTGATCGACGGCCAGTGCCTTTTCAGTCATCCGGGCCGCCTCGATTAAACGATCCGGCAAACGGTGGAAACCGCTTTGCCGGAATCCGTCGTAAACAATAAATCGCCCTCCTTTTTTCAGCACCCGGAAAACTTCGGATAATACCTGCCGCACTTTTCGGGCATGACAGATGGATTCCAGTTCAAAGACCGTATCAAAAGCACCGTCCGGAAACATGATATCTTGAAAGTCTCCGTACAGAATGGAGAGGTTGTGTATGCGGGATGCTTTTTTTCGAGCAATCGCCAGATGCTCCCCGCTGACATCGATTCCGGTAAAATGAGCGTGTGGTATTTTTTTTGCCAGATAAGCCGAATTGAATCCCTTGCCGCATCCCAGTTCCAGAACGGCGCCGGCCGGCAACGGACTGATGATCTCGACAATTTCGTTGAGGGACGTGTAAAAACCCTTTGCATTGAAGACACCGTCGGAATTGACGGCCATATGCATCGCGCCGCTGTAGGAATGCACGTACTTGTAAACGATCCGGCTTTGCCGGTAATAATCGACGACCTTTTCACAATCTATCGCCTCTCCGGTGAGGCAACGAACAGGCCAAACGGCATCGATTTTCTTTAAATAAAAATCCAGTTCGTTTAAATGAACAAGCATCGCCTTTTTCATAAAGGGCACCCGTCTGTCGTCAAGCCTGTTTTTGATCTAAACAATAAATTTTCTAAACGATCACCGGCCCAGACCTTTTTGATGATTTTCGTTCGATGTCTTTTGTGTAACCGGATATGGTTCAATGGCCTTTCCGGCAAATCTTCGAACAGCCTCGCCTGCAACGATGCCAACCGCCTTCCCGGTCATTTTTACACAGACCTGCCGGGTTTCGGTCAACTCATCAAAACGATCTTACTTTTTTGTTCCGACCTATGAACCAAAGGAGAGAAAACACGTCGGAGCGTGATTTCACGAATGACTTTTTTTCAATTTAAAATTGTTCAGGTAATCCTCTAAAGCGAGTTGCCACGGCTGCATGGCCTTGCCCGTAATTTCAATAAACGTCTTGTTGCTTAAAATACTGTACGCCGGGCGCATGGCCGGTCTTTGCAGTTCGGAAGACTTTATCGGTTCCACAACGATATGACCATATCCCGCGCTTTTTAAAATCCTGACGGCAAACTGATGCCAGCTGCAGCTTCCTCTGTTGGTCACATGGACGATACCGGTTGCGTTTTTCCGGATGAGGAAAGCAACGGCCAGTGCCAGATCTTTTGTATAGGTGGGTGAACCGACCTGATCATCGACCACAGAGAGCGTTGAGGGAGCTTCGGCGACGGCTTTGGCCCTGTTCATGGTATCGCGGATGAATTCTTTTGCCTTGGCCTTATCCAGAATGGCTTGAACAAAATTTTTCCCGTTGATTCCGTATAACCACGAGGAGCGGATCAAAAGGTAATTGTCCGACAACGTCCGCAGATAATTCTCACCGGCCAGTTTCGATGCTCCGTAGACATTGACGGGATTGCACAAAGCATCTTCCCTGTACGGTTTTCGGGCGGTTCCGTCAAAAACATAATCCGTGCTGAAATGCAGCACGCGGATTTTTTTTTGACGGCAGGCCCCGGCAATATTTTTGACCGCTTCGGCGTTGACGGCAAAACATGTTTCCCTGTCCGTTTCGCACCCGTCAACATTGGTGTAGGCAGCGGCGTTGATCACCATATCCGGCGATACATCTTTAATGGCCTGACAACAGTCATTGTCAGAAACAATATCAATATCTTCCTGATCCATCCCGATGAGTTCATGCTCGGCGGAAAGCCTCAGGAACAGATCGTTTCCCAGCATGCCCTTATGTCCCAGCAGCAATATCCTCATGTTCAGTATTTAACCTCTTTCAGGAACAAGCCGCAGGCCGGCGCTGTCGCACCCGCAATATTTCTGTTTTTGGATTCAATAATTAGCTTCATTTCCTCAGGTTGTCGTTTACCGCGTCCGACCTCTATCAGCGTGCCGATAATGTTTCGCACCATGTACTTCAGAAATCCGTGAGACTCCACTTGAATTTCAATCAGCCCTTCTTCTCCGGTCATAATTTCAATATCGACAATTGTCCGCACACGATCTTTGACATCGGTCCCTGCTGCGCAAAAACAGGAAAAATCATGCGTTCCGATGATGAGCCGGACAGCCTTCCGCATGCTCGCAATATCGAGAGGGTAACGCACATGCCAGAAATAATTACGACCGAGGACGGGTCTCAAACGCTGATTGCAAATTCGATATACGTATACCTTACTTTTGACGTCCCGCAAAGCATGAAAATCGTCAGACCGTTCTTCCAGATTTTTGACCACAATATCCGGAGGCAGCACACTGTTGACGCCCATAAAAATCTTCTGAACGGGCAATGTCGTATCACATTTGAAACTTCCGACCTGGTTCATGGCATGCACACCGGCGTCCGTGCGCCCGGAACCGATGACCGACACGTTTTGACCGGTGATTTTTTTAATCGCCTCTTCGAGCAGTTGCTGGATGGCAATCCCGTTATGCTGCCTTTGCCAGCCGCAGTAGGCAGCTCCGTCGTATTCCACCGTTATTTTAAAATTGCGCATAGCGATTCCGAGTGATGATTGTTTTCAGGCAACTGACATCATGTGTCGATTCTGACTCTCGCGTCGAGCGCCAAAACGCCGGATCCGTCGGCTAAAACACGCACCGGATTGATATCCAGTTCACGAATCTGCGGGAACTGATGCAGCAGATGGCTGACCCGCTCAATCATCGCGACATATCCCGCAATATCCCCCGCTCCCTTTCCTCTCATCCCCTGTAAAATCTTATAGGATTTTAATCGTTTGACTCCGGCTTCGATTTCATGACAATCCGCCGGACACAGCAGGTTGGCGGTATCCTGGAAAACTTCGATATAGATGCCGCCGTAACCGAAAAAGACAACCGGCCCGAAAGATTCATCGAATTTTCCGCCGATAAACATATCGTAGCCGTCACTTGCCTGCTTCATGACCCGCACGCCCTGAAAATCGGCATGAGCGTTGTAGCGGAAAAGGTTGCTTCTGATTTGATCGAATGCTTTGACGGCTTCTTCCGCATTTTGAACATCCGTGATAACGCCGCCCGCTTCCGATTTATGAACGGCATCCGGTGACACAACTTTCAACACCACCGGATAACCGATCGTATCCGCCAGAGCGAGGACCTCTTTCCCATTTTTCGCCACATCCGATGGAGCGACGTGAATGCCGAAACGGCTGAGCAGTTCCAGGGACTCTTCCCCCCGAACCCCGGCATGTCCTTTAATCCATTTCTGCGCCGCCTCGATGTCCACACCGTCAGGCAACGGGTACCCGGTCTCGCCACGCGCTTTTTTCGCGTAATAGTCGTATTGTTTTTTAAACGCGTGAACCATTTCGCTGGCGTTGTTGAAAATCGGAAAATCCAGATTTTGTTTGATCCGCGAAATGGTCGCCGAGAGACCGAAGAGACAAACCCCCAACGGCTTGCCTGACGACAGAATCGTTCCGGCCACTTCCTTGGATAAATCCGTATGGAACATTTTATAAAATACATCCTCGCCGCGCGGCATTTCCGGCCACTGCGTGACGAACACGGCGCCGTCCACATTTTCATTATGCATGACGGAGAAAAAGATTTGGGGATAAGCGTTCATGTCGTAGATATCCCCCATATCGAGGGGATTGGAAAAATTGATGACGCCGGCATTGGATGAATTTTTGAGCTTATCATAAAAATCGGCGCCCGGATCGGCAAATTCGAAACCGGAGGCCTCGCACAAATCGGCCATCATGACCGTGAAGCCGCCCGCGGGAGACATGACCATCATGCGCTTGCCGCGCATCGGCGGCAGCTCGAAAACCTTAGCCATCGAAATAAAATCGTTGAACTGATGGATCCGGATGATACCGGAACGTTCAAACGCTGCATCAATAATGTCCTCATTATTGGCCAGTGCGGCGGTATGGCTCATGGCGGCTTTCCTTCCGGCAGCCGTCGTGTTCGACTTGAGAACAATCACCGGTTTGTCAATTTTCGATGCGGCGGCGATCAGACGATCGCCGCGCGGCACGCTTTCCAGATACATGCCGATGACTTTGGTTTCCGGATCCCGTCCGAAATATTCCAGAAAATCCACTTCATCCAGATCCAGTTTGTTGCCGATGCTGGCAAATTTCGCCATGCCGACATTTTCGTCCGTCATCAGATTCCAAAGCATCAGCCCCACGCCGCCGCTTTGCGAAATGATCGAGAGTCCTCCCTTGGGCGGGCTGTACGAGGGAACAAAAGGCAGGCACAACCCGTTGGCGGTATTGGCCACCGTCACACCGTTGGGACCGACGAACCGGATCCCGTATTCTCTGGCCTTCTGCAAAACCAGTTCGGACAACTTTCTGCCCTCTTCGCCCAGTTCGTTGAAACCGCCGGTGGGAATCGCCAGCCGCTTCACGCCGGCCCGGCCGCAGGAATCCATCACATCCGGAATCATCCGCGCGGGAATGAGGACGTACACCAGATCCGGAACCACGGGCAATTCCTGGACGGATTTGTACATTTTAATGCCGTCCACATGGGAATCCGCGGCACGCGGATTGATCCCGAAGATTCGCCCCTTGTAACCCCATCGAATCAGGTTTTCCAGAACGAGGCGGGGAATATTTTGCGGCTTCGATGACAAGCCGATGATGGCAATGGATTCAGGATAAAATAATTTTTCCATGACAACCTCCAGACTAAAAACGGATCACAAAATCACCTGCAGGCCTGACATCACAGCGCCTCGGCCAAAACCATGGCGCAGCACCCTGCCTTGAATCCCGGTATGCGTTTTGCAAAACGGTTCAACCTGCTAACGGCAACGTTGCGAGTATAGGAAAAGCCTGTTTTTCTGTCAATCAAATCTTGGGCAGAATATCCTTTCCGGCGGTGCTCTGTCGGACAAATTCCGTCAACGCTTCCGGGTGTTGCTCCGACAAAAAAATGAGACGTCGCCGGATAGAATCATGCATGGGGCTGTCCTAAAATTTTTTGTAGGATAGATAGAATATGCTGATGAGTTTTAAAAAACCATATCCCGCGCAATACGAAAAGCTTCTGGCGCTGAAAAACGGCAAAAACGTCTTCGTCCGTCCGATCCGGGACACCGACGGAAAACTGCTTCTGGAACTGTTCGACAAACTGTATCCCGATTCCATCTACCGGCGCTTTCTGACGCCGCTCAGAATGATCCCGGAGAACCTGCTTTTCAAGCTGACCCATGTCAACTATGACAGTGATTTCGCCCTCGTTGCGGTCATTCCGGAAAACGGCAAGGATGCCATCATTGCCGTTGCGCGTTACGGTTACGATGTCAGGGAACAGGTTACCGACTTTGCCATTCTGGTTCGCGACGACTGGCAGGGACTGGGGCTGGGGAAGCGTCTGCTCAAGGATATCTTTGCCATCGGCAGGGACCACGGCGTCTCCTGTTTTGTATCCCTCATTGATTCCAACAATCATGTCATGAAAGAGCTGATCAAAAGACTGGATTACCCGGTAACGTATTCCTACAGAACGGGAGCCTCCAAAGTGCAGATTTTTGTCTGAGGCAATATATGCTTGCACAAACGCCGCGCCGGATACGCTCATCATTTCTTCTTGCCAGTTTTCATTAAAAAAGCTAGTATTTCCTCCAATCATAAAATATCTTTTCAACATGACTGCTTCATGTTCCATGTGTAGGGATCCCAAAGACTGGAGAATTGTATGAGCGAAGATGTACAGAAGAATTCAACGCAGGAAAAAATCAATCATTTTGAGAAAAAGAATCGGACCCTCAAACAGATGGGCGGCGAGAAACAGATCGCCCGGCAGCATGAACTGAAAAAATTGACGGCCCGGGAAAGGCTGGATTTATTTTTTGATCAGGACACCTTTCAGGAAGTGCAGCTTTTTGTTGAACATCGATCGACGCTGTTCGGCCTGGACAAAAAAGATATTCCCGCCGACGGCGTGGTGACGGGCTTCGGAAAAGTCAACGGCCGCACCGTATTTGTTGCCGCGCAGGATTTTACAGCCTCCGGAGGTTCGCTGGGGGAAATGCATGCGAAAAAAATCTGGAAGGTCATGGAGATGGCCCTTGCCGCGCAGAAACCGTTCGTGTCGCTCAACGATTCCGGCGGCGCGCGCATTCAGGAAGGCGTCCCTTCACTGGAAGGCTACGGCGGAATTTTTTACCGCAACACCCTGGCGTCCGGTTATATTCCCCAGATTACGGCGATTATGGGCCCGACAGCGGGCGGCGCTGTCTATTCGCCCGCTCTGTCGGACTGGGTTTTCATGGTCAAGGGAAGCAGCTTCATGTATATCACCGGCCCCGATGTAGTCAAGGCGGTCATCGGCGAGGAAATTTCCCATGACGAACTGGGCGGCGCTCTGGCCCATGCTGCCAAAAGCGGTGTCTGCCACGTCGTCACCGAAAGCGATACCGACTGCATTGAAAAAATCAAAAAGCTTCTTGCGTATCTGCCCGACAGTTGCCATGCGCCCCTGCCTCTGTCCGATTGCACGGACCCTGCGGACCGAACCTGTCCGGAACTGGATTCGATGATTCCCGACAAAAGCAACCGGGCCTATGACATGAAAAAAATTATAAAGTCCGTCGCCGATAACGGCGAGCTGTTCGAACTGCTGGAACTCTGGGCGCAGAATATCATCACCGCTTTTATCCGGGTAACAGGCAGACCGGTGGGCGTCATCGCCAACAATCCCCGTTTCGCTGCCGGTGTCCTGAATGTGGACGCCTCCGATAAAGCAGCGCGCTTCATACGCTTCTGCGACGCGTTCAACATCCCCTTGCTGACCTTTACCGATGTGCCGGGCTACATGCCGGGAACCCATCAGGAGTGGGCGGGCATTATCCGTCACGGCGCAAAACTGCTTCATGCCTATTCGGAAGCCACCGTGCCGAAGATCACCGTCATCACCCGCAAGGCCTACGGCGGCGCGTACATCGGCATGTGCAGCAAACAGCTCGGCGCCGATTACGTCATGGCCTGGCCCACGGCCGAAATTGCCGTCATGGGCGCCGAAGGAGCCTGCAACATCATTTACCGCAACGACATTGCCGGGGCCGACAATCCGACTGCCCGGCGGGCACAACTTGTTGAGGCCTACGAACAGCAGTTCAACAATCCCTATTTTGCCGCATCCATGGGTATCATAGAAGAAATCATCCCTCCGCGCGATACCCGAAAAAAAATCATTGCTCTGCTGGATGCGCTGGGGAATAAAAAAGTAACGGGGCTTTCCAAAAAACACAACAATATCCCGCTGTAGCCGGTCATTCTTGCCCTGATGTTTTGAATGCTTCAGGAGGACGCCATGAAAAAGATTTTTGCTGCGGTTGCACTCATCGTTTTTCTTTTGACGGCTTATTTAACCCTCTGGCCTGTTCCGGTCGATCCCGTGCAGTGGATTCCTCCCCTGTCCGACGGATATTCAGGCCCCCATGCCGTCAACACCGGACTTGCCGGCCTGCGTATGATTTCACTGGGCCGGGAAGAAGGCCCCGAACACATCGTCATCGGCAAAGACCAAAAGCTGTATACGACCGTGGCCGGCGGAAAAATTCTGCGCATGAATCAGGACGGGACGCAACAGGAGGTCTATGCCGATACCGGCGGACCCGTTCTCGGTTTTGATTTTGACGCCCGCGGCAATATCGTTGCCGCCGACGTTGACAGGGGCCTGGTGCTCATCAGCCCGGATAAAAACATCACCGTATTAACCGATAACGTCAACGGCGACCCCATTCGTTTTGCCGATGCGGTCGCAGTGTCACAATCGGGGAAAATTTATTTCACCGACGCCTCCACGCGTTTTGCGCCCAAAAAATGGGGAGGCATCTTTCCGGCCAGCCTGATCGACATTCTGGAACAGCGCTCGACCGGACGCGTTTTGGAATACGACCCGGCAGCACAGACCACCCGGATTGTGGCCAAAGGATTCAGCTTCGCCAACGGCGTGGTGTTGAGCGAAGATGAAAACTGGCTTTTCGTCAATGAAACAGGAAAATATCGCGTCTGGAAAATTTCCGTAACCGCACAGGATTTGGACATTGCCTCGCCTGGGGAATCTGCCGTCATCCTGTTTGAGAACCTGCCCGGTTATCCCGACAACCTGATGCGCGGTCTTCACGGAAAGATCTGGCTGGGATTTGCCAAGCCCCGCAATCCCGCCATTGATCAACGCGTCATCACCTCCACGCCTTTTATGCGCAAGCTGACCTACCGGCTGCCGAAATTTCTGTGGCCGCTTCCCAAACCCTACGGCCATGTTTTGGCCTTTACAGAAGACGGCCGGATCGTCGCCGACCTGCAGGACCCCGGCGGTCGCTATCCGGAGACAACCGGTGTTACGGAAACAGCCGACAGGCTCTACATCCAGAGCCTGCATGCCAAAGGCATCGGCTGGCTGCCCAAAGATAATGTCTTTTAATCTTTCGAGGAATCCCGTGTATCATATTCTGGCAGATATCCTTGTTGCGGCTCATTTTCTGTTTATTCTTTTTGTTGTATTCGGCGGTCTGCTCGTCATCCGGAAACCGTCCTTCGCATGGGTGCATCTCCCCGCGGCACTCTGGGGGGCTGTCGTGGAAATTTTCGGCTGGATCTGTCCGCTGACGCCGCTGGAAAATCACCTGCGAACGCTTGCCGGCGAATCGGTTTACGGCGGTGATTTTATCGCCCGGTACCTGCTGTCTTTGATCTATCCGGAAAATCTGACACCGTCCATTCAGAAAGGTCTCGGTGCAGTGGTAATTGTCATCAATCTGATTTTTTATTTTATCGCTTTTAAAAAGAACCGCGCTCGCCGCTAGCGCTCGAAATACTTCAGCCGTCTTAAAGCCGCGTTCCGCCCCAGCACATCGAAAATTTTATCCAGCTCCGGCCCGTGAAGCAAACCTGTTAATGCTGCGCGCACCGGCATGAACAACGCCCTGCCCTTTGCCCCGGTTGCCTCCCTGGCAAATCGGACGGCCTCTGCATAAAGATTTTGATTTCCGGCATCCTGTTTTTCAAGATATGAGGCAAATGCCTCGACCACTTTCCGGGCGGGTTCCTTATCCAGCAGGTCTTTGGCCTCTGCGGAAATCCTGTATTGACTGTCAAAAAAAATGCTGATGTGATTTTTCAGGTCTGCAAGGGTTGTCAAATCCGTTTTCACCAGTTCCACAGCCTTTCGGAACCATTCCGGGTTTTGCATTTCGTTTTGATACGCCGGTTCGTCAAGAAACGGTTTCAGCCTCTCCACCAGATCGTCGGTTCTTGTGTTTCGGATGTAAATCGCATTGAGCCAGTGGAGCTTTTCTTCATCGAAAACAGCGCCGCTTCGGGAGGCTCGTTCCAGCGAGAAGTCTTGGATCATATCGCCACGGGATAAGACTTCCCGGGCGCCGGTGAATGAACTTCCCAGAAGCCCCAGATAGTTGATCATCGCCTCCGGCAATATGCCCTGCCTGCGGAATTCTCCGATCGAAACCGAACCGTGCCGTTTGCTCAGCTTGGTCCGATCCCTGCCCAGAATTAAAGAATGGTGCGCAAATACCGGGGAATCAAATCCGAAAGCCCGATAGAGCATGATCTGCAAAGCCGTATTGGAAAGATGATCCTCGCCCCGGATAACATGTGTCATATCCATCAGATGATCATCGATTACGCAGGCGAAATTATAGGCCGGCATCCCGTTGGAACGCACAATAATGAAATCCCCCATATCCTCCGCATTGAATTTAACATTGCCGCGTATTAAGTCTTCAAATTCAATAATTTGTGACTGAACCCTAAAGCGATACGAAGGTTTTCTTCCTTCTTTTTCCTTGCGGTTTCTTTCTTCCGGCGACAAATTGCGGCACTTGCCCATATATCGCGGCATACGTTTGCTTAAAATCAGCGTCTGGCGTTCTTCCTCCAGCTCCTCTTCGGTGCAATAGCAGGGATAAACCGCGCCGGCTTTCATTAATTTCTGCAGGAATTCTCTGTAAACTGCGACGCGTTCGCTCTGCCGGTAAGGCCCGAAATGTCCTCCCTTTTCCGGTCCCTCATCCCAATCGAGACCCAGCCATTTCAAATCATCGTACAGATTGGTTTGATACGAAAGCGCGCTGCGCGATGCATCGGTGTCTTCTATGCGCAGGACGAATGAACCGCCGTGATGCCTGGCAAACATCCAGTTGAATAATGCCGTCCGCGCGTTGCCGACATGAAGCTCTCCCGTCGGAGAAGGCGCAAATCTGACCCTAGGTTTTCGCACTATTTCTCATCCTTTCTGCCAGCGAAGCAACGGCAAACACCGCCACGCCTTCTCTGCGCCCGGTAAAGCCCATGCCTTCGTTCGTTTTCGCTTTGATATTCACGCATTCTTCCGAAATGTTCAGAACACTGGCGATATTGGCGACAATCGCATCCGCATAGGGCGCCAGTCTGGGAACTTCCAGGATAACCGTGGTGTCGATATTCTGAATACGGAAGCCTTTCCCGTCCAAAATTTTTTTGACGTTTTTCAGCAAAATCATGCTGGAGATATCTTTGTACTGCGGATCGGTGTCGGGAAAATGCCTGCCGATGTCTCCTGCGCCTGCGGCGCCCAGCAGGGCATCGCAGATTGCGTGGATCAGGGCATCGGCATCCGAATGGCCTTCGAGTCCTCTGTCGCAGGGAATTTCCACACCGCCCAGAACGAGTTTTCTGCCTTCTGTAAACCGGTGGCTGTCATAACCGAAGCCGCTCCGGATGCCGGCGGTGTTTCGCTTTTTCATGAATGCCTCCGCAACCAGCATATCCTCCCTGGTAGTGATTTTTATATTGTCATAGGAACCTTCGACCATTTTGACCTCTTTGCCGGTCCTCTCCACCAACGCCGCATCATCCGTCCCGTAAAAATTTTCCTCATAGGCTCTCCGGTAAGCGTCTTTCAATATATCGAAGCGAAACGCCTGCGGGGTCTGCGTCAGCCACAGATTTTCCCTTGGCACCGTGGATTGGATCATGTGATCGTCTTTTGTTGCCTTAACGGTGTCCTTGACCTGCACGCCGGTCACCGCCGCTCCGCAGGCCCTGGCGGCAGCCACCACCCTGCCGATCATTTGATCCGTCACAAAGGGACGCACCGCGTCATGGACAATGATCAGCCCGGCATTCCCCTGGATCGCGTCAAGGCCGTTTTTGACGGAATCCTGTCTTTCCCGGCCTCCGGCAACAACGGCAACCACTTTGCTCATGCCGTATTTTTCAATCAGGTCCTGGCGGACATGCACCACATCGTCTTGCGGCAACACCAGGATGATTTCGTCAACAACCGGAGAGTCCTGAAAAACCTTCAGCGTATGAACCAGTACGGGCAGCGCATCCAGCAGCAGATACTGCTTGGCGACGTGGGATTTAAATCGTTGCCCTGCCCCGCCGGCAGGAATGATGAGCACCGTTTTCATGGATTGTTCCCCGTTATTTTTCATGAAGCTGATAGCATTTTTATTATCAAAATGGAATAGCGATAAAAAAACCCGGGAGATTGATCCCGGGTTTTAAAAAAACCGATGACGCATTCGGCTTAAGCCACTTCCTTGAGTTCTGAAAAAATCATTCTTCCCGCAGTGGTCTGCAGAACACTGGTCACAACCACCCGGACATTCATATTAAGCATTTTCTGAGCGTTGTCCACAATAATCATGGTTCCGTCATCCAGATAGGCAACGCCCTGGCCGGCTTCCTTTCCCTCTCGCACGATTTTCACGGTCATCTGTTCGCCGGGGAGCACCACCGGCTTCATCGCGTTGGCCAGTTCATTGATGTTTAACACTCTGATGCCCTGAAGTTCGGCCACCTTATTGAGATTATAATCATTGGTCACAAGCTTGGCGTTGAGCTGTTTGGCCAGAGCGACCAGTTTTCCGTCCACGCCTTTGATCTTGGGAAAATCCTGATCGACAATCTCGATGTTGACGTTGGCACTTTTCTGCAGATGATTGAGGACATCCAGCCCGCGCCTTCCCCGCAGACGTTTCATCGAATCGGACGAATCCGCCACCTGCTGCAGTTCATTCAAAACGAATCGGGGAACGATCAATTCTCCTTCGATGAATCCGCTGTCGCAGATATCGGCAATGCGTCCTTCAATGATGACACTGGTATCCAGAATACGGTGATCGTGGGCGGTTTTGGAATCGATGCCGCCAAAGCTGAATTCTTCGATTTTTTTCGAACCCAGGGTGAGGCCCAGATAACTGAATATTCCTGTAATCAGCAGATAAATCCAGGGAAGGGCCTGCTGATTCTCCCTGATTTTACTTACAAAATTTAATCCGAAACTAAATATTAATGCAATCAGGAGTCCGACAATCATGCCCGCGACGCCGCCGATGATAATTTTGAGAGATAATTGACGAATGTGCTGTTCTATTTTTATGACAGTCAAGGCAATCGTTAATCCGATAATAAAGCCGGCAATGGATTTAAGGATCAGAAAAGAATCGGAAGACGTATAAAAGGCGATGGCATAACCGCTGATGGAACATGCCATTATTAATATAATTCTGATAATCAACCGTTTCACCTCCTTTCTGTGAATCATGAATGTTAAAAAAATTTGTTTATAAAAAATTTATTTAAAAAATAATATAAGGACGGAGGAAAAATGACGGTATCCCTAAAAAAAGAAAGTAACCTGTCTTTTTTCAATTTTCAAAGAGCCTGATTGACTATGAAGATGATTTTTCTACTGAACGGTAAAAATCTTCTGCAGATTATGCTCGACTTCAGATTCCTGCGCGTTGGTGGCCACGGATATTTCTTTGACCAGAAGATTTTTGGCTGTATCCATCATCTTTCGTTCGCCGAAGGAAAGATTTTTATCGCTTTTTAAAATAAACAAATCGCGCAGAACCCCCGCAATTTCAAATACCGAACCCGTCTTGATTCGCTCAAGATATTCGCGGTAACGTTTGTTCCAGGTCTGCTTATCGATGGTGACATCTTTGTTGCGAAGAATTTCGTACACCTTGGGTATTTCCTTTTCCATGATGATTTCCCGCAAGCCGACGGCCTTGACGCTCATCGTGGGAATCATGATTTTCATGCCGTTCCCCATGATCTTCATCACGTAAAAAGACTGTTTTTTGCCCATTACTTCTTTATTTTCAATGGCTTCAATGACTCCAACACCATGTGCTGGATATACCGCCAAATCGCCTACTTTAAACATTTTATTTTTTGCCTGCCTTTCCATATCAGAGGGTTATTATACCACTACTTGAACTATTAGTCAATAACCAATCCGTATTTAAGTAATACTTGAATATTTCATGGCTAAAAAACCATAATTTAACCGTTTTTTAAACAGAACATGAATGATTAAATATCGGATATAACTTATAAAAATAAAAAGGAGTCACTTTTTTTAAAAAAAGTAAACTCCTGAATTTTCCTGGAGGCGGCACCCGGACTTGAACCGGGGAATAACGGTTTTGCAGACCGCTGCCTTAGCCACTTGGCTATGCCGCCTTAAAAATAAAATGGAGCGGGCGAACGGATTTGAACCGTCGACGTCTACCTTGGCAAGGTAGCACTCTACCGCTGAGTTACGCCCGCTCACTTAAAACGGCGTTGACTATAACAAATCGCTGCTTCTTGTCAATAAAAATTAATATTTTATTCATAAAAAAATGCACGACGCTTCTTCCGAGGCGATGGTGAAGACGGCGGTTGAAAAATCCGGTGGGCAATCCTTATTGTTCAATGCTTTGAAACAATTTCACGAGATAATCAATCCCGGAATAAATCGTGAAAATAAACGCAACATAAAGGACGACGGTCCCGACAACGTGGGTGTTGAAACCCAAAAAAGGATAATGAATGATCAACGCCGTCACGGCGATGATCTGCGCGACGGTTTTCTGCTTTCCCAGCCGGCTGGCCTGAATATAAATTCCTTCCGAAGACGCAATACTCCTGATCACGTCCACCATCAGATCGCGGATGATCGTGATGGCAACGATCCATGCCGGTATGCGTCCGATGGGAATCAGCAGGATCATCGCCGAATTGACGATGATTTTGTCGGCAATGGGGTCCAGAAATTTTCCCATGGTTGTGATCATCTGGTATTTTCGGGCGATATAACCGTCGAAAAAATCCGTAATGGAGGCCACCACAAACAATCCCGCGATGATCAGACTCCAGGATTTCCCCGGATCCGAAAGCAGAATAAAAAGAAAAGGCACGACGCCGATCCTCAGCAGAGTGATTGTGTTGGGCAGATTGAATGTATCCCGTCTCGATATCATTGGAATGCCTTGTCCATAAATCGCATCAACCGTTTGCTTATTTCTTTGGAACCTTCTTCCAATCGTTTAAAAACGTCTCGATGCCTTTCTCCGTGAGCGGATGCTGAACCAGTTGGGCGATAACCTTAAAGGGAATCGTGGCGATATCCGCGCCCATCAATGCGGCATCCAGAACATGCCGGGGATGGCGGATACTGGCCACAATCACTTCCGTCTCATAGCAATAATTTTCAAAGATGGTGATGATCTGTTCCACCAGTTCCATGCCGTCATGCGCGATATCATCCAGCCTGCCGACAAAGGGACTGACATACCGGGCCCCGGCCTTGGCCGCCATCAGCGCCTGCAGGGGAGAAAAGATCAACGTCTGATTGACGTCGATACCGGCATCGGCAAACATTTTTGTCGCCTTCAAGCCTTCCGTCGACAGAGGAACCTTGATCACAACGTTGCTGCCGAGGCGCGCCAGTTTTTTTCCTTCGGCAAACATTTCCTTTGCCTCATGACTGACCACTTCCAGGCTGACCGGACCCTGGACATTTTTAAGAATTTCCTTCACAACGACATCAAACCCTTTCTTCTCCTTGGCGATCAGGGACGGATTGGTCGTCACGCCGTCAACCATCCCGAGGGCAATCCCCTGTTTGATTTCATCGATATTGGCGGTGTCGATAAAAAACTTCATAAAAAGCTCCTTGCATTATGTATTTTTTTCCAATGGAAATTTATCGCTGCAATCTTTGCTGCAAAAATAATAGGACTTGCCGTCGATGTCCTTTTTGTAAGCCTGACTCAACGGAACATATGTATGGCACACCGGATCTTCCACCAGATCTTCTCCGGCCGACGACCGGGTCCTGCTCTCGCTTTTTTCCGCTTTCATTTGCCGGAATGTTTTTAAAATTTTATACAGTATGTAAATGACCGCTATGGATATCAGTAATCTGATCAATATAAAACCACCTTCATCGTTATTTTTCCATCAATTTTTCCACTTTTTTATCATCCGTCAGCCGATTTTGCAATCCCCGGATGGACACGCCGAATGACGGGTGAATGAAATACGAGGCGATGTCGCAAAGCGGCTCCAGAACAAACCGTCGTTTGTGGGCTTCGGGATGCGGGACTACCAGCCCCTTCGCGTTGATCACCTGCTGCCCGTAAAAAAGAAGATCGAGATCAATCGTCCGCGGTCCGCCTTTCACCGCCCGGGTTCGGCCCATAGTGTTTTCCAGGTCTTGCAGCTTCTTCAACAGATCGACAGCCCCGAGCGTTGTCTTAATTTCAATAACCGTATTGACAAAATCATCCTGGGATTGAATCCCAACCGGTTCCGTCTTATAAAAGGGTGACACCCTTTCCAGGCTGATCCCCTCCGTTCGCGAAATCAGTCCGACAGCTTTCCGGCAATTGTCCAAAGCATCGCCGAGATTGGACCCGATCCCGATATAGCAGATGATACCGTCCAATAAAAGCTCGTCCTTATAATTTCCCGGTCCTTAATCCCAGAACGTCCTGCATATCATACAGACCGTTTTTCTGGCTGACAATCCACTGCGCCGCCCGGATCGCCCCTTTGGCGAAGTTGTCCCGGCTGTGCGCCCGGTGGACAAATTCCAGCCTTTCCCCGACACCGCCGAAAATCACCGTATGATCTCCCACGATATCGCCGGCGCGAACGGTCTGAATGCCGATTTCCTTTTTCGTCCTCTCGCCGATCAGGCCGTGCCGGGAATAAATAAAACATTCCTCCGGGTCCCGTTGAAGCTTTTCCGCGATCACCCTGGCCATCTGCATGGCCGTCCCGCTGGGAGCGTCCTTTTTCAGGTGATGATGCGCCTCGATAATCTCGACATCGTAATCGTCCTTCAGAATGCCCGCGCAATATTCGAGAACCTTCAGCATTACGTTGACGCCCACACTCATATTCGGCGTCAGCACGCAACGGGTCTTTTTGGTCAGCGTTTTGATCGATTCCATCTCGGCAGGTGTAAAGCCCGTGGAACCGATGACGATAGCCTTGTCGCTTTCATTGGCAATCTTGAGATACTTCATGGACGATTCGTGATCCGTAAAATCAATGACCACATCCGCCTGGCCGATACAGTCCGACAGGGTATCGCAAACCATTATACCGGTTCTCCCCAGTCCCAGCCCCTGGCCGATATCGTGGCCGATAATGGGATGTCTGGACACCTCTACGGCGCCGACCACCCTGATGTTGTCCATGGTCGAAATCAGACTGATGATTTTGCCGCCCATTCTTCCGGCAGCCCCGGTTACCACGGCTTTTACCATAGGTTGATCTCCTTTTCTTTATGACATCACGACGGCGGAATCAATCCGTAGTCCGTCATGACCTTCTTTAACGTTTCAAAATTGCCTTCGGACATTCTACACAGCGGCAATCGGTATTCGCCATTGATTTTACCCATCAGGGCAAGCGCCGCCTTGACCGGAATCGGGTTGACTTCGAGAAACAGGGCTTCGATCAAAGGCGCCATTTTGTAATGCAGCGATTTTGCCCGGGCCATATCTCCCGCATGGAAGGCATCGATCAGGCCGGCCATGTCCGCCGGCGCCACATTCGAAATCACGGAAATCACACCGGCCCCGCCGATGGCCATCAACGGCAGCGTGAATATATCATCCCCGGATAAAACGGCAAAATCTTTTCCGCACAGATCAATCACGTCGCTCATCTGTTTGATGGAGCCCGAGGCCTCCTTGATTCCGACGATATTCTTGATCTGCGCCAGTTTCGCCACCATCCCGGGCAGCATATTTACACCGGTGCGTCCCGGTATGTTGTAGGGAATGATGGGAATGGGCACACTCTCGGCGATGATTTTGAAATGCTGATAAAGCCCCTCCTGCGTCGGACGATTATAATAGGGGGCCACGATCAGCGCGCCGTCGGCTCCCGCCTCCCAGGCATGCTTGGTCAACCGCAGGGCCTCGGCCGTGTTGTTGGAGCCGGTTCCGGCGATGACCGGCGCCCGCTTTTTGACGGCGTCGATCGTAATTTCGATGACGCGATCATGCTCTTCATGGGTCAGCGTGGCCGATTCGCCGGTTGTCCCGCAGGGGACGATCGCGTCGGTGCCGCTGGCAATCTGAAATTCGATGAGGTCGCGCAGAGCCTCCTCGTCGATTCGGTCGTTTTTAAATGGGGTGACAATTGCAACCATTGCGCCTCTAAACATAAAAGAAGCCTCCTTCTGTCAATTCATCGCGAAACATATACTTCCGTTACCGCACTGTTAAAACATTCGTCAAATTCGTCACACAGTGACAAACGATAGCCGTAGCGTATGCCTTGCGTGACATTTTTATCAACAAACTCAAAATGCTTCCGGGCCAGTCCGTTCTGTCCGGTTGTTCCGGCCAACAAACGTCCGATGCGTTCAAATTTATCCGCGCAATTTCGGCATTCGGCATCTTCGGCTGCGTATTCGATGCGTTCTATGCCGATGGAACGGATTCGTGAATGCTCGTCCTGCAACGCCCACGTCAGCGCCACATGATCCGCCGAGGAAGTAACGGTTAAATTGCCGACCGCCGGGGAATGCGTCTCGCCCGGGGGCGGACCGACAGGATTTCCTTTGACGCCGCAGGCCGCCAGTATCGCCAGCATCCCTACCGCCAGAAATATTTTAACTCTTCGAGAAACGCTTTTCAAATTCTTTAATCCTCTGTAATACTGTTTGCGGAGCGGTTCCCCCGATATGGCCCCGCATCCGGACCGCGCTTTCCGGTTGAATCCTGTCGAGGATATCCGATTGAATCCCGCGGTAAAAGGCTTGATATTCCTTCAGCGTCAGCGCCTGCAAATCTTTTTTCTGCCTCAGACAGTAGGCCACAATTTTACCGGTGATGTCGTGCGCCCGCCGGAAAGGCACCTTTTTTTCAACCAGGTATTCCGCAATTTCGGTGGCGGTGGAAAATCCCTTGCTCGCCGATGCGGCCATCTTCGCCGAATGAAACCGGGTGTTGTTTATCATCTCGCAAAAAATCGAAAGGCAGCTTTTCACCGTATCCACCGCATCGAAAAGCGGCTCCTTGTCTTCCTGCAAATCCCGGTTGTATGTCATGGGCAGCCCTTTTAAAAGCGTCAGAACCGCGAACAGATCGCCGTATACCCGCCCTGTTTTTCCCCGGATCAGCTCCGCGACATCCGGATTTTTTTTCTGCGGCATGATGCTGCTGCCGGTCGTATAGGCATCCGATATTTCAATAAAACCGAACTCCTCGGACGACCACAGAACCAGATCTTCGCAAAACCGGCTTAAATGCATCATGATCAGGGCGGCATCGAAAATAAACTCCGCGATAAAATCCCGGTCCGCCACCGTATCCATGCTGTTTGTGCTGATCCCGGGAAAGTTCAGCAGCCTGGCGGTTTCCGCGCGGTTAATCGGCAGCCCCGTTCCGGCCAGCGCCGCCGCGCCCAGCGGCAGAACATTCGTCCGGTCGCGGCAATCCTGAAGCCGCCGCACATCGCGTCCGAACATATCCGCAAACGCCAGAAGATAATGCGACAGCAGCACCGGCTGCGCCTTCTGCATATGCGTATAGCCGGGCATGATCGTTTTGATTTCCCGTTTGGCCAGTTGGACCAGGGCGCGCTGTAACGATGTCAGACGTCCTGCGATGGTCTGAATTTCCGCCCGAAGGTAAAGCCTTTCATCCAGCAGAATCTGATCGTTGCGGCTTCTGGCCGCATGCAGTTTGCCTCCCGCCTCTCCGATGCGCCGGATCAGTTCCTTTTCGATGGCCATGTGGATGTCTTCATCGGCGGGATCCAGCCGGAGTTTTCCCTGCTCGAAGTCTTTCAGAATCGCCTTCAACGCGGCGATGATTTTCTGCGCATCCTTTTTGGCGATAATCTTCTGTTTCGCCAGCATCGTCGCATGGGCAATCGATCCCTCAATGTCCCAGGGATAGAGCCTATGATCGTAATGAATGGACGCTGTAAATTTTTCGACGCTCCTGGCTGTGGATTTCTGAAACCTTCCGCTCCATGGCTTTTTCCCGGCAGACATTTTTTCTCCCCGATCCATTAAGGTTTATTTTTCAAAATATTTTCGATAATCAGCCGCAATCCGTTGAGCTTGATGAAACCGATGGCATCCTTCTGGTTGTACACCTGATCCTTTTCAAAGGTGGCGAACGATTCGCTGTAAAGGGAATTCGGCGATTTGCGGCCCGCCACGATCGCGTTGCCCTTGTATAATTTCATCCGCACCGTGCCGTTGACGTTTTCCTGCGTGGCATCAATGAAGGTTTGCAGCGCCTTCATTTCCGGAGCATACCAGAACCCGTTGTAGGCCAACTGCGCATATTTCGGCGTCAGGCCGTCGCGCATCAGCATTACTTCACGGTCCATCGTGATGGACTCCAGCGCGCGGTGCGCCGACCAGAGCACGGTTCCGCCGGGGGTCTCGTAAACGCCCCGCGATTTCATGCCGACAAAACGGTTCTCCACCATATCGACACGGCCGATGCCGTTTATCCCGGCAACCGTATTCATATAATCCATCAGTTTTGCCGGCGACATCTTTTTGCCGTTGACGGCCACCGGATTTCCCTTCTTGAAATCGATTTCAACGTACGTCGGTTTGTCCGGCGCATTTTCGGGCGAGCGGGTCAATACAAAAATATCTTCCGGCGGTTCGGCCCACGGATCTTCCAGAATTCCGCCTTCATGCGAAATATGCAGAAGATTTCTGTCCGCACTGTAGGGTTTGGCCTTGCTCAACGGAATGGGAATCTTGTATTTCCCGGCATAATCGATCATCTCTTCCCGGGACCGGAAGGTCCAGTTGTCGTCCTTCCAGACCGCGATGATTTTGATATTCGGATTGAGCGCATAATAGGTCAGTTCGAAGCGGACCTGATCATTGCCCTTCCCGGTTGCGCCGTGGGAAACCGTATCGGCGCCCTCCAGCTTCGCAATTTCGATCTGCCGTTTGGCGATCAGCGGCCGCGCCAGCGATGTGCCCAGAAGATAGGTGCCTTCATAAATCGCGTTGGCCCGAAGCGCGGGGAAAACAAAATCGCGCGCGAACTCCTCCCGCAGATCGTCAATGTAAATTTTGCTCGCTCCGGTTTTGATCGCCTTTTCTTTCAGGCCGGTCAATTCCTCCTTCTGTCCGACGTCTGCGGCAAAGCAGATGACCTCGCATTTATAGGTTTCAATCAACCAGCGGACAATAACCGATGTGTCCAGTCCTCCGGAATACGCCAAAACAACTTTTCTTTTCTTTGCTGCCAATGTGGATGTCCTCCTGACCCCGATTTGCGGGATGAATATGTTGATCAAATCGTTACAGCAACAATTCCAGAACGGCCTTTTGCACATGCAGACGGTTTTCCGCCTGATCGATGACCACCGAATGGGGGCCGTCGATGACATCGGAGGAAATCTCCTCGCCCCGGTGCGCCGGCAGACAATGCATCACGATGGCATCTTTTTTGGCCGCCTTCAAAATGTTGCTGTTGATCTGATAATCTTTAAATATTTTTTTCCTTTTTTTATCCTCCGCTTCCTGCCCCATGCTGACCCAGACATCGGTATAGAGCACATCCGCGTTTTTCGCCGCTTCAAACGGATCGTGGCACAGCACAATGCCTTCCTGCGACTCGCGGCGGCCCTTCGTCATGATCGTTCGGTCCGGCTCATAGCCTTTCGGACAGGCCAGCGACAGACGGATCGGCAGCCGGGCGGCCGCTTCGATCCAGGTATTGGCCACGTTATTCCCGTCGCCGATGTAGGCGATCTTGACGTTACGATAGGACCCCTTCTTCTCGATAATGGTAAACAGATCGCTTAGAATCTGACAGGGATGCAGAAGATCCGTCAGACCGTTGATTACCGGAATCGTCGCCCACTGCGCCAGTTCCTCCACGCTTTCCTGCGAAAATGTCCGGATCATAATGCCGTTGAGATAGCGCGACATCATCCGCGCCGAATCGGCAACGGATTCGCCCCGGCCGATCTGGGTGTCGCGGGACGTCAGAAACAGAGCGATGCCGCCGAGCTGATACATCCCGACCTCGAAAGAAATTCTCGTCCGCGTGGAGGACTTGTCGAAAATCATTCCCAGCGTTTTCCCCTTCAGCGAATCGTGGACTTTGCCGGCTTTCAGATATTTTTTCAGTTTGCCGGCTTTCCTCCAGATGATATCAAAATCTTTCGTGTCGAGATCATAAAGGCTCAATAAATCTTTTTTCATTTCCCCTCCAATACGCTGTCAAGCACCGCCACCGTCTGATCAATATCCTGTTCGGTAATGATCAGGGGCGGAACAAACCGCAGCACCTGACCGCCTGTGGAATTGACGAGCAGGCCCTGTTTCAGACATTCGCCGACAATGCCCGCCGCGTCGATATTCAGTTTTACGGCCAGCATAAGCCCCTTGCCCCGGACTTCGTTGATCACGGCATGCTTCTGCTGCAATTTTTTCAATTGCGATAGAAAATACGCGCCGGTTTTCCGGCAATGTTCCAGCAAATTCTCCTGCAGAATGGTTTTCAATACGGCCGTTCCCGCCGCCATGGCCAGAGGATTGCCGCCGAACGTCGACGCGTGATTGCCGGGTACAAACGCCTTGGCAACCTTGTCCGCGGCCAGCATCGCGCCCACCGGGAAACCGTTTCCCAGCGCTTTGGCCAGCGTCATGATATCCGGTTTAATGGCGGAATATTCGTAGGCAAACAGCTTCCCCGTTCTGCCGATGCCGGTCTGCACTTCATCAAGAATCATCAGAATCCCGTGCCGGTCGCAGATTTCGCGCACCCGCGCCAGATAATCATCATCGGGAATATTGACACCGCCCTCCCCCTGAATCGGTTCCAGCAGGACGCCGCAGGTCCGGCTCGAAACGGCCTTATCCAGCGCCGACAGATCGTTGAAAGGAACATAGGTAAACCCGTCCAGAAGCGGCGTGAAACCGAACTGAAATTTTTCCTGACCGGTGGCCGTAATCGTGGCCATGGTGCGGCCGTGAAACGAATCCTTCATCGTAATCAGTTCGAATTTATCCGGACCCATATTTTCATGGGCGTACTTGCGCGCCAGTTTGATGGCCGCTTCGTTGGCCTCCGCGCCGCTGTTGCAGAAAAAAACCTTGTCGGCAAAAGAATGCCTGATCAGCAGCTCCGCCAGCTCGGTTTGCGGCTGGGTGTAATACAGATTGGAAACATGCGTCAGTTTATCCAGCTGCTCCTTGACGGCAGCAATCACCTGCGGATGCGAATGCCCGAGATTGCAGACGGCAATGCCGGCCACCAGATCGAGATATTCCTTGCCGTTGATATCCCAGACCCGGGCGCCCGACCCTTTCGTCAATACGATCGGAAACCGCCTGTACGTATTCATGATATTTCCTGTAGCCTGCGCTATCACTTCCTGTTCATTCATGGTCCTGTCCTGTTTGTAATATTTTAAAGAACGATTTCTGTTCCGATGCCCTTGTCGGTGAACACCTCCAGAAGTACGGCATGTTTGAGCCGCCCGTCGACGATATGGGCTTTTTGGACGCCGCCGTTGAGCGCCTTGAGACAGCATTTGATCTTGGGAAACATGCCGCCTTCGATCGTTCCGTCCTCGATCAGATTCAACGCCTCGTCATTGGTCATCGTATGGATCAATTCCTTTTTCTTGCTCAAAACACCGGGCACATCGGTCAGCAGCAGGAGCTTTTCGGCTTTCAGCGCTGCCGCGATTTCTCCGGCGACGATATCCGCATTGATGTTGTACGTCTCGCCGTTATCGCCGAGTCCCGTGGGCGCGATAATCGGAATAAAATTGCCGTGCGCCAGGGACGTGATCAACTGGGTATTGATGCTTTTGACCTTGCCCACCAGGCCGATATCGATAATCTCCGGCGGCGTATGTTTTGCCTTTTCTTCATTCAGATAATACTTCTCCGCCGTAATCAGGTTGCCGTCCTTGCCGCTTAATCCCACGGCGTTCCCGCCGTGCCGGTTGATCAGGCCGACAATTTCCTTGTTGACCATGCCGACCAGAACCATTTCCACGATATTCATGGTCTCCTCATCGGTCACCCGCATTCCCTGGATAAATTTCGACTCCTTGCCGACTTTTTTCAGAAGCTCGCCGATCTGCGGGCCGCCTCCGTGCACGACCACCGGATTGATGCCGATATATTTCATCATCACGATATCCTGGGCGAACCGGTCTTTCAAGTCCTTGTCCACCATGGCATGACCGCCGTATTTGATCACAATCGTCTTGTTGTAAAACCGCCTGATATACGGCAGCGTTTCCAGAAGAATATCCGCCCTTTCAATCGAATTAGAAATATTTTCCATTTCCAATCTCCATTTTTATAAAATATACCTGCTCAAATCCTGATCTTCGATAATGTCGTTGAGTTTCTCTTCCACATACTGCGCGTCGATCACAATGTCCTTTTTATCCAGATCCGGGGCATCGAAGGAAATGTCATCCAGCAATTTTTCCATCATGGTGTAGAGCCTTCGCGCACCGATATTTTCCGTATTTTCATTAACCACTGTCGCCATTTCCGCGATTGCGGCAATGGCATCCTCCTTGAAAACCAGCCTCAGCCCTTCCGTCGCCATCATTTCCCTGTACTGTTTCACCAGCGCATTATTCGGTTCCGTCAGGATGCGGATGAAATCCTCCTTATCCAGCGAATCCAGTTCCACGCGAATCGGGAAACGTCCCTGAAGTTCCGGAATCAGGTCCGACGGCTTCGTGCCGGAAAACGCCCCTGCGGCGATGAATAAAATATGATCCGTTTTGACCATGCCGTAACGCGTGTTGACATTGGAGCCTTCCACAATCGGCAGCAGATCGCGCTGCACACCTTCCCGTGATACGTCCGGACCGTGCTGGGAATCCCCGCCGACAATCTTATCGATTTCATCCAGGAAAATAATGCCGGACTGCTCGACGCGTTCCAGCGCCGTCCGGGTGACCTTCTCCATATCGATCAACTTCTGGGTTTCTTCCGAGGCCAGAATTTCCAGCGCCTCCGGAACCTTGACCGTCCTTCGTTTTTTCTTCTGCGGCATCATGTTCCCCAGCATGTCTTTCAGATTCAGTCCCATATCCTCCATGCCGGCGGCGGAAAAGATTTCGATCATCGGTCCGCTTCTCGCTTCGGTCACTTCCAGTTCTACCATACGGTCGTCGAATTTCCCTTCCTTGAGCCAGATGCGCATTTTTTCGCGTGTCGCATCATTTTTCTTTTGTTCCGCCTCCATGGTCAGAACGGTCTGTTCCTGCGGCTGATCGCTGAGGATATCATCAACTTTTTTTTCCGTCAGCCGCGGCGGCAAAAGCAAATCCAGAACCCTTTCCTCGGCGATCTCCGCCGCTTTCGCCTGAACGCTTTCCTGTTCCTCCGCCTTGACCATGTTCACGGACAGTTCCACCAGATCCCGCACCATGGATTCCACATCCCGGCCGACATACCCCACTTCCGTAAATTTGGACGCCTCGATCTTTAAAAACGGGGAATTATCCAGCTTGGCCAGCCGGCGGGCGATTTCCGTTTTTCCCACGCCGGTGGGGCCAATCATGATAATGTTTTTCGGTAAAATTTCCTCCGCCAGTTCCGGCAATACATTCTGCCTGCGCCAGCGGTTGCGCAAAGCGATGGCCACTGCCCTTTTGGCGTCCATCTGACCGATAATATGCTGATTCAACTTCTCCACGATTTCCCGTGGTTTTAATCCTTTATTAGACATGTTTTACTTCTTTCCTTTATCCTTCCCTTTTCTTTCCCTGTCCTCGGAAGGGATATCGATTTCTTCCAGGGTAATGTGCTCATTGGTGTAAATACAGATTTCCGAAGCCAGCTTCATCGCCTCTCGGGCGATTTCCGTCGAATTCAAACTGGAATGGCGCAACAGCGCCCGTGCCGCCGTCAGCGCAAACGGGCCGCCCGAACCGATCGCCATGACATCGTCATCGGCTTCAATGACGTCGCCGTTGCCGGAAATAATCAGAGAATTGTCCCTGTTGACGGCGATCATCAGGGCTTCCAGATGTCTTAAAACCCGGTCGGTGCGCCAGTCCTTGGTCAGCTCCACGGCCGCTCTGAGCAAATTGCCTTTGTACTGCTCCAGTTTTTGATCGAAACGGTCGAACAGCGTAAACGCATCGGCGGTTGCTCCGGCAAAGCCGACGATCACTTCATTATTATACAGGCGGCGGACCTTGCGCGCGCCGTGCTTCAGGATCGTCGTGTCCAGCGTCACCTGTCCGTCTCCGGCAACCGTTATTTTACCGTCCCGTTTCACCGCCAGAATGGTTGTGCCGCGTATATTCATTTCTTCTCCTTAAATAAAAATTATTCCGGAAACAACAACAAAAATCGGACGAAGGCTTTTCTCTGCGGCTTCGCCTTGAAAAAAGCCAAGTGCCCTTGTGTTTTCAGATCCCGATTCCCGCTTCGCGCGAACGGGATAAATTCGACTAAGGCTTTTTCGTCCGGGGATGCGCCTTATCGTAAATCTCCATCAACCGGTTGATATCCACCGCCGTATATTTCTGCGTTGTGGAAAGGCTCTCATGCCCGAGCAATTCCTGAATCGACCGCAAATCGGCGCCGGCATTCAGCAGATGGGTCGCAAAACTGTGCCGCAGCGCATGCGGGCTGATTTTCCGGCCGATCCCGCTTTTCACCGTCGACGCATTGACGATTCTCGCGATACTTCTTGTTGTGATCCTTTCACCTCTTTGATTCAGAAACACGGGCATTTTGAACACACCCGGTTCGCTTTTTGTTCTGATCAGACGTGCCTTCTCCAGATAATCTGTCAGGGCCTTCAGAGCCGGGTCTCCCACCGGAACAATTCTTTCTTTTCTGCCCTTGCCCCTGACCTTGACCAGCTTCTGATTGAAATCGATGTCCGCCACATCGAGCCCGGCCAGTTCACTCAGGCGCAGTCCGCAGGAATAAAAGACCTCCAGCATGGCGCGGTCGCGCAGTCCGCTGAACGAATTATCACGCTGCGCGTTCAAAACCTCCAGCATTTCATCTACGGACAAAAACGTTGGTATATACTTTTCGGTTTTCAGCGACTGCACCATTTCAGCGGGATTCACATCGATCTTTCCCGTGCGCATCAGATATTTGAAGAAAGCCCGCAGCGACGCTATTTTCCGGTTCACCGTGACCTTCTTCATCTTTTTTTTATACAACACCGCCAGGTAATGCCTGAGCGTTTCCGGTTGCGTCGAGATGATTTCATCCGGTTGTCTCACAAACTGTTGCTCGACGAGAAACCGCGCGAATTCCTGAATGTCCGCGATATAAGCCGTTTTGGTATGTTCGGAAACATTTTTTTCCACGTCCAGATACGTTTGAAAATCCCGAATCATGTTTCCCATAACTTTTATTCCGGCTAGCCGTCAGACACCCATCCTGATAACCCGGCAGAATACCTTCAATCCCCATTCGCTTCGCTCCGGGGATAATTCCCAATCCCGACAAATCGGAATTGGATAGTTCGATTTACGCTTTGAATTTCGTTTCACTCATTCTCAGCGAATCTCACTACGGCTTGCGCTTCAGACTTCGCTGCGCTCGTCTTTAGCGAGCCTCACCCACATTCAATACGTTTCAAGTCTTAAATCCCCATTCGCTTCGCTCCGGGGATAATTCGGCTTGCGCTTCAGACTTCGCTGCGCTCGTCTTTAGCGAGCCTCACCCACATTCAATACGTTTCAAGTCTTAAATCCCCATTCGCTTCGCTCCGGGGATAATTCGGCTTGCGCTTCAGACTTCGCTGCGCTCGTCTTTAGCGAGCCTCATTACATCTTATATTTGCCGAAATCCTCCATGGAAAGATTTTCCAGAAATTCTTTCAGTTTATCATCTTTCATTTTATCCAGATCGCCCAGCTTGACGCCGAAATCGACATTGCGCGATTTTTCGATGACCGTTTCATCCACGAATATCGGGGCGTTGGTTCTCAGGGCGATGGCGATCGCATCGCTGGGACGTGCGTCAATGGCATAATCCAGCCCCTCTTTCATCAAATAAATATTAGCGAAAAAAGTGTTGTTGCGGATATCGACAATTTCAATCCGGTTTACGGTAATATCGAACTTGCGCAAAAACTCGACAAACAGATCGTGGGTCAGCGGTCGAGGAAACGCAATCTTTTTCATTTCCGTGGCAATCGCGCTGGCCTCAAACAAACCGATCCAGATCGGGATGGCCTTGTTGTTATCCATATCCTTCAATATCACAATCGGCGTATTGGTTACGGGATCGATGGTCAAACCCAGAACCTTCATTTCAACTAACACGGATAATCTCTCCTATTGTTCTGTTTTTTCTATCCGGCCTCTTAAAGAATGCACATACGCTTCCGTTATGCCGACGACAACCGTTTGGCCTTTCAACTCTAAAGGGCCCGCAAAATTGACAATTTTCCATGATCCCGTTCGTCCCGTCAGATCATTGGCGGTATTTTTGCTTCGGCCTTCCACCATCACCTGCTGCCGCGTTCCCAGCAGTTGCGTATTTTTTTCCAGCGTGTGCCGATTCTGCAAATCCTGCAGCGCCGCCAGGCGTCTTAACTTTTCGCCTTCCGGAACCGAGTCTTTTAATTTTGCGGCCGCTGTCCCCTCCCTTTCAGAATACTTGAAAGAGAAAGTTGAATCAAACCTGATTTTTTCCATCATGTCAATTGTTTCTTGGTAATCTTTTTCGGTTTCTCCCGGAAATCCGACGATCATATCCGAAGTAATGCTGATGTCGGGCCTGGTCCTGCGCAAAGCATCCACTTTCTGCATATAATCCTCAACCGTATATCCCCGGTTCATCAGCGCCAGAACGTGATTGGAACCGGACTGAACCGGAAGATGAATGTGTGCGCAGAGTTTTTCTTCCGTCCTGAAACAATCGATCATTTCGACGGACAGATCGCGCGGATGCGACGTCGTAAACCGTATCCGTTTGATGCCTTCGATTTCGCCTATCTTTTTAATCAGCGACGCAAAATTCGATCCGTCATGCAGCGTTTTGCCGTAAGAGTTCACATTTTGTCCGAGAAGCGTCACTTCCATGACTCCCGCATCGGCAAGTCGGCCGATTTCATCGAGGATGTCGGCCGGCGTCCGGCTGATCTCACGTCCGCGCAGATAAGGGACAACGCAGTACGCGCAGAAATTATTGCATCCCTGCATAATCGTCACAAAGGCGCTGATCTGGCCGTCCCGGGGCGGAACAAAAATGCTCATCGAGCTCAACGACGGATGAAAATCGATCCGGGTGATTTTCTGTCTGTCCCGGGCGACCGAATCGATGATTTCCGGAAGCTGATGGATGTTATGCGTCCCGCATACAAAATCCAGATAATCCATTCTCTTATGAAATTTGTTTCCGAGATGCTGCGCCAGGCAACCCACCACGCCGATGATCAGATCCGGATTCTGCTCCTTCAAATACCTGAACCGCCCCAGTTGACTGTAGACCTTCTGCGCGGCCTTTTCCCGAATGGAACAGGTATTGAGCATAATCAGATCGGCCAGTTTTTCGTTTTCCGTCTTTTGGCAGCCCGATGCTTTCAGCAATGACACGATCTGCTCCGAATCGTGCACATTCATCTGGCATCCAAATGTTTGAATATAAAGGAGTTTATTTTTCATGGTTCCCGCTTAACGTTTTCGACCGTACCATTATTATTTCACCGCAATTTAGTCAATGTTTTTCCACTATTTATACCGGAATTTGATATTTTTATTCTGTCGTCTCTTTTTTTATTTGAACATTTCAGCATTTTCGTCTACACGATCCTACACATATTTAAGTGTAAAAAATCTTTAAAATAATTAAAAAAAAACCTTTACAGGCCGATATTTTTGTGCTAAAAATCCATCAACTAAAAAAACAATCTTTGAATAGCAGTAAAAAAATAATGTATTGATTCAGAGAGAATACATGAAAAAAATTTTACAGATTTTCCTGATTACAGCGATTGCCTTAATCTCTTTCAATGTTTTTGCTGCTACGTCTTCCATTTCCGACAACGACCTTGACACCATCTGCGCGCAGGCCGGAGCAATCACCGTGCGCATCGGCACCTTTACCGTTGAAAGCCAGAGTCTGAAAAACATTGCCACCGACGGATGGAATTACTGGGATCCGGATCACGATTTAACCAATCTCTTCAAAGATCCGCATCCGAACAACCCTCCCGGATATTTTGACGGATCATCCACCACCAACCCGCAGAAAAATCCCGGTGCGGCAGGATACGATCAGGTTGGTTATTTCGGATATGATGAGTCCTATCTGTTTGGCGGCACCGTCACCAACACCGGTTACATGATGCTCGAAGTCGTCTCCACCAATGATCCCAGGGTTAACTCCGGCTGCAAGCTTGAAGTCATCATGAGAAATCAGTCCGTGGATGCGCAAATCGGATTCCAGATGGTTATGAAACTCAGCGATTCCCCCGACCTCTCTGGCGATCAGTCCCTGGGCCGTGTTTACACGCAAGGCATCAAGATGACCAACAACGGCCATCTGACGGTTTTCGCTCATAACACGCCGGCCCCCAGCTTCTAAAACGTTTCCGACGACTCGTATCGAATTTCAACACCTGATCCTTCAGGTTATTTTGAGTCGATCTTTTATCACATTGCTCAGGACGGCAAATTCTTTCACCGATAGCGTCTCCCCTCTTCGCTGACCGTCAATATCTGCTTCCTTTAAAATGTCTTTCAACAGGGCCTCATCCTTCTGCATCCATGACGCCTGCTTCAGATTATTCATCAGCGTTTTTCGCCGCTGTCCGAACGCATCCCGAACAAGCCTGATGAAAAAATCTTCATCCTGAAGCGCGAAGAGCGGCCGATCGCTAAAGGACCCCTTGAGGATGGCGGATTCCACTTTCGGACGCGGATAGAAACAGGAGGCCGGAATCGTCAAAACGTTTTCCATGTCCGCAAACATTTGCAGAATGACGGAAGGAACACCGTAAGCTTTTTCGCCGGGGCTGGCCGTCAGACGTTCAACCATTTCCTTCTGCATCATGAGTACAAAATCATGAATGACATCCCGGCAACTCAACAGATAAAACAAAAGCGGGCTGGTAATATTATAAGGAATATTGCCGACAACCTTGATTTTCCGGTGCGTCCGGCCGAAAAGAGACCGGAAATCAAAGCGCAGGATATTGCCGTGATGAATGTCGATGTTCGGGAAAGGCTGTAACCGCTCTTCCAGCACCTTCACCAGCTCATCGTCCAGTTCCACGGCAATAACGCGGGCCGCTCTTTCGGCCAGCGACTGCGTCAGAACACCGATGCCCGCGCCGATTTCCACAACCACATCATCCTTCTTTGCATCGGCCAGTTGTACAATCTGCGCCATACGGTCCTGATCGACGAGAAAGCATTGTCCCAGGCTTTTTCTCGGCTTGATGCAATAATGATGAAGAATGTCTCTCGGTAAAAGCATGATGGTTTTGTCTTTCAGGGCGCCGGAATCAGGATAAGGGCCAGCGGGAAACGGCATTCAGATCAAACGAATCCCGTAATCCGTTGTTCAGCATGATTTCGCCGATTGCCGCCACCATAGCCGCGTTGTCCGTACACAAGACAATCGGCGGCACAAACAGCGTCATCTTTTTGTCCGCCGCTGCCTGACCGAATTTTTCGCGCAGTCGGCTGTTGGCGGCCACGCCGCCGCACACCACAATTTGGTCAATTGCGTTTTCCTCCGCGGCTCTCACGGTTTTCTCCACCAGCGTATCGACAATCGCTTCCTGGTAACTTGCCGCAATATCCGGCAGCTCGTCCTGATCAAAATCGCGCCCGCGCTTTTTCAGCATGGTCAGAAGCGACGTTTTCAAACCGCTGAAACTGAAATCCGGGGAATCCTTCATCGCCCGCGGGAAAGCCACCGCCTGCGGATTTCCCTTTTTGGCCATCCGGTCGATCACGACGCCGCCCGGATATCCCAGGTTGAGCAGCTTTGCCGCTTTGTCGAACGCTTCGCCCGCGGCATCGTCGCGCGTCTGCCCGATCAGCCGGAAATCGCGGAAATTTTCGACCCGGTAAACGCTGGTGTGGCCTCCCGAAACCACCAGGGCAATAAACGGGAACGGCGGAGCGTCTCCGGAAACAAAAACCGCGGCAATATGTCCCTCCAGATGATTGACGCCGATCATGGGAACATTCAGCGCCATCGCCAGCGCTTTAGCCGTGGACAGGCCGATCAGCAGCGATCCGATCAACCCCGGCCCGCAGGTGACCGCAATCCCCTCGATCTCCGGCAACGCGACTCCGGCGTCGTTTAAGGCCTGGCGGATGACCGGATGGATAACCTCCAGATGCTTGCGCGAGGCAATCTCCGGCACAACGCCGCCGTACGGCGAATGAATGTCGATCTGCGATGCAATCACATTGGACAGGAGCCTGCCGTTTTTCACAACCGCCGCCGCGGTTTCATCGCAGGAGGATTCGATTCCCAGCACGACCATGTAAAACCTCTCGTATTTTCTCTTTGCCAAAATCAGCAATTACCTATATAGAAGCAAACAGCTTTTGTAAACAAAATTTGGCGATGGTTTTGTAGCGGAAAACAGCAATGGAATTTAAAACGGATTTTTTAATCATCGGCAGCGGTATTGCCGGCCTGAGCCTCGCCATTAAGGCGGCGCAGCTGGGTTCCGTCACCGTCGTCACTAAAAAAGAAAAGTTCGAATCAAACACCAACTACGCTCAGGGCGGCATTGCCGCCGTGACCGATAAAACCGACAGCTTTGCCGAACACATTCAGGACACGCTGACCTGCGGCGCGGGTCTTTGCATCCGGGACGTCGTGGAGTTCATCGTCCGGGAAGCGCCGCCGCGAATCCGGGAACTCATCGACTGGGGCGTGCACTTCACCCGCTCGGCAACCGAGCCCGCCCTGTACGATCTCGGACGGGAAGGCGGCCATAATCGCCGGCGTGTGCTGCATGCCAGGGATTTCACCGGTCAGGAAATCGAACGCGCGCTCAACGAACAGGTCTCCAGTCTGCCCAACGTCCTGATTCATGAAAACCACATCGGCATCGATCTGATCATCGGCAAAAAAGAAGCCGGCCAGCCCGAACGCTGCCTCGGCGCATACGTTCTGGATATCAACCAGGGCGAAGTGCATACCTATCGCGCCAAATACACCATCCTGTGCACGGGAGGCGCGGGCAAGGTGTACCTCATCACCACCAATCCTGATATCGCCACCGGAGACGGCCTGGCCATGGCCTACCGGGCCGGCGCCAGAATTGCCAACATGGAATTCATCCAGTTTCATCCCACCTGTCTTTACCATCCCTCGGCCAAGGCCTTCCTCATCAGCGAGGCCGTCCGCGGCGAAGGCGGCATTTTACGGTTGAAAAACGGATCGACGTTCATGGAAAAATATCATCCCATGAGCAGCCTGGCCCCGCGGGACATCGTGGCCAAAGCCATCGACTCGGAAATCAAAAAATCCGGCGACGAGTACGTGCTGCTGGATGTGACGCATCTGAAAAAAGATTTCATCGTCAACCGCTTCCCCAATATTTATCAGCGCTGCCTGGAGTACGGCATCGACATGGCGACCGATCCCATCCCCATTGTTCCGGCGGCGCATTACATCTGCGGCGGCGTGGCGGTCGATCATTACGGCCGGACCTCCCTCCCCCGTCTTTTCGCCTGCGGCGAAGTGTCCTGCACCGGACTGCACGGCGCGAACCGGCTGGCCAGCAATTCCCTGCTGGAGGCCGTGGTTTATGCGCATCGCGTCTTCACAAAGATCGCCGAAACCTTCAAGGACGCCAACCACGACACCTCGCCCATCGCTTTGTGGGATTCCAGCGGCGCCACCGAAAGCGACGACAGCGTCGTCGTCACCAACAACTGGGATGAAATCAGGCGGTGCATGTGGAATTACGTCGGGATCGTCCGCTCGAATAAACGGCTGGAGCGGGCGGCGCGGAGAATCAAACTCATTCAGAATGAAATTCACGATTATTACTGGAATTTCAAAGTCACCAAAGACCTGATCGAACTGCGCAACATCACCACCGTGGCGCAACTGATCGTGGAAAGCGCATCGTCAAGAAAAGAAAGCCGCGGACTGCACTATAATATCGATTATCCCGAAACACGCGACGACTTCCGGCACGACACCCTTCTGATCAAAAGCTGACAAGACAACAGCCTAGAATTTTGCTTTGAAGACCCTCTCGAAGATAAAATCCAGATGGTTTAAAAAATTCTTCAGATTGAAAATGGCCGCCAGATCTTTTTTGCTCAAATATTTTTTTACCGCGGCGTCTTTTTCCAGCAGCACTCTGAATTCCAGCCCTTCCGTCCAGGACCGCATGGCGTGCTTCTGCACGATCGTATAAGAGGCTTCGCGCGTCAGCCCCTTTTCCACCAGCGCCAACAGCACCATCTGCGAAAAGATAATGCCGTGCGTCATATTCAGATTGGCCATCATCCGTTCGGGATAAACCACCAGTTTGTCCATCATATTGGTGAAGCGGCTGAGCATAAAATCCAGCGCGATCGTCGCGTCCGGTCCGATGACCCGCTCCACGGACGAATGGCTGATATCCCGTTCGTGCCACAGCGCGACATCCTCCAGCGCCGCCACCGCGTAAGACCTCATCAGCCTGGACAGACCCGATATGTTTTCCGAAAGAACCGGATTGCGCTTATGCGGCATGGCGGAAGATCCCTTCTGTCCGGGAGAAAAATACTCTTCGGCCTCCCGCACCTCCGTCCGCTGCAGCAGACGGATCTCCTGCGCGAACTTGTCCAGGGACGACGCGATAATCGCCAGCGCCGTGAAAAATTCCGCATGACGGTCCCGCTGCACGATCTGCGACGACACGGGCGCCGGTTTCAGACCGAGCTTGTTGCAGACGTAGTCCTCCACGGAAGGATCGATAAACGAAAACGTGCCGACCGCGCCCGAGACCTTGCCGTAGCTGACCGATTCTTTCGCCTGCAGCAGGCGTTTGCGGTTGCGCTGCATTTCCTGATACCACAGCGCCATTTTCAGCCCGAACGTAATCGGTTCCGCGTGAATTCCGTGCGACCGGCCGATCATCAGCGTGTTCTTATGTTCCATCGCCCGCTTCTTGAGCACCAGCAGCAGCACATCGATATCTTCCAGCAGAAGCTCCGCGGCCTCTTTCAACTGAACGGCAAACGCGGTATCGAGCACATCCGACGAGGTCATGCCCATATGAATGAAACGTCCGTCCTCGCCGACGGCTTCCGTCAGGGAGGTCAGAAAGGCGATCACATCGTGCCGTGTGGTCTTTTCGATTTCATCGATACGTTCCGTGCGGATGGCAACCTTATTCTTGATATTCCGGAGTGATTTTTGAGGAATCTTTCCCAGCCTGGCCATAGCTTCGCAGGCCAGCATTTCCACATCCAGCCATTTCCGGTATTTGTTTTCCTGACTCCACACCTCGCTCATTACACTTCGGGAATATCTTGGTATCACGTCCGTCTCCTTTGGATGGCTTGATTTATTTTAAAGACAGCATTTTCATTTCTTTGGGGCAGTAATATTACGACTTTTGCCCATCCGTCAAGACTATTCTTGCACGCATCGGGTATTACCGGTTGACAACCCCCCCCCCGGATGAGCATATGAGACAATCCACGTAAACGGGAATCAATATTTATGACCGAAACACAGACAGCCGAAAATTACACCCCGCTGGAAGAAATCTTCAACAGCCTCACCCACGGCATCGGGATTCTCATCAGCCTGGCCGGCATGGTGTTGATGATCGTTTTTGCCAGCCGTTACGGAAACGTGAACCATATTGTCAGTTGCACCATTTTCGGCCTGACGCTGGTCATGCTCTACACAGCCTCCACCCTTTATCACAGCTTCCGGAAACCGACGTTAAAGCATGTCTTTAAAATATGCGATCATTCCTGCATCTATCTTCTGATTGCCGGAACCTACACACCGTTTCTGATGGTCACGCTCAAAGGCATGCTGGGCTGGAGCCTGTTTGCGGTGGTCTGGACGCTGACCGCAGCCGGTATCTTATTCAAGATATTTTTCGTCTATCGTTTCAATATTCTTTCCACCATCGCCTATATTTTAATGGGCTGGATCATCATCTTCGCCGTCAAACCTCTATTACACTCCCTGCCGGAAGGCGGCATCGCTTTTCTGGTTGCCGGCGGACTGGCCTATACGCTGGGCACCATTTTTTACGCCTGGAAGAAACTCCCTTTCAACCACGCCATCTGGCACCTGTTCGTTTTGGGCGGAAGCATCTGCCATTTTCTGGCCGTTATTCTTTATGTGATTCCCGGGCCGTCGATTTAATCCCCTAAATCAGCCTTGAATTAAAGCGTCTGAAATGCTAGAACATCCCTGCTGTAAATTTCCATAACATCCCAAAGGAGATAACCATGCGAAAAGCTTTAGTATATATTATTTGCCTGACGCTGATTTCCCTCGGAACCGGCACGCTCTGGGCCAAAGATAAATACACCGTCGCCATTCTTCCCTTTGCCATTCACAGCGCGGAAAACATCGATTACATCAAACAGGGCGTCGAAGAAATGCTGACCGCCCGCATCTCCGCCGCCGAAAAAATCACCGTGATCAAAAAAGCGGATGTCCGGCAGGAACTTCAAAACGCCCAAATCAAGGATATCAACAGCCAGAACGTCCTGGAGATCGGCAAAAAATTCACCGCCGACTATGTCGTCTGGGGCAGCATCACCAAAATCGGAAACAGCATCAGCCTGGACGGGAAACTGACGAACATCGAACAGGCGAAGTCCGACCTGGGCATTTCATCCCAGTCGTCATCGCTGGATGATGTCATTCCGAAGATCAACGATTTTTCCGAAAACATTATCAGTCACATTCTGGGCACGGCGCCGCCGGCGCAAACCGCCGTCTCTGAAACATCGCCCGGCCCCTCGGCCGCTTCCCGGGAATCCCAGATTATCGCCGGCATGCGATCCGGCGGACGAAAAGCCGGCACCCTGACTTCCGTTATCAACGCCGAATTCATCAATGCACCCTCGCCGTTCAAGCGTCAGGGCTTCTGGATGAGCCAGAAAATTCCGACCGAACTCAAGGGAATGGATATCGGAGACGTCAACAACGACGGCGCCAATGAAATTGTGCTCATCGATAAAAACGCCGTTTACATCTACCAGAAAACCCAGGACGATCTGAAACTGCTGGAAACCATCAAGGGACCTTCCTATGAAACTTATCGGGCCGTGGATATTGCCGACATCAACCGAAACGGCATCAACGAAATATTCGTCACCGTCACACAGGACACATTCGTAAAGTCCTTTGTCCTGGAATTCAAAGACGGCAAATATGAAAAGATTGCCTCCGGCATCCGCCTGTTTTTGCGGGTCATCGATACGCCTTCCGGAATGCCCCTCCTGCTCGGTCAGGAACTGGGATTCGGCAAGCCGTTCGACACCCCGATCTATGAAGTAATCTGGAAAGACAAAGCCTATGTCACCGATCAAAAAATGCAGATTCCCCAGGGCTTATCGGTTTACGGGCTGAACATCGACAATGTCGGCACCGGCGGCGGCGGCGAAAAAATCCTGGCGCTGGACGACCTCGACTATCTGTACATTCTCGACAAGACAACCAAATCTCTGCCGTCGCTGACCTCCTTCGGCTTTGCCAGCGAAAAAATCATCTGGCGCAGCGAAGACGTTTACGGCGGCAGCAACAACTTCATTGAAAATCTCGACAAAAACAACCCTGACGATCCCCGGGCAAAAAGCACCTACATCAACCTGCGGATTCTCACTGCGGACACCAACAATGACGGAAAAAAAGAAATCATCATCGTGAAAAACCTCTCCTCGACCGCGCGGCTTTTAAAACAATTAAAGCTTTTCACCGCCAGCGAAATATACAATCTGGAATGGGACGGACTGGGCATGTCGGAAAACTGGCGCACGAAAAAAATCAACGGATACGTAGCCGACTACGCGATCAAAGACGTGGATAACGACGGCCGCCATGAGATCGTTCTGGCGCTGGTCATGTCGGTCGGCGTTTCGCTGCGCGACAGAAGCGTTTTGGTTGTATACGAGCTGGACGCGCCGCAACAATAATGATTGACAAATGATTCGCTCTTCGATATATCGTGCCACCTGATTTGAGGTCAGGCTCTTTCGAAAATCATGGCGGTGTAGCTCAGTTGGTCAGAGCATACGGCTCATATCCGTAGTGTCCCTGGTTCAAATCCAGGCACCGCCACCATTTTAAAGTAGTTCTTCATTTTTTTGTCTTCTTTGTCCTCCCGAAATATTGCGTCGTCCTGAATGATGCGTCCTTTTCCAACCCTCCGGCAACTCCTTACATTTGAGATCCCGCAAAGCTGCCGTAAACGACCGCGCACTGATTTTTAAAAAGCAATAATACCTTGACATTTTTATGCCGGATTTTATACGATAAGGCACAGGGGTAACCTGTTTTCATCAAAGAGTTTTTTACGAATGAGATTGCCATGAAAGAAAAAAGAAAATCAAAACGGCTTCATGAATTCAATGAAATCACCGTATCGGTCATCCCCGGCGACCCTAATCTTCCGGAGAAAGACCTCGTCTACAAGTACAGCGAAGACATATCGGCCACCGGCGCAAAAATCAGAGGCAACATTCTCCTGCCCGTCGATACCCTTCTCAAAATCGATTTCACCTTAAAGACATTGCAGGAAAAAATCACCGCCCAGGGGAAAGTCAAATGGATCAAGGTGGTTTTTGAAGATAACTGGTATGAAGCGGGGGTCGAATTTGTCAACACCCCGAAGGAAGCGATCAAAAAAATCGAGGACTATATCTCCTGGAAACAAAATTCTTCACGCTTCATGCCCATATGGATTTCTGCAAAATTTGAAAACGCAAAATCCAAATAAGCGGATACCGTCCGACCGCTTTTTACGGTATCGATCGATGGTCGGATCGATCTTCTCCGGTTGAGGTTTGAACATGAAAAACAATTCCTGCCCCCGAGGCGCCGCGACGCCGAAACATCCGCAAACCCCGGGGAAGAAAGACCTCAAAATCATTCGCTACGACGAACAGCTTTTCCGCACGTTGATTGAACAGTCTCTGGACATCATTTTGCTGATCAACCGTCAGGGAATCATCACCTACGCCAATACCCGGGCGGAAAAAGTGATGGATTTTAAAAAAGAGGACATCATCGGCAATGAAATTTACACATTCATCCATGGCGATGACCGGGCCCCCACGGCCCGGGTATTTAATGAGCTCTTGAATAATCCCGATGCCGAACTCCATCGTACAGAAATACGAACCATCGCCAAAGATAAAACCGTCCGGACACTGGAAGCTGTCGGCACCCGGGTGGTGCAGGACGGCATGCAGGACGTCGTGCTTGTCAATCTCCGCGACATTACCGACCGCAGGAAAGCGGAAGAAGCCCTGGCCAACAGCGAGGCGTTATACCGTCTGCTGGCCGACAACATCACCGAACACATCTGGATCATGGACCTTAACTTAAAATTCACCTATATCAGCCCCTCGGTGGAAAAAATATACGGATACCCTCTCGAGAAAATCAAAACGCTCAAATTAACGAATCTTTTCACAAAAGAGTCTTATCAAAAGCTGCGCGATACTTTTGCCACGGAATTACCCAAAGCAATGGCCGCCTCCCCTTCTCCCGACAAACCCCGTTTTGTTCTGGAACTTCAGGCCATCCACGCAGACGGCCACCTCCTGTGGATTGAAAATCACCTGAGTTTCATCCGCGACGAAAACGGCAAACCCGTATCCATCATGGGAGAAACCGTGGACATTACAGACCGCAAAAATGTACAGGATAAACTGCTGGAAGAAGAACAGCGGTTCCGGGCCCTGGCGGATCAGTCCTCGGACATCATTATCATGGTCAACCGGGAGGGAATCGTAACGTATGAAAATCCGTCCGTCAGCATTCTGGGATTTAGCGTTGAAGAAAGGCTGGGCAATCATGCTTTTGAGTTTCTCCATCCGGATGATCTTGAAACCATAAGCCGGGCATTCAATTTGCTGTTTAGCGATACAAACGCGCCTGTCCAAAGAAGTGAAATCCGGCTTCGCCACCGGGATGGAAGCTGGCGCACGTTTGAAGCGATTGGCAGCAATCTGATTCGTAATAATATTATTGAAGCCGCCATCGTCAACCTCCGCGACATCACCGACCGCAAGCAATCGGAAGAAGCATTGAAAAAAAGCGAAGAGAAGTACCGTCTCCTCGCCGACCACATGAAAGATCAGGTCTGGCTCATGGATTTGAATATGCACATCACCTACGTCAGCCCTTCCGTGGAACGCATTACCGGATATTCCGCCGATGAAATCATCAACATGCCGTGGAAGCTGATCCTGACGAAAGAATCGTTTGATCGGGTTTCGGATTTCATTGCCGCGGAATTGCCCAAGGCGCTCAAATCCACATCCGGCAATCGCCTTTTCAAAACCATTGAACTGGAATTCATCCTTAAAAACGGCCAGACCGTCTGGGGAGAATGCGAATTCAGTTTAATCCGGGACGAACAGGGAAACCCCTTGTCGGTTCTGGGAGAATCCAGAAACATCACCGAGCGCAAACTGGCCGAAGACAAGCTGCAACAGACCCTGGAAAGTCTGAAAAAGGCCGTCGGCACCACCATTCAGGTGCTCATCTCCGCTCTGGAAGCGCGGGACCCCTACACGGCAGGCCATCAGTCCCGCACGGCAAATCTGGCCTGTGCCATCGCCGCAGAAATGGGGCTGGACAAGGATATCATCGAAGGATTGAATATGGCCGGCATCATTCACGA
>Ga0209719_1000172_pt1 | contig 96175 bp, 72 predicted proteins | sample AD_JPNAS2_MetaG_FD_184421 | JGI IMG/M metagenome (GOLD analysis project Ga0209719, IMG submission 184421) | Active sludge microbial communities of municipal wastewater-treating anaerobic digesters from Japan - AD_JPNAS2_MetaG (SPAdes) (version 2) | ecosystem: Engineered > Bioreactor > Anaerobic...
TATTTGCATAAACTTCTTCCCATTCTAAAAACTCATCATTTGCTATTTTTTGCTTAAATTCTTCTGCCGACAAGAAATAATAATGTTTGCCATGCTCTTCAACGCCTCTGGGTTTGCGAGTACAGGCAGAAATAGAAAAACTAAGATTAAATTTTGGGTTAGAAAGCAAATGATTTACTATTGTTGTCTTTCCTGAACCACTGGGTGCCGAAAATATTAAAACTTTTGGTTTCATATTTATAAAATATTTAAAACTTGTTCTTTAATTTTTTCTAACTCATCTTTCATCATAATTACTAACTTTTGAATTTCAACATGGTTAGCTTTTGAACCTAAAGTATTTATTTCCCTTCCCATTTCTTGAGCTATAAATCCTAATTTTTTACCAGAATATATTTCAGTATTTAAAGTTTCTAAAAAATAATCGCAGTGCTTTTTTAATCTTACTTTTTCTTCGTTAATATCTAGTTTTTCTAAATAAAAAATTATTTCTTGCTCATATCTGTTCGCGTCAATATTTGCAGTGTCAACAACTTCGTTCAAACTTATGCTTAACCTGTCTTTAATAATTTCAATTCTTTCTTCTTCGTATTGCGAAACTTGATTTAAAAGATTAGTAATAGAATTCAAATTAGTAATTATATCTTGTGCCAAAACAGAGCCTTCGTGTTTTCTAAAATCTTTACAATCATCAATAGCTTGGTTTATAAATTTTAAAATATGTTCCCATTCTTCTTCATTTAATTCTTCAATATTTGTTGCAACTACATCAGGCATTCTAATAATAGACGACAACACATCATTTGAAAATGGAATATTATTGGCATCGCACAAATTTTTTAATTGATTGTAATAGTCTAAAATTATTTTGTCGTTAAGTTTTGCATTAGTTTCTCCTCCGTTTGTTTCAACAAATATACAAAACTCTATTTTACCTCTTTGAAGTTCGTTAGACAATAATTTTCTTACTTCAATTTCTTTTTCTCTATAAGCATTTGGGATACGAGTAGTTATATCAATGTTTTTAGAGTTAAGAGTTTTAATGTCTATAATAATTTTTTTACCATCATATTCGGTAGAAGCTCTACCAAAGCCTGTCATCGAAATTAGCATAAGTATTTTTGTTTTATTGTTTACAAAATTATACTTAAAAGCGAGAAAATACAATTTATTTTAAAAAATATACACATTTTAGAAGTTGTTTTCGTTATACATTGGAATTTCTATGATGAATATTGTTCCAATATTTTCTTCGGTTTTGAAATAAATGGTTGCATTATTACTTATTAGCAAGCTTTTTACCATACTAAGTCCTAATCCCATTCCTCCAGATTTTGTTGTGAAATTAGGTTGGAAAATTTTAGGAATCATTTGTTCCGAAATTCCTGTTCCGTTATCAATAACTTTAATGATATAGCTTTTATCTGAGTCTGAAATTTCTATTTTTATCAATCCAATTCTATCTTTTGGAATTGCTTGAATGCCATTTTTAATTAAGTTAGTAAACACTCTAAGCATCTGCTCTTTATCTGCGTAAACAAAACCTTTAGATTTTAAATTTTCCTTAAATTCAAAATCAATATCTTCAGTATTTTCAAATAATTGAATTGAGTTTTTAATAATTTCAACAATATCAATAACTTCTTTTTTAGAAGCAGGCATTTTAGCAAAATTTGAAAACTCTGATGCAATAGCTGATAAAATATCTATTTGTTCGATAAGAGTTTTTGACACTTTTTTATATGTTTGTTCCCAGTTTTTGTCTTTTAAATCATAAGCTCGTTCTAAGTATTGTACGCTTAGTTTCATTGGTGTAAGCGGGTTTTTAATTTCGTGAGCAATTTGTTTTGCCATTTCTCGCCAAGCCATTTCTCTTTCAGACTGAGCAAGTTTGTTGGCAGATTCTGTTAGTTCATCAACTTTTTTATTGTATTCACGTATTAATCCACCTAATTCGTCGTTTTTAGTATAAACAATTTTTTCTGCTTTTTTATTAATGTCCATTTGTCTAATTTTTTCTTGAATCAAAGCAAGTGGACGAGTTAATTGTCGCGAAATAAAAACTCCAACAATTACAGATATTAAAATTAAAAACAAGAATATATTTGAGAATGCTAAAACAAAATTAGAAATTTCTTCAGCAAACTCATTTTGGCGAGCAAAATATGGAAGGTTTAAATAAGCTATTATTTCGTTGTTATAGTTTCTGAAAGGAATATAAACCGACATATAATCTATTTCATCAATTTTTTCGTCAACTATTACAGTTCCGGCATTTTTCATCAATAGTTCCGAATAAGCATTGGCATCAATATATTTAGCTTTTAAACCTTTGTCAAACAAGTCGGCTCTCGAAGTAGAAAGTAAGATTCCATTCAAATCGTATAGGTTTATGTCGGTGTAAAATACATTAGACAATTTAATTAATAAATTATTGAGATAATTCACATCTTCGTAATTAATAGCTTTCTTTTGTCCTATGCTATGTTCTAATTCAACAGCTACAGAAAGCAATTTATCTAGCATGATTTCACTTTGTTTTTCTTTATATCCTTCAATAATGAATCTCATTGCTATTGAACCTGTTATTAATAAAGAAACTACTAGCATAATTATAAACCAAGACTGAATTTTAACTTTTAAACTTACACCTTTCCAAAAGTTTGCTGTTCTCATTTTAGAAAACAACCACATTAAATTAAAGACAACAAAAAGAAATAAGAAAATATATGAAAAAGATACTACTTGTCTTGAATATTGTGAATAAGGTTTACTTATAATAATTAAATTGTCAGGGTCGGGACGATATTGAAAATGAATATAAGAATCTTTTTTAAATAATTTATATTCGGCAGTATCGTTTGTGTCAGAAGCAATAGCAAACGGATACTTATAGTCTCCTTTGCTGGTGATTAGTCTAGACTTGTTGTATTTTGCGTGATTGTAGCTTCTTGCAGTTTTTTTAACCAATAGTTTTTCGTCTAATAATATTTCGGGATAACCTAAGCCCTCGCTAAATATTTTTGAATTTAATTCTACATAAATATTTATAGCAGTGCTATCATTTTCTTGAAATCTAATTTCTCCAAGATAAGATATTCGACCATTGTGGTTATCTAAGAAATAAAAATTTGTTGAAGGAATAATTATTCCATACTCGTTGATTTGTTCTCTAAAAAATTCAAAACAATCTACCGAAACTAAGTCTGGTTCAATCAACAGACTATCTTCTTTTTCGCACATTGTAATTTGAATTTCATACTTATTAAAATATCTATTGTTAAAGAATTCAGAGCTTACTGCGTTTTCAATTTTGTCATAATTTTTATTTTTTAGATGTTCAACTAATTTTTCATCATTCATTAAATCGTAAAAAGATTCTTTAATAAAAAATTCGGCACCAACATCTTTTTCTGCAGCAAGGTTATAGGTTAATACTTTAAAAGTTTCTATTTCTTTTTTGTCGCTAAGGCGTGAAAAGTGTTCTGAAATTAAAAAAGCAAAAATTATAATTATCCCAACACTAAAAAAATAGTTGGTTTTTGATTTTAACATTACAAATGCTAAGCTCGACCATGCAAGGAAAAACAGAAAAGCGAAAACTAAATTATCGTAAAAGCTCAATTTTGTTGTTTCTGCAAATATTAAATATAGAGAGCACAAAACAAACAGACTAATAACAAGATACCAAAAATTTAATACGTTTTTAAAAACCTTAAATAATTTTATAAAAATTAAAACAAAAGATAGGATTATCAAAAAGATTATTAAAGTGCCAATCAAGCTATAAATATCTAAAGCTAAAATGTTTTCAAATGAAAAAGTCATAGAAGAGTTCCAAACTAAACCAAACATTAAAGTTGAAATAAACAAACCACTTAAAAACATTATACTAGCAAGTGAAATCGAAAAAATTACTTTAATTGGTTTTGGGAAATTAGAATCTAAATCAATTTTATAATTAAAAAATACTAAAATAGCAAAACTTAAAAAGAGAATAACATTTATTATATAATCTCCTAAAGATTGCAACCAGAACGATTCAGCAAAAAGTTCGGGGCTAAAAAGTCTAAAATCATTAAAACTAGCGGTATAATTATATTTTAATGAAATATATCGTAAGACAAGTATAAGTATTGCGTAAAAAATAGGATTGAGCAATAAAATTATCTTAATTTTGTTTGAAAGAAATATTGTGAAAAGTAAAACAAAAATTACTAGGTTAAGCATGTTGAAAATACAAAGAAAATTGTAAAAGCTAAACTTAACTTTATTTATGTTTTTGTTAGTTTTAATAGACAAATAAAAACTACTTCCTGTGTCGTCAATATCAATTTTTGTACTTCCTTGAATTTCTTCTCTACTAATTACAGCGTCATGGGTTAAATCAAAATCTTTGGCAAAACTGTTTTTAATCAAATGGTTTTCATAGGAATAATCTTTTTTTATTCTTGCTAGTCCAACAATAAAAAAGTTGTCTGCACTACTTGTTTGGCACAAATACCAACCATTAGGTAGGTTAAGAAGTTTGTTGTCGAAAAAACTTATATTAGTCGAAGTGGGAACAGAAATATCATTTGTTGTCCAAAATTTTAAATTGTTTTTGTCATATAAAAAATATCCAATTTCTTTTTCATTATATATGTTTTTCCCTTGAGAATAGAACCATTCTTGTGTTTGCTTAGCATCGGTTTTGTAATTTTCTGTTAGTTGTTTTAAAGTTCCTTTAAGCAGAATGTTTTTTTCTTTTAAAATGGTTTCAATTTTTTCTTTATTTAAGGTGTATTTAGTGTTAGTGTTTGATTTTGATACAAATTGTTGACTAATCAAACCTATTAAAACTAAGCTAAACGAAACTATTAGATGCCATATTTTTATATTTGGAAAATTATTTTTAATCATGATGGTATGGTTCGTTATTAATTATTGTAAAAGCTCTATAAAGTTGTTCTGCAAATATAATTCTAATTATTTGATGCGAAAAGGTCATTTGCGATAAAGAAAATTTTAAATTAGCTCTATCATACACTTCTTGTGAAAAACCATAGGCGCCACCAATTACAAAAATAAGATTTTTTGTTGACATATTCATTTGTTTTTCAAGAAAAGAAGCAAATTCACGACTTGTAAATTCTTTAGCTTTTTCGTCTAAAAGCACAACAAAATCGCTACTTGATAATTCTGATAATATTTTTTCGCCTTCAAGTTTTTTCTGTATAGACTCATTTGTTTTGGCAGTAGTTTTAATGTCTTTAATAATTTTAAATTCAAAATTTATATATCTTTTTATGCGTTTAAAATAGTCGTCGCATAAGTGTGAAATTGAGTTAAGGTCTGTTTTACCGACTGCAATTAATAAAATGTTCATAATGAATTAAAAATTTGTGATAAAGATATATTAAAAGAATGAAATTATTATTATCTTGCGACTTGAAATTTTTTGGTTCGGTATTTGTAGTAAGATTACAGTATTTAAAAACTTTTTAATTTAATAAATAATGAAAAATTTAAAAAAATTAGTTGTTTTATCTTTTGTCATGGCTTTTTGCTCAAGTGTTTTTGCTTTTCCGGTTTTTGATATTCCGCCAAAAATCTTTGATGCAATGAAAGTTGGAAATTCAACAGAATTGACAAAATATTTTAACACTACTGTTGAATTAGTAATTCTTGATAAAGAAGATGTTTATAGTAAACAGCAGGCAGAACAAATATTAAAAAACTTTTTTGATAAAAATAAAGTTAAAAACTTTACGCTTTTACATCAAGGAGGAAAATCTGGAGCTCAATACGCAATTGGAAATCTTGAAACCGAAGATGGAAAAACTTATAGAGTGTATTTTCTTGTGAAAGAAAGTGGTGGCAAACCTTTGGTACATCAAATGCGTATAGAAAAAGAATGATCCCTGAAACATATTTAAACTCTTTAATAGAAAGAGCCTATAAAGAAGATGTTGGCGATGGCGACCACTCTTCTTTGGCTTGTATTGATGCTTCGGCAACTGGTAAAGCTAAACTTATTGCTAAAGCAAATGGCGTTTTGGCAGGAGTAGAAGTTGCTAAAAAAGTTTGCCAATATTTTTCTCCAAATTTGAAAACCGATATTTATATTAATGACGGAGAAAAAATAAAAAAGGGAGATCTAGTTTTAGAAATTTCTGGTTTTCGCCAAGAGATTCTTAAAGTTGAGAGAACAATGCTTAATTTTATGCAAAGAATGAGCGGAATTGCAACCGAAACCGCCAAATATGCAGAAGCATTAAAACCTTATAAAACAAAAATTTTAGATACACGCAAAACAACTCCTGGATTAAGATTAATTGAAAAAGAAGCCGTTAAAATTGGCGGTGGCAAAAATCATAGAATAGGTCTTTATGATATGATTATGCTTAAAGATAATCATATTGATTTTGCAGGAGGTTTGGAAAAAGCAATTAACAAGACAAATCAATATTTAAAGGACAAAAATTTAAACCTAAAAATTGAGATAGAAGTAAGAAATATTGATGAGCTTAAAAAAGTGCTAGAAGTTGGCAATGTTGACATAATAATGTTAGACAACTTTAATATTGCAGACACAAAACTTGCAGTAGAACTTATAGACGGTAGATATAAAATTGAATCTTCGGGTGGAATTACTTTTGAAACGCTTACAGATTATGCAGAATGTGGTGTTGATTATATTTCATCAGGAGCTCTTACTCATCATGTAAAAAGTTTAGACCTAAGTTTAATTGTAGAAAAAGCGTGAGAAGAAAATTCCGTAATTTATACATTAAGTTTTTGTTATTAATCAAAAAGATTGGGAGCAAAATTATACTGCCGGGACTTAAAGGCTTGTCTTTATATTATATAGGAAAATTTTTCTTTCAAGGGATAAGAAAAAGTTCTGTAACAATGCGAGCAGCCGCGGTTTCGTTTAATATGTTTATATCATTATTCCCAGCATTGATTTTTTTGTTTACTTTAATTCCTTTTATTCCAATAGATGGTTTTCAATTAGAGCTTTTTAAGATTTTAGAGAATGTTTTACCAGCATCAGCATACGAATTGTTTTATGAAACTATTACAGATACAATCATGCAGCAAAATACAAAACTTCTTTCTCTAAGTATTTTATTGATGATATATTTCTCCTCAAATGGAATAATGTCTCTTATAGAAGCTTTTAACAAAACCTCTCATAATATAGAAACTCGTAAATCTCTTAATCTTAGAATAGTAGCTTTAATTTCTGTGATTGGAATCAGCTTGTTGATAATGCTCGCAATAAGTTTGATTGTGATGAGTAATACTTTTATATTAAAGTTTTTTTCTCATCACCCAGAAATTTTATCAAAAGGTATATTAGTAACTTTGACTGGTGTGGTTAAGTGGTTGATAGTCTTGGTTTTATACTTTTTGGCAATTTCTATTTTGTTTTATTTTGCTCCTTCAAAAAAGAACAAGTTCAAATTTATAAGTCCTGGTGCTATTTTTGCAACTTTTTTACAAGTTATAACTGTATTAGGTTTTACATTTTATGTAAATAATTTTGCACAGTATAATAAACTTTATGGCTCTATCGGAACTGTAATAGTTGTAATGCTTTTAATTTATATTAGCTCTTTATCTTTAATTCTTGGATTTGAGCTAAATGCAAGTATTTTACATGGAGACAAAACTATGAAAGAAAAAAAAGTTTAATTCAAAAACGTTTATATTAATTAATTTACTATCTTTGAAAATTACAAATAATGGTAAAATTTTTATTAATATGAAAAAGTTATTTTGTCTATTATCCTTGTTTGCCATGTCATATGTAAGTTTTGCACAACCAACTGAAGCTGAGGACTTTACTGTAAAAGATGTTGATGGTGTTGAGCATAATCTTTTTACTTATTTAGATGCAGGCAAATATGTTTATATAGAATTTTTATTGGGGGGTTGACCTAGTTGTAGGTCGTCTGTCCCGACGATAAATGAAATATATTCAGGTTTTGGTTGTAACGAATTTGAATTGGTAGTTCTTGGTATTTTTGGCGATGAAGAGAATAATCAGGTAGCTACTGCTTTTCGAAATCAAACAGAAGCCGTATTTCCTATTTGCAGTGCTGTTGAAGGGTTAGGTGCACCCGTTAGGGATTATTATGGAGTAGAGGAATTTCCTACTTGCATTTTAATAAAACCTGATAGAAGTGTTATTTGGGAAAATGACCCTGCGGCGGATTTAGGTTCTATACAAGGTCTTCAAGAAATTGGAATTAACAGAAATGCTTGTCCAGAAGATTGGCCCATTGCTGATTTTTCTGGCGATCCTTTGCTACTTCCTGTAAATACTGGAGTTATTTTTACTGACCTATCGCAAAATCCTATTACAACTTGGGTTTGGGAGTTTGAAAACGGTACTCCTGATGGTTTTAATGGGCAAAATCCTCCTGAAATTATTTATGAAGTTCCTGGTTATCATAAAGTTACGCTTAGGGTGTCAAATGAATTTGGGAATAGTAACCAGATGGTTAAAAATAAATATGTTCATGTTTATGAAATTGCTGACACCCTTCCTACAGCTTGGTTTTCTGCTAATCAAGTAATTGTTATTGCTGGTAATTCTGTGAACTTTACAGACCTTAGTTGGGATTTTCCATTCCAATGGAAATGGGAGTTTGAAGGTGGTTTGCCTGCAAATTCTGCAGCACAAAATCCTCAAAATATTGTTTATAATACACCAGGTGAATATAATGTTCAGTTAATTGTTCGTAACTCTCAAGGCTATGATACTTTGTTAATTGAAAATTACATTAGAGTTATTCCAGAAGTTGGTCCAGATGCTCCTGTTGCCAATTTTACAACTTCTAATCGTTTGATTAAACGTAATACTCCAGTCTTTTTTGAGGATTTATCAACAAATAATCCAATGTTTTGGTCCTGGCATTTTGAAGGTGGAGAACCTTCAAATTCTAATTCTCAATTGCAACCAAATGGCGTTCTTTATCAAAACACAGGCTTTTTTGACGTTACACTAAATGTTGGAAATATTAATGGTTCTTCAATGTTAACTAAAAAAGATTATATTGTTGTTTACGACTCTTTTGTTGGCGAAGTTTGCGATACAATTACCAACTTTAAACAAGGAGAACAACCAGTAGCTCAACAAATTAATGGAATGACAGGTTATTACGGTGGACAAAATAGTGATAGAATTAGTATGTATGCTGATTATTTTGATTTTCATACTTTTAATGAGATAAGAGGACTTATTGTTCCTGTGATGAAATTGTCATATGGTTCAGATAATTCTTATATTAGATTTATAACTTGGGATGGTGCTGACCCAAAACCTACTACTGTTTTGTCAAGTCAAAAAGTACTTTTGAAAAGTTTACGACAAAACTATTTTCAAGTAATAATGTTTGATGAGCCTCTTAAAGTTGATGGTCCTTTTTATTTAGGATATTCAATAAACTATGCTGAAGGGGATCAGTTTGTGGTTGGTATAGCTCCAAATCGAGGACATGGAAATGATAATACTTTATTTGTATATAAAAACGAAGAATGGTATTCTTCACCTTCTGAATATCAAATTTCAACTTCTACAGGCATAAGACCAATGACTTGCCTTGTTGGAATAGAAGACGAAGAGATTGAAACTGGAATAACAGTTTATCCAAATCCATGCGGAGATAATTTGTTTATTGTAAACTCATTGTCTTTCGATAAAGGCGATTTTGTTGAAATTTTTGACAGAACAGGAAAAATGCTACAAATGAAATTTGCTGAAGCTGGAAGCGAAATAATTGAATTTAACACTAACGGAATTGCTTCAGGAATTTATTACGCTAGAATATTTACTAAAGGTAAGATTAAAACAGAAAAGATAAGTGTTATAAGATGAGTTAAAAGTTAAAAGTCGCACTTTGTCAGACGCGTCAGCCTCTTTTAACTTTTAACTTTTAACTTTCAACTGAATTCATTCTTTGTCGTATAGCTTCATAAACTGCCAAAGCCGCAGACACCGAAACATTTAAAGAAGATGTTTTTCCATATAATGGGATTTTGGCTTTTTTGTCGGCTCGTTTTATAAGTGAGTTTGAAATTCCTTTGTCTTCGGCTCCGAAAATTAAAGCACAAGCTGTTGTTAGGTCGAGTTCGTAAATTAATCTTTCGGCTTTTTCCGTAACAGCAACAACTTCAATATTCATTTGATTTAAAAGCAAAACAGCATCTATTAAATTTTCAACTTTGCAAATTGGGATATTATACAATGCTCCAGCAGAGGTTTTAATTGCTTCGTCGCTAATTCTTACACTGCCACTTGTTGGAATTACTATTGCAGAAGCTCCCGCACATTCGCAAGAGCGAGCAATAGCTCCAAAATTTCTTACATCTGTAACTCCATCTAAAATTATTATTAATGGAGTTTTATTTTCGTCTTGAACTTTAATGATAACTTCTTCTAAATTTTGGTATTTAATTGGCGACACATAAGCAATTATGCCCTGATGATTGTGTTTACAAATTTTGTCAAGTTTTTCTTGAGGTACATATTGTATAGTAATTCCTTGTTTGCGAATATCCGAAACTATTTTTTGTGCAATATTTCCAGTTAAATTTTTTTTAACTAATACTTTATCAATTTCTTTTCCAGATTTAATTGCTTCGTTTACTGGATGTAGTCCAAAAATAAAATTTTCCATTTTTTTAATTTGAAATTGTAAATATTTTTCCACTTCTCCAAATCTGTAGAGCTTGTGCCCAAACAGTTTGATAATTAGCATCTCTATGTAAAATCCAAGATTTATTATAGCTAGGTGCCTCAGTTCTAGTGAATAGAAAAAATATTCCAGCGACATCAGGATCTTCGCCATAAAACCATTCTTCTTGGTTTGTGCTGATATTTATAATTGATGGTGGTCCAAACATTATGTAAATCATTCCTCTATCTGTTTTCCAACCTTCTTTATTTTCGCTAAAATATTTGTTTGCTAGAGCTACTCTATTGTAAAAAACCCGAATTTGTTCTTTTGCAAATTTCTGACTTTGAGATTTAGTAAGCCAAAAATTATCTATAGCCTGTTTTAAATTTTTTGAATTTGCAATTTCTTTATATTCTTTATTTGTGCTTAATATTTTTAGCGGTTCTAACATTGATTCTACAGTTTTTATTTCAGGAAAATAATCATCAATATTTATTAAACATAGTCCACCAGAACTTTGATTTTGCTCACGTATAAAATAAATTCCTTTTTTATTAAATTTTATACTGTCGTTTATTGTATATGTAAATGTGGAATCTGGTGTTGCGTCAAAATTTTGTGAAGGGGCAATATAATAAGGTGGCAAATGTACGTGTTCGGTTATTTTATAATAATCAATTTTTACAATAGGTCCACAAATATTGCTGCTCAGCTTATATATATTATTTGAGTTGATAAAGTTAGTGTATAAAACTTCTTCTACGTTGTTTTTCAAAATTTTTGGAATGAAAAATACTTCATTATTTTGCTTTAGTTCAATATCTTCAAGTAATCGTTTTCCTGTATTAGCTTTTTCGCCGTAAATGCTGATAATTATTTTATAATTTTCTTGATTTGGAGTATTTACTGTAAAATATGAATTAAACTCTTCATTTGTTTCTTTAAGATTTATCATATTAACCACCACACCACTATCAACAATGGCAAAATTATCAACATTTCTTAAAGTATATTTTACTGTTAGTTTGGCATCATCAACAATAGAATTTACTGTTTTTTGAATTTCGTTAGTAGGAATTTTGTAAAAAACTAAAGCTTCGGTTTTAGATTTAGCAAAAATTCTTATTTCTGGCTGTATTTCTGCTGAAGAAGGATTATAAAGAGCTGCAAAATTATATTTATACGAACTTGAAGGTGAAGTTGTGTTTTGAGGCTGTACTCCGACACAAGCTTGTATTAGAATTAAACTTAAAATAACACATATATATATATAAGATTTATTCATCAATGCTTTCATCAAGTTTGAAAAATTTGTACATATCTTTTTTAAATCTCTTCATATACGAAGAACTTCCTAAGCCGTATTGATAGAATACTCCATTTTCGGTTTTTTCTCTTTGATTAGGCTTTTGGTTGTAAACAATATTATTAAAGTTTTCGTCTGAAGAAATTATAGTAAATGTTCCAGCACTATATCTTATATAATACCAAGTTGAATAATCAGGTTCTAAAAGCATTTCAAAGACATCGCCACGTCTAGATTTTTCTATTCTAATAAAACCGAAAACATATTTATTTACTTGTTCTTTACCTAAATTAGCAATTCCAATAGGTCCATAATGCACAAAGGAAGTTAAGGCTCTATGCCAATAAAACTGTAAATCGGTAAAAATGAGTTTGTTTTCTAATTCTTTCGGAAATTTATTGTAATTACCTAAACTTAGATTAGAGAACCATTCGTCAGCTTTTTTAGTTCCTAAAAATTCTATCAAAGCTTTTTCAAACACATCATCTCTTACATTTAGTCCCGACAAGCCTCCTGTAGAGTTAAGTTTATCTGCCATTGCTTTTAATGCAGCATTGCTAAAGTAAGCATCTGCAATCATACTTACATTTATTTCTGTCGTGTCTGTATCTGGGTACCACATAAAATTACCAATAGCGTTAGGTTTAAACAGTCCGAAATCTTGACTGAACTCAAATTTTCCCTCTCCATAAACATTACAAATAGATTTATGTCTTCGAATTAAATTTCCTGGTAAAGAGTTTTCGGAGATTTTGTCCTTAGGAGCAATAATAAATTTTCCGTCATCTTGGTCATAGTGCAAATGACCGCTGGCAGAAAAAATTTCTTGGTCGTATTGGTTTCGTTTTCTAGTTAAAAATGCAGGATATAGTTGATTGGAATTTGCCAAAACTAAACCTGAACACAATCTTGTATTGTTTATGTTGTATGTTATGGAGTCAATTTTTATGAAAATATCTTCAGGGTCAAGGAATGATTTGAATTTGACCCAACCGAAAATTGTAGTGTCGCAGTCGTCAATGATTTTTGCAGCACCATTAAATTCTAACTCAGGGTTGTTTGCATAAAAAGTTACATCACCTTGATATTTATAATATGGGCTTATAGTAAAATTGTCGGGTTCTAAAATTGTTCCAGTACCATATGATTGTCCCGAAGCATCGACTGCAATTTTTGTTAAATGAATAGTTTGTGGTTGCTTGGTGATATTAATAAAATCATAATCTCCGAAAGCGTTATAATTTTTCTTTCCATAAATATTTACTGATGCATTATATATTGTGTGATGTCTGCTGGTAGAGTTGGCAATGATTTTAGCATTGTTTATTGTTTGCATTACAGCGTCTTTCTCAATTGTTACGTTTCCGTCAGCAGTATATATTGTCGCATCAGCTGCTTTAATAAATTTAACTCCTTCTGCATAAATTATATGGTCTTTATAATTGTATCTGGCATTTGGTGCAACAAAATATAGAGAGTCTTGTTTTGGATGAATAGATATAAACTTTGGACCTTCTAAAAATAGGTTTTCCCATTCATCAGGTTCAAGGTCTGCTCCTTCTTTTTCTAATTTTTCCAAAACATCAGTATCGGCACTAATTGCTAATTCTTCTTTATCTATATACCAAGTCATTTCGTTCATTTCGCTCATATATTTGTTTTTTGGGAAAGTCCAAATAGTATTTTCGCCGTTTGATTTGAATACACCTTTTCTGTCTATAAAATCTATATGAGCTTTTACGTTATCTGATTTAAAATCAACATTTAGAGCGTTTATTGTGTAAAGGTCAAAATTTGCAGTGTCAGAATCAAAAACATTTTGCTTAAAGCTTATTAGGTCTGACGTTATTTTTGCTTTATCTATAAACATAGTTCCATCTCCTTCAAGTCCTGAAGATTTTAAGTTTAAATCTCCTTCAAAACTTCCTTTTCCATCATACATAGTAAAGTTGGAGGTGTCTCTTTTAATCATAAAATCATCGTCTTCAACATTCCATCTTAAAGTATTGTCTCTTCCTTCAACTTCTGGATATTCTATAGGTGCTGATTGTTTTTTTATTTCAAAATTTGGGGTATGTCCTTCCATGTATTTTGGAAAAAATATCAAATAATCAGGATTCATATTTGAAGCGAGATATTCTATTCTTCCAGATCCACGAAGTCCTTTGTTGCTCAAGTCTATTTCATGCCAAAATGTTGCTTTGCCACTATATAGCGGTAACCCAACAGGTCCTGTTCTTGTATTAAAGCCAAGTGAGAAATCATTTTTACGTAATACTAAAGTTTCTTTTATAGGTGGAAAAATGTCGGCAGAATAAAGAGTGCCTTCAAAGTGTAAATTTTCTCTAGCATAACCTTTTATACTGTCTAACTCAAATGGGTCAACTTCAAAATAAAAACTATTTCGTTTGTAAATTCCATTATAAACATCGGGTCTATCGTAATAAACGTAAGTTTTTTCGTTTGAAATAAATTTAGGATATTCTGGGAAATCTTGTCTTCCAGATTTATTCATTGGTTCGTCAATATAAAACTCCCCATTTATTTGCTCTAATTTATTTCTAACAATAGCCGGCTTGTAAGTTCCATCTGCATCTAAAAAGTCAGTTTCTGCAACCATTTTCATAGAATCACATTGATTTAATTCTATCATAAATCTATTGTAGTCGAATTTGTAGTTGCTACCATAAAAATAAAATTGCCCAGCCTGTATAGTTCCATCAAAAGTAAAAGTTCTGTTTTTTTGAAGAGTAATTTTTCTGTTGTTAGGATAAACTTTTATGTTTTGAGAGTCAGACAAATGGATTTCTCGAATACCATCAATTTTTAAATCAAAGTTTATCAAACTAAATTCTGCATTTGTTTTATCACTGTCAGTTACGCTATAAAACTGAATAACATCAGAGTCTTTTTGATTTTTATAGGCTTGTAAAAATGTCCAAGCATTAGGATAAACTAAAATTTCTTGGCTTTGAGGGTCATAATTTAAAAATCCTCTGTATGCTAAGTCTAAAACCATTTGTACTACTTGTTGTGGACTATAACCCATCCATTTTGCTAAGTCGTTTAATTGAAAATCGTTACTTCCCCAAAAGGAAGAAATAAAATTTGTAATTACAGCTAAAGGGTGCTGTTCATCTTTTTTTTGAATATCTCTATATCTTTCTAGGCGAAAATAATCTGCAGACTCAAAAAGAGCTTCGTTTTGTTCTTTAGAATCAGCAGCTCTCATTGTTGTGAATTCAATTTTGTATTTGTCAATAAACCATTTAAACCAAGTGAAATCCATATTGATTTGATGATATGAATTTGAATAATTAACTTTATTCATACCTTCTCTTGTGCGAATTAGTTCTAAAAATCGAGGGTGGATATAATACTTAAAAGTTAGATAAGGGTGATATATAGAGTCTTCGCCAAAATGTAGGTTTATAGCACATTGATCGCTAATAATTATTTTTGTGTCTAAATAAAAAGCCAATGATTTTGCTTCTAAATATATGCTGTCTGATTTTGTAAGTAGCATTGTAGCTGGTTCTTCTTTGGTCCCCGATGCAATAAAACTGTTTCCTTGAACAGAAAAGCCTCCTTCGTAATCTATTCCAGGTACTAAATTTTTCAAATAATAGTGTTGATTGTATGAAGTAAATTTTGGATAATCTGATTTTTTTGGATTATCCAAATTTCCAGTTTTGTCAATTAATCTGCCAAGCATAGGCTTTTTAATGTATATTGTGTTGTTAAAAGTTACAGAGTCTGCAGTTAAACTTATGTTTTTAGTATTAATTTGATAATTAGAGAGTTGAGCTTGAATGCTATCTAAACCATAGCCAACACGTTCCCAACCAACAGTTCCGCCAACTCCTTTCCATAAGTTTTGAGAAGGATAATATTCGGCATCAGTTCTGTAGATTTTTAAACTGTCAACTCCCTGATAACCAATAAGATTAACTTTTGATAATTGAATTTTTATTCCTTTATCATACTTTAATTTGAAAGAATTATTTTCAACTTTCCAATATGTTCGTGGGTTTTTTGCAATAATATCTTTTGATAATAAGGAATTAAAACTTAAAAGATAATCAGATACGTCATTAAGTTTTGGTCTTTTGCCTGCGTTTAAAATATCAAAAATTCCTTTTTCATATATTTCGTATTGAGAATCGTCAAAACTTTTTCTTGTAAACCACATTCTATTGTCAGCTAAGCAAACAAAGTCGGGATAGCCTTTGCAACCCTTTGCAGCCATATTGTTTGCTGTGCTAATAAATTTTTCTTTTTCTTGAAAACTTAAACTATCAGTTTCCCAAAAAGTAGTAAATTCTTTACTTAAATTTTTTGAAGTGCTAGCAACTTCACCAGTATATCCAAGTTCAGAATTAAAGCTTTTTATAAATTTATCTGGCTCAGTTGGAAAAGCTTGAGCAAATATTAATTTCGAAACTAATATTAAAAAGAAAAAGAAAACTAATTTTTTCATAATTAAATTTTATTAAAAACACATGCAGTCCAATTATCTTTTTGTATTTCTTTATTAAAAGATAAACTATTTTCGGAACAAACTTTTTGTATTTGTACTAATTCGTTGTTTAAAAATCCACTAAAAAAGATTTTCCCACAATTGTTCAAATGTTTTGCCAAAGTGGGTATGTCGTTTTTTAGAACATTGAGATTTATATTTGCAAATATAAAATCAAAAGTTTTATCAGGAATTGAATTTATATCGCCTTGTATAGCTTTTATTTGAGGAGTATTATTTCTATTTGCATTTTCTATTGTATTTTCATAAGCCCATTCGTCAATATCTATGGCATAAATATCTTTTGCTTTTAAAAGAGCTGCAAATATCGCTAAAATACCTGTTCCGCAACCATAATCCAAAACATCTTTATTTACAAAATCGTATTCGCCAATAAGTTTACACATCATCCAAGTTGTTGCATGATGTCCTGTTCCAAACGACATTTTTGGCTCGATAATAATATTGTATTTTGTATTAAAATCCATGTCGTGAAATGGTGCTTTAATACTAAGCAAATCTTCTACTACTGTGGGTTCAAAGTTTTTTTCCCATTCAGCATTCCAGTTTTGTTGCGGAATAATTTTTGTTGAATAAGAAACTTTGTAAGATTTGAGTAATTCGTCAAGATTTTTTAGATTATAATTAGCTTCCTCAATATATGCAAATAAGGAATCATTTTCTTCATAAAAACTTTCAAAACCTTGTTCAGCTAAAAATGCAATTAGAATTTCGCTGAGTTCGGTTTGCTCTTTATTCAAATTTACCTTTACTTCAATATAATTCATTTTCGAATTGCATTTATTATTGCAATAAATTCATTTGGTTTTAACGAAGCTCCACCAACTAAACCACCGTCAATATCTTTGCAGTCGAAAAGTTGTTGTGCATTTTTAGAATTTACACTACCTCCATAAAGTATAGATGTGTCGTTTGCAATTTCTTGTCCGTATTTTTTTGCAAGTATTTTACGAATAAATTCGTGCATTTCTTGAGCTTGTTCTGGACTGGCAGTTTTGCCTGTGCCTATTGCCCAAACAGGTTCGTAAGCAATAATTGTTTTTTGCATTTTTCCAGCATCAACATTTGATAGAGCATTTAAAATTTGCTTTTCTACAACTTCAAAATGTGAATTATTTTCTCTTTCTTCTAATTTTTCGCCACAACATAAAATAGGAGATAAATCGTTGGTATAGCACATTTCTAACTTTTTAGCAATCACTTCATCACTATCTCCAAAATATTGACGGCGTTCGCTATGTCCGATAATTGCATATTCACAATTAATTGATTTTATCATTTTTGCAGAAACTTCACCAGTATAAGCTCCTGAATCATACATAGCACAATCTTGAGCCGAAACCTTTACAAATTTTAAATCAACAGCTTTAACAACTCTATCAATATGTGTGAATGGAACTCCAAGAATTATTTTATATTTTTCTTCTTGACTTAACGTTTTAACATGTTCACAAATGGTCTTTGCTAATTCAGCACCTTCTGCTGGCAAAGTATTCATTTTCCAATTTCCTGCTACAATTTTTTTTCTCATATTCTATATTTTTTAGTTTATGTATCTATTATCTTTTAAGTGCTTATAAAATCCGTGAAACAAACTCATAAATAGCAAAGTGCTTAAAATATAAGTTAAATAAATATATTTATTTTTAGCTTTTTGATGTTTTGTTATTGAATTTGCAGTTAGGTCGTTGTGTAATTGTTCTGGAGTCGGAATATTTTTTGCCGCCCATTTGTTTAGTACAGTTCCTTTTTTCACTAAAACTAATCCAGGACTTGACCTTACAATAGTTTTTAAAGTTATTGGGTCCATATTGTAAAACTGATAATTTGGTTTGTGATAATTTATAAATGCGGAAATTTCTTCTAAGTTCGAAGCAGTTATACAATAAAATTTATAATTATTATTTTTACAAAACTCTGAAATTTGTGCAACTTTATCTAAATGTTTTTCATTAACCTCGTCAAGTAATGTCATAATAGCAAAAAACGCATATGATTCATCTTCAAGTACTTGATTAGTAATGTCTTCGCCATAGTTTAACAAAAAGTTTTCGTTTTCTGTGTCTATATATTCTGCATCAAGGAATATAGAGTTATTGTCTGGCAATTCATTTATTTTAGCAGTAATTTCTTCGCCTCCCTCAGTTAAAAAATATAGTTGTAAATTGTCAGGATTAAGTTCTTTGTTGTAAATTATTTTTTTAAATTTCCAAGATTGGTCTGGCAAGCTATCTAAATCGCAAGTAATAGTTTCGCCATCTTTTGTAAACTCAAATTCTAAATCCCAAGGATTTACAAAATTATTTTCTGGTTCAGGGCTATAGCCGGGAACAAAAATTGGTTCAATAGTAAAATCGTGAATAGGCGGTTCGTAACCTTTTTTCACAAGTTTATGGTCGGCGTTTACAAAAGTCCATGTTGAATCTGGTAATTCAGTTTCGCTAAATTCTTTTTGTTCACCATTTTTCTCGTAAATAAATACACTTTCGTAAATGTCAACATTTTCTTTTTCTTCTTCTGGAATTTGCATTCCTTCTTGAATATTTGCTCCAATGTGATAAGGTCTAAAATCAACTATTGGTAAATTGTATAAGCAGTATAATGTTAGTACAAACGAAGCAATTGTGAAAGCTATTGTTAATGCCCATTGGTTGAATAAGTTATACGCGGGTTTAAATAACTTTCTTTGCCAAAATACAATTATTGTAAATGCCAGTATTACTAAATTTTTATAAAAAGTTTGCCAATTAGTTAAAATAATTGCATCTCCAAAGCAACCGCAGTCGCTAACTGGGTCGGCAACGGCTAACCAAAGTGTTAATGGAGTGAAAAACGCCATAAAAAGCAGTAGCAACCAAGCAGAGATTTTTGGTAATAAATTAAAAACAAGTGCAATACCGATTATTAATTCAGCAATTGACATTAAAATAGCAAAAACTAATGCTCCTTCGTTTAAGAAGTCAAGATGCATTGCAACAAAATAATCTGTGAATTTGTATGCAGAACCAAGAGGATCTATTACTTTTACAAATCCAGAAAAAATAAAGATTATACCTGTAAATAAACGACTAAAATTTCTCAAGAATTTCATAATAATTATTTTTAAAAAGTAAAACGTCTTTCAATTTCTTTTATTATCAATTTTGAAATACTCTCAGGACTTAAAATTTGTCCATTATCATCAGAGCAATCTATTCTTATTATTAAGTTTGGATATTTTTCTATTGCTCGCAAATAAGTTTTTCTAACAGATTTTTGAAAATTCAAATCTTCTTCGTGAATATCTTTTTTTCCTTGTAAATATTCTCTGTCTTTCCCCTCGCGAGTTTGTTTTAGCTTGTTTTCGGTAAATGAAAACGGTACATCTAAGAAAATACTTAAATCAGGTTTTGGAATTTTAAAATACTCAAACTCTAAATTAAATATCCAATCAAAAAGTTCGTCGGCTTCTTTTGCGTTATTCATTTTTGCACATTGAAAACCAATATTAGAAAAAACATATCTATCGTTAATAACGATTTTTCCTTCCTCTAACCAAGAGTTGATTTTGTTTTTAAGATTGTATCTGTCGCCAGCAAATAATAAAGCTACTAAATATGGGTTTACATCTTTGATTCCACCAAATTCTCCGCGTAAAAATCGAGACACTAAATCTCCAAAAATAGGAGAGTCGGTTGTAGGAAAATGTATATATTCGGTTTTTTTACCAATATTTGCAAAATGGTCTTTTAAAAGCTCTAACTGAGTTGACTTTCCAGCACCATCTAAACCTTCAATAACAAAAAAAGCCATTATATATTTTTTTAACGAACAATCACAAAAATACAAAATTTTCTAAAATCCTCATAGCTTTTGGAGAATATTTTATTAATAATTCATTAATAATTTGCGAAGTGCTTAAAAGCATAGAATAGGTTTTGATAAATCATATTCTATAAGTTTTAAAAAATGTATTTTTGTTGAAATTTTAAAAATTAGATATTATGTTTATAAAAGTAAAATCTGAATTGTTAAGTGTTGATACGCCTTTAGTGATGGGGATTTTAAATCTTAGTAAAGATTCTTTTTATAGTGGAAGTATTTTTCCTCAAGTTGAAGATGCCGACAAACGTATTGAAAAATTGCTCGCAGACGGTGCTGATATGATTGATATTGGAGCAGTTTCGACTCGTCCAGGTTTAACTATTTTAAAACAAGAAGATGAATGGCAACTTTTGGAACCAGTTTTAAATTTAGTTAATAAAAAATATTCTAATATTGTTTTTTCGCTTGACACAGTGTATGCCGAAACTTCAAAACGAGCAGTAAAAGATTTTGGAATAGACATAATAAACGATATTAGCGGTGGCGAGTTTGACAAAAAAATGTTTGAAACTGTTGCCGACTTAGATGTGCCATATGTTCTAATGCACATGCGTGGCACACCAGAAAACATGCAAGAAAAAACTGATTACGAAAATTTTATCGAAGATATTATTTTTTACTTTTCAGAAAAAATTGCACAACTAAATTCTATGGGCGTTAATGATATAATTGTTGACCCAGGATTTGGATTTGCAAAAACCGTAGCTCAAAATTTTGAACTTTTAAATAATTTAGAAAGATTTAAAGTGTTTGAACTTCCTATTTTAGCTGGACTTTCACGAAAAACAATGATTTGGAAAACTTTAGGAATTACTCCTTTAGAAGCATTAAATGGCACTACAGTTTTAAATACAATAGCTCTAATGAAAGGCTCTCATATTTTAAGAGTTCACGATGTTAAAGAAGCTAAGGAAGTGGTAAAACTAAAAATACAAACACAGTTAAAAAGTTAAAAGTTAAAAGTCGAAAGAGTTTTTAGTGTTGAGTTTTTAGTTTTTAGTAGTGAGTTTTTAAAAACTTCACAATGATAGAATTTCTTTAGTGCAAGATTTGTATATACTTGCTTCGCAGAGTTCGCAAGCTCACTTTGCTTGCAATCACAACACCCATGATGCTCGCTCGGATTTGTTAAACCAGCAAGTTTTCAAGGTGTTTCAGAAGTGTTAAAATTTATGCCCAAAGCACTAAGCCAGAATCTTGTTTATATGGTAATAAGTCGTTTTTAGCATAAACTCTAATTGCATAATTGTAAAATCCAGGTTTTTTAGGTGCTGAATTAATAGTATATTTTGCAATTTTATTTTTTACTTCTGTTAGTTCAGCTTCGTGAATTGCATAAATTTTTGTAAAACCATTGGTTGTAGCATCGGTAACAATAACCTCAACTCCAATATCGTCTGAGCAAAGACTTTTTAAATTTATTTCAATTTCACCAGTAAAATTTTCGTTAACGCTTAGAGGATTTTTATCAAAATCTGGAAATTTTACACTTACAATTTCTAAATCATTCCACCCTCTTTTTACGCTTTTTTTCCAATCTGCAATTTTAGATGCCATTTCGTAAAGGTTTGGTTTCATCAACTCGCTACGTTGATATAGCTTGTTGTAATATTTATCAAAATAGTCATCTATCATTCGTTTGGTTGTAAATTGTGGAGCAATTGTAGCGATAGAATTTTTAATAAATTTTATCCAATCGTGAGGAATACCTTTTTCATCTCTATTATAAAATAATGGAACAATTTCATTTTCGAGTAGAGAGTAAATTGTTTGTGTATCTAACTCATTTTGCAATTCTTGGTCTTGATAGGTTCTTTTTTCAGGTAAAGCCCAACCAGCACCTTCTTTATATCCTTCTACCCACCAGCCGTCTAATACAGAGAAATGCAAAGCTCCGTTCATAACAGCTTTCATTCCGCTTGTTCCGCTTGCTTCTTGTGGACGAGTTGGAGTGTTTAGCCAAATGTCAACTCCTTGTACCAAATGTTTTGCTAAGCTAATATCATAGTTTTCAACAAAAATTATTTTACCTAAAAATTCTGGTTGTTTTGACATTTGAACAATTTTTTTAATTAAATCTTGACCTGCTTTGTCGTTTGGATGTGCTTTTCCTGCAAATAAAATTTGAACAGGTTTTTCGGGATTGTTTAAAATTCTTGCTAATCTTTCAGGATTTTTCAAAAGTAAATCTCCTCTTTTGTAAGTTGCAAATCTACGAGCAAAACCAATTGTTAATACGTTTTCATTAATTTTTTCTGTAACAGCAACTAAATTTTTTGGGTCTTCATATCGTCTTATCCAGTTGAGTCTAACTTTATTTTTAACAAAATTTACAAGTTTTGCTCTTTGCTTTTGACGAATGTCCCAAATAATTTCGTCATCAACATCATGGATTTTGCTCCAATGTTTTTGATTAGATAGGTCGCTTAAAAATTCTGTTCCAAAAGTTTCTTTATACAAGTTTTGCCATACCGAAGCTGTCCATGTTGGGTAATGAACTCCATTTGTAACATATCCAACATGATTTTCTTCTGCGAAATAACCTTTCCATAAATCTTTAAACATTTCTTTGGAAACTTGTCCATGCAACATAGAAACGCCATTTATTTCTTGAGAAACATTAGCAGCTAAATACGACATTGAGAATTTATCGCCTTTATTTAACATTCCAAGTTTCATCATTTCTTCCCAAGTAATTTTTAATCTTTCTGGATAGTGAGCCATATAAGTTCTCATCATATCTTCATCGAAAGTGTCGTGTCCTGCAGGAACAGGGGTGTGGGTTGTAAATAGAGTAGAAGCTCTTATTATTTCTAGTGCTTCTTCAAATTTTAAATTGCGTCTTGTTCTCAAAATTCTAAGTCTTTCTAATCCTATGAAAGCTGCGTGTCCTTCGTTGCAATGATATACGTCTGGATAAATGTTTAAAGCTTGTAAAGCTCTGATACCTCCAATTCCCAATATCATTTCTTGTTTAAATCTAAATTCTATATCGCCACCGTATAAACGAGATGTAATATATTTGTCTTGTTCTTGATTTTCTTCTACATCAGTATCTAAAAGATATAGTGGAATTCTACCTATATCAGCTTTCCAAATTTTTGCATATACGTTTCTGCCGGGGAAATAAACCATAATTTTCATTTGCTCGTTATTATCATCACGAACAGGTTGGATTGGCATTTTATCAAAATTTTGTGGGATATATTCAGCATTTTGCTCGCCAAGAGAAGTGATCTTTTGTTTAAAATATCCATATCTATAAAGTAGTCCAATTCCAACTAAATCAGTGTTTGTGTCGCTAGCTTCTTTTAAAAAGTCGCCAGCTAAAATTCCTAAACCTCCAGAAAATATTTTTAAATTATCGTCAAACCCATATTCCATGCTGAAATATGCTATTTTTGGAGCTTTTTTCTCTTCTTTTTTGGCAAAATAAGCATAAAAGTCTTCACAAACCGAATCGTATAAATTTGTGAAATATTTATCGTTTTCTAATTCTTGTAATCTCGAAATAGAAACGTTTTCTAAGAATGTAACAGGATTTTTCGCGTGTTCTACCCATAGTTCAGGGTCTATATATTGGAACATAGTTCTAGCTGGCTTATTCCATGTCCACCATAAATTACAAGAAATAGCAATAAGAGCACTGAATCTTTCGGTTACATGAGTTTTTACTTCAAGTTTTCTCCACTGAGGTGTATGTAATTCTTTATCATAGGTTTCGCTTATTGGTCTGCTTGGAATTTGTTTAACAAATTCGTCTTGACGGTCATTTACTTTTTCTAAAGCAAAGCTATATGCTTTTTCATATTCTTTAATTAAGTTAGTCCACAAAGCATTGTCAGAAGCAGCAAATGCAGATTTAGATAAATTTTCTCTTTCTTTTTGATTTAGAGCTAAATAAAAATTAAAATAATTAATTATTTCTGCAACAACTTCATCTGCATTGTCATCAGTCCTGTTAATTACCTTAACACTTTTATCATTTTCATCTAAAACTCCTTGCATCCATTTTCCAAATCCTGCTAAACTTGTAGTTATTGTAGGGATTCCAAAAGCTACAGATTCTAATGGAGTGTAACCCCAAGGCTCATAATAAGAAACAAAAGCAGTTAAATCTAAGCCTGGTAATAAATCGTAATATTTAATATCAAATATTCCGTCATCTCCATTCAAATATGTAGGTACAAAAATTATTTTTACCTTATTTTCCGCTTTGTTGAATAATTGTTTTTCACAAATTCTTTTTGCAATTGGGTCATATTCAATATCATGAATGTTATGAGTTAAGAAGTTGTTTACAATATTAGTGTCGCCTTGAACATTGTTTAAAATATTATATAGCTGATTTACAGCTCCATAGTTGTTTGCTGGAACTAAAATTAATGCTAAAACTTCTTCTTTTAAATTTGTGTTTTTATTTAATTCAGCCAAAGCATTTATAAATAAATCATAACCTTTGTTTGAAAACTCGTAACGTCCTGAAGTTGCTACAATTACAGGCTCTTTTTCATATTTATAATTCATCAAAGCTTGGGCTACTTCAATAATTTTTTTGCGAGCAGTTTTTCTTTTTTCGCTATATTCTGCTGGTTGAGGCACAAAATTATTTTCGAAACCATTTGGCGTAACAAAATCAACATCTTTGCTTAAAAGTTGGCTACATTCCTGAGCGGTAATTTCGCTAACGGTTGTAAACACGTCAGCGTTGTGAGCACTTAGTTTTTCTAGACTTTGTTTAGAAACTATATTAAACTCACTAGCTAAGATGTCGCCGTTATAATTAGAAAGATTTTTGTAAAGTGGTAATCCGTTGCCAGCAATACTACGCCCTATTGCAGTTGCGTGAGTAGTAAAAGCAGTTGCTATTTGTGGCATTTGCGATTTTAAATATAAAATTCCTGTACCTGTCATCCACTCATGAAAATGTGCAACTATTTTGTCGTGTACAGAGAGGTAAAAGTTTACAAAACTTTCTATTATTTTGGCAGAAGCATATCCAAATAAAGCAGGCTCAATATAATCCCACTGTCCGGCTAAGGAGTCTAATCTATAGTCTTCCCAAAATTTTGCAAGAATGCTATCTTTTTCGCTAATATATTTTGAAAAATCAATTAAAAACACCTTTGGCTTTCCTGGAATATTCCAATAGCCAATATGAATATGTGTGTTTTTTGACTCTAAATGATGTTTCCAATCCGCAAATAAGGAGTTGTCTTCAATAAATTCGGGATGTTCTTTTGTTTCTCTCCAAATACTAGGACCAATAAGAATGTGATGGTCGCAATTTTTTGCTAATTCAAGAGCTTTAGTTGAAATTACGGTGTGAATACCGCCAACTTTATTACATACTTCCCAGCTAACTTCAAAAATGTAGTTTGGTTTGTTAAGATTTTGCATATCAAAGATTTTGCTTATAGGTTTATAATTTTTTAAATTTCTTGACAAATATAAAAACAATATTCAAATAAAATGAATTTATTTATTAACAAAGAATTTTGTTTTTGAGAGAGTTATGTAAAATTATTTTTTTGTTTAAATTTGCACAAATTTATAATTATGGAAACGGTTTTAAGTGGAATACGTTCAACAGGAAATTTGCATTTAGGAAATTATCTAGGTGCGGTTCAGAATTTTGTAAAAATGCAGAATGATTATAATTGTTACTTTTTTATAGCAGATTATCATTCCTTAACAACTCACCCAACACCTGAAAATCTTCACAATAGTGTTAGGCAAGTTTTGGTTGAATATTTAGCAGCAGGAATAGACCCAGAAAAAAGCACTTTATATATTCAGTCAGATGTTCCAGAAATAACAGAGTTGTATCTTTTATTGAATATGAATGCTTATATGGGCGAATTAGCACGCACTACAACATTTAAAGAAAAAGCTCGCCAGCAACCCGAAAATGTAAATGCAGGTTTGTTGACTTATCCTGTTTTGATGGCTGCTGATATAATTATTCATAATGCTGATAAAGTTCCCGTAGGAAAAGACCAAGAACAAAATCTTGAAATGGCAAGAAGGTTTGCACGAAGATTTAATAATATGTATTCTGTTGAATATTTTAAAGAACCTCAAGCATTTAATTTTGGAAAAGAATTAATTAAAATTCCCGGCTTAGACGGTAGCGGAAAAATGGGAAAATCCGAAGGAAATGGAATTTATTTAGCTGATGAAGCGTCTGTTATACGAAAAAAAGTAATGCGTGCTCTTACCGATAGCGGACCTACTGAGAAAAATTCTGAAATGCCAGAATCTATTCAAAATCTTTTTACCATAATGAAAGTTGTTTCTACTCCTGATACAGTTAAATTTTTTGAAGAACAATACGCAAATTGTGAAATTCGTTATGGAGATTTAAAAAAACAATTAGCAGAAGATGTAATAAAAATGTTAGTTCCTATAAATCAAAAAATTAAAGAAATTGATGCCGACTCTGAATATTTGAGTAAAGTAGCAAAAATGGGAGCTGAAAAAGCACGCGAAAATGCAAGCAAAACTTTAAGAGATGTTAAAGAAATAATAGGATTTAGAAGGTTTTGGTAGGAGTATTTGTGCAAAGAGTAATTACTTTTTTTAGATAAATTTTTTCGTCTTTTGAAGACATTTTGACTTATAGGCTTATATAAGCTATGCGCTAATAATTTGTTTTAGAAAAGATAAAAATCTAATAAATTTTTTGATGAGTATAGATGTGAACTCAAAAAAAATCATATATTTGTAAAAAATAATGAAACATGGCAAAAAAAGGACAGAAAACAATAATAGACTATATATCAGGCATTGAAGTTCTAGCAACTCCAGAAGAACTTGAAGCAGTTCAAGTATTTTCACGTCAGTTAGTAGAAGATTATGGTTATCCAAAAACAGATATTCAAACGCATCCACAACATCGTGTAAAAATTCGTCCGTCTGATACCAAGAAAGAATATCCAGTGGACATTGCTGTGTTTTCAGGTTCTTTAAAAATAGATGAAACACTTTATATAATTGTTGAGTGCAAGAAAAAAAATCGCAAAGATGGGAGAACTCAATTAGAAAATTATTTAACACTTTCATCTGCTCACCTTGGTGTTTGGTTTAATGGAGAGGAGCGACTTTTTATTCGCAAATTCGTAAAGCCAAACGGCGAAGTCTATTTTGAAGAAATACCAAATATTCCTAAATATAACCAACGATTAGAAGACATTGGGCAATTCAAACGATCAGATTTACAGCCCACTCATAACTTAAAATCTATTTTTAAATCTATACGCAATCATTTAGCTGCAAACACTGTTGGTGCAACTCGTGATGAGGTTTTAGCACAGCAACTAATAAACATTATTTTTTGTAAAATTTACGATGAAAAATATACTGCACCAGAAGAAATTGTTCGTTTTCGTGCAGGAATTGACGAAAAACCCCAAGATGTAGAAAAGCGAATTTTGGCTTTGTTCAATGAGGTAAAAACTAATTCACCAGAAGTAATTGATAAAGAAGATAAAATTACATTAGACACAAAATCTTTGATGTTTATTGTTGGTGAACTTCAAAATTACTCTTTAATGGAAAGTGAGCGAGATGTTGTTGCTGATGCTTTTGAAACTTTTATTGGACATGCTTTAAAAGGTGGACAAGGACAATTTTTCACTCCTCGAAATGTTGTGAAAATGATTATTGACATCATACAGCCTACCGAAAATGATAAAATTATAGACCCTGCTTGTGGAAGTGGTGGGTTTTTGATAGAAGCTTTGAGATATGTTTGGGATAAAACTAATCAAAAATACACAAAATTAGGCTGGAATGATGTTGAGATTGCTAAGAAAAATATGGAGATAGCCACAAAAAATTTCAGAGGAATTGATAAAGATTATTTTCTTTCAAAAGTTGCTAAAGCCTATATGAATTTAGTAGGAGACGGCACTACGGGAATTTTTTGTGAAGATAGTTTGGAAAATCCTGATAATTGGTGTTCAGAAGCCCAAACTAAAATTAAATTAGATAGTTTTGATGTGTTACTTACAAATCCTCCTTTTGGAAAAGATATTAAAGTTGTAGGAAATGAAAAGTTACGACAATTTAATTTAGCACACGAATGGAAAAAGAGTGGTAATACTTTTATAAAAACAAGTAAGTTAAAAGCTAACGTATCTCCTCAAATTTTGTTTATAGAAAGATGTATGCAACTTCTTAAAACAGGAGGGAAATTAGGAATTGTACTACCTGAAACATTTTTTCATGCTCCCAAATTACATTATATTTTAGAATATTTTAAAAACCACAATGTTATGTGGGTCATCGATTTGCCACATAATACATTTCGTCCCTCTTGTAATGCTAAATGTTGCGTTTTAATAATTCAAAAGGATACAAAACAACAAGATGAAATAAATATGGGTGTGGCAGTAGAAATGGGACATGATCATAATGGAAAACCTATTTATCGGTGGGATTATAAAACACAAACAATTAACCAAAATGAACTTTGGGATGATATAGAACTTATTATAGATGAAATCGAAGAAAGAAAACCTGAAAAACACTACACATTCACTATAAATAGTGATGTTGCATATCAACAAAAGGTGTTAGTGCCTCGTTATTTTTGGAATAATAGCGAAAAAGAAATTGAAAAAATTGCCAAAGAACAGAACTGTACATTAGTTTCTGTTTCTGAACTTATAAAAGAAAAAATTATTACTTATTTTGATGGACACGGTTCACCCGCTTCCGACAATAAAGGTATGGGTGATGTGCCGTATGTTCGTGTTAAAGATATTGTAAATTGGGATATTTATAAAGATCCTACTGCATTAATTCCATACCACGTTTTTGAAAAAATGCGTAAAGAAAATAAAAAACTTCGTGAACAAGATTTACTTTTTGTTAGACGAGGCAGTTATCGTATTGGCAGTGTAGCATTAGTATCGCCTTACGATACTGAAATACTTCTTACAAGAGAAATATTAGTCTTACGGCAAGTAAAACAAAACAATGAATATGGAATAACCCCTTATTATCTTATTTATTTGTTTTCACATTATTTAACACAAATGCAAATGTATAATAAAGTACTTATGGAAACCACGTTGCCAAATATTGGAAATCGATGGTCAGAACTAAGACTACCTATTCACAATGATATTAACATTAGAAAACAAATAGACGAAAAAATAAAATTTGTATTTGAAAATAAATGGGCTGCACAAAAAGCAATTATTGAAATACAACATGAATTGGGAAATTTAACAACCTAAGGTTATGAGAAAATACAAAATATTATCAGAAGATCTGTCTTTCAAACCAAAAGACAATTATGTTGAAGGTTCTTTTACGATGTCGAATAATCAAATTGTAAAGTTTGAAATTACTCCTGAATATAGCAGACAATGGGGTGCTGACAAAGAAGTTTGTGCATTTACAGTAGATAGACTTTTTGAAATTACAGAGTTTTATTTTGGAGTTGAATAAAATAGATTCCGAGCTAAAAGCTAAACGAAAGGTTGAAACTTTTAAATTCATTTTGAATAAGAAAAAAAATATCATAATAACTTAATATCAAAATAAATTACTATTTTTGAAGATGTTTTTAAAATTTATTGGGATAAACAATAATTTATGTAAGTTATTTTAATAAAATTATGAAAGAAATAGAAAGCCAATTAAAAGATACTCTAAAACAAGTAGTCGAATTTCGGACAGATTATATTTCAAACGAGCAAGCAGTAAGAACTCAATTGATAGAACCTATTTTAAATGTTCTTGGTTGGAAAACTTCTAATCCAAAATTTGTGAAGCCCAATGCTCCTGACGAAGACGGAAAAATTCCTGACTACACACTTTTAAAAAATGGAAAAACTACATTGATAGTTGAGGCAAAAAATTTATCAATAGATTTACAAGATAAGAAAATCATAGACCAACTTGCGAATTATTGTTTTAAATCCGGGATTGATTTTGGTATTCTAACAAATGGAGTAAGATGGTTGCTATTTAAAACTTTTGAAAAAAATCCAAAAGATAGAATTGTTTGGCAAGTTGATCTTGAAAATGATAAAATTGAATATGTTGCAAGAAGTTTGTCTTCTTTTGCATATTTTAATATAGACACTTTAGATATTTTATTAAAAAAGAGTAAATTGCTTGATAGTGGTTGGAAAGAACTGATTGAGTCAACAGATAGTGTTGTGGAAATTATATCACAAAAACTTTTAGGAAAAATAAAATCAAAAGAACCAAAATTTAAAATAGATACAAAAGACTTAAAAACGTTTACAAAGGGCAAACTTGAAGAACTTTTTGAATCAATAGAAATTGAAGAAGAGGTAAAAACTGATGAAAATGAAATGTCTCAAACCGAAACAGAATTTACAGAAGTTGAAAACGTAATTTTTAAAAGACACAAAAAAAGCAAAATACGAGAAAAAATATCAGTTACATTTCCAGACAAAACAGAAATTAAAAACAAACAAGTTGCTCAAACATTTGTTGAGACAATAAAAAAAATAGGACCAGAAAAAGTTTTACCATTAAATATATATCGTTCAGGAGTAGCGATTGTATCTGAAAATAAAGATGATTTTTACAATCAACACAAAATCGGAAAATATTGGATTATGGTTCATACTTCTACAAAAGAAAAAATTGCTGTTTTAAATGAAATCAATGAAAGATTAAATTTAAACTTGAGAATTGAAACTTTTTATGAGTAAAAACTAGTGGTTATGCTAATTTAACCAAATCTAAAATTTATAAAGCAAAAGGATTTTGTATTATTTACAACTATTTTCACATATTCTCAAGATATTTTAAATGAATACATTAACAATGAATTTAATTCTATTTTCAAAATATCTTTTCTTTATGCTAAATAATTTGTATGTTTGCACTCGTTTTTAGATAAAAAATTTATCTGAATTTTATTTTTGATAAAATTAATTAAAAGAAAAGAAAATAGTATTATGGATTTTAGTTTATCAAAAACCGAAGAGCTTTTTCTGCAAATGGTAAGAGAGTTTGCAGAGAAAGAGATAAAACCTTTGGCTGCCGAAATTGATGAGCAGGAAAGATTTCCAATCGAAACCGTAGAAAAGATGGGAAAAATAGGTTTGATGGGCATTCCTGTGCCTGTAGAATATGGTGGTGCAGGTGGTACAAACATGATGTACGGCATGGCTGTGGAAGAAATTTCGCGCATGTGTGGAACTACTGGAGTAGTACTTTCGGCACACCAGTCGCTATGCGTAGCACCTATATTTGAATACGGTACTGAGGAACAAAAGAAAAAGTATTTGCCTAAGCTCGCTTCAGGCGAATGGATAGGTGCTTTCGGTCTTACTGAACCAAATGCTGGTACAGATGCAGCTATGCAGCAAACTATGGCTGTGCTTGATGGAGATGAGTACGTGTTAAACGGAACTAAGATTTTTATCACAAACGCCGAATATGCACATGTTTACATCATCTTTGCTATGACCGACAAGTCGCTTGGCAACAAGGGAATCTCGGCTTTCATAGTAGAAAAAGGTACAAAAGGTTTCGAGATTGGTAAGAGAGAGAAAAAACTTGGTATTCGTGGTTCTGCTACTGCTGAGCTTGTATTTACAGATTGTAGAATACCAAAAGAAAACCTTCTCGGACAGGTTGGTAGAGGCTTTAGTATTGCTATGAAAACTCTTGATGGTGGACGTATTGGTATCGCTGCTCAAGCTTTAGGTATTGCACAAGGAGCTATGGACGAGACTGTAAAATATACCAAAGAACGTAAACAGTTTGGTCGTAGCATATCGCAGTTCCAAAACACACAATTTCAAATGGCAGATATGGAAACCAAAGTTCAAGCAGCTCGTTTGCTTGTTCGCAATGCACATTACAAAAAAGACCACGGACTTCCTTACTCTACTGATGCAGCAATGGCAAAATTATTCGCGTCAGAAACTGCAATGGAGGTTACAGTTAAGGCTGTTCAGTTCCATGGAGGATATGGCTATACTCGCGATTATCCTGTAGAGAGAATGATGCGTGATGCTAAAATTACCGAAATTTACGAAGGAACTTCAGAAGTTCAAAGAATGGTAATTGCAGCTAATTTGTTTAGTAAAAAATAGAAGATTATAAAAATTAAAATAGAAAATCAATTGAAATATGAATATAGTAGTTTGTATAAAACAGGTGCCTGATACTACCGAAGTGAAGATCAATCCACAGACAGGCACGCTAATGAGGGACGGAGTTCCAAGCATTATGAATCCCGACGACAAAGGTGGATTAGAGTTCGCTCTACAGTTAAAAGATAAGTACAATGCTCATGTTACTGTTATCACAATGGGATTACCTCAAGCTGAGGCAATTTTGCGTGAGGCTTTAGCAATGGGAGTAGATAGAGCAATATTGCTAACCGACCGCAAACTCGGTGGTGCAGATACTTTAGCCACTTCCAACTCTTTGGCAGGTGCATTACGCACTTTGGATTATGATCTTATTATTACAGGTCGTCAAGCTATAGACGGAGACACCGCTCAAGTTGGACCACAAATTGCTGAACACTTAGACATTCCACAAGTTTCGTATCTCGAACACTTAGATTTTGATGGCAAAAAAACTTTAACTATTAGAAAACAAACCGAAGAGGGCTATCAAGTTTTACAAATGGATACTCCTTGTCTTGTAACAGTTTTAGCTTCTGCTGTAAAACCACGTTATATGCACATGAGAGGTATAGCTGCAGCTTATAAAAAAGAAATAGAAGTTTGGGGAGCAGACAAAATCAACGTTCCCGAAGAAAAAATTGGAAAAGCAGGTTCGCCTACAAGTGTAGCAAAAGCATTCCCTAAGAGTATTAAACCAGCAGGTTCACTATTCGAAGGTTCTGCAGAAGAAGCTGTAAATCTGATTGTTTCAAAACTTAAAGAACAACACATTATTTAACCCTAAAAAAGAAAGAAAATATGGATATTACTCAATATAAAGATGTTTATGTTTTTGCAGAACAACGTGGTGGCGTAGTGCAAAAAGTAGCGTTCGAGCTTCTAGGTAAGGCTCGCGAGTTGGCTGATGCTTTAAATGAAAAAGTGGTAGCCGTGCTTTTAGGTAAAGATATAGAAAATAAGGCTCAAGATTTGATTCAGGCAGGTGCAGACAAGGTTTTAGTGGTAGATAACGATGCTTTAAAAAACTATATGACAGAACCTTATACTCAGGCTCTAAGTCAAATTATAAACGAAAGAAAACCAGATATTTTACTTTTAGGTGCTACAACAATAGGTCGTGACCTTGGTCCAAGAGTTTCGGCTCGTGTTACTACAGGTTTAACAGCAGATTGCACCAAACTTGAAATAGGCGAAAATGGTGAGTTCTTAATGACTCGTCCTGCTTTCGGTGGTAATCTTATGGCAACAATTCTTTGTAAAGACCACCGTCCACAAATGGCAACAGTTCGTCCAGGTGTTATGCAACGCTTAGAAGATACTTCAGCAAGAAAAGGCGAAGTTGAGAAAGTTGAGGTAAGTTTCAATATGGAGAAAATTAACCGTGTGAAACTTTTAGAAAGTGTTGTAAAACCAAAAACAACAAAAGACATTACTGAAGCTCCAGTGCTTGTTTCTGCTGGTCGTGGTGTACACAAAGAATATTATGGTCATCTTAGAGAATTGGCTGATGAGCTAAACGGCGAAGTTTCTGCTTCACGTGCTACAGTAGATGCAGGAAATATGGATCACGATTTACAAGTAGGACAAACTGGTAAAACTGTTCGTCCAAAACTTTACGTGGCTTGTGGTATTTCAGGAGCTATTCAGCACCTTGCAGGTATGGAAGAAAGTGAGTACATTATCGCTATAAACAAAGATAAGTTTGCACCAATTTTTGGAGTTGCAGATATTGGTATTGTTGGCGAGGTTGAAAAAATTGTACCACTTCTAACCGAGAAAATCAGAAACTTAAAAAAGTAGCTTTCATAGTTGAAAGATAAATATTGTTTTTATGTTAATTGGTTAAGACAACTTTTGCATTGCAGAAGTTGTCTTTTTTTATTTCAGATTCTCGAATCCATTTTCGATTTCAAAACTTATTCTTTTGAAAACTTCGTCGAAACTGCCCATTCCGTCAATTTTTACAACTCCGTGCAATTCGTTGTATTTTTCTATAACAGGAACAGTTTTGGTTTGGTGGTCTTGTAGTCTTTGAACAATTTTAGCAGTACTTGAGTCATAAGGCATGCGATTTTCAGTTTTACTTCTTTCGTCTAATCTTTTAATTAATTCAAGAGTAGGCACTTCAATTTCAATAATTTTAGAAATTGACGAAGAGTGCTTTTTCAATAAGCCATCTAAAATATAGGATTGCACAAGAGTTCGAGGAAAACCTTTAAAAATAAAACCTTTTACACCTTTTGAATTTTCAATTTTCTTTTCAATCAAAGGAACCACAATCTCATCGGGAATTAGTTTTCCATTGTCAAACAAATCTTTAATTTGTTTTCCTATTTCGCTACCTTTTTCAATTTCTTCGTGTAGCATAGGTCCTGTAGCAACATATTCTAAGCCGTATTTTTTGGCAATAGCTCTGCCTTGCGAACCTCTTCCAGAACCAGGATAACCAAATAAAACAATATTTAACAAACGTTTGCTCAACTCTTTTTTAACAATAGCTTTTATGTCTTTTCTAACATTCTCAACAGATTGAGTTCCGTCAACTTCTGAAAAAATTCCTTTTTCTTTGTAAAAATTAATTACAGGTATTGTTTTTTCGTAATATTCGTTTAATCGATTTCTAATAACTGTTTCGTTATCGTCTGTTCTGCCCGAAGTTCTACCACGTTCTAATAAACGCTGAACAGAAACTTCTTCTGGAACTGCTAAGCTTATCAAACAATTTAACGAGGTGTTTAATTTAATCATCAAACCTTCGAGTATATAAGCCTGAATATATGTACGAGGAAAACCATCAAACAAAAAACCATTTGCATTGGGATTTTCTGTAATTGTTTTTTCAATAATTTGAACAATAATTTCATCAGAAACCAAACCACCAGCAGCAATAATACTTTGAGCTTCTAAGCCTAATTTTGTTTTATTTTTAATCTCTTTACGTAATAATTCACCAGTAGAAATGTAGGATAAATTATATTCTTCAATTAAAATTTTTGATTGAGTTCCTTTTCCAGCTCCAGGAGGACCAAATAAAGCAATATTTAACATAATTGTAATTTTTTTGCAAGATAAATAAAATAATAAAAGACTTAATCAAATTTTTAAAAAATTATTTGTTGTATTAATTTATTGATTTATAAGTTCATCTAATTCTAACCATCTAAACTCTTTTTCTTCGATTATTTCTAATAATTTTGAATATTCTTCCGATTTTTCGGTTAACTCAACATGATTGAAATTACCAGAATTTATTTCTATTTCTAATTTTTGTTTTTTATGGTTTAATTCTTCAAGCTCTTTGTTTAGTTGTTCGTATTCATATTTATCTTTAAAACTAACTTTTTTGGGTTTATCTTGCGAAACATTTTTTGGCAAAGATTCTTTACTTGGACTTTCTTTTTTCTCTGGTTTTTGCTCTTGGTTAAGTCTCTGATAATAAGGCGAATATCTGTATTGTGTGTAATTGCCAGGGAAGTCCAAAATTTTACCATTTCCTTCAAAAACAAAAACATGGTCAACAATTTTATCCATAAAAAATCTATCGTGAGAAACAATAATTACACTTGCTTCAATTTCTGATAGATATTCTTCTAAAACCTGCAAAGTCATAATATCAAGGTCGTTTGTGGGTTCGTCCATTAATAAAACGTTGGGTTGAGTCATTAAAATTGAGCATAGATATAATCTGCGTTTTTCGCCACCGCTAAGTTTTTTTACATAGGTATATTGCATTTCGGGCGAAAATAAAAAATATTGCAAAAATCCCGAAGCAGAAAGTGTTTTCCCATTTTTTAATTTTACTGTTTCTGCAATATTTTTTATTATATCAATTGGTTTAGAGTCTTCGTCAAAGCTTAAACCTTCTTGTGTGTAATAAGCAATTTTTACAGTTTCTCCAATTTCAACCCTGCCCGAATCAGGCTTTATTTTGTTGGTTAAAATATTTAAAAAAGTTGTCTTACCACTTCCGTTATTTCCAATAATTCCAATTTTTTCGTTTTTAGCAATTTTATAAGAAAAGTCTGATATTAAAATTTCTGAACCAAAGGATTTAGAAATATTATAAATGTTTATTACTTTTTTGCCTAATCTTTGGTTAGCTATACCAAATTGCAATTTTTCGTCTTCAATTCGTTGTGATGCTTGTTCTTTAAGTTCATCAAATGCTTCTATTCTATATTTTGATTTTGAAGTTCTTGCTTTTGGCATTCGTCTTATCCATTCTTGCTCCTTACGCATTAAGTTTTGAGCTTTGTCAATATTGGCTTGTAGGTTTTCTATTCTTTCGGCTCTTTTTTCAACAAAATATGAGTAATTCCCATTGTAAATAAAAATTTGACCCATATCTAACTCAAAAATGGTGCTACAAACTCTATCTAAAAAATATCTATCGTGAGTAACCATAAAAATTGCGGAGTTAGTTTTTGTTAAATATTCTTCGAGCCATTCAATCATATCTAAATCAAGGTGGTTTGTGGGTTCGTCTAAAATTAATAAATCTGGTTCGCTAATTAAAGTTCCGGCAAGTGCTACTCTTTTTTTTTGTCCTCCGCTTAGATATTTTATTTTTTTTGAAAAATCGTCAATTTTTAATTTGCTTAATACTTGTTTTACTTTAGTTTCGTAATCCCAAGCATTTAAGCTATCCATTTTGTCTAATATTGCTTGTAAGTCAGCATGATTATTTGAAGATAAAACAGAATGATATTCTCGGATTGTGCTAATAATTTCGTCATCTAAGAAAAATACTGCTTCTAAAATAGTTTTTTCGGGGTCTAAATTTAGTTCTTGAGGCAGGTATGCTAAACGCAAATCTCTTTTGCTTGTAATATTTCCGCTATCTGGCGTATCAGTATTTGTTAAAATGTTTAGTAAAGAAGTTTTTCCCGTTCCGTTTTTGGCTATTAATGCAATTTTGTCTCCTTCTGAAATATTAATATTTATTCCTTCAAACAGAAGTTTTTCACCATATCTTTTGCTTAAATTTTCACCTTGTAAAAGACTGCTCATCACTAAATTTTAAAGTGCAAAGATAATAAAATAGTGAAATTTTACTCATCATTTTTTAATAAGTCTGGTCTAAGTTTTAAAGTTCTTTCATAAGCTTGTTCTTCTTTCCATTCTTCAATTTTTTTAAAATTTCCAGAAAGCAAAACTTCGGGAACTTTCCAATTATTAAAAACTTCGGGGCGTGTATAAACTGGTGGAGCTAACAAATTATCTTGAAAAGAATCGCTTAACGCAGATTGTTCATCGCCTATAGCACCAGGAAGAAGTCTAACAATACTATCGCACATCATTGCTGCAGCCAATTCACCACCTGTTAGTACAAAATCGCCTATGCTATATTCTTCGTCAATTAAGTGTTCTCTTATTCTTTGGTCTATTCCTTTATAATGACCGCACAAAATAATTATGTTTTCGAGTAAACTTATTTTGTTAGCTTCTTTTTGAGTCCAAGGTTTTCCGTCAGGTGAGGTATAAAAAATCAAATCATATTTTCTTTCTGACTTTAATTTTTCTATCAAATTAAATATAGGCTCAATCATTAAAACCATTCCAGCTTCGCCGCCATATGGGTAGTCGTCAACTTGTTTGTATTTTCCCAAACCATATTCTCGCAAATCGAGAATATTTATTTCTACTATGCCCTTGTCTTTTGCTTTTTTAATAATTGACAAATCTAACGGACCAGCAATCAATTCGGGCAAAACAGTAATTATATCAATTCGCATTACTTTCGACTTTTAACTTTTAACACTTCAACTACGTTCAGTGCATCGCTTTTAACTGATTTTTTCCATTCATTAATTAATATCTCACTAACATTAATTATATACCCCTTACTTGAAAATATGCAATTATTATTGCTAACTAACATTATATTTGGAAATACATTGCTATTTGCACTAAGTGAGCAAGCTGAGTTTTTATTTAGCAATTCAAAATTTTTGTCAGTATAAGTTGGGATTTCTTTAGAAAGTCCTTGAATTTCAGAACCATCAGTTATAAAAACAACATTTATTTTGTTGTTTTTTAAGTTATTTAAACCTAAATTAATATCTCTAATTATGTGTTTTGATGGTTCTTGCGTAGGATTTATCCAACAAAAAGCAGTTGCAGTATTTTCTTTGCAAATTAATTTACTGTCGATGAGGCTATTTGTTTGATTATCAGTTAAATTGCCATGAACGAAGGCTTTAATATTTAGTGAAATACTATTATCTTCAGGTATTGTAACTTCTATTGTTTTTGTTTCGTTTGCTTTCAAATCAAAATATTTTCTATTTACACTAACACTTTCGTCAGAATTTCTATATGCAGTAAGAAGCATGTATTTTCCGTCCAAAACTTCTATTCCGTCAGAAAAATCGCTAATTGGAATTTCCCAGCCCAAGTCAACAGTGTTGAAAAATCCTGATTCTAATCTTGCTATTGCAAAATGAACTCTATATTTTAGATCTCTTGTAGTATCGGGATTTGTGAAGAATAATTTAGCTTTTTCAACTTTGGCTTTATCAAAATTAAAATCTACCCATTCATTATTGTGAAAATATTGTGCAAAATTGCTTGCTAAATTTATTCGTGCAGGAATACCTAAGCTTCGACAAAAAGCAACAGTATAAATTTTAAGCGACAATGGGTCAGCATGTTTAACTTTATTTACACCAAGTGGCGTAATACTTACGTTGTAATTATTAAAGTCTTGAACATCAATATTTTTGCCATTAATATTAAATTGTGTTTTAATATTTTCTGAAATGTATTGATATATTTTTTCAGGATTTGATTTAAAGTTTTTTATGTTTTCATCGGTTAAACTTTCTAAAATGGCAGGTCTGTAATTTGTTAATAGTTCAAAATGTATTCGTGGGTTAAGCACATACTTATTGAATATACTATCAGCTAAATTGCTGTTTCTGTGTTTAATAGCCAATTCGCAATGTTTAGATAAAATTTCCTTTTTTGTATCTCTCCAATCTTTTTCTGATAATTCAGTAAGAAGTGCTAGAGCTTCATTTTTACAATTTTTATAGCTTGCTTCTATTAAAAAAGCTTCTATTTCCATCCAATTTCCTTTGCTACCAATAAGAATTTCTGCTACACTTTCGGGATAGTCAAATGCTTTTATAAAATCTTTTGTTTTAGACTGGTTGTAATACGAACTTTCGTTGTTAGCTCTAATTTTATCTTCTTGTTTTAGTCTTTCGTTATTTAGTTTTTCTTCCTCAGGATCGATTATGTGGTTTTCGCCTGCTACTGGTGGATAATACACAACATTTTCTGCTGGAAATTTTGGGTCTGTATCAATATTTAGTGTAATTATGTTTTCATCTTGTGGATTTATTGTTTTACTAATTGTTTTGTCTTTGTAGCTTACAGAAACTTCTAAACTACCGTATCCTGTTGTAAATTTTGCCATTCCATTAATATTTGTTTTGGCAGTATGCAATGGGTACATTTCTGCATAATTATATAATTGAAATCTTACTTCAGCATTCCAAACAGGCATATTGTTTTTATTTACAACAAGTATTATTAAATTTTTTGTTGGAGCATAAGTTTTCATAGCATTTACCCAAGTATAATTTGCATTACTTCCAAGGTAGTTTGAACTTTCTTCATCATCTTGTCCAAACTGTTTTGTGTGCACTAACATTGTTCTTGTTGCAGACACAGTAAACCAACCCATATTTAGTCTGGGTAGTGGTTCGCAAGCTCCAAGATATTTCCATTCTCCATCAATCCAAACTTCTACCCAAGCGTGGTTGTCGTCTGTATGTGCCCAGCGTGGCGTGTAAACTTGTCGTGCAGGAATGCCCGCAGCTCTTAATGCTGTAACAGTAAAAGTACTTTCTTCGCCACAGCGACCAAAGCCAGAACGAACAGCACCAAGAGGAGAAATTGTTCTTGCATCAGTAGGTTTATAAATTACTTTTTCGTGACACCAATGGTTTACTTCCAAAGCAGCTTCTTCGGCAGTTAAATTTAAAGGAAGCAGTCTGTCTTTAAGTTCACGATAAAAAACCATGCGAGCAGTGTCTAGGTTTTCGTTGTTAACTCGGTGAGGTAAAACGTAATGTCTAAAAATATCTTGCGGAATATCTTTTGCCCAAGGAAAAGTTTCTTTTATTAAATGTGCATATTTTACTTGATTTAAAAAGAACTCAAAATCATAATCCGCAAAATCACTAAGTGGCATGTAGGTAAACAGATATTGTAAATCTTGATACACTAAACTGTCGGATTTGTAATTTTCTAATTTTTCAAAAAAATCACTTCCTATTGCCTCTGCAAAGGCAAGTTTGTCGTTATAATTTAACTCAAACTGACTTGGTTCAATAACTTCAACCCTTTTTAAACAAGATGAAAACATAAAAAGGATAAGAAAACTAAAAACTAAATTTCTCATAAACTTTAAATATAAAAACACAAATTTAGAAAAAGATTTATATAAATTAAAATCTTTGCTTTATGAGATTAGAACAAATAAGTAATGGAATGAAAATTATTTTGCAACTTGAATTTTTTGCTTAAACACATCATTCTCGTTTTTTACTTCTACAAAATAAATTCCTGTGGGTAGTTCGTCAATATCTATTGATTTAGAGCTAGTTAGTTTTGAAGTTTTAATTTTTTGCCCATATAAATTATAAATAGAAACATCAGAATTTATTTCTGCATCAACAAAAAACTGGTTTGAACAAGGATTGGGATAAATTTTAATTTGTTTCAACTTATTTTCATCTACTTTTACATGGGTTAAATATTCTTTGCCTATGTCCATTCCTGAAAAATTAGATCCAGGAACATATATTATATCTGTTCTGTCTTCACCATTGGCATTACTTCTTGCTAAAATACCATTTTCTCTTTCAATCCAGAAAAGAAAGTTATATTCTACACTAACAGCCAAAGAGCCGACAACACAATTATTGCTACAACATTGAATAATATCTGTTAGACCATTTCCGTAATAATCAATTCTTTGAATTGAGTTATTTGTTCTATTATTAAAATAAACATAATTGCGTTTAACATCAATATATAGGTCATAAATTTTAAGGTTGGAATTATGAATTTCAACAATATTAGTGCCATCTGTATTAGCCTTAAATATTTTTTTATTTGTATAATCTCCCCAGAAAAGTATATCATGTAAAGTGTCAACAGCCATTCCTAAAACCAAGCCAGTTCCGGTAACAATTGTTTCTAAGCTTGTTCCATCAATTTTGCATCTTTTAATCATTCCACTATTGTCTTCGGTAAAATAAAGTCGCTTATTTTTTTGGTCAACTTCAATTACACCTATTTGGTTAGATGTTGGCAAAACTGTAGTAACTTCAGTACCATCATAGTTTGCAGAACGAATAGCTGCATAAAGTCCGCTAGCCCAATAAATTTTTCTATTTTTTCTATCAAGTCTAACTCTTCTTATTTGATAATCACCACTAACTAAGGTTTGAACATCAGAGCCATCAAGTTTAGCTTTGTTAATTGTGCCTCCAGAGTGGTCTCCCCAATAAATATATTCAACAGAATCAAGCATTGGTTGTGAAAACGCAGAGCACGAAACTATTATGAATAATGAAAGAAATAATGTTCTCATAATAACAAGTTTTAATCTACTACAAATATAAACAATATTATTTAAATGGAGTTATTCTTTTATATATTTTTTATAAAGTTTTTTGATTATCCAAAAAGGTTTTTTTATCCAAAATATAAATGAATATAAATTTTTCTCAGTTTTTGTTAAATAGTTAAGAACTTTACTGTATTCATTTGTGTAGGCTATGTCTTGTTTTTTATCACATTGTTTGTATAAAGCTCTAATATATTCATTTCCACAAATGTTTTTAAATCCGTTATTATAAAATATTCGATTTAATGAATTAAGAGAGAAGTGAAAAACATGAGCATTTTGTAAATATTTCAAAAAATCCATTTCACTTGTTTTATGAACATATCTTACACCTGGAACTTCAATATAAACAATTCCGTCTGGCTTTAGATGTTTTTTTATCATAGCAAGTTCTTTGTCTAAATCTAATATGTGTTCTAACACATGAGCATAAATTATAAGGTCTGCCTTAATATTTTCATCTAAGTCATTTATAGTTGAACTAATTAAATTTAATCCAAACTTTTCTTTACCATAATTCAAATATTTTTCATCTAAATCTATACCAACTACATTGTGTCCTGCTTGTTTAAATACTTCTAAAATTCCGCCAGCACCGCAACCAACTTCTAAAACATCAATAGTTTTATTATTGAATTTATAATGCTTGTTTACAAATTTAAGGATTCTTTTTCCTCTATTTGTTTGTTTAATAAAAAATTTAGCTCTAGGAGCTTCAACTCCTACATACAATTTTCTATATTCAGCATTATAAAATTCTGCATATGCTTTTTCTGTCATTCTTGGAGAAACGTAAACAAGCCCGCAATTTTTGCATATTACAGTATAATATTTTAATCCGTATCTATCTTTTTCGGCAAGCAGTTCGTATTCGTTGCTTTTGCAGGCTGCACAATTTATTTCTTCGAACTCGTATTGCCCATTTTCTATTTTTCGTTCTACATCGGCTTTTGCTTGTAATTGTATTTCGTTTAGTTTGTAAATAGGTTTACCATCGTTTTTAAATCTTTGACTAAGCATAGTTTTCATTTTTTTACAAATCTATTAAAAATTAAACACAAAAATATTATTTTCTAATTATTTATGGCTTTGCAATAATTATTTTAATTTTGTGAAAAATTCTCGAAAATAGTTTTGATAAAATGAGTAAATTAAGATTTGTAAGTATTGCTCTTATAAAGCATTCCAAGTTTTTTAGGAAAATTTTTGAAATATTTTTCTCAAGAATTACTTTCGTAAAGGAAAAATTATTGGAGATAAATTTCTTAGAGCAGTACATTCATAGTTTATATAGTGAAGAGAGTTTAAAAGAAAAGAGATTTTATAATATAGGTGCAGGTTCTCAAAGAAGTAAATATGATATATGGACTTATATCGACTTAGAATCAAGCAAGTATAGTAAAGAAGGAATAGATATATTTTATGATTTGGAGTCTTTAGCTCCAATACCTTTACCAGATAATCATGCCGAAGTTGTTTTTAATTCTTTTGTAATAGAACATATATCAATTGATGCTACTAAAAATTTATGCAAAGAAGCATATAGGATTTTGAAAAAAGGTGGAGTTTTTCACTCAAAAGTTCATTGTTATGATTATTCATACAAGCTTTATAAAAATCATTTAATTACTCCAAAAGCACCATTTGAATGTAGAGAGTCAAAAGAAAAATTAAATAATTTTATAAAAAATCATAAAGGCAGAGTTAAAGCCACATTTAACGATAAAAACGAATATGTTATAAAAAGTTTGGTAAACTCAGAAGAATTAGTTTTTAATTCGGAAAATACTTTTCTTTACCATAACGCCGTAGCAGCTATGGATAATTTGTATGCAAAATCTCCCGATTTAAGAGCAAGCCTAAACGACTGTGATACAGGAAATGTGGAAACTTTTTATAAAAACGTTTTAAATTTCGTTGACGAAAATAAAAAAGAATCATATCAGCATAATGCAGACTATTTCTCAAAAGAAGAATTGTTTGCATATATAAAAAATCTTGGATTTTCTGAAGTCTATTTTACTCAAGCTTTCCAAAGCATTAGCCCTGCATTGTGGGAAGATAAGCTTAATCCTATTCATAAGGGGTTTCTATTTTCTATCGAAGCGATAAAATAGTTAAAAGTTTTTAAAGTTCATAAAGTTTTTAAAGTTCATAAAGTTCGTAAAGTTAAATCCGTTCATGCTATAGACGCGTCAGCCTCTTTTAACTTTTTAACTTTTAACTTTTAACTGATGTGCATTTGAACACTTCTAAGACACCTTTGTTAGTTTCATGATATAAATATTAATTAACAATGCCAATTTATTTAAAATCAAAAATAATTTTTAAAACAGTGTCTATTTTTGTCGCAACATCTATCTGTAATTTGCACGGATTTGCAATAAATATTTGTTTTAAATAAAAATATTATGTAATTTTGTATCCGAATGGAGACGTTTGGAGAAATGTATGTATATAATTTATAAGACATCTGATTTCGATAAGTGGCTAAGAAAATTAAGAGACTTAAAAGCAAAAGCCATAATATTGTTTCGCATTCAAAAGATTGAAGAAGATGAACATTTTGGAGATTGTAAACATGTTGGTGATGGAATTAGGGAACTAAAAATTGACTATGCTAAAGGATATAGAATATATTTTAAAGAATCAGATGGGAAAATTATTATTTTACTCATTGGTGGAGAAAAATCAACTCAGCAGAAAGACATAAATAAAGCTAAAAATATTTTGAAAAAACTTAAAGAATAAATATAATGGAAACCTCAAAATTTGACATAGCAGATTATTTAGACAGTAATGAGATGATTGCAGAATATCTTAATACTGTTTTAGCAGAAGGTGATGACTCAGACGTAATTGTAGCAATTGGACATGTCGCAAAATCAATGGGCATGACAAAAATTGCTAAAGAAACAGGATTAAGCAGATCAAGTTTGTATAAAGCATTATCAGAAGGTTCTAATCCTAGATTTGAAACAATTATGAAAATTTTAAGAGCAATTGGTGGACAAATACAAATAAATCCAGTTTAAAAAATTCCAAAATAATTTTTAAAACAGTATTTAATTTTGTCGCAACGTCAAGATTCTCAAAGGTTTGCCCGTAGGGCAATATGTGATTAACCGTAGGCGTAGCCTGCGGTAGTTAGACCCTCAAAAGCCTTGCCCGTAAGGGCAACACAATCAAATCAGTTAAAAGTTAAAAAGTTTTAAAGTTCGTAAAGTTAAATCCGTTTGAGCAATAGACTAAACACTAAAAACTCAACACTAAAAACTCTTTTAACTTTTAACTGATTTATTTTTTTATTTTTGCAAAAACTAAATAGCAATTTTTTATAATGCAAGAATTTTTTAGCGAGTTATTAGCAGAATTTACTCTTCCTTTGAGTAATCCTATTTTAGTGTTTTCTGTTATTCTTTTTATAATTTTACTTTCGCCAATTTTATTGCAAAGGTTCAAAATTCCCGGAATAATAGGATTAATAATTTCTGGTATAATTATCGGTCCTTATGGCTTTAATATTATAGCCAATAATAGTGCTATAGAGCTATTCTCTACCATAGGTTTGCTATATATAATGTTTGTTGCTGGTTTGGAGCTAAATTTGGCTCAATTTAAAATGAATAAATATAAAAGTTTAACCTTTGGTGTGTTTACTTTTATTTTTCCATTTGCAATAGGCTATGCTTTGTGTCATTATGTTTTGGGCTATGGCATTAATGCAAGTGTGTTGACCGCAAGCATGTTTGCTACTCACACTTTGGTTGCTTATCCTATAGTTAGCAAACTTGGCGTAACTAAAAACGAAGCTGTTGCTGTAACTGTAGGTGGTACAATTTTTACCGATACTGCTGTTTTGTTGATTTTAGCCATTATAATTGGAAATACACAAGGTAGCTTAGACCAAGAGTTTTTTATTAGATTGGGAATTTGTTTTGTTTTGTTTTTAATAATCATGTTTTTCCTTGTTCCAAAAGTTGCGAGATGGTTTTTCTCAAAATTAGAAAGCGAAAAACATGCTCATTTTATATTTGCTTTATCAGTTTTGTTTTTTGCAGCTTTCTTAGCCGAAATAAGTGGTTTAGAACCAATTATTGGGGCTTTTGTTGCTGGTTTAGCTCTGAATCCTATAATTCCAAAAACATCTGCTTTGATGAATAGAATAGAATTTAGCGGAAATGCTTTGTTTATTCCTTTCTTTTTAATTTCGGTGGGAATGATAGTAGATGTAAGCGTTGTTGTTCAAGGTTGGGGTGCAGCTATTGTTGCTGGAGTTTTGATTGTTGGTGCTTTTTTTGGAAAATGGATAGCAGCTTTTTTAACTCAAGTAATTTTTAGATATTCTGGAACTCAAAGACAATTAATTTTTGGCTTGTCAACTTCACACGCAGCCGCAACTTTGGCAGTAATTTTAGTGGGCTATAGAATAGGAATTTTAGACGACAATATTCTTAACGGTACAATTATTCTAATTTTAGTTTCTTGTATAATAGCTTCATTTGTAACCGAAAGAGCAGCTAAAACTTTGGCTTTAACCGAAGAAGATAGTGAAATTGGTGAAAAAGCTTATAATAAATTTGCCGAGCATATACTTATACCAGTTGCCAACTTAGCTTCTGTGCCAAAGCTTTTAGAGTTTGCAGTATTGATAAAAAACTTAAAATCATCAAGACCAATATCTCTTTTATCAATTATTCAAAATGATTCTAATGCTGAGCAAAATCTTTTAAAAACAAAAGAGAAATTAGAAGATTTTATGAAATATGGCGCTGCTGCCGAAGTAGAAGTAAACGCAATTACAAGCATTGACTATAATGTCGTTAGTGGAATTTCACGCGTGTCAAAAGAAATGATGGCAGATATTCTAATCCTTGGTTGGCCCGGTAAAGCTGGCATTATCAATAAACTAGCTGAAGAGAGAGTGAATAAAATTATTTATTCGGGAAATAAAAACGTTTTTGTTACTTCTCTTGAAAATGCTTTTGTTGCCAATAAAAGGATTATTTTAGTTACACCTCATTTAGCAAATAAAGAAAAAGGTTTTAAATTGTGGACAGAAAAAGTGCTTAAACTTGCTTCGGAACTGTCGGCACAAATACTTCATTTTGGCACCGAAGAAGTTGATAAAAGCCTAAAAACTCTCGTAAAAAAGAATAAATTTAATGTAAAAATCGAGTTTAGCGAGTTTAGCGAATGGGAAGATTTTTTAATTTTAGCAAGATATATTGAAAAAGACGACCTTATGATTGTTGCATCGGCAAGAAGAAATTCGTTTTCTTATGTGCCATATTTTGAAAATATTTTCAGCAAAATAGAAAGATATTATTCTGAATATAACAGAATTGTAATTTTCCCACAGCAAATAGAAGGCTCTATAGCTCAGTATGACGACCTTGCAAATAATCCATTGACAAAAGGTATTGAGGCTATAGAAAATATCGGAAAGGGGATAGGGAAGATTTTTGTTAAATCTGAAGAAGAAGAACAAAACAGTTAAAGGTTAAAAGTCGAAAGTCGAAAGTTTGATTTTTAATAAATTATATAGCATGTTGTAGAATCAACACATGCGTTGATTTTACAACAATGCCAATTTATTCAAATACCATAATAATTATTTTGTTGCAACATAAATCTGAGCGAGAGAAGGCAGCATTTTTTAAAAATTTATAGAAAATTTGTATTATTTTCGCAAAATAAATTTTCAAAATAGAAAAAATCGATAAAAATTTGTTTCTAATTTATATAAAATATACCTTCGTAAGTTTTATAACATTAATTTAATAATTTGTTAAACGTTTAATTATCAGAGATTTAGTATGATTGAAAATGCTAAAAATGGTTTAGAAAACCAAGAAAATACGACAAAAAACACTGACCAAGACAACAATAATGTTGAAAAAGTTGAGATTAATGCAGAAAATGGTAGTGTTGAGACAGAGCAAAATAAAACAATAGAAAAAGTTGAAATCAAATCAACTGAAGATAAAAAAATAAATACTGATGAGGTTTTTATTTCAGAAATTGATGCTGACGAAGACGATGAAGATGTTGATAACGATAATGTTCCTGCAGAAAATGATTTTAGCAATTTGAATAATGAAGAAATCATTGAAAAACTTAAACAGCTTATTTACGAATCTAATATTGAAGAAACTCGTAAAGATATTGATTTGCTCAAAAGATTGTTTTATAGAAATTTGAGAAGACAACAAGATGCTTTGCGTCAAGAGATTATGGAGGCAACAGGAAATGAATTAGAGGTTAGTTTGCCAAAAGACCCAAACGAAGATTATTTAAAAGAATTGTGGGCTGAATATGGCAAGAAACGTGCTGAACTAGCAAAACAACAAGAAGCAGAAAGATTAGAAAATCTTAAAAAGAAAGAAGAAATCATCGAAAAAATCAAAGTTTTAGCAAATGGCGAAGAGTCGATGAATAAAACTTTTAACGAATTTAAAGAACTTCAACAAGAATGGCTGAAAATTGGACCAGTTCCAGCAGAAGTTTCAAACGAATTATGGAATAATTATCAACTTCAAATCGAAAGGTTTTATGATTTAGTTAAGCTAAATAAAGAAGCCAGAGATTTTGATTTTAAACGAAATTTAGAACAAAAAATTGAGTTGTGCGAAAAAGCAGAAGAATTGCTTTTATCAACCGATGTAGTTGCTTCTTATAGAAAATTGCAGGATTATCACGAATTATGGAAAGAGTTAGGTCCTGTTCCTAGCGATAAACGTGTTGAGCTATGGGATAGATTTTCTGATATAAGCAAAAAAATAAGAAAAAATTATCAAGACCATTTTGAAAAACTAAAAGAAGAAAGAGAAGCTAACTATAAACAAAAACTTATACTTTGCGAAAAAGTTGAAAGTATTTTAGTTGAAAACACTGCAACAAATGGTAAAGAATGGGCAGAACTTTCAGACAAAGTTTTAGAATTGCAAAAAATTTGGAAAACTATAGGAATGGTGCCAACAGCAGTTAATAATGAGGTTTTTGAAAGGTTTAGAGCTGGTTGCAATAAGTTTTTTGAAGCTAAAAATGAATTTTTTAGTGAAATAAATGCTGAGCTAAAAGATAATTTGCAAAAAAAGACAGACATTTGTCTTAGTGCAGAAAGCTTGCAAGATAGTACAGATTGGAAAAAAACAACTAGAATGTTTTTGGATTTACAAAAACAATGGAAAGAAATCGGTCCAGTTCCAAGAAAAAATTCAGAACAAATATGGAAAAGATTTAGAGCTGCTTGCGACCATTTCTTTAATGCTAAATCAGAGTTTTTCAAAAATATTGAAACAGAACACAAAGAAAATTTAGCTAAGAAAGAGGCTCTTATCGAAGAAATTAAAAACTATAAACCTCTTGACGACCAAAGCGAAAACGTTAATAAAATTAAAGAATTCCAAAACACATGGACAGAGATTGGCTTTGTTGAAATTTCACAAAGAGATAGATTGTATGACGAATATCGTGGAGCTATTAATGAGTTGTATAAAAAATTAAAACTTAATAAATCTGCTTTAGAAATTAGTAATTTTATAAACAAAGTTGAATCTATTAAGGGAAGTGGTGCTTTAAACGAACTTGCAAGAGAGAAAAATCGTATTTTACAAAAAATTAAAGAATTAAATGCAGAAATATTGCAAATAGAAAATAATATGGGATTTTTTGCTTCTGGAACTGAAAGTTTGGTAAAAGATTTTAATAAAAAAATTGAAAAAGCACAAGAAGAAATAAAAACTCTTAAAGAAAAAAAGAAAGCTATAGATTTGGCAGAACGCGAACTAAAAAACAAAGACGGAAACGATGCATAAAATAATAAGAAATACATTTTTTATATTTTCATTTTTGCCAGTAACACTTTATGCTCAACAAGGAACAATAAAAGGTTTTGTATATGACAAAGATGATGGAGAACCTTGTATGTTTGCAAATGTTTCTATTAAAGGAACAAATTTGGGAGCAGCAACAGATTTGAATGGATATTTTTCAATTCCAAAAATTCCTATTGGAGATTATAAAATTATAATTACTTATGTGGGCTATGATAGTATAGTTGAAGATTTGCGCATAGAAAGTGCAAAATTATACTCTAAGAATTTTTATATGACAAAATCTGCTTTTGTTCTTGGCGAAACAGTAGTCTCGGCAGAAAGGCAGGAAATGAAAACTCAAACCAGAATTTCTATGGTTAAAGTTTCTCCAACTCAAATAAAACAACTTCCGTCAGTAGGTGGAGAACCAGATATAGCTCAGTATTTGCAGGTAGTGCCTGGTGTTACTTTTACAGGCGACCAAGGTGGGCAACTATATATTAGAGGAGGCTCAAATATTCAAAATCTTGTGCTTTTAGATGGAATGACTATTTATAATCCATTCCATTCTATAGGTTTGTTTTCAGTGTTCGATTCTGATATTATTAGAAATGCAGATATTTATACTGGAGGATTTAATGCCGACTATGGAGGAAGAATTTCTTCAGTAATGGATTTATCTATACGAGAAGGAAATTCAAGACGTTTTACAGGAAAAGTTTCGGCAAGTAGCTTTGGGTCAAAAGTTTTACTCGAAGGACCTATTGTTAAATATAAAGAAAATAAAGTAAGTGCTTCTTATTTGTTTTCTGGAAAAACTTCTTATCTCGAACAATCGTCTAAATTATTATACACATATATTAATGATGGCAAAGGACTACCATTTAACTATACAGACTTGTATGGAAAAGTATCTTTAAGCTCACCCGAAGGAAGTAAGATAAATTTATTTGGATTCAAATTTAGCGATAGAGTTAGTTATCAAGGTTTAAGCCAACTCGGTTGGGATTCTTATGGAATAGGAGCAAATGTTTCTGTTGTACCATTAGGTTCTACTGTTATGATAAAATCTAACTTTTCTTATTCAGACTATAAAATTGGATTGCAAACTCTTGATAATTTACCTAGTAAAAGTAGAATTAGAGGATATAATTTTGGCTTAAACTTCTTGTATTTCTTTGGTAAAAATCAGTTTGTTTGGGGTGTAGAAACCTTGGGCTTTAATACAGATTTTATTTATTACAACTCTATCGGTAGAGAGTTGAAACAAGAAGAAAACACAACAGAATTGGCTGCTTTTGCAAAATATAAACTTAATCTTGGAAGTTTACTTATTGAGCCAGGACTTAGACTACAATACTATGCGTCTATGAGTGAAGCATCTTTAGAACCTAGATTAGGACTTAAATATAACGCAACAGAGAGACTTAGGTTTAAATTAGCTGCTGGTCTGTACTCTCAAAATTTAGTTGCCGCAAATAGTGATAGAGATGTTGTTAATCTTTTTTATGGTTTCCTTAGTGGCGACTTAAATTTACCAAGCTCGTTCAAAGGCGAAGAGTTAAGACATAAACTTCAAAAATCAGAACATTTAATTATTGGTGCAGAAGTAGATGTAACTAATCATATAGACTTTAATGTAGAAGCATACATAAAGAATTTTTCTCAGCTTTCAACAATTAATAGAAATAAAATATATAACGATATTCCAATAAATGGAACTAAACCAGATTATTTGAAAAAAGATTTCTTAATCGAAACTGGTTATGCTTACGGACTTGACTTTTTATTAAAATATGATAAAAATAATCTTTATGTTTGGTTTGTGTATTCTTTAGGTTGGGTAAAACGTGATGATGGCGTGCAGTTATATAGTCCACATTATGATAGAAGACACAACATAAATTTAGTAACTACATATAAATTAGGTAAAAAACAATCTTGGAGCATTAGTGCAAGATGGAATTTAGGTTCAGGATTTCCATTTACAAAAACTGCAGGATTTTACGAAGAAGTCGATTTTTATCATAGTCTAAACTATCCTTATTGGCAAGGAAATGGTTCGTTAGGAATTATTTACGATGAGCTTAATACAGGACGTTTGCCATATTATCATAGATTAGACTTAACTGTAAATAAAATTATAACTTTTAATAAATATACTAAGTTAGAGCTTAATGCCGGAGTAACAAATGTTTATAATAGAAGAAATATTTTCTATTTTGATAGAATAGACTATAATCGAGTGGACCAACTTCCAATTATGCCTAGTCTTGGGTTAAGTTTTACTTTTTAAAATTTTGTGATGGCTAATACTAAATTTATTTTCGTAACTGGTGGTGTAACTTCTTCTTTGGGAAAAGGAATTATTTCAGCTTCTTTAGCTAAACTATTGCAAGCTAGAGGCTTTACTGTAACAATTCAAAAGCTAGACCCTTATATTAATGTTGACCCTGGAACTTTAAATCCTTTTGAACATGGCGAATGTTATGTTACCGAAGACGGTGCAGAAACTGACTTAGACCTTGGTCATTACGAAAGATTTTTAAATGTTTATACTTCACAAGCAAATAGTGTTACTACTGGAAGAATTTATCAAGAAGTTATAAATAAAGAAAGACGTGGCGAATATCTTGGAAAAACTGTACAAATAATTCCGCATATTACCGATGAAATAAAAAGAAGAGTAAAACTTTTAAGTACTAAAGGAAAGTACGATTTTGTTATTACAGAAATTGGCGGAACTGTTGGTGATATAGAATCTTTGCCTTATATTGAAGCTGTTAGGCAGTTTAGATGGGAATTTAAAAATAGATGTATGGTTATACATTTAACTTTAGTGCCTTATTTAGCAGCAAGCGGAGAATTGAAAACCAAACCTACTCAACATTCAGTAAAAACATTGCTAGAGGCTGGAGTGCAACCCGATATGTTAGTTCTTAGAACAGAACAGCCTTTAACAAACGATGTTAAGGTAAAAGTTGCAAACTTCTGTAATGTGCAAAAAGAAGCTGTTATAGAGTCAAGAGATATGAGCACAATTTATGAAGTCCCTTTAGAAATGCAAAAGGAAAAACTAGACGAATTTGTGTTATCTCATTTTGGAATTGCTATAGGCGAAAAACCTAAACTAACAGCTTGGAAAGAATTTTTGAAAAAAGCTAAAAATCCAAAACAATCTATAAACCTTGCATTTGTTGGAAAATATGTTGATTTAAAAGATGCGTATAAGTCTATAAATGAGTCGTTTATACATGCGGGAGCTTTTTTAGAAACAAAAGTAAATATAAATTATATCCAAGCCGAAGATGTGAATGAAAATTCTAGTGAAGAATTTTTCAAAGATGCACATGCAATTCTTGTAGGACCTGGTTTTGGACATAGAGGCTTTGAAGGAAAAATTTCAGCAGTAAAATATGCACGCGAGAATAATATTCCATTTTTTGGTATTTGTTTAGGAATGCAAGCTGCTGTTGTTGAGTTTGCTCAAAATGTTCTTAAACTCGAAGACGCAAATTCTATAGAAATGGATAGAACCTGCAAAAATCCAGTTATTAGCTTAATGGAAGAACAAAAAATGGTAAACGACAAAGGGGGTACAATGCGTTTGGGCTCGTATTCTTGTAAATTAGTAAAAGGTTCAATAGCACATGAGGCTTATAAATCTCTTAAAATATCAGAAAGACACAGACATCGCTACGAATTTAATAATAAATATAAAGATGCTTTTGTAAAAGCAGGTTTAGTTGCAACAGGAATTAATGAAGAGATAGATCTTGTTGAAATAATCGAAATTCCAAAACACCCATGGTTTGTTGGAGTTCAATTTCATCCCGAATATAAAAGTACTGTTCTAAACCCACACCCTCTTTTTATAGATTTTATTAATGCAGCTATTGATTTTAAAAGACAAAATAAAAGTTAGGAGTTTGAATAATGGATAGAAATACGGTAATAGGATTATTGGTAATTGGAGCTTTGTTGGTTGGTTATATGTTTCTTACTAAGCCCACCCCAGAACAAATTGAAGCTAGACAAAGAATGCAAGATTCTATAGCACAAGTTAAAATGAAAGAAGACTCGCTTGCAAAAATTCAAATTGCTATGCAAGATAGTATCGACAAAGCTATAGAACAAGAAAAAATTGAAAATCATGAAAACTTGTCTCAAGAAGAAAGAGATTCTATAAATGCTCTTAAACTAGAAGATAAATATGGCATTTTTGCAAATGCTTTTGATAGTAATGATGACGGGTTTACAATTATCGAAAACAATAAAATGATTATAAAAGTTTCAAATCTCGGAGGTAAAATCGCTTCTGTAGAATTGAAAGATTATAAAACTTATTATGAAGATCCACTAATATTATATAAAAATGATTCTTTGTCAACTTTTGGCTTAGAACTGTTTGTTGCTGGAAAATCTATTATTACTAATGATATGTATTTTGCTCCTTCAACAAAGGAAGATACAATTAAAGTTGTGGACAAAGAAGAAAAACTTTCTATGCGTTTAAAAGCCGCAGATGATAAGTATATTGAGTTTTTATATACCGTTTATCCCGATAATTATATGTTAGATTTTGATATAAATTTTGTTGGATTGCAAAATGAAATCAATACTCTTGTAAACTCTTATGCCAATATGAGATGGGAAGTGAAAGTTCCACGCTTAGAAAGAGGTATAGATTGGGAAAATAATAATACAACAATATATTTAAAAATAGACAAAGACATAGAATCTCTAAATGCAGCAAAAGCAAAAGATGAATTTAAAACTAGTGGTTCTGCACATTGGATAGCTTATAAACAACAGTTTTTCTCTTCTGTTCTTATTGCTGATGAGGCTTTGTCTTCGCCTGTTGTAAACGCCGAGAAAATAGATGACCCTTCGGGTAATTATTTAAAAACTTTTAGCTCTACTTTTTCTATTCCACTCGAAAATGCAGAAAAACAAAAAGTAGGTTTCAGAATGTATTTTGGTCCTAATAAGTTCTCGAAATTAAAAAAATATGACATTAAACTCGAAAAATTAGTTCCACTTGGTTGGGGAATTTTTGGCTGGGTAAACAAATGGATAATTATCCCTGTTTTTAATTGGCTTGGCGGTTTTATAAATAACTATGGCTTGATAATATTTCTGCTAACACTTATTGTTAAAATAGGTTTAGCTCCATTAACTTATAAGTCATATCTATCTTCTGCTAAAATGCGGGTTTTGAAACCTCAAGTTGATGCCTTAAATGAAAAATATCCTAAGGGCAAAGAAATGGAAAAACAACAAGCAGTAATGGCTTTGTACAAGAAAGCAGGAGTTAGTCCTATGGGTGGTTGCTTGCCTATGCTTCTTCAGTTTCCGATTTTAATTGCAATGTTTAGATTTTTCCCAGCTTCAATTGAGTTGCGTCAACAAAGCTTTTTGTGGGCAAACGATTTATCATCTTACGATGCAATAGTTGAATGGTCAACACATATTCCTATAATATCTACTTTTTATGGAAATCATATTTCTTTGTTTACGTTATTAATGGCAGCCTCAATGCTTGTTTCAACTTGGATAACAAGCCGAAATCAGCCTCAAAATAATTCTATGCCAGGAATGAAATTTATAATGTACTTTATGCCAGTAATGATGATAATTTGGTTTAATAAATATTCTTCTGGCTTGAGCTACTATTATTTCCTTGCTAATGTTTTGACAATACTACAAACTCTAATAATACAAAAGTTTATTATTAATGAGGAAAAGTTGTTGGCTCAAATGGAAGCAAATAAGAAAAAGCCTGCAAAGCCAAAATCTAAATGGCAACAACGCATAGAAGAAGCTCAACGTGCTCAACAACAAAAGTTGCAACAACAAAGGAAAAAATAAACCCTAAAGTGGTGTTTCATATGTTTTCAAATTTGTTTTGATTTCGCCACTTTTTATATGTTAATGCAAAAAGAAAATACACCCCAAATGTTTGATGCAATTGCTCAAACTTATGATAAACTTAATCATAGATTGTCGTTAAATTTAGATAAAGTTTGGCGAAGAAAGTTTGTAAAATTTGTTTCTGACAGAAATTACGATGTTGTGCTTGATGTAGCAAGTGGAACAGGGGATTTGTTGCTGGAACTTCAAAAATTAAAATCACAAAAATATATTGCTTTAGACCCATCAAAAAATATGTTGGAAATTGCAAAAGCAAAAGTACCAACGGCTGAAATTTTAATTTCTAAAGCAGAAAAGATAAATCTACAAGATGATAGTGTTCAGTTGATTACTGTAGCTTTTGGTGTTAGGAATTTTGCTTCTGTTGATGAGGCTTTTAAAGAATTTTATAGAATTTCTCAAAAAAATGCTTGTCTTGCAATAATGGAATTTGCATTGCCAAAGAATTTTCTGTGTAGATTTGGTTTTAAATTATATTTGAATTTAATAATCCCTTTTTATGGAAAAATAATATCAAAAAACAAGCAAGCCTATAAATATCTTTCCAAATCTATTGTTGATTTTGCTAATAATGTTGATTTGACTAACAAATTAGAACAAGCAGGTTTTTCTGATATAAAAGTAAAAAATCTTTTGTGCGGTGCCGTTAAAATTTATAAAGCTAAAAAAATCATTTTTTAAGCAGATTTGAATTTTGTTATTGCAGTTTGGTCTAATTTACTTTCTGCATATTTTTTGTCAAGAACAAATTCATTAACTTTTTTAGAAGGAAATTCAAACATTGCTTCCAACATAATAGATTCACATATTGATCTTAATCCTCTTGCTCCAAGTTTAAATTTAACGGCTTGTTCAACTATATAATCAAGAGCTTCTTCTTTAAAAGTTAATTTAATGCCGTCCATTTCAAACAACTTTATGTATTGTTTGATTATAGAATTTTTAGGTTCAGTTAAAATTCTTCTTAACGCATCTTTATCAAGAGGGTTTAGGTGTGCTAACACAGGCAAACGACCAACAATTTCGGGAATTAATCCATATTTGCGAATGTCGTCAGGAATTATGTACTGAACAAAATTTTCTTTATCTATTTTTTCTTCTCTTTTTTCTTTTCCGTAACCAATTACTTGAGTATTTATTCTTTTTGCAATATGTCTGTTTATTCCATCGAAAGCTCCACCACAAATAAATAAAATATTTTTTGTGTCAACAGCTATCATTTTTTGTTCGGGATGTTTTCGTCCACCTTGAGGCGGAACATTAACAACAGAGCCTTCTAAAAGTTTTAGCAAACCTTGTTGAACGCCTTCTCCAGAAACATCTCTAGTAATACTGGGATTATCGCTTTTGCGAGCAATTTTATCAATCTCGTCAATAAATACAATTCCTCTTTCGGCAGCTTTAACGTCATATTCAGCATCTTGCAATAATCTTACAAGTAAGCTTTCAACATCTTCGCCCACATAGCCAGCTTCTGTTAAAACTGTTGCGTCAACTATTGCAAAAGGCACTTCTAACATTTTAGCTATAGTTCTAGCTAAAAGTGTTTTACCAGTACCTGTTTCGCCAACAAGAAGTATATTAGATTTTTCAATTTGCACATCGTCTTCTTTTATAATTTGTGCTATTCTTTTGTAATGATTGTAAACAGCTACTGATAATACTTTTTTTGCATTGTCTTGACCTATAACATATTGGTCGAGATATTTTTTTATTTCTTTAGGTTTTTTTAAGCTTTTTAAAGAAAATTCTGATTTTTTGTTTGCCAATCTATCTTCCTGCACAATTTCGTATGCTCTCTCAACACAAAATTCGCAGATATTTGCATACATTCCTGCTATGAACAAATCATTTTTATGTTTTGGAGCTCCGCAAAACGAACATTTTTCCATTCTAACTTATATAAATTGGTTTGTAAATATTTAAAATTATAAACTTACATTTTTAATTAAAATCTCATCAATCATTCCGTAGCTTTTAGCTTCTTCAGCAGTCATCCAGTAATCTCTGTCAGCGTCTTTTTCAACAGTTTTATAATCTTTTCCAGAATGATAAGCAATAATTTCGTAAAGTTCTTTTTTAAGTTTTAATATTTCTCTTGTTGTAATTTCAATATCAGAAACTTGACCCGAAGCACCTCCCATTGGTTGATGTATCATTACTCTGCTATGTTTTAGTGCCGATCTTTTTCCTGTTGCTCCAGCACATAAAAGTATTGCACCCATAGATGCTGCCATTCCTGTGCAAATTGTAGCAATGTCAGAACTAATATATTGCATGGTGTCGTAAATGCCAAGTCCTGCATAAACCGAACCGCCGGGTGTATTAAAATAAATTTGTATATCGTTGTTAGGTTCTGTACTTTCTAAAAATAGCAATTGTGCTTGAATAATATTTGCAACATAATCATCAATAGGAGCTCCCAACCAAATTATTCTATCCATCATCAATCTTGAAAAAACGTCCATAGTTGCAATGTTTAAAGTTCTTTCTTCTATGATTGTTGGAGAAACATAATTGTTGTAAATGCTTGTGTATTCGTCAAATACTAAACCGTTAATTCCTCTATTGTGAATTGCATATTTTCTAAAATCTTTTGTCATAATTATTTTATTTTGATACATCACAAAAATACAAATATTTTCCTAAAATAAAAGAATAAGAAATAAAAAAAGCCTCGTTTTACCGAAGCTTTTTTTAGGGTGAATGATGGGACTCGAACCCATGACCTTCGGATCCACAATCCGATGCTCTAACCAACTGAGCTACAAACACCATGATTTGAGTTCGCAAAAATACAAACAATTTCTTTAAAAAAGAATTGTAAATAAAAAAAGCCTCGTTTTACCGAAGCTTTTTTTGGGTGAATGATGGGACTCGAACCCACGACCCTCGGAACCACAATCCGATGCTCTAACCAACTGAGCTACACTCACCATAATTTGAGCTTGCAAATATACAAACTAATTTATTATTTGCAAAACTATTTTAAATTTTAAATAATTTGAATTCGTAAGACTCAACAATTGGGTTTATTAGTATTTTTTTACACAAGTCATCTATTATTTCGGCAGCATTTTGTTCGCTTTTAGCTTGAACTTCTATTTCAATGTGTTTGCCAACTCTAATATTGTTTACAGTATCAAATCCAATTTTTTTTGCAGAGTTTAAAACTGCTTTTCCTTGTGGGTCTAATAAAGCCTTTTGTGGCATGATGTTGATTTGTGCTAAAAATTTCATTTTATATAGTTTTTTTAGTTGTTAAATTTTTTAAAATTGAAAGTGCAAGATACAAAATTATTAGATATGCTAATCCATTTATTCCAAATATTATTAACAAAATAATTCCAAAAATTAATAAAACTAGTTGCCAAACAATATTTTTAAAACTAAATTTCTTAATCTTAAAAGAAAAAAATCTAATATTAGAAACCATCAAAACAGGGAGAATAATAAGACACGCAATTATAAAAATCTTATTTAAAAATATTTGTTCTGTTGAAATTAATCCTAAACTTTTTGGATAAACAATTCCCATAATAAATAAAGCCATGCCAGGTGTTGCAAGTCCTTTAAATTCAGTGGTTTGGCTTTCGTCTGTGTTGAATTTCGCTAGTCTATATGCTGCAAATAAAACCAATAAAATAGAAAGATAGGAAAAGTTTTTAGGCAATATTTCATTATTTTCAATAAAAACATAGATCATAGCACTAGGAGCAAAACCAAAACTTATTAAATCAGCAAGTGAATCTAATTGTTTACCAAATTCTGAAACAGCATTTAATTTTCGAGCAGCAAAACCATCGAAAAAATCAAAAACAGAAGCTAGCAATACAAAATAAACAGCAAATTCTAAATTGTTCGAAAATGCAAGAAATATTGCAATTGCACCACAAATTAAATTTCCTGAAGTTATTAAAGATGGTATGGATTTATATATTTTCATTTTTGTAAGTTTTAAAAAAATATTTAATTTTACACAAAAATATTGAAGTTTTTTGGTAAAACTTACAATAAATAGCAAATAATTATGTTATTTTGTTGAAATAATAATTTGAAATGAATTTTAGACTAAATATATTACTGTTTTTATTAATTTTTAGTTGTAGTCTTAAAGCACAAATAGCTCCTAAATATAGCAATGAATTTATGGGCATTGGGGTAGGAGCAAGGGCTTTGGGAATGGGAAATTCTGTAATTGCTTCAAGTGATGATATAAATGCAACTTATTGGAATCCTGCAGGATTGTATAAATTAGATAAAAAAATAGAAATTGGTGCTATGCACTCCGAATATTTTGCTGGAATTGCAAAATACGATTTTTTGGGTGCTTCTTATAAAATTGATGATAAATCTGCATTAGCATTAAGCATGATTCGTTTTGGAGTTGATGATATTCCAAACACTTTAGACCTCATCGACAGCGATGGAAATATCAGATATGATAGAATTTCGTCTTTTTCTGTTGCTGATTATGCATTTTTATTTTCTTATTCACGCAAATTAAATATTGAAGGATTAAGTGTTGGTGGAAATGCAAAAATAATTAGACGAAATGTTGGCGAATTTGCTAATGCTTGGGGCTTTGGTCTAGATGCTTCTGCAATGTATCATTATAAAAATTGGAAGTTTGGTGCAAATTTTCGCGATATAACTACAACTTTTAATGCTTGGAAATTTAATCAAGAGCTTTTACGCGATGTTTTTGAAGCTACTGGAAACGAAATTCCTGAAAATGGATTGGAAATTACTTTGCCTCGCTTGCTTTTAGGTGCAGGATATTTATATAATATAAGTGATGATTTTTCTGTCTATGGCGAGTTGGGAATGCTTACAACTACAGACGGAAAAAGAAATACTCTTATTAAAACAAATCTTATTAGTATAGATCCATCGTTTGGATTGGAAGTGTCGTTTCGAAATATTGTTTTTGCTCGTGCTGGAGTAAATAATTTTCAACAAATTCCAGAGTTTGATAATACTAAATCAACTTCTTGGCAACCTAATATAGGACTTGGTGTGAATTTGTTTGGCTTGAAAATAGATTATGCATTTACCGACATTGGAAATCAAAGTATAGCTCTTTATTCTCATGTGTTTTCTTTGTCCTATAGATTTAATGCCGAAAAATTATCCCAAAGCAAAAGCAGACTGTAAATTAAAATTAATTGAGAATTTTTGAATGTTTCAATTAATCTTCATAGTAATATGAATAATCAATGCCTTTCATAAACATTTCGCGACTATTAATTTCATGGGTAAGTACATTTTTTAGCAAACTCTTTAATGTTTCGCTATTGGTAACACTTTTTTCCATAGCTTTCATATAGTCGTTTTTGTTTACTTTGCTCCAGTCCACACAAAGTTTTAGTTTTTGTTTCAACATCATATCCAACCAAATGCGAGTGCTTCTGCCATTGCCTTCCATAAATGGGTGTGCTATGTTCATTTCCACGTATTTTTCTACAATTTCGTCAAATGTATTTTGAGGCATTTTTTCAATTTGTTGTAAAGTGTTTTCTAAAAACTGGGCTGAGGCAAACTTAAATCCACCTTTCGAGATATTTTTTTGTCTGATTTGTCCTGCAAAATCATAAAGCCCTCCAAAAAGATAGGCGTGAATTTGTTGTAAGCCTTTTGTTGTGCCTACTTCGATTTCGTTTATTAAATTGCTTTCAAAAAGTGTGTAAGCTTTTTTCTTACTTTGTCCGTCAATAGTATTATCACTATATAAAAACCAATCTAAAAATTTTATTGCATTAGTGTTTGGAAAGCTCTTTGCTAATTCAATAACTCCAGCACTGTCAAGAGTGTCGGATAAGCGTTTTTTGCCGTCAGCTGCTACAAATTTGAAACCGTGAGTAGCACTCACAACTTGATTGTTTTCTGATTTTAGTTTTCGTTTTAGCCACCGCCAATAATTATTTGCTTTGGTATAGTCGCCTTGTTCGTTTAGAATAGCAATTATATCAATAACATTAAACCACCATTTGTTATTTTCTTCGTCCCAAACAGCACGGACTTCGCGATCGTCGAAAAAACGAATTGAAATTTTTGCCTTAGTCATAAATTATTCTTTTGGCTGGTGTTCTTTTCTCAACAAATCGTTTAGTTCTTTTACGGGATTAAAAGTGATAAGTGGCACTTCTACAAAAACACTTATCCAATCAGCCATTGAACCGTTCCAAAGCCCTGGGTGTTCGAGTACTTTTATGGTTTTTCCTTGATGAGTTTTTTCGGAAACAAAACTAGAGTTTTTGTCAACAAAGTTTTTTAAATCAAATTTTTGTCCTTCAGGGTCTTTTACATAGCAAACCAAATCCACAGGGTTGAAGTGAGTAGAATTATTAAAATATTGAGCTTGTTCAGGAATATCAAGATTTATTTGTGCTTTTTCGACAATTTGTAAACTTATTTTTCCATTTTTATCTTTCACCCAAAATGGTCCGCCCCCTGGTTCGCCAGTATTTTTCACCATTCCACAAACTCTGATAGGACGATTAATATAATTTAAAACTTCTGTTTTTAAATCCTCAGAATTATCAAAAATGGCATTTGTGTGTTTTTCTAAAAAATCTTTAGCTTTATTTAAGTTTTCTGTTGTTGAATTATTTTTAAGATTTGAGTAAATTTCTTGTATTTTCTCAACAATTTCGATTAATACTCCTGCTAGAACTTTTTTCCACAAAATAGTTTCTTCTAAATAGTCGCCGTGAGTTAGGTTGTCGATGTTTTTTATAAAAATAATATCACTGTCGAGGCTATTTAAGTTTGTCAATAAAGAACCGTGTCCGCCTGGACGAAGCATAATGTTGCCATTGTCGTCTCTTACAATTTCGCCATTTAGATAAGTTGAAATTGTATTGGTTGATTGTTCTTGTTCTGAAAAACTTAAATTAAATTTATATCCTGTTTTTTGATTGATTTCTTTAAGTTTTGATTGGAAATTTTCTAAAAATTCTGGAGATACAGTTAGGTGAATATTAAAATTTTCTTGATCTTGAACAAGTAGGTTTGCTTCGTGCAAATGTTCTTCAAAAGCTGTTCGTGGAGAATCAGGATAATTATGAAAATCTATTAAACCTTTGGGTAAATTTGCATAATTCAAACCAGAATAAAGAATTTTTTCAACTACTGTTTCTAAATTTTCTGGTTCAGTACAAAGAGGTTTTAGTTTTTTGTAAAAAGCAAAATTTTTAATGTTTTCTAATCCATTTTTTACAGAATAAAACCCTCCATCGTTTAAGTTTTTAAGATTTGGATCTAATTTGTAAGTGATATATCTCTTAAACATTCTTGTTGCAGCACCCGAAGCAGGTACAAATTTTGCCAATTTATAATTTTTTGAATTGTTGTTAAATACATTTACATAAAATTGAGGGTCTTCAATTCTTGTAATGCCATTTTTTGTGCTGGCAAAATTATTTATGTTTAAAAAAGACTCATGTTTTTTTAATAGTTTAATTTGTTCTTCAATTGAGTTTTCAATGATTCCAAAACTTTTTAAATAATTAATATCTGTTTGATTTAACATAATGCGTTTTTGTTGCAATATAGCTTTAAAAGCTTAATTATCAAAATGTTTTAACTTAAAATATTTAATTTTTATTAAAAGAAAAAAGCCTTAATTTTTTTGGGGAAAATCAAGGCTCTTTGAGAAAAGTGAGAACTTACAAATCTATTATGAAATGCTTGCACAAAATAAACTCTAAAAATTGACAAAAGTTTGTAAAAAAACGACAAAAAACAAGTATTTACATAAAAGTTCAAATTATTTAAACAGTTCGTAAATAATAGATGTTTTTAAGTAGTCGTATTCTGTGGGTTTACATTTAGTGAAGTCTTTAAAATCTTTAATAAAATGTGATTGGTCAAAATAAAAACCTTGAAAACATAGGTCGTTCCAACTTATATTAGGTTTTGTGTACATTAACTGTATAATATATTTGTGTCGTAATATTCTAGAAAATGTTTTTGGCGAAACTCCTAGAACTTTAGAAAAATATCTTTGAAAGGTTCTTATAGAAAATTTTTCGTTGATGAGTTTATCTATATCTATCAAACCTTTTTTGGCAAAAATTTTATCAACTAAGCTATCAAAGTAGTCGTTTTTTTTAACGTTTACTTTTTGATTTTTGAATAAAAAATCTTCCAAACAGTTTACTAGCTCATCGTTGGTTTCTGTAATGGAAATATTTTCTATTGCAGAATTTAAATTTTCTTTTTTAAAAATATCATATCCATCAATGCTGTCTTGTGTACCATTTGGCGGGGTTTTTCCAAAAAAATTATAAAAGCCATATGGCTTAAAGTTTATGGTTACCAAACCCATTTTGGGAGCAGGTGTCAAAGTTGCATGTTTGGAGTAAATTCCTGTTATAATAGATGTAGTATTTTTATTTCTAATTTGATAATAACTTTCGCAATTGCCAAATACAAATTGCAACATGGGAAAGCCAAGCGGGGGAGCTGTAATGGCTGCACATAAATTGGGTTTTTCAGAACTTATAAATAGCCAATAATTATAGATATAAGGTTTTAGACTTTCGTATTTTACCTCTAAAACAGTTAAAGTAATATCTAATTTTGTTTCGTTATTCATCATAATGACCGCCGTATCTTCCTGTGATTATAATAGAATCAGTGTGGGCATGAGCAGAACCTAAAATTCCCAAACCATTTTCGACATTAGTAAAAACCATAACTGGTTCTGAAAAAGGGTCGCCTGAAGAATTTTGATATTTTTTTTCAGAACGTAAGTATTTATAATAATCTTGGCTGATAGTATGGAAATCAATATATATTGTACAAGAGTCGGAACCATAATAATATACTGAATTTTCATCAAAATTAATTTTTAATTGATATTCTTTACCATCAAAAAGCTCATCTGAAATCACTAAACTTCTCAGGTAATCGCCGTCTTCTAAATTCAAATCATTCGAGCTAAAGTACATAGGGTCAATTACATCTGCGTAGTAATATCCACCTTGAGTAATATCTATTATTGTAGTATCTGGTCCTTCATAAATGGTGTCTATAGTTATTAAGTCGGGATCCCAAATTTCAGCTTTATATTTGTAGCGAAGTTTTAACATATAATAGTTTTTTTCATTGCCAGGATCTTTAAATCTTATGCTTGCGTTTAGTATTTCTTCACCGTATTGTCCAAACGACCTGCTAGTGTCAATAGATATGGGTTTTATTTTTTCTAAAATTTTAGCCGATGCGTTTATTGTTTCAAATTGTTGATGGCTAACAACAAATTTGTAGTTTTTGCCTTGTTTTGGTTTGTAATTTATGCAATAACAACTAATGCTTGCATCATAAATTAAATTTCCAATAAAAGTTTCGTCTTCGTATAATTTTACTTCTGCATCGTTGAGAGTTGAAAGGTTTGCAATATCTAAAATATGTCTGCTACGACTTATGTGTACTTTAATTGTTGAGTCGGGATTTATTTCTGCATTTAGAACTATTTTTGGCTTTGAGTCTTCAATATCTATATCAATTGTTTTTTCACAAGCAATACTAAAAATCAAACTTGCTAATATTGAAAATAGAAAAATATATTTAAAAATACTTGTTTTCATTTGTTTAAGTTTTTAAAATTTGAATGCATATCTTACAGATGGAATAATTGGGAATAAACTAACTTGTTTAAGTACTCTTTTATTATTGTCGTATCCAAAGTATAAATAGAAAGGATTTTGGCGACTATATGCATTATACAAGCCAAAACTCCATGTTTGATTTCCCCATTTTGTTTTTTTCTTTAGATTTACACTTAAGTCCAATCTATGGTAAGCAGGCATTCTATACCCATTTCTTCCCTTATAGTATTCTATTTCACCATAATAATGCTCCCAAGGGTAATAATTTAAGTTTAAGGCATTATATCGTGCAACTCCAAGAGTTACAGCATTTCCACTTCCATAAACCCAAGTAAGTCCCATATCAACTTTTTCGTTAAACTCATACATAAGCACAAGCGAAATATCATGTCTTCTGTCGTATTTATAAGGGAAAGGTTCACCAAAATTTATATTTTTAAATTTTCTCCACGACCACGAAAGAGTGTAGCCAAGCCAACCAGAGAGTTTTCCATAGTTTTTTCTTAATAAAACTTCTGCACCGTAAGCATATCCATCGCCAATTTCGAGCTTTGATTCCCAGTTTTGTGCTAATTGAAAAAATCCAGCTCCTTCTTTATATTCTATTAAATTACTCATGGTTTTGTAATATCCTTCAACACTCAAATCCCAGTTGTTATCGATATTATACACAAATCCTAAAGCTGCTTGTTTTGAAAGTTCTGGTTGCACCGAATCGGTTGACGGAAGCCACAAGTCTGTTGGTAAACCTATGCTAGTATTTGTTAATAAGTGAATGTATTGCGACATATGTGAGTATGCAGCTTTTAACGACATTTTATCATTTATTAAAAATCTTGCAGAAGCTCTAGGCTGTATTGATTGGTAAAATCTTTTTTGTACAGAAAATCCCGAATAATGAACTCCAAAATTTAATTTTAATAAGGCTGCTATGTCCCATGAGTCTTCTGCATAAACATAAAATTCATTAGCATATATTTTTTTGTTAGAAAAATCTTGAGTTATGCTATTCCCTCCAAACTTCATTGAAATACTTGAGCCTCCTGGATTAAAAGTGTGATATAAATAATTAGCACCAAACTTTACCGAATGTTTTGGTAGAGGTCTATAGTCAAAATCTAAATTTGCTCCAACATTGTCAATTCCAGATAAATATTTGAAAAAATATTCTTCTTCTATTTTTTTATCAGATAAAAATTCATATTTCTGAATAGTTTCAAATTTATATTTACTATATACAGTTGTAAGATTGCCAAAAAGTTTTTTATGAAAAACATGATTCCAGCGTAAAGCACTAGTAATATTTCCCCAATTTAAGTTAAAATTAATTGTTTCTGTTTTGGTGGTGTCGTTGTAAATATAGCTTTGTTTTGATCTTGTGTAGGCTTTGTCTTTTCCTGTATAAATACTTAAAAACAATCTGTCTTTGTCTGAAATTTTGTAGTTGAATTTTGCATTTGCATCATAGAAATAATATCCTGCTCTAAATTTGTCAGAATTTCCTGCTGCTCTATTTACAGCTAGAACGAGAGGAGCAGCTAAAATATCAATATAAGTTCTTCTTGCAGATATAACAAAAGAGGCTTTATCTTTTACTATTGGTCCTTCGAAAGTAAATTTTGAAGAAACATTTCCAATAGAGCCTTCGCCGTGGTATTCTTTTAAGTTTCCTTCTTTCATTCTAATGTCTAGAACAGAAGACAATCTTCCTCCATAGCGAGCTGGGAAACCGCCTTTTATAAGTTTTACATTAGAAATAGCATCAGTATTAAAAACCGAAAAGAAACCGAATAAGTGCGAGGCATTATAAACAGGAACTCCATCTAACAGTATTAGGTTTTGGTCGGGACCGCCACCTCTAACATACAAACCGCTACTTCCTTCCGAACCAGATTGAACGCCTGGCATTAACTGCAAAGATTTAAGAACATCTGCTTCGCCAAGCAAAACAGGCAATGCTTTTATTTGATGAATTGGCATTTCTATCATGCTCATCTGTGTGCTTTTTACAATTTCATCAGATTTTTTATCTAAAATCACAACTTCTGCCAACATTATGTTTGGATCTAATTGTATGTTTAAATTCAAATCCGATGTTAAATATATATCACTTGTAAAAGCTGCGTATCCAACAAAAGAGATACTTAGATTTACAGAATCGGCATCTAATGTTAAACTAAAATATCCATATTCATTTGTTGTAGTGCCTTGCTTTGTACGCATATCGTAAACATTAGCACTAAATATATGCTCGCCAGAAGCTTTGTCAGTAACATAACCACTAATGGTATATTTTTGTGCAAAAGCTCCTAAATTACATGAAGCAATGAAAATTATGAAAATTAATTTTATGTGTTTCATTCAATAAATTTGTTGTTTCGATTTCACAACAAAAAGTGTGCAAATATAGTAATTTTTTTATATGATTTTTTGTAGAATTAAATTGATTTTTTATAGTGATTTTCTATAAATTCCATAGGACTTAAAACTTCAAATTTTGATTTATTAATAAACCATATTTTTGTTGCGAATTTTGTAGATGTTTCTATGTCGTGGCTTGAAAAAATTAAACATTTGTTTGTGCTTATTTCTTTTAGTTTTCTCATTAGTTGATGTTTCATTTCATAGTCGAGAAAAGCACTTGGTTCGTCTAAAATCATAAGTGGTGTTTCTTGGATTAATGCTCTTGCAATCATTGCTTTTTGTCTTTCGCCATCGCTCAAGCTCCAAAGTTGTCGGTTTTGTAATTTTAATAAATCAAAATCATTTAAGTTTTTCTCAACTAATTTAATGTCAGCTTCAGATTTTTTATCGAAAACATTTGTATATGGACTTCTTCCCATTTCTGCTAATTCACGAACTGTAAGATTTGCAGTAAAATCAATTTTTGTTGGAACAAAACTTATTAATTTTGATTTATTATTTAAACTTAGCTTTTTAACATCTTGTCCGTCTATAATAATTTTTCCAGAAATAGGTTTTAAAATTCCAGAAATTGTATTTAAAAATGTTGACTTTCCACTTCCGTTTAATCCTACAAGGCATATTAAATCTCCAATGTTTGCAGATAGATTTACTTCTTGTTCGCAAAGTGGAATCTTGTATCCGAATTTAAGATTGATTATATTTAAGATTGAGTTTTCCATTACACAAATGTTCTTTTGTTTTTAAACACAACCCAAATAATGAATGGAGCAGCAAGGATTGCTGTTATCGCATTAATAGGCAAATTGCCGTTTGATGTAAAGAGATTACTTAAAATATCTCCGCACAACATAAAAATACCACCTAAAAGTGCTGATGCTGGAATTAGAACAAAATGATTGGAAGTGTTGAATATCCATCTGCTAATATGAGGAACAGCAATTCCAACAAAACCTATAGGACCACAATAAACGGTTATAACTCCTGTTAATATGCTAACTATTGTAAAACTTAAAATTCTTAAAAGTTTTATATTTACTCCCATAGTTTTTGCAAAATTTTCGCCTAGTAACATTAAGTTTAAATTTTTAGATAGCGAAAAAGCTAACAATACAAAAATCAATATAATAGGCGAGGCGAGTAATAAATCTTTAGAAGAACTTGCTGTTAATGAACCCATTGTCCATACTACAAAAGATTTTACGTTAATTCCTGTGGCAAAATATTGTAAAATATTTACTATTGCAGAAATAATTCCAGCTAATAATATACCTATAATTAATATTGAAAGTATATCTCGAAGTTTATAAGAGATTATTAGAATTAATCCTAATATTGATGCAGCTCCAATTCCTGCTGCTATTAAAGTTATGTAATTAGATGCGTGGTAAAAATGATTTCCAAACAAATAGCTTCCACCAAGAACGACAATAGCAACGCCTAAGCTTGCTCCACTACTAATTCCTAAAATATCTGGTCCAGCTAAAGGATTTCTAAATAAGGTTTGCATAATTAATCCAGAAATTGATAAACTAGCTCCAGCTAAAATAGCCATACTCATTCTTGGGAAACGAAATTCTTTTAATAACAAATAAAATTCACTTTCTGTATTGCTTGAAAAAATATAATTAAAAATATCCGATACTGAAATTTGAATGGATCCTGATAAAAGGTCTAAGAGTCCTAAGAAAATTAGAAAAACACTTAATAAAATAAACTTTATTGTAAGTTTGGTTTTTTTCATTTACGCATGGCTAATTTATTTGTTTATAATAATATAGATTGTGTATATTTGTTGAATCTTGATGAAAAATTGTTTTTAAATCCAATAAAATTATGTCAGGGTGTAATATTCCTGATTCCCAAAAATCATTTCCACCAGCTTGGTTTTCTTTTAAATTATTGTTGTAAATTTTTGCAGTCTTATATGGTTCAAAAAACTCTAATCTGTTGTCTATAGATAAAATTTCAGTTTTAGTGTTTACATTATTTGGATTTAGCCAAAAACTAATATTTTTAGCTTTTGCAAACACTTCTTCAATATTTAAACCTTGGCTATCAGAATGATTATTGTTGCTAAAAATATATTCTCCGCCTGCATCATTAATAAAGTTTGCAAAAAAAGAATTTCCTCCAGGAACCCACCAAGTGCCTTTCCAAGGCAAACTTACCAATACTTTTGGTTTTTCTGTGGTTTGAGGAATAGATGATTTTATATTTAGATAATTATTTTCAATGCTGTCAAAATATTCAGTTGCAAAATTTAATTTGTCGTAGAAACAAGCAAAAAATTTTATCCATTCGCTTCTACCTAAAGGTTTAGCTTCGGTAAAATCATTGACAAAAACCACAGGTATTCCTAGGTCTGTTAGTTTTTGAAATTTCGAAACGCTAGTATTGTCAACACCAAAGGCAAATACAACATCTGGAGAAATTGAAATGATTTTTTCATAGTTTATTTGATTATCATATCCAATATTATAAATTTTTCCTTGTGCATAAAGTTTTGATACATCTGAATTACAAACTAATTCTGGTGTACTTATGCCTTTTATAGAAGAAGTTTTGTTTAAAGTTGAAATAAAGGCTATATGACTGGTTGACAAACACGCAACTTTTGAAACTGGAATAGGTATTGTAACATTTGAATTAGGAGAAGATTCTGGTTCATATGATAAATAATAATTGTAAGTACCGCTATTTGTTTGGTCAAAACGATTTTTAACTTTTAAAATATAGCCATCAGAAATTTCTTGTATTTCAAAATCTGTTGCGTATTTGTTTGGAATAGTTTGTCCTTCTTCAGTTTTTATGTGTTGATTATTACATGAATTTAAAAGAAATAATACTAAAAAATTAAATATTAAAAAGTATATAAATTTCATTTTTTATTTTTTTTGAAACTATAGTTTTAACATGTGGTTATAAAAAACCTCTGACTATGCAAAGATAATCAGAGGTTTTAATTTTTTAGTTGTATCAACTTTTATTTTGTTAACAATATCTTTTTATTAAGATTTAAATTTCCAAGTTTCATTCTGATAATGTACAAACCTTCTGGATAGTTGCTTAAATCAGTAGTAAATTCATCAAATCCATTTTTATAAATTTCGCTAACAACTTTTCTACCCATTATGTCGTAAATTTCAAAACTAAAACTTGAGTAATAAGTGTCTTTTATTTTTATAGTTACTACTCCATTAGTTGGGTTAGGATAGATGTTTATGTCGTTTTCTGCAATAATTTCTTCTATATCAACTAAACAAGCAATAGGTTTTAAAGGAAGTGCTGAACTAAAATTAGAGCTTGCTGGGTTTATTGATTTAAAATCATTTGGAGTGTACCAAGTGCTTCCTTTTTTCATGTAAAGTTGATTTTGTGCAGGATCATTAGGACGCATAGGTATTCCTACAACAAGCATATCATCAGAGAATCCATCTAGGTCTTCATCTGGATAGTTAATTTTGTATCCAACATAAAATGGACCATTAACACTAATTGGTGGTTCAAATTTAATAAGATTAGTTTCATTTTTTGTAAGTTGATGTAAGAAAACTTTCTTTTCACCCAAAATCGAATCTGGAGTTGAGTAATTAGCGTCTGCAACAAAAAACTTCACATATGAATCAGTAGCGTCATATTTTACTTGTTTAAGAGGTACTAAAACTGCCGATACTTCGCTAAATGTGTGAGCATCATAGCGATTTGCATATTCTCTTATTTTAAGTCCATTGTGTCCAGCTAAATATCCCCATTGACCATCTGGTACTCTTGGCTCAACAACTTCGCCAGGTTTTATTGTTGTAATAGTATCACAATATTGTCCAACAGGGCTACTAAATACATAAATATAATTATGTTTTACAACAGTGCTTGAGCCACACGAGTTGCTAACTGTTAGGCTTACATCATAAATGCCTGGAGTGCTATATCGTATAGGAGAGCTTGGCGAGCCTTCGTTACTGCTTGATGGAGAACCACCAATGAAAGACCAAGTGTGATAAGTTGGAAAACCTTCAGATTCGTCAAAGAATTGAACGCTTCCTCCTGCTGGGATTAATCTAGCACTTGCATTAAAGGCAACTGTAGGCTCGTCGGTGCAAGGATCATCTACGCTTACAGTTATGTACATCTCTTTAATCATTATATCAGTTCCAAAGTTGTTGCCTACAGTTAGTTTTACCGTATAAGTACCCTCCTCTGGATATGTTATTCCCATTGGATTTTTTTGATTGCTAGTACCTTGGTCTGAACCAGGGAACTCCCATGTCCATTGGTATGGATTACCAGAGCTTAAATCAATAAAGTTTATTGGGTCGTTAGGTTGAACAACAGTGTAGTTTGCTGTAAAGTTAGCAGTTGGTGGAGTTGTTGCCTTTGGAATAACAGTAATATAATCAACTTTTGTATTAATATCTTGAACATTATTTGTCTTGCGACAACGTAAAGTTACATTATAAGTACCGACTTGTAAATATGCAATTGGTGGTGGTGTGGAATCGTTGTAAACTGCAGGAGTTCCTCCTTCAAATTCCCAAGCCCATTGATTAAATGGTCCGTTTTCGGAAAGATTTGTAAAACGTACTACTCCACCAACAGGAATTACTCTTTTGTCTGCTTCAAATTCTGCAATAGGACTGTTTGGGTCGGGATTAACAGTTATGCATTCTTGGCAAATATATGTATCTTGACCATCTGCATTTTGAACTTGTAGTACAACATCGTACATACCAGCATTTGGATAACATATATTAGTTGGGTGTTGGTTTGTAGAATTTATAGGTGTTGCACCAGGAAATGACCACGACCAAGAGTTTGGACTGCCAGTAGATTGATCATTGAAATTAATACACTCGCCAGCAATAATATTATAACTAGAAGCAACAAAACTAGCATGAAGACCAGCAGCGTTATCTGTTACATGAATATATCCAACTTTAACTTCTTCGTCTTGGTCAGTACCATCACTAACAATTAGTGTAACATTAAATGTGCCAGCAGCTCCATAAGTTACGGTTGGGTTTTGCACACTGCTTGTTGCAGGATTACCTCCAGGGAATTGCCAACTCCAAGAAGTAATATTACCTACAGATTGGTCGGTAAAGTTAACTGTACCTCCAACATTTATTGTTGTTTGGTCTGCTACAAAGTTTGCACTTAAAGTACCAGGGTCCACAACAGTAATGTAGTCTGTTCTTGTTTTTGTGTCGCTACCTGCTGCATTTGTGGCTGTCATTGTAACGGTATATGTTCCAGCAGTATTATATGTAATAGTTGGGTTTTGAGCAGTTGGTCCTGTGAGCGAAGGAGGTGTTCCTCCATCAAAAGTCCATTCCCAAGATGTAGGGTTGTTTGTAGATTGGTCTGTAAAGTTAACTGTTCCGCCAACAACAACAGTTGTGGGATTTCCAACAAAATCAGCAACAGGTGCAACTTCGCCTGTGTTATTTGGGTCAAATCCTGGACATGTTTCAGCACCAGTATTATCAGGGTCTAACCATGGTTTTAATTGATCGGCTGGTGCGCCACCATTTGACTGCCAGTGATAATCGAATTTTCCGTATAAATCATATTGTTGAGCAGCAGCGTTACCACAACCCGAAGCACCACCAGTTAATGTTCCAACAATAAGTTTATTGTTATTAAAAATAGGAGAACCGGAAGAACCTCCCTCTGTAACACCCCAGTTAGTTTGTGTTTGTGCCCAATTTGCACGCCACCAAGCATTTGCTGGAGAACCAGCTTGCCAAGTGGCAGAAGTTAAAGTAGTAGTGTATGTTGATATTTTTTTAATGTCACCGCTTGGATGATGAATACATACTCCACTTGGACTAGCATCTGTACCTCTGTACCAGCCATTATAATAAGCATTGTAGCCAGCTAAAGTCGCCTGATCTGTATTTAGTTCTAAAAGCAACATGTCAGAACCAGTGTTTTCATCTCCTCTAGCTCTTTTTACAGCTCCAGTAACAGTATTGTAGGCAGGTGCAGTTCCAGGATTTGTACAACCACTAGCCTCATAGTTAAAATAAAATTGCCAATTACTAAAATTTGTAGCAGAACCACCACAATGGTCGGCAGTTAAAAAATATGGAGTACCGTCGTTTGCAGTATTGTTAACTAACGAACCTGTACAAAGTCCGCCAGACCAACCTTGAACACAAAAAATTTCAGCAACACCTCTTTTTTGTGTTTGCCAGTCAGCTCCTTCAGGGCAGTTTACGTTTACTTGGCAAGGACCTGAAGCACCAAGATTTCCAGGGTCTTTTGTGCTGTTTTCGTATTTGCCAATCAATTGTGAAATTCCTCTAAAAATATAAGCTATGTTATAAATATCTATATTAGCATCTTCTGTTGCCTGAGGATATTGTATGTATTCAATATATGTGTCAGATCCTTGAATAATTTCTGTAGAAAAATCAGAAAACATTTTTGGATTATTTCTATCGTCAAAAGCACCAATTACTTGTTTTTTATTTTGGTTATATAAAAATAATTGTGAATATTTTGGCAAGTGAAAATCCTTATAGTATAATGCAAGACCTTTTGCTCCTTCCATATTTATATGAAGTCGCCATATTTTTGTACCGTCTTCTAAATAATCCCAAGTACCAGAATTTTCCATATTTAAATTAACTGGAATAATTGTTGCAATTCTATAAAGTCCATCGTTTTGTTCAAGATAATCAGCTTCGGCTATGGTAGCCTGCATATCTGGTGGGGTAATTGTTATATAATCAATTTCATTGGACAGTGGATTGTTTTTAGCAAAACTTAAAGGTTGTCCACCATAACTAGGTTGGGAAAAAGCATTGTTACTTATAAATAAAAATAAGCTAACGCTTGCTAACAATAAATAGACTTTTTTCATTGTACGCTTTGTTTTAAATAAAAATATATTGCAAAATAAATAAAATTTTTTATAAAATGTAAATATAATATTTAATTTTATCATATTTATTATAAAACGAATATTTATAAAACAAGTTGCTTAAAAAAGAGAAATATTTTTTCTTTGTAATTAGTTAAAAATCAAACAAATAAAAGGTGAAAAGTTAAAAAAAATAAAAAAAATCGCAAAAAGTTTGGAAAATACGAATCTTTAGATATATCTTTGCAGTCCCTAAAAAGGGGTTATTGAGATTGATTAGCTCAGCAGGTAGAGCACCTGCCTTTTAAGCAGGGGGTCTGGAGTTCGAGTCTCCAATCAATCACTCTCAATTTTCAATTTAGTGTTAATTTAAAAAATAGCTGGCAACGATAATGTCAGCTATTTTTGTTTTCATTTGTTTTCATTTTTTATAAATTTGCAAAAATTTTATGATGAAAGAATTTAAAAGATATACAGTAACAACAGCTTTGCCTTATGCAAATGGACCTGTTCATATTGGTCATCTTGCAGGTGTGTATGTGCCTGCGGATATTTATGTGAGATATTTAAGATTGAAACATAAAGATGTGATTTTTATTGGCGGTTCTGATGAGCATGGCGTTCCAATTACTTTAAAAGCACGTAACGAAGGTGTTACACCACAACAAATTGTTGACCGTTATCATAATATCATTAAAGATTCCTTTAAAAAATTTGGAATTTCTTATGATATATACAGTCGCACTAGTAGCAAAATTCATCATGAAACAGCTGCAGAATTTTTTAAAACTTTGTATGATAATGGCGAATTTGTTGAAAAAATTAGCAAACAATATTTTGATGAAGTCGAAAACCAATTTTTAGCCGATAGATATATTATAGGAACTTGTCCAAAATGTGAATATGAAGCTGCATATGGCGATCAATGTGAGCATTGTGGTTCATCGCTTAGTCCTGACGAATTAATCAATCCCCGTTCTGTAATAAGTGGTAACAAACCAATTTTGAAAGAAACAAAACACTGGTATTTGCCATTAGATAAATACGAAAATTGGTTAAAACAATGGATTTTGGAAGAGCATAAAGAATGGAAACCAAATGTTTATGGGCAATGTAAATCTTGGTTAGATGCAGGACTTTTTCCACGTGCAGTAACTCGCGATTTGAATTGGGGTGTAAAAGTTCCTTTGCCTGAAGCCGAAAACAAAGTGCTTTATGTTTGGTTCGATGCTCCTATTGGATATATTTCGGCGACAAAAGAACTAAGACTTGATTGGAAAAAATACTGGAAAGACTCAGAAACTAAATTGGTTCATTTTATTGGAAAAGATAATATAGTTTTTCATTGCATTATTTTTCCTTCAATGCTTAAACAAGAAGGAAGCTATATTTTACCAGAAAATGTTCCTGCAAATGAGTTTTTAAATTTAGAAGGCGATAAAATTAGTACTTCACGAAATTGGGCAGTTTGGTTGCACGAATATTTAGAGGAATTTCCAAACAAACAAGATGTTTTGCGTTATGTGCTTTGTGCAAATGCACCAGAAACTAAAGATAGCGATTTTACTTGGAAAGATTTTCAAGCAAGAAATAATAATGAGTTAGTTGCTATTTTAGGAAATTTCATAAATAGGGCACTTGTGCTTACTCATAAATATTATGATGGAAAAATTCCTGCTCCAAGCGAAATTACTGATAAAGAAAAAGAAATTCGTGAAGAAATTTTAAAAATAAAATCAGACTTAGAAAAAAATATAGAAAACTATAAATTTAGAGAAGCTTTAAAAGATTTTATGCAAATTTCTAGAATAGGAAATAAATATTTAGCCGACACAGAGCCTTGGAAACTTATTAAAACAGAACCCGAAAGAGTAAAAACAATAATGTATTATTCTCTTCAATTATGTGCTATAAGTGCAGTTTTAGGAGAGATGTTTTTACCATTTTCTATGGAAAAACTTCGCAATATGTTAAATATGGAAAAAACAGATTGGGAAGATGTTTTGAAATTTGATTTGTTAAAACCAGAACATAAAATCAATCAAGCAGAATTATTATTTGAAATTATTGATGATTCAAAAATTGATGAACAATTAAATAAACTTGCAAAAACTAAAGAAATGAATGAAAGTTCGGCAAAAACTGTGAGTCCGCAAAAAGAAGAAATTACTTATGATGATTTCGTAAAGCAAGATATAAGAGTTGCTACTATTTTAGAGGCAGAAAAAGTTCCTAAAGCTGATAAATTATTAAAACTTTTAGTCGATACAGGAATTGATAAGCGAACAATAGTTTCGGGTATTGCTGAATATTATAAACCAGAAGAAATAATAGGTAAGCAAGTTTGTGTTTTAGTTAATTTGGCTCCGCGAAAATTGCGTGGTATCGAATCTGCTGGAATGATTTTGATGGCTACAGATAAAGACGGAAGTTTAAAATTTGTTAGTCCTGAAAAATTAACTGCAAATGGTTCTATTATTAGTTAAACTTTTCAAAAAAATTGAAATTCTTATTTGTAGTTTCAAAAAAAATAAATATTATTGCACAAAATTAATTAACTTTTAAATATTTGATAGTAAATAGAAATTTAAGTATTTGATAAAATCCAGATTATTTTAATTCTCAAAAATGAAACTTTTAACATTAATTCGTCATGCTAAGTCAGAGCAAGACACAGATGATTCTGATTTTGACAGGATATTAACAGAAAAAGGTGTTGAAGATGCCTACAAGATGGGAGAACATATCGCAAAACATTTACCAAAACCAGATTTAATAATTTCGAGCCCAGCAGAAAGAGCTGCTCATACTGCCGAAATTATTGCTGAACAAATTGGATATGATGAAGATGAAATAGAATTTGTTGATGAAATATATTTGTGTAGCACAACAGAGTTTTTAGAAGTTTTAATGGAGCAAAATGTAAAAACAAAACATATATTTTTAGTAGCTCATAATCCTGGCTTAACAAATCTTGCAAATTTATTGACAAATTCCAATATTGATAATATGCCAACATGTAGTGTAGCTCATATTGAATTGGATTTTCATAAATGGGACGATATTGAAGCTGAAACTGGTAGGGTATTAGAGTTTTTTACACTTAGAACTATATAAAAAAACCGAATTTTTTAGGTTCGGCTTTTTAAGTTTAAGCAATTTTTGTCTTTATCGACAAATCTTTCATAAATGAACTTTGCACAATTGTTGTCAAGACAACTTCTGTAATATATTGAGTGTCGCCTCTATGGTCGGTGTAAGAACGTCTCATAAGTTTTCCCTCAAGGGCAATTTCCGAAGATTTAGATAAAGAATTGCTAACCATTTCGGCTAAACTACCCCAAGCAACAACATTGTGTCGTAAAGTTTCTTTCACTAATTTTTCTCCTTGTTTATACACATCTGTGGTTTCTACTGTAAACCTCGCAACCTTACTGCCTGCACCGAATGTTTTGATAACAGGCTCGTTTACAATTATTCCTATTAGTTGGACTCTATTATTCAAATTCATAATTAAAAAATTTATTGGTTATTTTCAGAATTTTGTTTTTCCATTCTATTCTTATTTATAAGCTCAAGTTTGCTTTTAAAAGCAACTAACATTTTTAATAATTTATGAGCATCTTGATATGCTGTATCAAAAAGTTCGTCGTCGATAAAGTTTCTGTTTTTTGCTTTGTATAAGCAAGTAACAACTTCGGCGACAGAACGAATAGAATAAGATGTTAATCTTATTTGATCGGGATTTGATTGCACAATAGCTCCTTCGGCAATATTTAATGCTATGGAATCAGCAGCTTTGCGAAATTGATTTATTAAATAAAATGCTTCATCTTTTGGAAAACTTAAAACAGTTTTATTTATTAATTCTCCATATTCCATTGCTGATTTCCAGATAACGAGTTTTTCAAATTTAAAATTCATAATGTTTTAATTTAATTAAAGTTTAAAATTATGGTATTTCAGAAGTGTCCAAATGTAACACTTTAAACTTTGTACAGCAGTTGAACACTTATGAAACACCTTCACCACAAAATTATTATGCAGATTTAGGTCTGCAAATAATTTCATTAACTACCACTTCGTAAACCCAATGTTTTACGCCTTTAGAATCTTCGTAGCTACGATTGGTTAATTTTCCGTTAAGCACAACTTCGCTACCTTTCACACATTTGTCTTGCACTTTTTTAGCAGCATTTCCCCATGCTACAATATTGTGCCAATAAGTTTTTGATTTAAACTCATCTTTTTCTCTGTAATACTCTGTTGTAGCAATAGAAAAGTTTGCTACCATATTACCATTTTCAAATTCTCTAATTTTAGGATCTGCACCTAAGTTTCCGATTAAAGTTACATTGTTTACTAAATTCATAATACTAAATTTTAACTGTTATACATTTTTAAATTAATTACGCTCTTGTTTTATTTTCACTGCTTTCTGCTTTAGCAATAGCTGTTTTTATGTTTCTATACAATAAACTTTCTGCTAAAACTTCATAAATTTTACGCACATTACCGTCTATGTCTGTGTAACTATTACTTACTAATTTACCTTCGATAATAACTTCGCTTCCTTTTGATAGTTTTTGTTCAGCCACTTCTGCTGTTTTGCCCCAGGCAGTTACATTGTACCAGTTTGCAGTTTTTTCAAATTTTCCATTTCTTTTTTCTACAGAATTTGTGGCAACTGAAAAACGAGCCATTTTTCTACCTTCTTTTAATTCTTTGATTTTAGGTGCTGCACCTAAGTTTCCAATTAATTGTACACGATTTTTTAAATTCATAATATTAAATTTTAAAAGTTAAACATTAAATCTTTGTCTCGTAAAATTTTCAAAAACTGAGAATTAAACTTCGACGAATTTGTCGGTGCAAAGATATGGGTGCAAAAATCCTGTAGTCGGTTTTTAAAGGTTTACTTTCGTTTAATATTCGTTTGTAAGCGTTTGTAAGAAAATAGTGCGTTGATAATAAGACGGTTAGCCTTTAGGTGTTTTTTGGGATAAAATGTAGATATTTTTTGATTTTTATTTGTTATGAATAATTTTTTGTATTTTTGTAAAGAGAAATATGTATTACAGAAGAAAAATATTATTGGCTTTGTTAAGTGTTTTTGATGGGCAACTCACCGCCAAACAATTTCAAAAATACTTATTTTTGTTTACACGTAAGCAGGAGATAAAATCTTTTGATTTTGTTCCATATCGCTATGGCTGTTTTTCTTTTCAAGCCAACCAAGACATTGCTACACTTGCTAAATACGGCTATTGTACAATAGCAGAGAATAGAAAAGTTAGGTTTTTTGAATTAACAAAAGATGATGATTTTTTTAATACGCTTAAACCAGAAGATAGAAAAAGTCTTCTTGAAGTAAAAGCGCAGTTTGGAAATTTAAGACAATCAGACTTAATTCGTTATACATATCGTCAATATCCATATTATGCTATAAAAAGTGTTATTGCCAAAGATTTGTTAAATAGCACAGAGCTAAACACTATAGAGCTGCAAAAGAGACATTATCATGAAAAACAACTTTTTTCTATTGGATATGAAGGTATTTCTCTTGAAGCATATATAAATAAATTAATAATTAATGATGTTAATGTGCTTTGTGATGTTAGAAAAAACGCTTATAGTCAAAAATATGGTTTTTCTAAAAAAACTCTCGAATTAGCTTGTAAAAGTGTTGATATTGAATATGTTCACATTCCCGATTTGGGAATTATTTCTAACAAACGGAAAGAATTAAGTAGTCAAGAAGATTATGATGATTTATTTCGCGAGTATGAAAAAACTACTTTGAAAGAAAATAAATCTTCGCTACTCGCTATTCGCAGTTTGTTAGATAAAGGTAAACGAGTGGCTCTTACCTGTTTTGAAAAGGATCCAAAACAATGTCACCGAACTTGTGTAGCAAATGCACTAATGCAATTACCCAAAACAGATTACAAATTTAAAAACTTGTAAATCATAGAGCAATGGGCTTTTTACAAGATTGGGATAAAGAAAAAATGTGGAATTTTGATTAAATATTTGGATAATAAAAAAATAGTTGTACTTTTGTAAACCTAAATTTAGGTTAATTTTTAAAATCAATAAGCCTCTCAGGCGCGTCTTTGGCAGCATACTTGAGGGGCGTTCTTCATTAATAAGTAGTTTAAATTTGTTTAAAAGTATATTTTATTCCCAAAATTAAATTTAATATTTTCAGGTCGTTAGTATTGTTTGACAACATTATAGCATCTGTTTTTTGATAAATATTGAACATATATGACGGAGTTGCCAAAATTTCACAACTAATTGGAGAATCTAAAATGTTTTTATATTCAAAACCTAAAATCAGTCTTGCAGGAATGTAATGGTATTCTATAAAATTAATCCAATTTGAAATAATGCCCTGATTTGTAATATTATATGCTGAATATCCTGAACCTAAACCAAATTTTATATAAAAGTTATTTTTAATATTTACGTCATATAAAAAATCTATAAAGATATTATGTCCTTTAAAATTTGTTTGAAAATCTATTTCTGCATTTTCTTGTTTTTTTATTGAATGCAAGTAAGTTGTAGAAATATTTATTTTGTCAGATATTTTTTCGTTATAATAAATGCCAATATTAGCAGGTTTGTTTATTGTAGAATTGTTTTTAATAAAACTACTTCCAAGTTTAATCCCTAATTCTTGAGCGTGCAGGCAATTAAATAGTGTGGACAAGAATAATATTAGAACATATTTTCTCAAACTCCCTAAAACTCAACTCCAACAACAACGCCTGCATAAAAACCACCAGGATTTATAGTAGGACCATCATTTAGGGTTTTCTCATTAACTGTCCAAATTGTTTTGAGAACAGGCATAGAATATCCTGTTTTTATTCCAACAACAAGTTTATTAGAAAAATTTTCGTTGATGAGGAAAGAAGTTTTTGCAAGTATTCCAACATTAGCCAATAAACTTGAAGCAGTCATGCCATATTGATTAGCATCTCCAGAGAAATAGTTAGTAAATGTTGAATTGTCTGCAATATCACTTGTGATATCAAGATTTAACCACGAAAATTGTGTCCCTATCTGTGGAACTAACTGTATTTTTTTATCACTAAAAAATGTATAGCCTAACAAAACTCCTATTCCTGTGTTTTTTAAACTTGTGCTAATATTGTTCTTCTGATTTATTACTTGACTGTAACCAGAAACATTTGCATGTACTGATAATTTTGGCTTTGGATAGTATATGCAAAAATCACCACTTGTTAAAAAATTTATTTGATTAAATTTTGAAAATCCTTTTTCTGCAAGTTTGTTGTTTAATTCACCATATTCTGCAAGCTGAACAGCAAAATTAGCAGATATTGTAAATCTTTGATAATCATCAGTATAGTCGCTTTGTGAGTAAGTGTTCCCAATTTTAATAAATAAAAAAACCACTGTTAAAATTAAAAAATGCGTTTTTACAAATATTGTTTTCATTGTTTTTATAAATTTAAGTTATTACTACTAACTTAAACGGAAAATAATAATAATTATTATTATTATTACCGAAATTATTAAAAATTTTATAGCTTTGCTTAGAAACTATTATTGCAAAAAGTTAAATTAATTGATAAATATTTTTGAATGAAAATTAGAAAACTTATTCAGCCTATTGTTATTGCCGTTTTTGCATTTTTGCTTTACTCAAATACCTTGGGACATAAATATGCATTAGACGACAAAGCAGTATATTGGAAAAATGAATTTGTACAAAAAGGAATTTCTGGTATAAAAGATATTTTGGCTTATGATTCTATGGCAGGAATGTTTGGTAAAGATTCTAAAGAATTAGAAGGTGGTCGTTATCGTCCTTTATCATTAATTACTTTTGCTTTGGAAGTTGAATTTTTTGGACGTGAAACTACTGATGTTGCAGCAAAACAACCATTTTTGGGCAATCCCGGGATTAGCCATTTTTTAAATATTTTACTTTACATTATTTCTTTATTAATCCTTTACAAAGTGCTAAATCGTTTGTTTAGAGATTATAAGCCCAAATATGAGTTTTTAAGTATTCCTTTTTTGGCGACAATGCTTTTTGCTGCTCATCCTTTGCATACCGAAATTGTTGCCAACATTAAAGGAAGAGACGAAATTTTAGCTTTTTTATTTTCAATAGCAGCTTTAAATTCAACTTTGAATTATGTTGATAATAAGAAGTTTACAGGATTGATTTCTGCTTTTATTTATATTTTTCTTGGCTCAATGTCAAAAGAAATAAGCATTACTTTTTTAGCAGTAATTCCTCTAAGTATTTATTTCTTTAGAGAAGAAAAATTTTCAAAACTCGTTATTTTAATCATTCCTTTAATTGCAGGAGCAGGTTTATATATGATTTCGCGTTCTCTTGCTATTGGAGACCAAACAGCTATTGAGGCTTCAATATTAATGAACAATCCATTTTTGGGAACTACGTTTGCAGAAAGATACGCAACAGTATTTTTAACTTTATTGTTGTATTTAAAACTATTGGTTTTTCCACATCCTTTAACATGGGATTACTATCCATATCATATTCCAATTGTTGGTTGGACAGATTGGAGAGCAATTTTGTCACTAATTTTATATTTAGCTTTGTTTGTAATTGCAATTTACGGATTAAAGAAAAAAACCATTTACTCTTATGGAATTTTAATTTATTTAGCCACACTTTCAATAACTTCTAACTTGTTTTTTAATATAGGAGCATTTATGAGTGAGCGTTTTGTATATGTCTCATTATTAGGCTTTTGTGTAATTTTCGCATATTTAATTTCTGAAAAATTAGCTCAAAAAATAACTCATATTAAAAAATATAAAAATTTATCTATTGGAATTGTTTGTGTTGTTTTGCTTGCATTTTCTATAAAAACATATTCTCGAAATTTTGTGTGGAAAGATAATTTAACTTTATTTGGACACGATGTGCATGTAAGTGTAAATTCTGCAAAAGGCAATAGTAATTATGCTAGTGCATTGTACAAATTAGCAGAAGATGCAGAGCAAGTACAAGATACTTTGTTGCGAGACAAGTATTTGCGAGAAGCTATTCCATATTTTGAAAAGGCGTTAGAAATTTATCCTGATTATTCAGAAGCTTTGGTTAGACTTGGAAATATATACTATAAATTAAATGGCGATTATAAAAAAATGTTGGAATATTATCTTAAAACACTCGAAACCCAACCTTTAGAAGCTGATGTGTGGGCAAATACAAAAGGTGTTTTAAATTTTAATGTTGATGAACCTGAATATGAAAAATATATTTGGAAAAGATTTTCAGAATTAGCTCCAGATTATTACGAATCATATTTTCAACTTGGCTCATTATATTATTTCGAAGGACAACAAAGGGCAGATTCTGCAATATATTGGTTAGAAAAATCTAAAGCTTTACATCAAAACCATTTTGAAAATTTATTTTACTTGGGTGTTTCTTATGGTAATATCAACGATTTTCAAAAAGCTCGCGAAAATCTTTTACTATCAGTTGAAATTTCTCCAAATATTGAAGCATACCGCTATTTAGGCATTAGTTATGGAATGGAAGGTGATGATAAAACCGCACTTTCTTATTTTGAAAAAGCTCTTGCTTTAGATCCAAATAATGAAGTAATGAAGGCTTATGTAGAATTAGCTAAAAGTAATTTGAATCAATAATTTTACCATTCTAAAATAACTTTTCCGCAATTTCCGCTGTCCATTACTTCAAAGCCTTTTAAATAATCGTCAACATTAAATTTATGTGTGATAACTGGTTTTATGTCTAATCCTGCCAAAAGCATTGCTTCCATTTTGTACCAAGTTTCAAACATTTCTCTGCCGTAAATACCTTTTAGTTTTAGTCCTTTAAAAATTATTTCGTTCCAATTAACTGGTGAAGTTGAAGGTAAAATTCCCAACAAAGCAATAGAACCTCCATTATACATAGCAGTAACCATTTGGTTAAAAGCACCACCATTTCCAGAACATTCTAAACCAATATCAAATCCTATTAAATTATGTTTTTTAAGAACATCTTGTAAATTTTCTTTTAGTGGATTTACGCAAACATCGGCACCCATTTTTTTTGCTAACTCTCTGCGATAATCGTTAGGCTCAACAGCAAATACACTTTTAGCTCCAGCAAATTTAGCAATAGCAACACACATTGCACCAATTGGTCCGCCAGCTCCTGTGATAATTACATCTTCGCCAAGAAGATTAAACGACAATGCGGTGTGAGTTGCATTTCCAAATGGATCCATAATAGAGCAAAGGTCGTCTTCGATTTTTTCGCTAATTCTAACAACATTAGTTGCAGGAATTGATAAATATTCTGCAAAGCAACCGTCACGATGAACGCCTACACCATAATTATTTGCACAAATATGATCCCAGCCTCTATGACAATTTCTACATTCTCCACAAGCAATATGTCCTTCGCCAGTAACTCTTTCGCCTATAGTAAATTTATGTTTTACATTTGCTCCAGCATCTGCAATTTCACCAACATATTCGTGTCCAATAATCATAGGTGTTTTTATTGTCTTTTGCGACCACTCATCCCATCTATAAATATGAAGATCTGTTCCGCAAATTGCTGTTTTTCTAATTTTTATTAAAACATCGTCTGGTCCTATACTTGGAATAGGCATGTCTTGCATCCACAAGCCTCTTTCAGGTTTTGCTTTTACTAGTGCTTTCATTTTATAAAATTTTTCCCAAAAATATAAATTATATTTTTCTTTTTTTATGTTTTTAAAATATTTCTGAAATTAAATTTTTTAAAATTCATATCTTTACAAAAAATTTGACATGAAAAACCCTGATGTAATAGTTGTTGGTGGCGGAGCTGCAGGCTTGTTGGCTTCTATTCGTGCTACTATGGACGGAAACAAAGTTTTGGTTTTGGAAAAAATGCAAACGGCAGGAAAAAAAATGCTAATTACAGGAAAAGGTCGTTGCAATATTACTAATTCCGATTCTATAAAAGATTTTATAACTCAAGTTTTTCCTGATGGACGTTTTTTATATTCAGCATTTAATCAATTTTTTAATTCTGATATTTTAGCTTTGTTAGAAGATTGTGGCGTTGAAACTATGTTGGAAAGAGGTGGACGTTATTTTCCAAAATCTGAAAAAGCTTCTGATGTTGTTGATGCATTGTACAAAAGAGCAAAAGACTTGGGAGTTGAATTTATTTTTAATGCTAAAGTTCTTTCTATTGAGCAATTAGAAGGGAAAATTAATTCTGTAACTTATTTGAATAATAATTTAGAAGAAATTAAAATTCCTGTGCAAAATGTAATTGTTTGTACTGGAGGAAAATCTTATCCTGGAACTGGCTCAACAGGAGATGGTTATGTGTTTGCTAAAAAATTAGGACATAAAATTGAAAAATTATTGCCTACTTTGGTTCCTGTCGAAACTTTTGAAGATACTGCAAGTGAAATGCAGGGCTTGAGTTTGAAAAACATAAATGCAAGTTTAATTATTGACGGTATTGAGGAAGATTCTGAATTTGGCGAACTTTTGTTTACACATTATGGTTTGTCGGGACCAGTAATTCTTACTTTGAGTCGTAAAATTGTTGTTGCATTGGAAGAAAAAAGAGAAGTTAAAATTTCTATAGATTTTAAGCCTGCTTTGGATTTTGAAAAATTAGATGCCAGAATTTTACGCGATTTGAATGAACATGGAAAAATGAAATTTGCTAATTTATTCAAATTGTGGTTACCGCAAAAGGCAATTTCTGTTTTTCAAAAATTATCGGATATTGACATAGAAAAACAAGCCAGTAAAATTTCGGGAGCAGAACGTAAAAAAATAGTTTCATTGCTTAAAAACTTAGAATTTACTGTAAAAGCACACAGAGGCTATAACGAAGCAGTTGTAACAGCTGGTGGCGTTTGCACAGATGAGGTTAATCCTAAAACTATGGAATCAAAATTAGTACAGGGTTTATATTTTGCTGGCGAAGTTTTAAATTTAGATGCAAATACTGGAGGCTATAATTTACAAATAGCATTTTCTACAGGCTGGTTAGCGGGGGGATTGGGGTGATGAGGGGGAAAAACATAAAGATGTTTTAAAAAATAACAAAATGTTATATATTTGCGAGGTAAATTGTTTTTTGCCAAAAATAATTTGATAGAAATAAATCAAATTAAAAAAAGATTAATGACTACGGAATATCAAATAGAAGAAAAGTTAATTCATCAACTTAGAGAGTTAAAATATAGCTATAACCCTGATATAGTTGACCGTAAAACTCTTGAGCAAAATTTTAAAAAGAAGTTTGAAGCACTTAATCGTGTAAATCTTTCCGATAATGAATTTTTACGCTTGCGAGATGAAATTATTACTCCTGATGTTTTTCTTGCTTCAAAACTCTTACGCGAAAAACAATATTTTCAACGTGAAGATGGAACGCCTTTACATTATACTTTGGTAAATATTAATGATTGGTGTAAAAATGACTATGAGGTTGTTAATCAATTACGTATAAACACAGAAAATAGTCATCATCGTTATGATGTTATATTGTTGGTTAATGGCTTGCCTTTAGTGCAAATTGAATTAAAAAAATATGATGTTTCGCCACGAAAAGCAATGCAACAAATTGTGGATTATAAAAGTGATGCAGGAAACGGATATACTAACTCTTTAATGTGTTTTATGCAATTGTTTATTGTAAGTAACAGTACAAAAACATATTATTTCGCAAACAACAACAAAAATCACTTTGCTTTTAATGCAGATGAGCAATTTCTTCCGGTTTATGAATTAGCAGATGTAAATAATAAGAAAATTAATCGTTTAGAAGATTTTGCCGAAAAATTTCTCAAGAAATGCACACTTGGCGAAATGATTAGTAAATATATGATTTTGGTCGAAAGCGAACAAAAATTGCTTATAATGAGACCATATCAAATTTATGCAGTAAAAGCAATTGATGAATGCGTTAAGCAAAATAGAGGAAACGGCTATATATGGCACACCACAGGAAGTGGCAAAACTTTAACTTCTTTTAAAGCATCAACTTTGTTGAAAAGTAATAATGATATTGAAAAGTGTTTGTTTGTAGTTGACCGTAAAGACCTTGACCGACAAACACGAGAAGAATTTAATAAATTTCAAGAAGGAAGTGTAGAAGAAAATACCAATACCGAAACATTAGTTAGACGATTGCTTTCCGCCGATTATGCTGATAAAGTAATTGTTACTACCATACAAAAATTAGGATTAGCTTTAGACGACACATACAAAAGGAATTACAAAGAACGTTTAGAGCCACTTCGCAATAAACGTATTGTATTCATATTTGATGAGTGCCATCGTTCACAATTTGGAGAAAATCACAAAGCAATAAGAGAATTCTTCCCAAACGCTCAATTGTTTGGTTTTACTGGTACACCTATTTTTGATGAAAACGCTACTTATAGCATCAGAGAAGGAGAATATGCCTCATACAAAACCACACAAGATATTTTTGAAAAACAATTACACGCCTATACAATAACACATGCTATAGATGATAAAAATGTATTGCGTTTTCATATTGATTATTTTAAGGGCAAAGGCAATGATAATCCCAAGCCGGGAGAACCCATTGCTCAACAAGCGATTGTTGAAGCTATTGTAGAAAAACACGATGCAGCAACAAATTCAAGACGATTCAATGCTTTAATGGCAACAGCATCGATTAATAATGCTATTGAGTTTTATCAGCTATTCAAAGAAGTTCAGAAAAAAAAGCAAAACGAAAATCCTGACTATACTCCTTTGAATATTGCTTGTGTGTTTTCTCCTCCGGCAGAAGGAAATAAAGACATACAGCAAATACAAGAAGATTTAGCACAAGAGAAGGAGGATAATAAACATGAACCCGAAGCAAAAAAAGCTGCACTAAAAACTATTATTGAGGATTATAATGTACAATTTGGTACAAATCACAATATAAACGATTTTGATTTATATTATCAGGATATTCAAAAGCGAATAAAAGACCACAAATACAGCAACAAAGATTATCCTCGTGAAAATAAAATAGATATTACCATAGTGGTGGATATGTTGCTAACAGGTTTCGATTCAAAATATTTGAACACTTTGTATGTTGATAAAAATTTAAAATATCATGGATTGATTCAGGCATTCTCTCGCACTAATAGAATATTAAACGACACTAAACCTTACGGAAATATTTTAGATTTCCGTTCTCAGCAGGAAGCCGTAAATCAAGCTATTGCTTTGTTTTCAGGCGAAGAGAGCGAAAAAGCAAGAAAGATTTGGTTAGTTGAACCTGCACCGGTTGTGATTGATAAGTATAAAACTGCCGTTGAAAAATTAGGCTTCTTTATGCAAGAGAATAATTTATTAAACGAACCGCAAGAAGTTTATAATTTAAAAGGTGATGCTGCTAGAATTGCGTTTGTGAGAAACTTTAAAGAAGTACAAAGATTAAAAACTCAATTAGACCAATATACCGATATAGATGAAGTGCAAAAAGCTAAAATTGAGGCAATTTTGCCGGAAGAAAAATTACTGGAATTTCGCAGTTCATATATAGAAACGGCTAAGCAGTTAAGAACAATACAGGAAAAAGAGGGAGATCAAGCTCCGCCTGAAATACAAGAATTGGATTTTGAATTTGTTTTGTTTGCTTCTGCCGTGATTGATTATGACTATATAATGAATCTGATTGCGGACAGCACACAGAATAAACCTGCCAAGCAAAAAATGACCAAATCACAAGTAATTAGCTTGTTGAAATCAAATTCCAATTTAATGGATGAGGAAGAAGATTTAACCGAGTACATCAATAGTTTGGATTGGGAGAGCGGACAAGATGTAGATAATTTGCGAAAGGGTTACGACAAATTTAAAGATGATAAATACAATAAAGAACTGGCTGAAATTGCAAATAAAAACGGATTAGAAACTAAAGATTTAAAAGTTTTTGTAGAACAAATTATAAGCCGTATGATTTTTGACGGCGAAAAACTTACAGATTTGTTTGAACCATTAGAACTTGGCTGGAGAGAACGTAAAGAGAAAGAATTAGCTTTAATGGTAGATTTAATCCCTCTATTAAAAAAATTAGCACAAGGGCGTGAAATATCTGGATTAGCAGCTTATGAGTGAGAAAAATTTAATACCCGAATTGCGTTTTCCTGCTTTTGAAAAAGATGGAGAATGGACAGTAAGTTCTATTGATAAACTATGCGATATTTTAAACAATATCCGCAAACCAGTGACCAGCACAAACAGAACCGCAGGTCCATATCCTTATTATGGAGCGAGTGGAATCATTGACTTTATCGATAAATTTTTATTTGATGAAAGACTTCTACTAATTGGTGAAGATGGTGCTAAATGGGGAGCTTATGACAACACAGCTTTCCTTGTGGAAGGAAAGTATTGGGTTAATAATCATGCCCATGTTCTTAAGCCTATTGGAATAGATGAAAAGTTGCTTGAAAGCTACTTAGTCAAGCTCGATTTAAATCCCTACATCACAGGGGCAGCACCACCCAAACTTACCCTAAGAAAACTTAAGGAGATTCCCGTTCCAGTTCCTTCAACCCCAGAAGAACAACAAAAAATCGCCTCCTGCCTTTCTTCATTAGATGAGCTGATAGCCGCCCACAAGGATAAGCTGGACGCCCTCAAAGACCACAAAAAAGGTTTAATGCAAAACCTTTTCCCACAAGATGGCGAAAAAGTGCCTAAGTTAAGGTTTAAGGAGTTTAAAGATAGTGGTGAATGGGATGTGAAAACTCTGGGTGAAGTTTTGATAAAAAACTCGAAAAAAAATAAAAATCAAAAATATTCACAGGTTGAAAGTGTAAGTAATAAATTTGGTTTTATAAAACAAGATGAATATTTTAAAAACAGGCGAGTCGCAAGTAAAGATACTTCAAATTATTATGTGATAAAAAAGGGATATTTTGCATACAATCCTTCTCGTATTGATGTTGGTTCATTAGCATATAAACATAACGACGAAATTTCAATAATTAGTCCGTTATATGTGAGTTTTAAAGCAAACAATGAATTAATTAACGACTATTTTTTATTAAGTTTTTTTAATTCTGTTACTTTTACCAAGCAGATGATTTTTGAGGGCGGAGTTAGAAATACTTTGAATTATGATAACTTAATTCAAAGTAAAATCCCAATACCAACTATCCAAGAACAACAACGTATCGCCTCCTGTCTTTCGGCTCTAGATGAACTCATCACTGCCCAGCAGGAGAAAATAGATGAATTGCAGCAGCATAAAAAGGGATTGATGCAGGGTTTGTTTCCTAAAATAAATGATTAAAAGATGGAAAAATTTCAGAATAAATATCGTGTATCTTCTTTTAGATTAAAAAATTGGAATTATTGTTCGGAAGGAGATTATTTTATTACCATTTGCACCCAAAACATGGAACATTATTTTGGGAAAATTGAAAATGCTAAAATGCAATTATCGCCAGTTGGTGTAATTGCCGATATTTTATGGTATCAAATACCATATCATTCAAAAAACGTTGAATTAGGTGCGTTTGTGGTAATGCCCAACCATATTCATGGGATATTGACAATTGTAAAAAATAATAATAAAAATTGTTTAGATAACCCTAACATACCAACGCAACCAACGATTCCGTTGTCGTCAGCATTGCCCATTTCGTCTATGTCGTATTCCAAAAAAAATGAACGGATGGCAAAAATTTCGCCGAAGAAAAATTCTATTTCGAGCATTATTCGTTCCTACAAATCTGCCGTTACCAAACATGCAAATCGTTTGGGATTTGATTTTCAATGGCAAACCCGTTTTTACGACCATATCATTCGTAACGACAAATCATTCCAAAACATTTCCAAATATATTCACAATAACCCCGCCAATTGGCAAAATGATAATTTTTTAAAATGACACATAAAGAACAACAACAACTCGGTAAAACCCTTTGGTCTATAGCAGATGAACTGCGAGGAGCAATGAATGCAGATGATTTTCGTGATTATATGCTTTCGTTTTTATTTCTTCGATATTTATCGGACAACTATGAAGTAGCAGCTAAAAAAGAATTAGGTTCAGATTATCCGGCATTAGCTGAAAAAGACAGTCGTATTCCTTTATCGGTTTGGTATTCAGACAATGAAGGCGATATTAAGGAGTTTGAAAAACAAATGCGGCGTAAAATCCATTATGTAATTAAACCTGAATATTTGTGGAACAACATTGCAGAAATGGCAAGAACCCAAAACGACCAATTGCTTGTTACTCTAGAGGAAGGTTTTAGGTATATAGAAAACGAATCGTTTGAAAGCACCTTTCAAGGATTATTTTCCGAAATTAATTTGAACTCGGAAAAATTAGGAAAAACATCTGCCGAAAGAAACAAAAAACTTTGTACTATTATTCAAAAAATTGCTGAAGGAATTGCTGATTTTTCAACCGATACAGATACGCTTGGCGATGCTTACGAATATTTGATAGGTCAGTTTGCTGCAGGTTCGGGCAAAAAAGCAGGCGAGTTTTACACTCCACAACAAATTTCAACCATTCTTTCCGAGATTGTAAGTTTAGACAGTCAAGACCCAAGTGCAGGTAAAAAGAAAAAATTTGACAAAATCCTCGATTTTGCTTGTGGTTCAGGCTCATTATTACTCAATGTAAGAAAGCGGATAAAAGAAAATGGCGGTACTGTCGGCAAATTATACGGTCAGGAAAAAAATATTACGACCTATAACCTTGCTCGAATGAATATGCTTTTGCATGGAATGAAAGATACCGAGTTTGAAATATTTCACGGCGACACTTTGCTCAATCAATGGGACATTTTCAACGAGATGAACCCGGCAAAAAAAATTGAGTTTGATGCAGTAGTTGCAAATCCACCTTTTAGTTTACGTTGGGACCCAAACGACACTATGGCAGAAGATTTTCGCTTCAAAAGCTACGGATTAGCACCAAGATCAGCAGCCGATTTTGCATTTTTATTACATGGTTTTCACTTCTTGGGGAAAGAAGGGGTTATGGCAATTATACTGCCTCATGGAGTTCTTTTCCGTGGCGGTGCCGAAGAAAGAATACGCACAAAACTTTTAAAAGATAATAATATTGATACTGTTATAGGATTGCCATCTAACTTGTTTTATTCAACAGGAATTCCTGTTTGCATTTTGGTTTTGAAAAATTGTAAAAAAGAAGATGACGTTTTGTTTATAAATGCGAGTGAGCACTTCGAAAAAGGAAAACGACAAAATGTACTTTCAAAACAACATTTAAAAGATATAGTTGAAACCTATAAATTTAGAAAAGAAATAGAGCGTTATTCTCGAAGAGTATCAATGGAAGAAATTGAAAAGAACGGATACAACTTAAATATTTCGAGATATGTAAGTACAGCAGTTGAGGAAGCAAAAGTTGACCTAAAGGAAGTAAATACAAAATTGGCTGAAATAAATAAAAACATAAAGACAAGTACCGATAAGCACAATGAGTTTTTGAAAGAGCTGGGTTTGCCGCCTATTTAGATGTAAATTATTTATTTAAAAAGGGACTATCTCAAAACAAATTTTAAATAACAGATTATTATATCGAAAACACTACATGAGTAATAAATTAAACATAAACCAAAGTGAATATAGTGTAATTTTGCAACAAGCTGTTGCAGAAATTCGTAATGCTCGTACACTAATTGCAAAGCAAATAAACAGTACAACAAATTCAGTTTATTGGAATTTGGGAAAATTACTTTTTGAAAAACAACTTGAAGAAGGTTACGGCAGTGGTGTGGTTAAACAATTATCCGTTGACCTCAAAAGTGAATTTCCAGATATGGGACTTTCACCTCGAAATCTTTGGGATATGAAACGTTTCTATGAGCGTTATTATCAGGCAGATATAAAACTGCGACAAGCTGTCGCAGTTTTGCCGTGGGGACATAATTTGCTTTTAATCAATAAAGTGCAGTCTCTTTCGGCGGTTGAGTTTTATGCCAATGAAGTGATAGTTAAAGGTTGGAGTAGAGATTTACTACTCAACGCCATAAAAATGGACACTTACAGTCGGACACAAACACAAATTGCAAGCAATAATTTTAGTCAAACACTTCCAGCGATAAATGCCGAATATGCTAATGAAGTATTTAAAAGTACTTATAATTTAGGTTTTTTGGGAATTACCGAACCAGTAAAAGAAATTGAACTCGAAAAACGGCTTATTGACAAAATTAGAAATTTTATTTTAGAATTGGGCAAAGGCTTTAGTTTTATAGGCAACCAACATAGATTGGAATATAACGGAAAAGAGTATTTTGTAGATATGCTTTTTTTTCATAGGGGATTGCGTTCCTTGGTAGCTATTGAATTAAAAATAGGAAGTTTCAAAGCAGAATACGTAGGTAAAATGAATTTTTATCTTTCATTACTCGACAAATTGGAAAAAGATGAAAGCGAGAATCAGTCTATAGGTATTATTCTTTGTGCTGATAGAGACCGCCTTGAAGTAGAAATTGCCTTGCAGGATATAAATAAACCAATAGGAGTATCTGAATATCAATTATTGATACCAAAAGATGAGTTGCAAGCCTTGTTGGTAAATGAAATAAAAGCTAGTACAAAAAAATGATAATTAACGGTGTTTTTTCCAAAATTCCTAGCTATTTGTTATTAAATTTTTTTTGTGCATTTTTGCAAAACTATAGTATGGTTTTAGATTTTTAGAAATAAAGCTAAAAAATTTTTTATGTATAATTTTTTAAAAAGAACATTAAAAACGCTTTTCCCAAATATCTCAAATAAATTTGAATTTACTATTCGAAGAGTGCTGTCGTTATTTTTTTTTGGCAATAAGGTTTATTGTGGTGTATGTGAAAGTAATTTTAAACGTTTTATTCTTTTAGACAATGCAGAATTAAGCTGTCCCAAATGTGGAAGTCTAAGCAGGCAAAGAAGAATGTGGAAGTTTATTAACGAAACAATTCCATTCAAAAAATCAGATTTTATATTGCATTTTTCTCCATCAAAAATTCTTCAAAAAAAGTTTAAAAAAATTTATCCCAATTATGTTTCAACAGATTATTGTGGTAATCTAAAGACCGATAAATCATATGATATACTGAATATTGATGTGGCAGATAACTCTTTTGATATTATAATTTGCTACCACGTTTTAGAACATATTATTGATGATATGAAAGCTATGTCTGAATTAAATCGGGTTTTAAAACCAGGTGGTAAATTAATTGTGCAAACACCTTTTAAAGAAGGCGGTATTTACGAAGACTATTCAATTACAACAAAAGAAGATAGACTGAAACATTTTGGTCAAGACGACCATGTTAGAATATATTCAGTTCAAGGACTAAAAGAACGACTTGAAAAAGTTTCTTTTAATGTTGAGGTTTTTTCATTTAAAGAAGCTGTAGATAATAAATTTGGCTTTAAACCCGAAGAACATATAATTTTATGCACGAAGTAAAATAAGCTTTAGACTTTACCTTCGGTGAGCTCGCAAGCTCGGTTCGACACTTCAACTACGTTCAGTGCATCGCTTTTAACTTTTGTGCCCTTTTGTGTCTTTTGTGGTTTAACTCTTTTAACTTTAAACTTTTATTGGAATTTTATTAATTCTATTAATATGCCTTCCTCCCTCAAACTCTGTATTTAAAAAGTTTAGTAAAATTTCTTCTGCTGTTTTGTTATCAATAAATCTTGCAGGCAAGGCACATATATTTGCATCGTTGTGTAGTCGTGCAAGTTTTGAAATTTCAGGATTCCAGCATAAAGCAGAACGAATACCTTGATGTTTGTTAACTGTCATATTAATCCCGTTTCCGCTACCACAAATAGATACGCCAATATCGCATTTTTTTGCTTCTACAGCTTCTGCCAAAGGGTGTGCAAAATCGGGATAGTCGCAACTTTCTTCTGAATTTGTGCCAAAATTCATAGTTTTATAACCCATATCTTCAACAAAACAAATCAAATGATTTTTCAACTTAAAACCTGCATGGTCGCATGCAAAACCTATTGTCTTTTTCATATATTATTTTTTTGATTTTTAATTATTGGCTCTAACAAATATTCTAATCCATTTAACTTTATTTCGTAAATAGTATTAAGTAACATTCCTAATTTGCCTTGCGGAAATCCTTTGTTGTGATACCACACCAAATAAGGCTCTGGAAGCTGGTATATAAATCTGTTCTTATATTTTCCATAAGGCATTTTCTGAGTTACAATATCTATTAAAATCTTTTCATCCATATTGCAAAAAAATATAATTTTTAAGATTTTTCAAAGTATAATAAAGAATTGTTAAAAAGTATTTTTTTATTAT